>Ga0182005_1001273_pt1 | contig 10373 bp, 7 predicted proteins | sample Sormic07211103_1_FD_123021 | JGI IMG/M metagenome (GOLD analysis project Ga0182005, IMG submission 123021) | Rhizosphere microbial communities from Sorghum bicolor, Mead, Nebraska, USA - 072115-103_1 MetaG | ecosystem: Host-associated > Plants > Roots > Rhizosphere | place: USA: Nebraska...
CGTTCATGCCGGTGCTGGTCAGGTTGTGCTGCGGATCGTAACCGGCGGCGTTGCCGCCGTCGGCGTCGGTGTGCAGGAACTCCCACGACCCGTCGTTGAGCGCGCTGGTCGCCGCGGCCACCTCGCTGTTGGTCGAGGTGCGGTAGTCGTAATAGGCGCTGGCGTAGAAACCGAACTGCTGTTCATCGCCGAACTTGTGCTGGAACTCGCCGGCCAGGCCGCCGCCCAGACCGTCGCCGCCGTAGTCGCGCGCGCGGCTTTCCAGGCGGCCGCTGCCGGTCACGCTGCCGCTGGTGGTCTGCTTGTAATCGAACGCGGTGGGCGTGCGGAAGTCGATGGTGCCGCCGATCGCATCGCCGTCCATGTCGGCGGTGGAGGTCTTGTTGACCACGATGGTCTGCAGTCCCGAGGGCGGCAGCAGGCTGAGCTGCACGCTGCGGCTGTAGGGCATGCCCTGCGCGACGGTGACCCCGTCGATCAGGTTGACGTTGTACTCCGACGGCAAACCACGCACCGAGGCGAACATGCCTTCGCCACGCGCCGCGCCATCCACGCCGCCGAAATAGCCCGAACCGGTGGTGGTGATGTTGATGCCCGAGATCAGCCCCAGCGCCTCGGCGACGTTGTGCACCGCGGTGTGCTGCAGGTCGTTGGCGGACAGCACGTCCACCGTGTTCACGGCATTCATCTTCAGGTTGCTGGCGTCGTAGCGGTTGGCGACGACGGTGATGTTCTTCAGCTGCTTGACCTCGTCCAGCGCGACGGTGAGCGCGGTGGTGCCGGTGTCGCTCACCTCGAAGCTGGTCTGCGCCGCGCTGAAACCCGGATAGCTCGATTCCAGCGCGTATTGCCCTGCCGGCACATCGGCGATGGCGAAATGCCCATTGGCATCGGTCACCGCGCTGTACGCGGTCCCGGCGATGCCGACCCGCGCGTTCGCGGCGGGTTTGCCGCCTTGCACGCTGACCTGACCGGTCACCGTCCCCGCCACCGCCGTCAATGCGGCGCTCGCCCCCAGTACCGCCAGGATCGCCTCAACCAGGATCTTGCCGTTCGAACGCTTGCCACTGCACATGATGCTTCCCCTCGCCAAAAGTGCCATGCACCGGGCGCGACGCATGTCGGCAACCCGGATGTCGTTGGGACCGACCGGACGCACGGCGAATGCATGGCGCGCACGCTGCGGCGCTGCGCGCAACAACGGGCGCGCACGGGCAACGGGACACGGGAAACAAACGCGACGGCGTCGGTCAGATCAGACCGCGATGCACGATTAGCGTCGAGGCGGCGAGTAGCCGGCGACGCACTTGTCGCGTGAGCGCAGGGCACTCAGCTTGTGGCGAACGGTCATGCCGGCTCGCCTCGGGAAACGCGGACGGCAGCCAGTGCCGAAGGCGCGGTACAGAAAAACAGCGGCGTTGCAGCGCAGGACGAAGGAGTCGATTCGCGGTGGTGCATTGCCAACCTCTCCCATTCGACGACCGCAGGCCGGATGGCGACGGCATGACTGCCGTGGCCGCATGCCGATGTCACATCCCCATCGGCTTCACAAGCCTTCTACGCCCGGGTGGGATGTCTGTCAAGCATTCGCGGCGATATGCGCGAAGCCGCGTCAGGGGAAGGGAAACACGCACAAAAAAGCCCCGCCGAAGCGGGGCTTTGGTGGCTCGCGGCCTGCGCCGCGAGACTGTCGCGCAAGCGCTCGATCAGAACTTGTAGTTGACCGACGCCGCCAGCACGTTGCCGCTGACGTCGTAGCTGCCGATCAGGGTGTTGCCGGTGGCAGTGGTCGAGTTGATGCTCGGATCGCTGGTGAACAGGTGGGTATAGCCGAAGCTGTACTCGGCCTGCTCGGACGGACGCCAGCTCAGACCCAGCGAGACCCACTTGCGGCTCGCGTCGGGCACGCGCACGTCGCGGTGCTCGTTGCTGGTCGGGGTTTCGTCGTAGGCCAGGCCGCCACGCAGGGTCAGCGTGTCGCTCATGCGGTAGTCGGCACCGATCGAGACGAAGGTGGTGTCGTTGTAGGCGAAGTTCAGCACGCTGTCGGGCTGGTTGTTGGCGAAGTCCACCGTCACCTGGTCGAACTTGCTCCAGGCGGTGCGGCTGACGTCGGCCATCACCGTCCACTGCTCGTTGATGGTGTGGGTGAAGCTGGCGGTCGCGCTGGCCGGCAGCGTGACCGTGGCGCGGCCCTTGGTGTCGACGAAGGTGCCCGGCGCAGCGACGGCCAGCACGGTGGCGGCGTTGGCCGGCGTGGTGAAGTCGGCGGTGCCGTCGGTGATCTTATGCTCGACCTTCGACCGGTAGCTGAAGCCGATGTGGGTGTTCTCGTCGATGCTGAACAGGCCGCCCAGGGTGTAGCCGATATCGGTGCTGTTGCCCTTGATGCGCGAGTAGCCGTCGGCGCTGCCCGGCGCGAAGCCCGGCACGCGGCGCGCGGCCAGGACCGAACCCAGATCGATCGCGTTGGACAGATCGATGTCCAGGCGCTCGGCGAACACCGACGCGCCGAACGACACGTACGGGTTCACGTCGTAGGAGAAGGCGAGGTTGAGGTCGATCGCCTGCAACTCGGTCTTGACGCCGTTGTAGCGGCCTTTCCAGTCGCGGTCGTATTCGGTCTTGAAGCCGTACGGCACGGTCAGCGAGGTGCCGAAGTGCATGTTGTTGTTTTCGCCGAACGGCAGGTGGAAGTAGACCGCCGGGACCGGCGCGATCGTGCCGGCATCGCCGCCGTTGCCGCCGGAGATCGCCGAGCCGGTGGCGTAGGTGCCGGTGCCCTCGTACTTGGCCGCGAACTGGATCGCGCTGACGTCGGCCTGGAACACCTTGCCGTCGAGCTGGCGCATGCCGGCCGGGTTGTTGGCGATGATCGAGGCGTCGCCGGGGGCGCTGCCGGAGCCGGCGAAGGCGCGGCCCAGGCCCTTGGCGCTGTTTTCCTTGAGCTGGAACGCGGCGCCGTGCGCCTGACCGATGGTCAGGGCGCCGACGATGCCGACGGCCAGGGCGGTGAAGCGGACGAACTGGGTTGCGTTTTGCATGGCTTGTTACTCTCCGGAAGACGAAAATGTCTGTGTTCGCGTCTGCGCATCCCCGCTAGCAAGCCGGAAATGCGCGCCGGAGTCCCCTCCCGACATACGACGCCGTATGCAGTATACCCCTCTGCGTTAACCGAACAATAACAATACCGCCCGTTCAGTTTCGCGCGGAGTAGGCGTGCGTTCAGCCGGAGGGAGCCGGTATCGTTACGGGCCGCGTTCCCCGGTACTGGCATGTTCGTCTCCATTCCCTCCCGCGACCGGACCACGCTGCGCTGGGCCACGCCGTTGCTGTTCGCGGCGATGTGGCTGGCGTTCCTGTGGTCGATCAGCCGCCCCAACCAGGCCCGCGCCACGTTGTGGCTGGACTGGGGCGCGCTGTCGGCCGGCGTCGCCAGCCCGCGCGACTGGCTGGCGACGGTGCAGGACGGCAGCGTGCTGCGGCTGTTCACCGCGTTGTTCCTGCATGCGGACTGGTCGCACCTGCTCGGCAACCTGGTGTTCCTGCTGATCTTCGGCCTGCCCGCCGAGCGCGTGCTCGGGCCGTGGCGCTTCCTGCTGCTGTTCCTGGGCGGCGGCGCCCTCTCCAACCTGGCCGCGGTGTTCGCGATCGGCACCCCGGACCGGGTCATCATCGGCGCCAGCGGCGCGGTCTCGGCGCTGATCGGCACCTACCTGGCGCTGTTCCCACGGGCCAAGCTCGGCGTGGTGCTGCCGCTGGGGCTGTTCCTGGAATTCGTGCGCGCGCCGGCCTCGCTGCTGATCGGCACCTGGGCGGCGCTGCAGGTGGTGTTCGCCTATATCGGCCCGGCCTTCGGCATGGTCGCCTGGTCCGCGCACCTGACCGGCTTCACCTTGGGCATGGCGTACGGGCTGTACGTGCGCGCGGCGATCGCGCGGCGCCTGCGCAAGCGCAAGGGCTTTTGATCCGCCACGCCATCGCGTTACGGCGCTCTATACTTCGCGCATGGCCAAGTCCCTGTACAAAGTGACGTTCCTCAACCACGGCAAGGTGTACGAGCTGTACGCGCAGCACGTGGGCAGCAGTCACCTGTGGGGTTTCAACGAGATCGGCGGGCTGGTGTTCGACCTGCACGACGGCCTGGTGATCGACCCCACCGAAGAACGCCTGCGCGAGGAATTCGGCGACACCAAGATGCTGCACCTGCCGATGCAGAGCATCGTGCGCATCGAGGAAGTGGAGAAGAAAGGCCAGTCCGCGATCCGCGACGCGGCCACCGGCGAAAAGGTGATCACCCCGTTCCCGATGCCGGGCAAACCGCGCTGAGCGCATGCGGGGTGAAGTGCCGCCAGCGCCACGCCGCTGTCGGCATCCGGTGATTTTGTAGGAGCGGCTTCAGCCGCGACCGGGCGTTGCCGGTAACGCGCGGTCGCGGCTGAAGCCGCTCCTGCAAGAGCATCATGCGGATCGCAATGCGCTCGATCGCATGTGGCGCGCCATGCACGGCGCACCACGCCGCGCACCCTGCCGGCGCGGCGAACGGCAAGCACCGCGTCAGTCGCCCGAAGGCGGCGTCGGCGTGTCGGTCTTGGGCGGATCGACCTTCGGCGTCTCTGCGGCCGGCGCATCGGCCTTCGGCGCCACGCTCTTGGGCGCGAGCGTCGCCGGCTTGGCCGTCGGCGCGGCCGCCTTCGGCTTGGCCTTGGCCTGCTTGGCCGCAGCGGCCCTGGCCACCGCGCCGGGCTGTTTCAGTTCGGCCAGCGCCTGCGCGATCGGTGCGTCGCCGGGCAGCACGTCGCCGGCGCTATAGCCCTCGGCGCCTTCGTCGTCGCCGTGCAGGTGGCCGGGCAGCGTCGCTTCGCTGTAGTCGGCCAGCACCGCCGGCTTGTCCGCGTCTTCCTTGCTCTCTTCCGGGCGCAGTATCACCTCCGGCACGATGCCGCTGGCCTGGATCGACTTGCCGCTGGGCGTGTAGTAGCGCGCCGTGGTCAGCTTGACCGAATCGCCGTTGTCCAGCGGCAGCACGGTCTGCACCGAGCCCTTGCCGAAGGTGCGGCTGCCGACGATGCGCGCGCGCTTGTTGTCGCGCAGCGCACCGGCCAGCACTTCCGAGGCGCTGGCCGATCCGGCATCGACCAGCGCGACCATCGGCGCACCGTTGAGCAGATCGCCGGGCGTGGCGTCGAACTTGGAATCGCTGACCGAGATGCGCCCGCGCGTGGTCACGATGGTGCCCTTGTCGAGCAGGTCGTCGGCCACCTGCACCGCCGCGGTCAACAGGCCGCCGGGATTGCTGCGCAGGTCCAGCACCAGGCCGCGCAGCTTGCCGCCGGACTGCGCCTGCAACTGCTGCAGCTGCTTGTGGAAGTCCGCGCCGGTATCGGCCTGGAAGGTGCTGATGCGGATATAGCCGTAACCCGGCTCGAGCATGCGGCTGCGCACGCTGGCGACGCGGATGGTCTGCCGGGTCAGGGTCACGTCGAACGGCTTGTCCACCTTCTCGCGAACGATGGTCAGCACCACCTTGCTGCCCGACTCGCCGCGCAACGGCTCCATCGCCTTGACCGCGCTGATCGGCTTGCCGTCGATGGCGACGATGATGTCGCCCGAGCGCACGCCGGCGCGCGCGGCCGGCGTGTCGTCGATCGGCGACACCACCTTGAGCGTGTTGTCCGGCAGCTGCAGCAGTTCCACGCCGATGCCGTCGTAGGCGCCGGTGGCCTGTTCGTCGAAGGCCTCGGCGTCTTCCTTGCTGAAATAGGTGCTGTGCGGATCCAGGTCGAGCAGCAGGCCGCGGATCGCCGACTGCATCAGCTTCTTGTCGTCGACCGGATCGACGTAGGCTTCCTTCACCGCGTTGTACACCGCCACGTAGCGGCGGATCTCGTCCAGCGGCACGCGCGAGGTGGCCGATTCGGTGGCGTCCGGATCGTCGGCACTGGCGGTGGAGGCCGAGGGCGTCTGTTCGCCGGCGCTCTGCGCCATCGACGGCAGCGGCGCCAGAGCAAGCAACAGGGCAGCGGACAGAACTACGCGCATGAAGCACTCCGATTGGGGGATGACCTGCACCGTCCACGGCGCAGCTGTCCGGATTATGCGCGAAAGCGGGCTAAATCCGCGTTGAATGCACGGCCTCGGTGGTGGTCAGCGCCGCTGCAGCCACGACGACGGATCCACCGGCTGGCCGTTGCGGCGCAATTCGAAATACAGCGCCGGGCGCCCCTGGCCGCCGGAATTGCCGACCTTGGCCACCGCATCGCCGCGCTTGACCCGCGCGCCGGGATCGCGCAACAGCGTGTCGTTGTGCGCGTACAGGCTCATGTAGCCGTTGCCGTGGTCCACGATCAGGATCATGCCGTACCCGGTCATCCAGTCGGAGAACACCACCGTGCCGTCGGCCACCGCGGTGATGGTGCTGCCGGCCGGCGCGGCGATCAGCACGCCGTTGCTGGTGCGCCCATCGGGCAGCTTGCCGCCGTAGCGCGCGATCAGGTCGCCGGACAGCGGCCAACCCAGGCCGCCGACCTTCAGCGCCGGCGCCGAGGCCACCACCTTGGGCGGTACCTTGCTGCCGCCGCGCGACGGATTCTTCGCTGCGGCCTTGGCCTGCGCGGCCTGCTCGGCGGCCGCGCGCCTGGCTGCCGCACGGCGCTCGGCCTCGGCCCGCGCCGCCGCCGCACGCAGATTGGCCAGCAACGTCTCCAGCGCCTTGGCGTCCTGGCCCAGCGCCTTCTCGCGCTCGCTGCGGTCCTGGTAGCGCTCGTCCAGTTCGGACACCAGGCTGGCGCGCTGCTTGCGGTCGCGCTGCAGCGCCGCCGCCTGTTCCTGCTGCTGGCGCTGCGCTGCGCTGAGCTGTTGCCGCTTTGCCGCGACCTCGCGCTGTACCTGCTCCAGCGCCTGCAGCTCATGGGTCAGTGTGGCGATACGCTGCGCGCGTTCGCGCTGCAGATAGCGGTGATAGGCCAGCAGGCGGTTGGCGTCGGCCACCCGGTCCTGCGCCAGCAGCAGCTTCAATGGCGCATTGCCGCCGATCGCATAGGCCGCGCGCAACAGCTGCGCCAGTTCGGCACGCTGTCGCACCAGGCCGTTGCGCAGCGTGTCGCGCTTGCGCTCCAGTTCGGCCAGGGTCTGCTGGTGCTGCTGCAGAGCCTGCTGGGTCTGCGCCAGGCTGCGCCCGGTGGTGGCCACCTTCTCGTCGGCCTCGCGCAGCTGGCGCGCGGCATCGCCGCGCTTGCCTTCCAGCTGGCGCCGCTCCTCGGCCACGCTCTTCAGCTCGCCGCGCACCTTCTCCAGGCGGCGCTCGGCCTCGCGCGGGTTCTGCGCCAGCGCCAGCGTCGCGATCAGCAGCAACACCGTCCCCGCCAGCCACCTCGTTGCCGCGTGCCCAGGCGCGCGCAGGCGCCACCCCGGCGCGGCAGGCGAGGCGGAGCGCAACGAAGCGGGGGCGGTTGCGGGCAAGGGCTGGTCCAATGACTTCAGGCAGGTGCGGATTGTAACGAAGCATGTTGTGATCGCCGCACAAGTAGGTGCCGCGACTGGCCGGCGTCCCGGAGGTGGGTGATGAAGCGTACGCATGTATCGGTCCTGTTGGCGCTGGCCCTGGCCGCCGGCCCCGCCCTGGCCGCAGAAGGCATCAGCAAGGTCAACGGCAGCATCACCGCCGAATCGGGCAAGCAGTACGGCGACCTGGAAACCGTGAACGGTGGCATCACCGTCGAATCCGGCGCCAGCGTCGGCGATGTGGAAACCGTCAACGGCAGCCTCAAGATCGCCGACAACGCGCAGACCGGAGGCTTGTCCACGGTCAACGGCGGCATCCGTGTGGGCCAGCAGGTGCAGATTTCCGAGTCCATCGAGACGGTCAACGGCGGCATCTTCGTCGACCGCGGCGGCCGCATCGGCGGCAGCGTGGAGAGCGTCAACGGCAGCATCGGCCTGGTCGCCACGCAACTGGAAGGCGGCATCGAGACGGTCAACGGCGACATCACCGTCGGCCACGATTCGCACCTCGGCGGCGGCATCGAGATCAAGAAGCCGAGCTTCAGCATCTCGTTCAAACCGACGCGCAAGCCGCGCATCATCATCGGTCCGCGCGCGGTGATCGACGGTCCGCTGCATTTCGAGCGCGAGGTGACCCTGTACGTGCATCGCAGCGCGAAGACCGGCCCGATCAGCGGCGCCACCGCGCAGCCGTTCGACGGCGACACCGCGCCGGAGAATTGATCCGGCCGCGTCGTCCGCACTACCGGCGGCGCGCGCGCGGGACTTGCCTATAGAATCGGGATTCCTCACACCCCAGGAGCCCCCATGTCCCGCAAGCTTGTGCTGTGCCTGGCCGCCGCGGCCGCGCTGACCGCGTGCAAGCGCGAGGCGCCGGCCCCGGCCGCCGATGCCGCGCCGCCCGCGCCCGCTCCTGTGGCCGCCGCAGGCCACGCCTTTTCTCCCGAGATCACGCCGGCCGACTTCGGCGAGCTGGTCAAGACCCTGTCCTCGGACACGTTCGAAGGCCGCGGTCCCGGCACGGCGGGCGAAGAGAAGACGGTCTCCTATATCCGCGACCAGATGCAGCGTATCGGCCTGCAGCCGGGCAACGGCGACAGCTGGTTCCAGGACGTGGCGATGACCGAGACCACGGCCGATCCGAACACCACGCTGAAGCTGGAGCAGAACGGCAAGCCGCGTGAACTGAAGTTCGGCACCGACATGGTGATCGGCACCCGCACCGGCCAGATCGAGGTCAAGATCGACGCCAGCGACATGGTGTTCGTCGGCTACGGCGTGGACGCGCCCGAGCAGAAGTGGAACGACTACGCCGACCAGGACTGGAAGGGCAAGACGGTGGTGATGTTCGTCAACGACCCCGGCTTCCACACCGAGGACGGCGCGCTGTTCGAAGGCAAGCGCATGACCTATTACGGGCGCTGGACCTACAAGTTCGAGGAAGCCGCGCGCAAGGGCGCGGCCGCCGCACTGATCGTGCACGACACCCCCGGTGCCAGCTACGGCTGGGACGTGGTGAAGAATTCCTGGTCCGGCGCGCAGTACGACCTGCCGGCCAAGGACGATCCGGAGCCGCGCATCCCGGCGCAGGGCTGGATCACCGCGCAGGCCGCCAAGCAGCTGTTCGCCGACGCCGGGCTGGACCTGGACCAGGCCTACAAGGACGCGAGCAAGCGCGGCTTCAAGCCGGTGCCGCTGAAGGCCAAGCTGTCGGTGGACCTGAAGAGCACGATCTCTGAGAAGAAATCGCGCAACGTGGTCGGCGTGCTGCCCGGCAGCAGCCGTGCCGACGAAGCGGTGCTGTACATGGCGCACTGGGATCACCTGGGCAAGCACGAGGGCGAGACCGGCGACAACATCTACAACGGTGCGGTCGACAATGCGACCGGCGTCGCCGGCATCCTCGAGATCGCCGACGCATTCGTGCAGCAGCAGCCCAAGCCGGAACGCTCGGTGGTGTTCCTGGCGGTGACGCTGGAAGAGTCGGGCCTGCTCGGTTCCAAGTACTACGTCGCCCATCCGACCTTCCCGTTGAACAAGATCGCCGGCGTCATCAACCTCGACGCGATGCCGGTCGCCGGCCGCGCCAAGGACCTGGTGGTCAACGGTTTCGGCAGCTCCGAACTGGAGGACCTGCTCAAGCCGATCGCCGCCGCGCAGGGCCGCGTGCTGCATGCCGAGTCCTCGCCGCAGAGCGGCTTCTACTTCCGCTCCGATCACTTCAACTTCGCCAAGGCCGGCGTGCCGGCGCTGTACATCGATGGCGGCGAAGACCTGGTCGACGGTGGCATCGATGCCGGCAAGCGCGCTGCCGAGGACTACGGCAAGCATCGCTACCACACGCCCGCCGACCAGTACGATCCGGCGACCTGGAAGCTCGACGGGGTGATGGACGACCTGCAGGCCGTTTACGGCGTCGGCAAGGGACTGGCGGCGGGCGACGCATGGCCCAACTGGTATCAGGACAATCCGTTCAAGGCCGCCCGCGACAGCATGATGGGCAATGCCAAGCAGGCAGCGGCGACGCCGGGCAAATGATCGACTGACGCGTTCCTGCCGACGGTCACGACAACGGCGCTGCGGCGCCGTTGTCGTTTCGAACCATCCTCCATCGCCGCTGGCGCATGAGCCCGCGCTTTCCTGTAGGAGCGGCTTCAGCCGCGACAGGCGTTCCCGATATGGCCTGTTGCAGCTGATGGTCCTGGGATTCCCCCGAGCCGGCTCTACGAGTTTCGTTGCCTGTTAACCACCGGGACGCAAACCGCTCCAACGCAAGGTCATGGCGCATTTCGTTGCCTGTTAACCACCGGGACGCAAACCGCTCCAACGCAAGGTCATGGCGCATTTCGTTGCCTGTTAACCACCGGGAC
>Ga0182005_1001274_pt1 | contig 10366 bp, 9 predicted proteins | sample Sormic07211103_1_FD_123021 | JGI IMG/M metagenome (GOLD analysis project Ga0182005, IMG submission 123021) | Rhizosphere microbial communities from Sorghum bicolor, Mead, Nebraska, USA - 072115-103_1 MetaG | ecosystem: Host-associated > Plants > Roots > Rhizosphere | place: USA: Nebraska...
AACGCCTGGGCCAGACCATAACCGGCATAACCACTGCCGATGATGACGATCGGCTGGCGCGGCGCCACGGGGGCAACTGGCGCCGCCACGGAAAGAGGCGGCGTGCTGACCGCCGTCACCGCCTCCGCGTAGGCACTGATGTCGAGCATCTCGAAATCCGCCTTGCCCACGTGACATTCCGGGCACACCCAGTCCTCGGGCACATCTTCCCAGCGCGTGCCGGCGAGAATGCCATCCTCGGGCCAGCCCAGCGCTTCGTCGTAAATCAGGCCGCAGACGATGCAAAGCCAAGTCTTGAACATGCTGTTCACTCCCCAGCGATCCGGATCGCCACGTTTTTGGTACGCACGTAGCTGTACAAGGCTTCCTGACCCTTCTCGCGACCGAAGCCCGACAACCCGACCCCGCCGAACGGCGTCTCGATGCCGCCGGCGTACCATTCGTTGACAAACACCTGGCCGGATCTGAGGCGACGGGTGCAGCGCATGGCGCGACTGATGTCCTGGGTGAATACGCCCGCCACCAAGCCGAATTCGGTGCCGTTGGCGATGGCGATGGCTTCTTCTTCGGTATCGAACAGCATGATCGCCAGCACCGGCCCGAACACTTCTTCCTGGGCGATGCACATCTGTGGCGTGACATCGCGGAACACCGTCGGGCGCATGAAATGCCCGACGCGATCGGAGAAGGCTTCGCCCCCGGTGACGGCCACGGCGCCCTCTTCGATGGCGCGGCGGCACAAGGCTTCGATGCCCGCCAGTTGCCCGGCGCTGACCACCGGCGTCAGGTCAGCGTTTTCCTGGCCGATGCCGACACTGAGCCCTTCGGCCATGCTGACCACGGCCTCGACCACTTGCTCATAAATCTCGCGCTGCACCAGCAACCGCGACATCGCCGAACAGACCTGGCCGGCATTGAAGAAGATGCCCGACTGCACGCTGGCCAGCAGTTGCTCGAGGTTGGCATCGGCAAACGCGATCGCCGCCGACTTGCCGCCCAACTCCATCACGCTCGGAATCGCATGCTGGGCCGCGTCACGCAAGATCGTCTGCCCGGTCGGCACCGAGCCGGTGAACACGATCTGATCGACGCTTTTGTGACCGACCAGGTACGAACCGACTTCCCGCCCACGGCCGCAAATCAGGTTGACTGCGCCGTCGGGCAACCCCGCCTTGGCAATGGCGCGGATCAACACGCACATGCCCAGCGGTGACAGTTCCGGGGACTTGATCACCACCGCGTTACCGGCCGCCAGGGCCGGCGCCAGGGAGCGGGCACAGATGGACACCGGGAAGTTCCACGGCACGATCTGCGCCGAGACGCCCATCGGGTCGTACAGGGTGAAGTCCATGTAGCCGTTGCCCAGCGGGATCGAGGTGCCCTCGATCTTGTCCGCCATGCCGGCGTAGTACTCGAAGTAGCGCGCCGCCTCGATGAACTCGTCCCTGGCATCGACCAGGCGCTTGCCGTTTTCCTGGCACAGCACCCAGGCGCCCTCGTCCGCCACCGCACGAATTTCTTCGGCAATGCGCAGCAGCCAGGTGACACGTTGCGCCGGGCGCACGCGGGTCAGTTCGCCACTGTCGGCGCAGCGACGGGCCGCCTGCAATGCACGTTCGGCGTCGGCCACCGTGGCCTGGGCGATGGTCGCCAGCGGCTCGGCGGTGCCGGGGTTGTTGACCGTCAGGCTCTGGACGCTGTCGACCCATTGGCCATCGATGTAGTTGAGCCAGTGAGAGGCGATCGGATACATGGGACCTCTCCTCAGGCGGACGGCGTGGTGGCGAGCAGCTGACGCGCGGCCCACTGGTGGAAGAAGTGCGTCGGGATGTCCATTTCCGGCGAGAACGCGCCGCCCTTGTAACCTGGGGAATGCCGACCTTTCTGCATGCCTTCGACCGAGCTGATGTCTTCGGCGAACACCACTTTCCAGGACTCCAGGATCGCATCGCGGCACGCGGCGAACTCTTCGCTGCTGGCGGCTTCGTCACCGACGTAGAACAGGCGCAGGTGCTCGATGGTGCGGCCCGGCGACACCGGTTCCAGCTGCATGGCGAACGCGTGGTCGGCCTGGATGCCGAGCAGAACGTTGGGGAAGAACGCCACGTATTCGGCGTTGCGCAGACGGTCCAGCGGCCAGGCCGGGAATTTCGGCAAGTGCGTGCCGGCCACGTCCGACAGGTTGTAGGCGTAGCTGCCTTGGCCGGCGAAGTGCTCGTCGAAAATGATGTTGTAGTGGTCTTCCAGGCGCGAGTAGGAGTTCAGGCTCGGGTGCACCCACGGCAGGTGATAGGCCTCGCAGTAGTTCTCCACTGCCAGTTTCCAGTTGCAATTGATGTCCAGGGTGGTGGCGTCGTGGCCCGGGCGGCGGCTCATCAGGCTCATGCCGTCGTCGCCGAGGAACTGGCTCCAGCGCGCGGTCAAGGGCGCGAGCATCTCTTCGAGGGGCTGTGCGTCGCCGGACAGGTTGATGAACACCATGTCCATCCAGATCGCGCTGCGGATCGCTTTCAAGCCGTGCTTTTCACAGGCGAAGCGCTCGTCCTTGTGCTGATCGATACCGCCGACGTGCGGGGTGCCGCGCAGGCTGCCATTGAGATCGTAGGTCCAGGAGTGGTACGGGCAGCGAATCACGCCCTGCACTTCGCCGGCCTGCTCCACCAGTTTCATGCCGCGGTGGCTGCACACGTTATGGAACACTTGCACCAGGCCTTCGCGGTTGCGCATCAGCAGCAGCGGCAGGCCCATGAAGTCGATCGGTTTGACCGAGCCGGCCTTGCCCAGGTCGCTGGCAAAACCGACGCAGGCCCAGGTCTTGCCCATGACCTGATCGCGCTCGAGTTCGAAATAGCGTTGTTCGGTGTAGAACTCGTTGCTCAGGCCGGTGGCTTCATGGATCGGATTGAGGACGGTTTCGAGGTGATGCACTGGAATTTGTTGAAGGGTGGTCATTATTGTTTTCCCCTGCTGGGCACGGTGTGGAAGGGCCGGCCGGGCTTGCTTGGCCAGGTCCGCTGGCGGCAAGTTTGGGAAAACGGGGGGTGTCTCGACAAACGATATTTCGGCAGGGATTAATGACTTTTGATCATGAATCTAAATACGGCAACCGCAGCTCCGACCGTGTAGGAGCGAGCTTGCTCGCGATGGTCTCCAGAGCGCCACGTGCATCACGAATGCCCGCGTCATCGTTGACCACCATCGCGAGCGAGCTCGCGCCTACAGGTCTTGCGGCGTGGTCGGCAGCTGATTCATCAGCCAACTGCGAAAGCGCTTCACGCTTTGCCGCATGCCGCCACGGGCCAGGGGTTCGAGCAGGCAAAACTGCGCATCGGTGCGCAACACGGCGTCCAGTGGCCGCACCAGCGCACCGCTTTTGAGGTAGTCATCGACCAGGTTGGACCAGGCCAGCGCAACGCCCTGCCCGTTGATCGCCGACTGGATCACCATCGAATAGCTGTTGATGTTGATCCGGCGCTTGGGCTCGACGTTTTTCAGCCCCTGGCTGTGGAACCAGTCGGACCAGCCGATCCAGTCGCGTTGCGAGTCGTCGAGCACCAGCCAGGTGCAGGCTGCAAGGTCTTTGGGCTCGGTCAAGGCCGGGTATTTGGCCAGGTACGCCGGGCTGCACACCGGGTAGACCTCCTCGGAAAACAGCGGCGTGACCTGCATGTCCCGGGGCGGTGTGCTGCAGTAGTACAACGCCAGGTCGCAGTCCAGCCGCGAGAAATCCTTGACCTGATCATGGGCGATGATCCGCAGGTCGATCTCTTCGTTTTCACGCTGGAATTCGGAGACCTTGGGCAACAACCACAGCGATGCCATGGCAGTGCTGGTGGCTACCGTCACTTGCTCGGCGCCTCGCCAATGGCGGATTTCACCGGTGGCTTGGGCCACCTGCAACAGAGCGGTGCGAACCGTTTCGTAATACTGGTTGGCGGCGGGACTCAACTGAATGGTGCGGGTGGTGCGTTCGAACAGCACCTTGCCCAGGTAGTCCTCAAGCAGGCGCACTTGTCGACTGATGGCGCCCTGGGTGACGTTCAACTCCTGCGCGGCGAGGGTAAAACTCAAATGACGTGCGGCCGCTTCGAACGCGACCAGACTGTTGAGCGGCGGTAGAGGGTGGATTTTCATCAGGCAGGGTCACGTCGTTATTTTGGTTTTATCGCGCGAGTTTAGCCCTTGGCGTTGGAGGTGGATACACGCGCCCTTTGTCGGCGCTGCGACGTGAAACGAGGCAGCGCCGACAGGTACGTGGTTCGCCGATAAATCGTACCAACGGCTAGAAACGAAGCTTCAACCGGGAATGCGCTGACTATGGTTCTCCTTCCAGCGCAGGCACTTTCCTGAAGGTTGCAGAACCAGCGTGAGCTGATTGAACAGATGAATATCGGCGTAACGTTCGAAGAATCGGTTAAGCATCTCGCCGAACAGGCCGATATCGCCTTCGCCGCAAAAGCCGTTGGTGTCCAGGGTGACCTCGATGTCCACACCGCGCAGCAAAAAGCCTTTTTCGAAGCGCTGAAGCAGGTGGTGGTTGACCTCGACAATCGCGGCGAGCCGGCGTTGGTTCTCTTCACTGCCGGTCCAGTCGTAAAGCGCCAGGGTACCGCGCAGGACCTCGGCGTTGTCGAGCATGGGCAGGAAGTTGGAGCCCAGGTGGCTGAGCACACGCCAGTGGAAGCGTTCCCGGTCGGGCGGGTAGCAGGGCAAGGTGGGGGCGCACAGATTGCGCACGCGCAAACCGGTCTTGGACGGCTGCGCCAGGGTGTCGAGCAATGTGTCTTGCAGGGTCTTGCGCGGGAGCTGACCGTAGGTAGCGGTCATGCGCAGTGACAGGCACGGATTCTCGGCCTGCACATCCGCATCGCCAGTTGTTTGAGTGTCAGCGCAAGGTGCAAGGCATTGGGAACAGCTGTTCCACACTGGGATCCAGCGCGCCGGGCTTATCCAGGTTCAGTTGTGCCGCAATCTTGGGAAATTCTTCGGCAAACGCCTTGCCGGCCTCACGCAGATAGCGCATCTCGGCATCGAAATACTGCAATGTCAGATTGTCCTTCGTCAATTGGTTGAGTGAGTTGTTCGAAATAAGTGATCCCCGGTAGGAGCGAGCATGCCCGCTCCTACCGGGGGGCGGTGGGTGCAAATGGCACCCGCCAGCCATTTACGCTGTGCCGTTTTCAGGTCCTGGCGAGTGCATGAACCCACTGCGGCGCGATGAAGGTGCTCTGCCGCTTGGCGCGTTGAGTCAGCGCCAGCATCGTCAGCAAGCCCAGCACGATCAGCACGGGATACGCCATCAACAGTTCGCTCAGGGAGTATTTCCAGGCCAGTGGACGCCCGACTCCAAGCAAGGCAGCGTACATCCAGGACACTGCCGACAACGCGCCACAAAACAGCGCCAGCATCCTCGCACTGAACCCAAGGTTCAGTAGCGAGCCTGCTTTTTGCAGGGCGGGCAATACCAGGCGATGCAGCACAATGCCGTTGTATGTCAGCAGCAGCACAATGATCACCTTGGCCTGGAGTTTGGGATTCAAGAAGTACTCCATGCCTTTGTCCAGATAATCGATTCCGATGATGGCGGTGCCGGTCACCCACAGACCGATCAATGCCCAGACTACAGAACGCTGAAGGCTCTCCATGTGCGCATGGTCATGTCCACTCAGTGTCTTGCGTTTCAACATGTCCCTGACCATTGCAATATCACTGGTCAGCACCAGACCAATGGCCACGCAGCAGGCGAGCAAATGAACATAAACAACGCCCAGCCGCAAAAACTCCATGAAGTCCTTATGTTCGATCAGGCTCATAATTGTATTTATCGCCACGGTTATTATCTCCACCTTATTCGATAGTACAGACAGGCCAATCACCAGAGTTTTTATTTATATACCCTGAATGACCTTGCTCATAAAAGAAAACCAGACAACAGACCGGTTATCAAAACTGCATTACTCCAGCCAATACACCGATATCGGCTTAGTTCGCACCTCTTGTTTTTCAGTAAAAAAAATCCCCATTTGCATCAACTGCACATGAGGTTCTTATTCCACTTCTTTTTGCGATTCCAGCAGCAGGCCATGAGAGGACATGCTGCAGGATCTGAGGGCCCCAGCCGCGAAATGTTCAGTTTCCGAGCATGCCACCGACCAGCGGTAGATGAGCATGGAGCCAATGGCAACAGGATTTTCCTGTCGACTTTCTCGTCGATGCCCATTACAACCGGGCTGGTTTAAGTTACATGACAATCGACATTGCCTATTGGATCCACTAGTTGTGAGCCGAGCTAACCCCTCGCGCAATAGAGAGTAACTTTCATTTGCGCAAACGCTACTGAAACAGTCAGACTATTTTTGAGGAAAATAGAAACCCTAACAGGGGATCATTTCAAGGCAAATGCATAACCTGCCATAACAAAGATTCAAACTTCGTGATCAGGAAATGAGAAGGATAGTTGAAATCGGAAAAAGCCAAGCCCTGGCGACTGGGGTTATTCCAGTCGCCAAGGCTCTTTTCAGTTCAACTCAAACAAGCTTGACCTCGACATTGATGTTGTTGAGCGTGGCTTTGGAGTACGGGCAGTACTTGTGCCCGGTATCGACCAGTTTCTGTGCGGTTTCGCGGTCCAGCCCCGGCAGGCTGACATTGAGACGCGCCTGCAGCAGGTAGCCGCCTTCGTTGGTGCCCAGGTCGACTTCGGTGTCGACGGCCACGTCCTTGGGCAGGGCGACTTTCAATTCTTTGGCGGCAACACCCATCGCGCCGATAAAGCAGGCTGACCAGCCCGCGGCGAACAATTGCTCCGGGTTGGTGCCACCACCGCCCGCGCCAGGGGACGACAGTTTGACATCGAGGACGCCGTCCGAGCTTTTGGACGCGCCGTCCCGCCCGCCCGTGGTGTGGGTCTTGGCGGTGTACAGTACTTTGTCGAGTTGGGTCATGATGATCTCCTGATTGATATGAGGTTCATGCAATGTCAGGTGAATCAGAAAAACGGCCTGCCGAATTCATGCACCGGGCCGTGAGGCGATCTGTTGCCGCGGCCCGGTCACTCAATATAGACGGCGCAGGCGACACCGACGTTCGATCCGACAGGGGGAATGCGTTCATTTGCGAGCCAACTTGTACCTCACACAATCACTGTAAAAACTCTCCCGAACCGCCGCCGGCTTGATCCGGGTCGGGCTGTCATAAGTTTGTTCGGTAATGCCCATGGCCATCATGCGCATCCACGACTTATCGAACTTATAAGAATGAATTTTCTGCCGCGCCGCATATAACGACACCCCGGATAATTTCAACTCCTGCGCTCTTGCCGCCGTTCCCGCGCCCCAACTGCACATATAACGATCATTGGGCATCAATTCCCTGGCCTGGGCCGTCAGGGCAAGCCCGGCAATACCCATCGAGACCAGCGCCATCCCTATTTTGCGCATTAGCTTTGCCCCCTAACCGCCTGAAAATGCGGCAATTCTGGCGGCATACGAACACCTCGGGGGCCAGCAAAATGCCTTATTCGCATTACTCTGATTCAGATCAGTAAAGGAGAGTCATTTTCTTGCGACATTTCATTCCTTTGCTATAGCTATCAGTCTCTTCTGCCAACTAATTGAGGCAACGGAATGTCAGTCGCAAAGAAAATGACGGTGGGGCAACTGACAATGTTGACTGCAGTCAACATGTTGGGCTCAGGCATCGTGCTACTTCCTTCGAAACTGGCGGAAGTCGGGGCGATTTCGATTCTTTCCTGGCTGGTCACAGCCACGGGCTCACTGGCACTGGCCTACGCCTTTGCCCGGTGCGGGATGCTCAGTCGAAAGACCGGCGGCATGGGCGGCTACGCCGAGTACACCTTCGGCAAGGCCGGAAACTACATCACCAACTACACCTATGGCCTGTCATTGCTGATCGCCAACGTGGCGATCAGCATCACGGCGGTCGGCTATATCCAGGAATTGTTCCACCTCAAGCTCGACTCACTGCAGGTGGGCCTGGCGACCATCGCGCTGTTGTGGATCACCACCTTCGCCAACTTCGGCGGTGCGCGGATCACTGGCCGGATCGGCGCCATCACTGTGTGGGGCGTGATTGCGCCGGTGGTGCTGGTGTCGACCATCGGCTGGTTCTGGTTCGACAGCAGTGTTTACGCCGCTGGCTGGAACCCCCACGACAAGAGCTGGTTCGAAGCCGCAGGGGCTTCGGTGGCCATTACCCTGTGGGCGTTCCTCGGCCTGGAATCGGCGTGTGCCAACACCGACGCCGTGGAAAACCCCGAGAAGAACGTACCGATCGCGGTGCTCGGCGGCACCTTGGGCGCGGCGGTGATCTACATCGTCTCCACCAACGTCATCGCCGGCATCGTCGACAACCCTGAACTGGCCGCCTCCACCGCGCCCTTCGGCCTGGTATTCGCCAAGATGTTCACCCCCCTGGTGGGCGACATCGTAATGGGCCTGATGGTGCTGGCCTGTGTCGGCTCGTTGCTGGGCTGGCAGTTCACCATCGCCCAGGTCTACAAGAGCTCGGCGGACACCGGGTACTTCCTGTCGATCTTCGCCAAGGCCAACAAGGCCGGCACGCCCATCGTCGGCATGCTGGTGCTGCTGGCGGCACAGACGGCCCTGGGGTTCCTCACCATCAGCCCGAACCTGAGCAAGCAGTTCGACACCCTGGTCAACCTGGCCGTGGTCACCAACCTGGTGCCGTACATCCTGTCCATGGCATCGCTGATGACCCTGCAGAAAGTTTCCAACGTAGCGCCGGGCAAGGCACTGGCCACCAACATCATTGCCTGGATTGCCGCGGCCTACAGCTATCTGGCGCTGTACAGCTCCGGCGAGCAGGCGCTGATGCTCGGCGGTGTGGCGACCATCTTCGGCTACACCCTGTTCGGCTTCGTCAACAACCGCCTGATCCGTCTCGAAGCGCTCAACAACAGCGTACCGACGCAGACCGTCAGCGCGCAGCACCTCACTGCCGAGCCGGTACCGGTGAACAACCTGAATAAAGCCACTGTGGAGTTTCAATCATGACGGAATATAGACACTCGCTGGGGATGCTGGCGCTGCTGGTCAGCAGCCCGGCGGACAAGCGCACGGTGTTCGGCCGCGCACTGGATCAGTTGATCCACGACGTCGAGGGCCGTGGTGTCAGCATCCTGGCCTCGGAAAGCCTCAGTGATGCCGGGTCGATCCTGCGTTCCGATCCGGCGGTGCAATGCGTGCTCATCAGTTGGGAGATGGACACCAGCGAAGGCCACGCCGACTGCATCAAGCTGTTGGTCAAACTGCGCGAGCGCAACACCCGGGTACCGGTGTTCCTGATCAGCGACCGCACCACGGCCTCGAGCATTCCATTGCTGGTCATGCAACACGCCGATGACTTCATCTGGCTGCCCGAAGACACCAGTCGCTTCCTCAGCGGGCGGATCCTGGCGGCCATCGAGCGCTATCGCCAGGCGGCACTGCCGCCGATGTTCGGCGCCCTGGTGAAATTTGCCCGCACCTACGAATATTCCTGGCACACACCTGGCCACGCCGGCGGCACCGCGTTCCTCAAGAGCACTGCCGGCCGCGCGTTCTACGAATTCTTCGGCGAAAACCTGCTGCGCTCCGACCTGTCGATTTCCGTCGGCGAACTGGGTTCGCTGCTCGATCACAGCGGCCCCATCGGCCAGGGCGAGCGCTATGCCGCCAAGGTCTTCGGCGCCCACCGCACCTACTACGTGACCAACGGCTCGTCGATGTCCAACCGCGTCATCCTCATGGCCAGCGTCACGCGCAATCAGATCGCCCTGTGCGATCGCAATTGCCACAAGTCCGCTGAACATGCGATGACTCTGTCCGGGGCGATTCCGACCTACCTGGTGCCCACCCGCAACCGCTACGGCATCATCGGTCCGATCCTGCCGCAGACCCTGAGCGCCGAAGGCGTCAAGGCCGCCATCGCCAGCAACCCGCTGGTGAAAAAAGGCATCGACCCGACGCCTGTGCACGCGATCATCACCAACTCCACCTATGACGGCCTGACCTATAACGTCACCCGCGTCGAGGAACTGCTGGGCGCCAGCGTCGACCGTTTGCATTTCGACGAAGCCTGGTACGGCTATGCGCGTTTCAACCCGCTGTACACCGGGCGCCATGCCATGCACGGCAACCCCGAAGATCACGACAAGTCCGGGCCGACCGTGTTCGCCACCCAGTCGACCCACAAGCTGCTGGCCGCGCTGTCCCAGGCCTCAATGATCCACGTGCGCGACGGCCGTAACCCGATCGAACATGCGCGGTTCAACGAGTCGTACATGATGCACGCCTCGACGTCGCCCAATTACGCGATCATGGCCTCCTGCGACGTCAGCTCGGCG
>Ga0182005_1001276_pt1 | contig 10351 bp, 18 predicted proteins | sample Sormic07211103_1_FD_123021 | JGI IMG/M metagenome (GOLD analysis project Ga0182005, IMG submission 123021) | Rhizosphere microbial communities from Sorghum bicolor, Mead, Nebraska, USA - 072115-103_1 MetaG | ecosystem: Host-associated > Plants > Roots > Rhizosphere | place: USA: Nebraska...
AGCATGGGGTGCTAGGGGTCGAGTGTTCGAATCACTCCGTCCCGACCATATTTTTCAATGACTTAGGCCAATGTTCACAGCATTGGCCTTTTTCATGTGCGTGACTTTTGCGTGACTTCTCGATTTATCACGCCTGCTTCCTCTTCAAGATTGTCAGGACCGGTCCACGCGAATCGGTTGCTGATACCATGTTCGCAGCTTCCTTCAGGTGCCCGAGCTCAGCGCCCGAGTAGTGACTGGTAATGCTGCCGTTCTTGTGGCCCAGAAGTGCCTTTCGGTCTTCCTCGGTGACGCCTGCTGCGCGTAGCCGACGGCCAAATGTGTGTTTGAGGTCGTGGATCCTTATGGATGCATAACCTCCTGCCAGAGTTTCGCCGCTCTCACCCGTGCCTTCTTCCAAGCCGAGTCATTCATACGGTGCATTGCGCTGCCGTTGTAAGGGAAAATCCATTCCTTGCTCAGGTCGCGCTGCTGGTCAATGATCGACTTGGCCACGTTGTTGAGCACGACCAGACGCTCATCACCGTTTTTCACTCCCGAGCGTTCGTGCCTGCCGCCGAAATCAGCCGGGATCAGAAATACGCTGGTGCCGAGCTCCGGTACCGAAATCTCCCAATCCCATCTCAGCTTGCAAACTTCCTGCTCCCGGGTGCCGGTGTTCACCTTGAACAGTGCCATCGTTTGCAGGTGGGCGGGCAATTCCGCAAATAGAATCGACTGCTCCTGCCATGACATCGGGTACGGCTTGCGGCTCGACTTCTTCTCTTCCAGCTTCGTGAGCATCGGCACGCTATCCAGCCACGGCCTGCGCTCATCGTCTCGCCACTTCCTGGCACACAACGATAAAACCCGAACTACACGCTCGATCGAGATATTCACCGTTCTGTTGCTGACGCCTTTCTTTACCTTGCCGTCCTCGAGCTTCTTGGTCGCCAACCTGTCTTTGATGAACGGCACCAGGGCTTGGTCATCAATGTGGGTCAGCGGCATATCGCCTATGAACGGATCCAGCTGTGAAAGGTGGTGGGCTGATAGCTTGATTGAAGGCTGGTCCTTGAACTCCAGCAGGAAGCGAGTTGCCGCCTCCCGCCAGATCCTGACCTTCTTTACGCCGTACACCTTTTGCTGGCGGATCTGCTCCAGCCGGTAGATCAGGTAGCGTTCCGCTTCTTCCCGGTCACCAGTTCCAGTGCTTTCGTAAAGTCGTTCTCCGTTGATTTTCTTGTCGATATGCCAGATGCCTTTCCTCTCGGAAAGGCCTGTGATCGATTTTCGCGCCATGATTTATCTCCTTTCAGGCGCTCGCTGCGGGGCAATTGTTGCTCCGGGGCGCGTTTTTTATCAATTGCTTTGGCCTCGACATACGCCGTTGCCCAGTCATCCAGCTCCTGCCGGTCGAAGCCGATACCGCGCTCGCCGATGGGGAACTCGCTGACATAAGGGCGCACGGTTTTATCGAATTCAGCGCGGCACATGCCCAGGTAGGTAGGCGCTGCGCCGGCACGGATGAAACGGGGGAGGATGCTTTCGCGCCGGGGCCGGGAGGGCACCTGCGCCAGTTCTGCAGACATAAAAGCTCCATGCCGCGCGTGGCGGCAGAGGGTGGGTGTTTGGAATTCTGATGAAGGGCATGAGGTACGCTTTGAAGGTGAGCTACGGTTTATTGGTTCATCTCGCCAGTTGCGTACACGCTTTCTCCCCTGAGGTGACTGGTGAGGTGAACTCTTACCGCCGCGGCCTCTTGTAGATGAGCCAGAGCATGTAGAGTGGGGCGAAGATCATGGGGTCACCTCACTGGGCTTTTCGGTCAGCTTCCATTTGGTGTTCTTGCTCTGGCTGTGATCGGCCTCGACCAAGCCCTCACGCTTCATCCTTTCCAGTTCCCGATGCATCTCGGGAGTGTCGCGGGCACCGGAGACGTGAAACTTGAACCACCAGGTGGGAAACCAGCCGCGAACACTTTTCTCGTTCTTCCGCATGTACTGGATGATCCGCTCTCGCAAGGTTGCGGCAATTTCTTCAGGCATGACTTCGTCCTCGCCGGCGCTGCTACGCTGGCTTTGATGTGATTTGTTTGGTGGTGGCGAAATGAAAACTGAGGCGCAGGAACTGGTAGGGCTTTCTGGCTTTTACAGCCGGATCAAGTCACCGCAGGCACGAGAGGCATTTTGTTTGCTGCTTGGCTACGCCTCATGCCTGAACGGCTACGAGGTCAAAATCAAACCTCAAGGTGAACTGATGTCTGTTGGCATTTATCAGGATCATGTTTGCCCGTTCGCTTTTACCGTTAACGAACGCTGGTTGCTCTTTTACTTCCGAAAGTCGGCTGTGTTGTCAAAGAGGTACTCAGATGCTGAGCTTCGAAGAGCATTCGACAGTTATAAGGCGGCTCAGGACGATGAATGGACAGTAAGGCTTCGATCTGTTGACGACGTTCGGCGCTTGATCCCTATACTCGCTTTGTCGCTATAGCGGCTAACTTGGAAGGGGGAGGAGGGCTGTACTTTTGTGGGGATTATGCGAAGCTCTGGCCCGTTGCCGGCATCGGGTCAAACCGTTTCCAAGAATTGCATATTACAAATCTTCTTGAGTTCCCAATCTAAGGGTTAGGGGGGTCTTTATGATCAAAACCGTATTGAAGGTTATAGCTGTTGGTGCGTTGTGCCTTGGTGTTGCTGCTTGTTCTACTATTGACGGGCTTCAACCCACTGATAGTGGGGTGACTGTTGAAGTACGAAATAAAACGTACAACGAGGTGTGGAAGTCCTCCGTAAGTGCTATGAGTTCAGGCTTGGCGATTGTTGAAGTAAACAAAAGCGCAGGCGTCATTAAATCCGAAGCCCCCGCCGGGATGGCCACTTGGGGGGAGGTCATCGGTTTGTTCGTCACTCCTGTCTCGCCATCCTCAGATAGCTACTCGGTTCGAATTGTCAGCAAGAAGCGTTCGACGTATCAAATTACCGGTCAGGATTGGGCACCGTCTATCGCTGCTCGCATCCGGGCGGACTTAGACGCAGAGTAATTTACTCATCCTGCAATCTCCATCGATACCAGATCATGGGCATTCACTGTCGCTGGCGAAACACTGGAAGTGCGCCGGCTTGCTCGCGCACAGCTTTCATTCCTGCTTCGTCGTAACCCCAGATGTTGCTGTCGTTGAAACGCTCAGGACCGAGCTAGCCGGGGTGCAGCGACTCGCCGGTGCAGATGTAATCCCGGAACGCCTTGACCACATCCTTTAGCGTGCCGCCGTGAGTGAAGCCGCGCCACCGGCCACCCCACACCGTTTCATGGGTGAAGACTCGCTTTCCGCTGTAGTCGTCGATGAACCAGACCTTGCCGCGATTATCGACTTCAATGCTGGCGTAGCGATTCACAGCCTTGCTGTAGAAGAACCGGCGGCCGTGGTCAGCGATGATCCGGATTACTTGGTTGACCTGCTCGGCTCGCTGGCGCTTCAAGGCGAGTTTGTTTTCTTTGGGCATGGGGCGTCCTCTGCCGGGGCATGCCCGGGCGGTGAAGGGTTGTGAGGGATCAACTACAGTTCAGCGATCAGCCAATGGAGGTGTGTATGGAGTGCTTGGTTTGCGGTATCGAGTCGCAGAGGGTTGAATCTGATCTGGATGGAACAGAGCTCAATTGCCCAGACTGTGGGCACTTTGGTGTGTCGGGAAGCCTCATTGCTACACAGCAGGGAAGGCGTTTTGACGTCGAGCAGACTCGATGGTGGTTAGAGCGGAGGCGTGTAGCGTTTCCAGACCAGCTCCCAGTGATCTCAGGTGCTTCTGTTTTCTGGGGGCTTTGATCAGGCGGCCAGTCGCTGATAGAGCTCGATGATGTCGGCGGCGTTGGCGACGACCAGATCTTCAGCCTCATCCGGGCAAACGCTATTGCCGATCAGTCGGACCTGGTCCGTCTTGTTGATGTCGCGCCATTCTTCGGCACCGGTTGCCGGGTCGACAAACAGGCCTCGATCGATGATGTAGTCCTTGTCGAAGCCCTGGGCTGCCTTCAACTCAGGCGGCTGAAGCATGCGCAGTGTGATGTCCACCAGCACATAACCGCCGACCATCACCAAATCGGCCGGGTCTTTGAAGTGTTCCGGCAGATGTTCGTGCATGAATGCGGCACAGCGGCGAGCGCCTTCCAGCAGTTCTGGTGTCAGTGTGTCCGGTACCTGCACGACCTCGACCAGGGCGATCCGGTCCTTCGTCGGTAGGATGTGCATCGGCTCAGTGAGCGAAATGCCGTCCCTCTCGTTTCCGTAGTACTTCACCAGGTAAGTGTTGACCAGGCGCTGGTTGGCTCTGGATTGGCAAATGGTCGAGATCGGGTCATAAGCTGATCGGCCGTCGCCTTTGTAGAAACCTCCGTTCGCCTGTTCGAAGAATGCCGCCGAGATTGCATGGTGTCCTGTGCTGGTGGCCACCACGCCGAGCGGGTCGGCAACGTCGGCGCCGACCGAACCTTTTCGCAATGTCACCATGTTCGCCGCCGCCATCGCGAAGTGGCCACCCTTCACTTGTGCGACCTGGGTCCGCAGCGGCTCCAGCGCACTGAAGTTGCGCTGCGATGAGCCGTTAGCGCACTCGGTGAGGAACGGCGCAGCTACAGGTTGCACCAGTGCGTGATGTGTACCGCCGGCGCTGATGGTCGATAGTGCCTCGTCGACGCCGTGGGTGCTGGTGTGCGCTTCCGATGTTCCGCGCATCGGGACAATGAACGGCTTCGCGCAGGTCAGCACATGTCGCCAGCAACCCTTGGCCACTCGGCGCATGGTGTTCACCGCCATCGGCTTGTCACGGAAGATTGTGCGGCCCAGGTTACTCCAGTCGATGCACTCGGCTGCGGTGCGCCACGGCAGTTGCTTTGCGGTCGGGGCCTTGTGGCGCTTCGGCGCTGGCCAAACGATCGGCTTGCCGTCGCTGCGCGCCACCAGGTACAGGCGTTTGCGGATCGTAGGGGTGCCAGCGTTGGCCGCGATGCGTTCGCGCCATTCCACGTTGTAGCCGAGGCCGCGCACCAGGCTTTCCACCGGCACGAACTCGCCGATCGAATAGAGGATCTCCGGCATGTCCGGGTGATTGGCGCGGTGCACGGCCAGCGCAATCGGGTTGTGGTTTACCGCTACGTCCGGCTCCCGGTACGCCCGGGCAATTCCGGTGCTTGCACCGCCGCCGCCGGCGAACAGGTCCACCACCAGTTCTTTCTGGAAGGGCAGGCCCATGCTTGACTGGCCGTGGATGAACTGGGGTTTCTTCTGTTGTGCGGACATAGAGGATCCTCGCCGGTATATTTGACGGTTTGAAAAAGGAAGATGAGATGTCGTTTAAAACGGTTGTGGTCGCGTTATCAGGAGCTGCCGGGGTGATTTCCGCCGGGCTTTGGATTTGGTCAGCGCGAGCTCACGTTCCATATGAGCCAGGAACGAATGAGGACGGCTCTCCTATTGGAGTTCTCAGTGATGGCAAGACTGATTTCATCCGCACTTGGAGCAAGCAATCGCGCCTGAGCGCATGGGCAGCAATCGCAGCTGCTGGTGCCGCTGGGTTACAAGCTCTTTCGCTATTTCTCAATGACTGAAGGTTGCTGAAATTTTAAGAGTTACGCGCAGCTGGTAAGGCCGGTCAGGCGCCGTCTTCCGTGACCGGATGCGACGGCGGAAGAGTGTGGGTTTCTGGGGTTGGTCTACGCTTTGAGTTCAATCTCAAGGCCGTTTTCGGCGAACCAATTGGCTCAGGCCACTGCTCGAAAGGACTCATATGAAACTCAATATCATTGCCCTTGGCCTGCTCGCTGTTTTGGCCGGCTGTACAACTGCGGGCCCATATGTCACCAACATCTCGAGCGATGGACGTAATGGTCTGAATATCGAGAAGTGTGCGGTGAAGATGAATGCTTTCATGGGGACTGTTAGCACCACGGAATGTACGACCCAGAACTTGCAGCTCAGTCGAGGTAACTGATTGCAGGAATGATCGCTTAGGATGCGAAGTGCTCGTCGCCCGGGTCTTTGCGCAGCTCCCGCAAACACTCATCTCGAAACATCCGCGCCACGTTTTCGCTTATCTGCACTTTGTGGCGCGGACTTTGAATCGCCTGATATGAAAGTGTCGGCCCGAATGCATGAGCGTTCAGAATCAGGTTCTAAACCGCCTCGTTGATTTCCTCGATGCCGTTCCAAGCCATCAGATCATCAAGCTTCTGCCGGGTACCGGGCCGTAATCGGTGCCGCATCTCCTTCTCGTCGTACTGGATTCGCCTCTCGGTAGCCTTCGCCGAACGCTCTTGTCCACTCTTGGCCATGATCTGCCTCTTCAATTCCGTGGGCCGGTAGATCCAGCCATGTCTGTCGTCGGCGCTGACGCACCTGATTGTTGATTTTTCTCACGGCGGCCCCGGGAACTTGATGTTGTTCTCGCGGGCGATGAGCCAGCTGGCGATGGCTGGACGTGCAAGCAGCTTGGTGACCAGGCGCCAGAGGAAATTGACCATGAGGCATCCTCGGGCACTGGGTGTGGTCAATTGTGGTGACAAACGGTCAGTTCCAACTAATTGCAAAGGTGTTTGCGAGCGGGTGTGAGGAGCCGCATCCTTTGGTTACCGACAAGTCTGAGTGATACCGCATGAAACGACTGACTGAGTGGATAAACCTGTTCGCGGCTGTGATTCGCCTGATCAACGTGATCAGTCGTACGGGCTGGTTTTGAGTAGGCGCCGGCTGGCGTGATTCGTTGAAGTGGGTAGGTTCAGAGCAGTGATATGACGCAAAGGAGTTGCAGCATGGCTTTCAAGAAACGACCTACTAGAGCTGAACGGCAGAAGCAGAGAAATCCGTTCAAAGAGATTGCGGAGTTGCTTGAAGCAACACCTGTCGAGTATCGAGCCAAGCTTTACGAGAAGCTTGAGCGCGAGCGAATTGCAGAGTCCATGGAGAAGTCCGGAAAGAAAAAGCGTGGGGGTTGGCCATTTGTTTCTGGCAGCTTTGAAGGCGGCTCTCGTAAGTAGCAGCGACGTTCCTCGTGACCGGATGCGATAGTGGCAATTTGAGGTTGGGTTTGGTATTACGGTTGGCCGGCACGGGGTCGGGACAGGAGGAGGATCGATGCTTCATTGAAGTTTCAGGGATGCTTACAAAGGGCGCGTATTCACAATTTATTTTGATAGTTATCCGAACGGCTTTACCGCAAGGCTCGAAATCGAAGGACTTCCGCCGCGAGAGTACAGCGACAGGATTTGGGTTGATCGCGAACAGGCCAAGACCGACGTCAGCAATGACGCGCGAGCAATGATTGATGGCTTGATAGGTTAATCACGGCAAATCCTCAGCTCTTCGCGCTTGTAGGCGAGTTCCAATTTCCGCGACACGTTTTCGCTAATCGTAACTTCGTGACGTGGCGGAGCCAGCAGCGGTGCGGACTTTTGAGGCCCTAATGCATGAAGATGATGAATCATCAGCGTGATCGCCTCGCCCTGTTCCTCGATGCCGCTCCAGGCCATCAGATCAGCCAGTGCCTGTCGGGTGCCAGCCATGCAATGCAGCCGGATTTCTTCCTCGCCACGAGTCTTTCGCTTCGCCGCAGTCTTGGCTGACCGGTCTTTCTGGGTTGCTGCCATGATCCGCCTCTTCAATTCCGTGGGCCGGTAGATCCAGCCATGTCTGTCGTCGGCGCTGGCGCACCTGGTTGTTGATTCGTTTCATGCTGCGACCTTCACCTGATGCCAGGCGCCGGCTGCGTAGAACAGCTTCGCGGCCTGAGCCTCTTCGAGCGAAACCTCTGCAGGGATGGCAACCCATCCGGACGCAACCAGGTGATTCGGGTTGCAGCTGTTTCGCAGCTCCAGGTAGTAATGCTCGATGGCATCCGTCAGGCGCTCCACTTTGTAGGTTCCCTCCGGCGATATCTCCACTGACTTCACGTACTCGACGCCGCGTTCGTCTCGACACATGGCGCTGATGTAGATCGTCCATCGATAGGCGAAGTCGAAAATCGCGTTGGCGATCGCCAGACTCCGGATCTGTCGGCAGCTCTTCCAGTTCGCCATGATCTGCGCGCCGCTGTCGGTGTTTGACTTGGCCTTCTGAATGGCATGAAAAAGCCCGCGAGTGACGGGCTTTTTCGCATTGGCGGATTACAGCGAGTCGTTTGTTTGTTTTTTCAGCTCCGCAGTGCATTCTGGGCTGTTATTAAAGGTGTACTCCACTACGAAGTAGCCCTTATCCCTGGAAAGCGCTCGTGCATCAATTGAAATGCTGTTGATGTAATTCTTGATACCGGGCCCCTTCCATTCTGCAGCTAAAGTTCGATCCTGCTTGTAAAGTCCAGTCATCCAATCATTTGAGTCTTTCCAAATGCTGCTCGGCATCAAAAAGTCATAGGTCTTTGGCTTTCCGTAGATAGCGGTCAGGGCTTCCTTCATGGTGTCATAGCCCGCTTGCAACTGATGCCCGAAGTCATTCGTTTGGATTGTCTTGCCTATCGCCCTAACAACGCAAAGGCCGACTGTTGGGGATATGACCAGACCATATTGTTCAAAAGCATCGTTAGGCTTGGGGGCCCTATCGATCAAGTAAAGGTTTTCAGATTCTTTGACGAGCCTTGGGGTTTCTCCTGTCATTTTTTCAATGACATCTCCATTTATGCCCGCCTCAAATCCAAGCGGTCCAGATCCTGGTGGCATAAGATCAGGTTTTGCCGGTGCCTGGGATGGGGAAGCCGAGGTGGTCGGAACTGCGCTCAGCGTAGATGACGGAAGTGCAGATGCACGAATAGGATTTAAGCCATATTTTGCCACTAGGTACTGCTGCTCTAGCATCGCGAGGGTCTGCTCACTCGTCGCTATGGTGGAGAGCTTCAGCGCTTGGATAAGCCCGCCGCTGTATTGGGCTGCCTCGACTTTCGCTGAGGTTATGGCAGACTTAGTTTTGGTGATTTCAGTCGCGAGCTTACTTGCCGCCTCTTCGTCAGGCTTGGAGGCCGTCGTTTCTATTTTCACACTACCTTGCGACTGGACAGCCAAGATGCGCTGCTCCAGCAAGGCCTGATTGATTTTGAGGATCTCGACTCGAGTCGAAATGAGATCTTTAATCAGTCCGCCACTGTACGCGGACGCCGATTTACCGGCCTCATCAATACTCTGCTTAGTCTGGCTCAGTTCGGCCTCGAGTCGTGATACGTAAGCCTTCTGCTCCGGAGTGAGGTCTTTCTCCATGCAGCCCTGAAGCATGGTAACCGCGAGAATACATACAACGAATCCACGTGCGCGCAATTCGCAACCCTCCTTAGATGAGCTGCCAGTCTACCACTACGGCCGAATGCCATCATTCATGCTGCAAGTAGTTCGCTCAGTGGCGGGTTGTTTGTGATGGAGCGTTGATCCGTCAGTTGAGGTCAGCATAGACCGCGCGGGTACCACCGGTCTTACTTCCGCATAGCATCAGCTCGGCTGGACGCATCACTCCACTAGTGCTTGCCGTCCTTCTGCATCAGCCAGGGGCTGGAGAATTCGTGAAAATGGCGCGGTTCGGGTGTGCCGTGGCTTTACGAACAATACCATCCATAGAGCGCGACTGGTTCTGCTCACGACTTGCTTTCGATGTAGGCATCAGTGAAAAAAGAGCAGCCGCATCGAATGCGTCAACATCCAGGCTGACCACCATCCCCCAGCCTGTCCCTCCAAGTCCCGCCAAGGCTCCTATAGATACATTTTTGATGATTATTGATTTTCTAATCCCCCCTTCATCCGCTTTAAATGCGCCTTGAGGAAGGTAAGCAAAGACATGTCCTGCCGTTCGCTTTGACGCAAGCTTCAAACGCCGCCAAATCCGCATCTGCAGAATCTGCTCCTCCTCACCTTGCGTACTGTTCTCCCCACACCTTCAACCGGGACACACAGACGAAAGTTCACACGCCGCATTTCGGTTTTTCCAGGTTCGAGACTGGGTTAAACCGCAAAAAGGGAGGGATGCCAGGATGCTGATAAAAATCGAAAAAGCGCGGACACCGCAAGACTGGAATGTCTGGATGAACGCGTGGTGCGTCACGTTTCGCAGCTATGCCGAAGCTCTGGCATTCGTGAGCAGATTGGAAGGCAGGATAAATGCACCACACCCGTTGCCTGTCAGCGAAGACAGGCTTGTATTGGAACGGTAAACCCCCGACAAATGCCGGGGGGATCTGCGTGAGCTGGCGCGGGTTCTATTTCGATACCACGATGCCTGCTGGCTTCCAGGTGCCTTCGCCAGCCGGCAGGACTGAAGGCGGCGTCTCCTTGGGCCAGTAGAGGCGCATCACCAGGTAAATCGGGCCGTCGGGGGCGGGCAGCCAGTTGCCTTCCAGCGCCTTGCCGG
>Ga0182005_1001278_pt1 | contig 10333 bp, 9 predicted proteins | sample Sormic07211103_1_FD_123021 | JGI IMG/M metagenome (GOLD analysis project Ga0182005, IMG submission 123021) | Rhizosphere microbial communities from Sorghum bicolor, Mead, Nebraska, USA - 072115-103_1 MetaG | ecosystem: Host-associated > Plants > Roots > Rhizosphere | place: USA: Nebraska...
GACCAGTCCGAGTTCGTCGAGGAATCCCCGCACCATGCGAGCCGCCGCGACCACCCGACGCCAGTCCACGTCTTCGCCGGGATCGAGGTCGAACACCACGCGGTCGGCCAGGTCCGGCGAGTCCACGTGGGAACCCCATGGATGGAATTCCACCGCACCGAACTGGACGAGTTCGATCATGCCCGCCTCGTCACGCGGATACAGGTACACCGCCTGCGCCCCCGTCTCTTCTTTCAGTTTCGCCGTGCCCACGTGCTCCAGTCCGGCCATCACGTGCTTCTGGAAGAAGCAGGGAGAACCGATGCCACCCGGGCACCGGATGGTCGAAGTCGGCCGGTCGGCGATCGCGGGAAGCATCCATGGCATGACGGCCCGGTAGTAATCCACCACGTCCTGTTTGGTGATTCCATCGTCGGGGAAGACCACGCGATCGGGGTGGGTGATGACGATCGTATCCTCGGTCTTTGTCTTCGTTGTTCCCTTCGTTCCCTTCGTCGCGAGCGCCGGTGCGGCGCGGTCGGAATCACGCAGGTCCGCCGGCGACTTGTCGACGCGCAATGCCTTCAGGCTAGGCTGGCGCAGCAGGTTCTGGTTGCCTATGCCACGGTAGTAGACCTCCGCGACCGCCGTCGGCGGCACCCAGAGCGCGCCACGCAGGGCGGGATCGATCTGCGCGATCTTCACCGTCGGTTTTTTCGTTCCGCCCTTCGCCAGCGTCTTGCCGAGCGTGCGCAGCATCTCGTCCGTGAAGCCCGTGCCGACGCGACCGACATAGGTCCAGCCGCCTTGGGCATCCGGACGGGCCAGCAGCAGCGATCCAAAGACCAGGCGGGAACCTTTCGCCGGCGTGTAGCCAACCACGGCGAACTCATCGCTTTCGAGTCGCTTGATCTTCTGCCAGTCGTCGCCGCGCCCGGCGTGATAAGCGCCGTCCGCGCGCTTGGAGATGATGCCCTCCAGCTTCTGTTCCATTGCCATGGCGAATACGTCGTCGCCGTGGCCGACGTTGTGCCCGCTATAGGCGAGGTGCGCGGGTGCATGCGCGAGCAGGCGCTCCAGCAGTGCCTTGCGCTCGGATAGCGGCACGCGCGTGAGGTCGTAGCCCTCCAGGTAGGGCAGGTCGAACAGCATGTACACCAGCGGTGCCTGCGCTTCGCCCGACAAGGTGCGTTGCAGGGCGTTGAAATCGCTGCGCCCCTGCGCATCGAGCGCGATCAATTCGCCGTCCAGCCGCAGGCTGTCCAGCCCGAGGCCCTCGATGGCTCCGACGATTTCCGGAAGGCGGTCGTTCCAGGGCAGGGCGTTGCGCGACCAGAGCATCGCCTTGCCCTTGGCCATGCCCGCGAGGATGCGGTAACCGTCCCACTTCACCTCGTGCAACCAGCCGTCGCCCTGTGGCGGTGACTCGCGAAGACGGGCGAGCTGCGGCGCGAAGAAGTCGTTGCTGGCGCGTGCCTTGCGGGCTCCATCCAGCGCGGCCGCCGCCTTGGCAAGGGTGGCGGCTGACACCTTGCGCGTCTTTGGCGGCGCCTTTTTACGCGAGGTGGATTTCTTCGCCGCGGCGCGCAAGCCGGGTGTCGTCGCCGCGCGGCGCGTGCTCTCGCGCATCTTCTCATCCAGCAGGTCGTCCGCTTCCACGTCGCCTGCGTAGGCATCGTCCGCCTTGATCAGGAACCATGCGGGCTGGCGTTCTTTCTTCGCGCCGCGCACGAGATGCCATTCGCCCTTGAGGCGCTTTCCGAACAATTCGAAGGTGAGATGACCTTTGCGGATCTGCGCTTCGGCATCGCCTCGCGTGGCCCAGACGCCGCGATCGAACAGGTCGACGTGTCCCTTGCCGTAACCTTCCTCGATGTCGCCTTCGAAGTCGGCATAGGACACGGGATGGTCTTCCACTTCCACCGCCAGCCGCTTCACCTTGGGGTCGTAGCTGGGCCCCTTGGGCACCGCCCAGCTACGCAGCACGTCGCCCACCTGGAGGCGGAAATCGAAGTGCCGGCGCGAGGCGTGGTGCAGCTGCACGACGAAGATGGCCCGATCGCCCCCGGGCGCGGAATCGTCCGGCGCGGGTTCGCGGGTCTTCGCGAAGTTTCGCTTGCGGCGGTAGTCTTGCAGGCTCATGCGCCGATGGTTGGCGAGGCAGGGTGAACGCGCCGTGCAATGCGGCCGCGCGCTGTCATCGCACTTTCAGATTCGTCGTATGGGATGCGTGCCCGCCGGTGGGCAGACTTCCAAGACATATGTCCCCAGGGAAGCCGCTTCATGTCCTTGCCATCCACACACCGGTTCATTCTCGTTGCCACCGTCCTCCTGCTCGCGGCGGGCCAGTCACAGGCGGGATGCCTGGGGCATCCGTCGCAGGGTACGCCGCAACCGCTTTCCTTCGGCACCGTCGAGGCGGCGGTGGATGCGGCGCCGCGCACCGTGCTCGCGGAACGTGTCACCACTGGTTGGGATTCACCCGGTTTCAAATGCATCAAGCCGACGCGTACCGGCAGCCTGGGCGTTTTCACTACCCCCAGCGCGCTGGGGGACGGAATCTACGACACCAATGTGCCTGGCGTGGGTATCCGTATCCAGTTCCACCACAGCGGCCAGGGTGACTTCGTCGTGCCGTATAGCTCACCCAGCCGATGGAGTTTCGACGGCAAGCTGAGCAACGCGCGATTCACCGTGCAACTCATCAAGACGGGGCCGATCCTCGAAGGTGGTTCCCTGACGAGGGGCACCCTGGCCCGGGCCGGTTACGACGGCCAAGCCCAGGTATGGACCGACCTGCTCGATGCGCGCGTGGAACCGCAGCGGCCCACCTGTGCTTTCGCCTCGCGCCGACTGGTCTTCCCGATAGGCAACGTCGAAGGTGGCACGCTCGCCGTGGCCGGAAGCAGTCATTGGGCCACGCAGCAGCTGGTCGCCACGGGATGCACGAACGCCACCCAGATACTCCTGACCTTTGCCGGCGCGGCCGACGAGGCTGATGCCACCCTGTTCAAGCTCACCGGTAGCGGTGCCGCGACGGGCGTCGCCGTGGAAATCCGTAGCGACGATCCCGATACCCAGGCCATTCCCAACAGCGCCGCTCCGCTCATTCTGAGCGCGGTACAAGAAGGCCGGAATTACGGCTTCCGGGCCCGCTACCGCACGACCGGAAAGCCCCTCGCCCCTGGCTCCGCGAATGCGAGTGTCACGGTAAACGTCGCCTATCGTTGAAGGTCGCCATCGACGGAGGCGCTGACCGTCGCCTGCCTGCGACTCAGGCCGAGCGCCGCCACCAGGGCCGAGAGTACCGACAAGGCCGCCGAAAAGAGCATCACCGCGCGGAAGCCCGCGATGAAGGATTCTCCGATGGCGTGTCGCGCGTCGGCATTCGCCACTTGAATGCCGGCCAGCTTCGCGCGCTGCGCCACGATGCCATGCACGGTGTCGCCGTCAAGGTTCAACGTCGCCAACCGGGTATCCAGCGTGGCGTTGAACACCTCGGTCAGCACCACGCCGAACACCGCGATGGCGAGTAACCCGGCGGTGCGCGATATCGCATTGTTGATGCCCGAAGCGGTACCGGCCAACGAGGGATCGAGGGCATTCATCACCGTGGTGGTGAGAGGAGCGACGACGATGCTCATGCCCAACCCGAGCACGCAGCTGGCCGGAAAGAACGTCGTCCAATAGCTTCCGCCAACACCGGGCAATGCGTACAGGACGAAGCCGGCGGCGGTCACGAGCGGTCCCACCATCAACGGCAGCCGGGCGCCGACGTGGTCGACCAGCTGTCCCGTCCAACGAGACAGGGTGAACATGATCACGATCATGGGCAGCAAGGAGGCCCCCGCGCCGGTCGCGCCGTAGCCTTGCACCTGGATCATGTTCAGGGGGACGAAGAACAGGCTTCCACCCAGCGCGGCGTATAGCAGCAGGGTCAGTGCGTTGGCCGCCGAAAAGTCGCGGTTGCGGAACAGGTTCAGCGGCAACATCGGCGTGGTTGCGCGGCGTTCCACCAGGATGAAGGCGACGAGTGCCGCCACGCCTACGCAGGCGGCGCCGGCGACCGACGGGGCGGACCATCCGCGCAGCGGCCCTTCGATCAACGCGAAAACGACGCCCGCCAATCCCAAGGTCGCAAGGACGGCGCCACTGACGTCGAGCTGGCCACTGGCCAGGCCGCCACGGCTCTCGGGCACCCGCCACCAGCAGATCGCCACGAGTGCCACGCCCAGCGGCAGGTTGATCAGGAAGGCCCAGTGCCAGGACACATGCTCGACCAGGTATCCGCCAAGCACCGGCCCGGCCGCCGCCGTGATACCACTGAAGGCGGACCAGGTGCCGATGGCGGCGCCTCGCCGCTCCTTGGGAAACGCACTGCTGATGAGCGCGAGGCTGCCGGGTACGAGGAGGGCGGCGCCAAGACCCTGGATGGCGCGCCCGCCGATAAGTGCGGCTATGTCCGGTGCCGCGGCACAAACCAGTGAGGCCAGTGTGAATATCGTCGTACCGATCATGAACACGCGACGGCGTCCGAAGCGGTCGCCCAGTACACCACCGACCAGCAGCAAGGCGGACAAGAGCAGGGCGTAGGCTTCCATCACCCATTGCGCGTCCGCCGTGGTGGCGTCCAGGGCTTTCTGGATGGCGGGCAAGGCGACATTGACGATCGTGCCGTCGACGAAGGCCATGCCGGAGCCGACGATGGCGGCGACGAGGGTCCAGCGGCGTGCGGCATCGCCGCAATCGACGGCATCGCCGCTGGCCGCGCGGTCGCCGGGGTAGGGGCCGGGAAGGGTCATGGCGGGCAGCCTAGCGCGTTGGCGGGGGTGATGCCTTGCATGGCACGACCCGCGCGTTGTCGATTTGGTGTATCCCCGTTCGACGAACGAGGGAAAGCCCACCGAACGCAGGAGAATCCCATGTCCCGTCGTTTCCAGCGCATCACGCCCTTCCTCTGGTTCGACACCGAGGCCGAGGAAGCCGCCAACTACTACGTCTCGATCTTCCCCAACTCGCGGATCGTCGGCACGACACGTTATTCCAAGGAAGTGTCGGCGGTGTCAGGCCGGCCGGAGGGCTCGGTGATGACGGTCGCCTTCGAACTGGACGGCCAATCCATCACCGCGCTCAACGGCGGGCCGACGTTCAAGTTCAACGAGGCGGTTTCCCTCGTCGTCCACTGTCACGACCAGGCCGAGATCGATCGTTTCTGGGAAAAGCTATCGGCGGGGGGCGACCCACGCGCCCAGGCCTGCGGCTGGCTGAAGGACAAGTACGGCTTGTCGTGGCAGGTTATCCCGGAAAATATCGAGGAGCTGGTGCAGAACCCCGGCTCCGTCGCTGCCCTGATGCACATGACCCGGCTCGACATCGCCGCGATGAAGGCGGCGGCGACCTGATCGTCGTGCATGCCCGGTGGTGTGACGCGGTCGCGTTGACATGAGCCGTCCACGCGGCGAGAGTCGAACGTCACGCCAGCCGGGGAGTGGGTCCATTGAATCGACGAGAGTTCGCGAAGGCATTGGCCGCCGCCGGCGCCTTCAGCAGTGGCCTCTGGCCCGCGGTAAGGACGATGGCGGCGACGCCTTCACCCGTGGCGAGGGATCACGTGGCAGTGGACCCGGATCGCCTCCTGGCCCTGCAACAGGCCTTCCTCGATCTCCGCTTCGGCATGTTCATCCACTTGAACCTCGCCACGTTCGAGGAACGGGAGTGGGGCGATCCCACGCTGTCTCCGAAGCTGTTCGATCCGAAGCACCTCGACACCGAGCAATGGGCGCGCGCCGCGAAGTCCGCCCATATGGGTTACGCCTGCCTCACCACCAAGCATCATGACGGCTTCTGCCTGTGGCCGACCCGGACCGGCAGCGCCAACGTCATGCAGTCCTCGTACCCGCACGATGTCGTGCGCCGCTACGTCGATTCGTTCCGCAAGGCGGGACTCAAGGTCTGCCTGTACTTCTCCATCCTCGACCTGCGCCAGGACATCCGCGCGCGCACGGTCACGCCGGAGAAGATCGCGCTGATCAAGGCGCAGATCACCGAATTGCTGACGAACTATGGCCCGCTCACCGCGTTGATCCTCGATGGCTGGAACGCATCCTGGTCACGCATCTCGTACGCCGAGTTGCCGTATCGCGAGATCTACGACCTGGTGAAATCGCTGCAGCCGGATTGCCTTCTCACCGATCACAACGCGGGCAGCTATCCGGGCACGGCGCTCTACTACACCGACATCAAGCAGTACGAGCAACACGCGGGGCAGAAGATCCCGTCGGACAGTCCCGTGCCCTCGCAATCGGGTACGACCCTGCAGAGCGACTGGTTCTGGAAGAAGGCCTATCCCACCTCGGAACTCGCGTCGGCGAAGACCATCGTCGAGGAATGGCTGAAGCCGTTCAATAACAACCATTGCAACCTCATCCTCAACGTGGCGCCGAACCGTGACGGCCGTTTCGACGACAACGCCGTGGCGCGGCTGGCCGAGATCGGCAAGCTATGGAAGAACGAGGGGCCCGCGGCGAAGATCGGCCGCTCCGTGACGATCACCACGCCCGACCTCGCCGCCGGCAAGCCGGCATGGGCCAGTGCGAGCGACGAGGCCGTGGGCCCGGACCAGGCGTTCGACGACAACTTCCGCACCTACTGGCTCGCCGATCGCGGCAAGAACGAGGGCTGGATCGAGGTGCGCTTCGATGCGCCGGTGTCGTTCAACACCCTGTCGATCGTGGAACCACGGCACGACGAGGACTATGGCGATACGAGCCGTATCGCGTCGTACAAGGTGGAAGTCGAACGTGACGGCGCCTGGGTGGAGGTGGTCTCCGGCACGAAGCCCGCGCACTACCAGTTCCATGAGGTGGCTCGCACGACGGCGAAGCGCGTCAGGCTCAGCGTCGCCGGAAGGCAGCCCGGCATCACGGAGTTTGGTTTGTACGATGAACCGAGAGCGGCCGGCTGATGCCGGATCGCGGTCGGAAGCCCGTGCTTCACGCCTTTAAAACCAAGGACTTGCCACCATATCGGTGCACCTGAGCCAACGCGCCTGGAGGTGACCCATGGCAACCGGATGGGCGGGCGATACCGCCGTGCAGGACCAGATCGACGCCACCGTGGACGACGCGGTGAAGCGCGCCCGCAGCCGCCTTGCGAAAGGGCCGAGCCTGGAGCGCTGCGAGGAGTGCGACAAGCCGATCCCCGAGGCGCGCCGCCTGGCCGTGCCGGGCGTGCGCCTGTGCGTGGTGTGCCAGGAAGCGGCCGACCGCGAAGACGCGGCGTTCACCGGCTACAACCGCCGTGGGAGCAAGGACAGCCAGCTTCGGTGAGCGCGCGGGTTCACGACGCCTGGCGCACCACTTTCAGCGTCTTGTACAAGGTGGCGCGAGACAGGCCCAGTAGCTGGGTGATGTAGGCCGCGGCGTTGCGCACGTCGAACAAGCCCCGGGATTCCAGCATGGCGACGACCGCCTCCCGCTCGGCGAGGCTCATCGCCGCGAGCGTCGTGCCCCGATCGACGAGGAACTGGCCCACGACGTCGTTGATCTCTTCGCGCCAATCGCCGCGAAACAGCGCCGAAGGCCGCTCGCTGGTGTCGGCGAAGCGAAGGAAATCCCTCGAAACCGATTGCAGGGTTTCGAACATGCTCACGTCCAGATTGATGCAGAGCAGCCCCACGGGCTTGCGCCTGCCATCGCGCAGGACGGCGGTCACCGATTTCAGCGACCGGCCGTCGCCGTTCGTCTTCGCATAGGGACCGATGACGGGCTGGTCCAGCGTTATCACGTCGTCGATATCCGTCAACGAGGCATCGCCTGGTTCGCGGCGGGACAGGCGATTGGCGATGTGACGGATGCGGCCGGACGCGAGGTCATGGATCACCACTTCCGCATGTGGGCGTAGCAGGGCGGCGATCGCATCGGCCACCGGGACGAAGGAGGAAAGGTGATCGGTCATGCGCAACATGATCCCCGCGCCGATACACCAAGTCCAGCCTGGACGTTTTGTGTTGTCAGCCGGGGTAATCGAGGCTCGGATACCACGTCGGCTTGCGTCCTTCCGGCGTGCAGTCGATCACCGTCCACAAGGGCATGAGGTCGGGCGCGCCGCGCGGGTCTTCGCCGGGGTCGGCTGTCTCGAAACCCATCTCGCCCGCCCAGAAATGACGGATCACCCCGTCTCGCTTGGTATAGACGTTGAAGGCGGGCTCGTCGCCACCTTCCTTGCCGATCGCGTGGTAGTCGCGGCTGAACTCGCCGTTGGCGTCCGAATAGAGCTTCAGGTGCCGCCAGCCGCGTTCGCGCGCGAAGGCCTGCATGCGTTCGTACGGCGATCGCGCGATGACCGCCAGGGCGACGTTCTGCTCCATGTCGCGTGCCTCGCCGTCCCAGGCGCTGAGCAGGGAGGTGCACATCGGGCAAGGGCGCTCGCGTTGCGGCCCGAACATCCAGCTGTACGTCACCAGGGTCGACTTGTCGCCGAACAGCGCGGCGAAGTCGACCGGGCCGTGTTGTCCGATGAAGCGGTAGTTGCCGCGCACTTCGCCACCGGGGGGCAGGGCACGCCGTTGCACGGCCACCCGTTCGATATGCCGGCGCAGCTCGATTTCCTCGGCGAGCAGGGCATTGCGTGCCGCGCGGTATTCGGTGCTTTCATTGGGCATGCGGAACGTATTTCGCGCGGCCAGTTCGGCGGCGGGGGCGAGGGTTTGGTCGGTCATGTCGATCTCCTTCGGTCAATCGCGGTCGGGCGCGCCCAGCGGAAAGAACGGACGGTAGACGCGGGCCTCGTCGACGGCGCGGGCAAACGAGGGGCGGGCGAGCAGTCGTCGGCGGTACGCATGCACGTGCGCGAATCGCGGATCGATCGCGTGGGTCCAGTCGGCATAGAACAGGAACGGGGCGGCCCCGCAGTCGGCCAGGCTGAAGCGCTCGCCGGCGGCCCATTCGCGGCTGGCCATGTGACGGTCGAGCCAGGCGTAGGCGGTGTCGAGCATCTCGCGCGCCTCGGCCACGCCGTGCGTATCGTGCTTGCCCTCCGGGCGCAGCGCGTCGAACACGATCCTCTGCTGCGGCGTCGACACGTAGTTGTCGAAAAAGCGATCCATGCCACGGACCTCGAGCGCCGCCTTGCGGTCCTCGGGCAGCATCGGCGCCGGGCCAGGGTGATGGAGGTCCAGGTATTCGATGATGGTGCTGGCTTCGGTGACGGTTCGCTGGCCATCGACCAGGACCGGGAACCGCTTCAGCGGCCAAAGATCGGCGAACTCCGCATAAATCTCGGGATGCTCCGGTGACAGGAGCTTCCACTCGAACGGCGTGCCGTTTTCGTAGAGGGCCACCAGGGCTTTCTGGCAGTAGGACGAGAACGGGTGGGCATAGAGCTTCAGGGTCATCGGTGCACCTGGGTCCGTGGGAGGCTTTCCCTTTCGTCGAACGACGGGGGGCGGTTTCGACATGACTTGGTATCCTGTCGCAAAGCCAAGGGAGCAGGGATGAGGATCGCCATCGCGGGCTACGGAACGGCGGGGCAGGCCAGCACCATGGCTCGCTCGTGGTCATCGGCGACGCCGCCCATGCGATGAGCCCACAGCTCGGCCAGGGCGTGAACATGGCGCTGCTCGACGCCGCCGCGCTTGCGGATGCGCTGGCTTCGCACGGCGACGACCTCGCGGTGGCGCTGGACGCCTATCGTCTTGCGCGTCACGCCCACGTTCGCGCGTACCAGCGCATGAGCCGTTGGCTGACACCGTTGTTCCAATCCGACCGCACCACCCTGGGTTGGTGCCGCGACGCGCTGTTCGGACCTGCCGGACGGTTCCCGGGAGCACGCGGGCCGATGCTTCGCATCCTCACCGGAGAATTGCGTCATCGGGTGCAGGACGGCGTCGGCCAAATCGCGAACGATCCGTACTCGCCCGGGTATACCGGCAGCGATTAACCTCGTGCCATCTGGATCAGGAGCCGCCCATGAAACGCTTGCTCGCCGGCCTCGCGCTGTCCCTCTCGCTCGCATCGTCGGCCATGGCCAGCGTACCCATCTGGGGCGCGAAGCAGTCGAGTCCGGCCGATACGCCACCCTCGGCCTTGAAGCCCGGTGAATGGATATGGGGTGGACGAGGCGCATCCCCCGGACCGATGGCGGTGATCGTGAGCCTGACCGAGCAGAAAGCCTATGCGTACCGCAACGGCATCCTCATCGGCGTGTCCACGGTGAGCACGGGCAAGAAGGGCCACGAAACCCCGACGGGCGTGTTCACGATCCTGCAGAAGGACAAGGACCACCACTCCAAGAAGTACGACAACGCACCCATGCCGTACCAGCAACGCCTGACCTGGGATGGCGTGGCCTTGCA
>Ga0182005_1001279_pt1 | contig 10331 bp, 11 predicted proteins | sample Sormic07211103_1_FD_123021 | JGI IMG/M metagenome (GOLD analysis project Ga0182005, IMG submission 123021) | Rhizosphere microbial communities from Sorghum bicolor, Mead, Nebraska, USA - 072115-103_1 MetaG | ecosystem: Host-associated > Plants > Roots > Rhizosphere | place: USA: Nebraska...
AGCTGCCCTGCAGCAACCTATCCGCTTGGCCATTTCACTGCGCCAACCTGCGCCCGTCTCTTTCTTCTGGAAAGAGACGGGCGCTCCTACCGCTGCTGCAGCCCAACTCGTATAAGGCTTTGCGGCATTCCCTCTCGTGACAATCGGCGTGACAAACACCGAAGTCACCAGCAACAGCGATGCAGATGATGGTGCCGCAGCCCACGGAATGGACTGCACCTGACTGACAGTCAGGCATGCCCCGGTCATCGCATCACTGCTTTTACCTGACTCAGGATCTCGCGGCGTTGGATTCGTCAGCCGATGTAGCCACCACCCGCCCACTTCCTCGGAAGTGTTCAGGAGGCCAGATCATGAGATGCCCAAGCTCTCGGTCATAAAGAGCCGTCAGTCCCACGTTAGTGGACAGCCCTCACCGGTCGCAGGGGCCTTGATCCCTGATAACACTCAGCATGCTTGGCGGGATGACGTGGGGAAAGGCTTCAACGGTTTGGCTTCGAGAGGAGTTTGATCATGTTGGTAGGTAGACGAGATGGGCGCAATTTTGGCTATGGCCGGCAACTGAGCTACGCAGGACCACAGGCATTGAAAGATCTGTTTGGCGGTGGGCATTACGGCACCGTCAAGGCGCACAGTGATCGCTGGCAGGCGTTTGTGCACTGGTGTCGCTCGGAGGATGGGGCCGGGCTTAACGATGCGCGAAAAATTGACCGGCAGACCTTGCTGGGCTATGCCGGGCATCTGCGGCAGCAAGTCGAACAAGGCGCTATCGGCATCGCCACTGCGCAAAACCGATTGTCCAGCGTGAACCGAACCATGGCCGCGCTTCGCGGTGATCAGTCTGTGAAAGTGCCGAGCCCAAGCAAAGCATTGGGAATGCAGCGCACCAGTGTTCGTTGCTCGGTTCCGTAAGGCCAAGACCGTGAACAGATTAAGCGGATCGTTGACGTACTTTGCGTACACAAGCAGCAACGCGGCGCTGCCATCGTCCAGTTGGCGCGCGTCACTGGCATGCGCTTGCGCGAGGCCATCTTGGCCGACCTACCGCGCCTTAACCGCGAGGGCAAAGAATACGGGAAGATCAACATCCAGGACGGCACCAAAGGCGGCCGCTCAGGTGCCTCGGCACCTCGCTGGATCACCATGGATGATCGTATTCGTGACGCTCTTAGGTTTGCCGAACAGTTCTCGCCAACCGGCAGCCGCAACCTGCTTGCACTAAACGAAAGCTACCTCGACTTCTTGGAGGGAGTCGTCCGTCCTGCACGGGACATCCTCCATACGCACCGACTAAAAGGCTTCCATGAATTGCGGGCAGCCTATGCGTGCGAACGCTATCAGCAGATTACCCATCATCCTGCGCCGATCAACGGCGGCAGGTGCAACCGGATAGACCGACGGCTCGATCAAGAAGCCCGAAGGCAAGTTAGCTACGAGCTGGGGCACGGCCGTATCGACGTGGTCGCGGCGTACATCGGGGGACGACCATGAGCAAGCCATTCGATATGGAGTTGTTCCTGGCTGGTGTTTTGAAAGGGTCATATACCACGCGCCAAAGCCATCTGCGTCAGGCGAAGGCGATCCAATCCGCAATTGCGGGGCGCTGGCGACGTGACAACCCTTGGGCTTGGCAGAGAAAACACCTTGATTGGTTTCTCAATCACCACCTGAACCTGCGTAGTGAGTCGACACGCTATTACTACTTGCTGACGGTGCAACTGCTCACTCATCGATTAGAAAAATCATGGGTGTTCAACCGTTAAGTGGGGGGGAGAAAACGGCCAAGCTCCGCCGGTCGGTCCAGTGGACTTTTAACCTGTCTCCGTCATTCAGCACTGAAATTGGCATAAGCCAAACCGTAGACGCGCCTAGGAAATCAGTGGTAATTCAGAGTAGCATGGCTCATGGCCAGCAAATCGCAGTCGCATTAAGGATATAGGTGTATGACGACAAAGGGAATTTTGCCTAACTCATGTTGTAAAGCCGATCGTAGCTATCGCGCCCCTCTGTCTTCGAATCTAGAAAAAGCAAAAGTGCTGCCCGGAAAGCATTGCAGTCTAGAATGATGCCGAAGTTTTATTAATTTCAAAACATGGATTGGCTATGGAACTAAGTCCTAATAAGGTTTGGGAACGCAAGGAGTGGGAGGGCCATGTTAACGACCTTCTGCGGATCAAGCATGGACAAGAAAATTACGTCCCAATTCCTGACAGGCATAACGGTGACGCGGGTATTGAAGGGTATTCGTTCTGTGGAAATGCCTACCAATCCTTTTGCCCTGAGGAGCTATGTAGTACTGCAGAGCTGTATGAGAAGCAACGCGACAAGATGACGACTGATATTAATAAGTTCATCGAAAATAAAGACGGCAATCTCGCAAAATTCTTTAGCTCTACACTAATAAGGAGGTGGATTCTTGTAGTTCCCAACCTTAACTCCAAGTATTTGGTGGCGCATGCAGCCGTGAAAACTGTAGAGGTTGTAGAAGCAAAGCTACCTTATGTTGATAATTCTGACTTTCGAATTCTAGTATGGGACAGAGGAACTTTTAAACTCGAAGAATCCGAACTTTTAGAGCAGGGCGTGCGGGTTTTGAGGCTAGAAAGAAAAGCCATCACGGACATTGATATGTCTGAATTCCAAACAGACAAGTCAGAGTTTGTAAGGAATATCGATACCAAGCTTCTAAAGCTAAAAAAAGCTCCACAGGCTCATATTGAAAAAACGAGAGAAATCATGCTAAAACAAGCAATTCACTCTCAGAATATGCTGACAGACTTGAAGCAGGATTACCCTGAATATCACTCTCAAATTATGGGAGGAGTAATTGCTCGAGAAGAACAGTTGTATATTGAGTATTTCGAATCCGTACAAAAAAGTCCAGCGCAGCAAGTGGAGGTTTTGAAAGGGAACCTCGAGAAAAAGAGCAAACTGCATGAAGATAATTTGGAATGTATTGCAGCTGGTACGGTCGCGGATTGGATAATGCGATGCAATTTGGACTTCGAACAATGAACATATTAGATATTGTACCTAAGAAAGCGGTCTTTCGCCAAACAGGAACCCCTGTAGAGCCAGAGCTACGGCCTGTTTGGCGAATATCTTTGATTGCGTTAATTTTGTCATTGCTTAGTTCTGGGAACAAAGCCAATGCCAAAAAGATCCAAGTATTATGCTCCTTGATTTCCTCCTCAGACAAAAGGCAACAATATTTTTCGCCCACTAAAGATTTACTTGATAACTTTAATGTGAGATTCGACCCGCTGGTGGATAGAGCTATCGACCTAGGGATAGGAGAAAAAGTTTTCGAACTGGACTCGTCTAAAAGCATTAAACTCACCAAGAAAGGGTTGGATTTTGCAAAAAAGATTGAATTCGATAAAGAAGTTTTTATTAACGAGAAAGGATTTATTCTGAAGTTCAAAAAGTCTTTTTTTACAGATGAAGTTATTGATCGTCTTATAGCGGGGGTGCGTTTGTGAGCAAGTTGAAGCTGAGAAGACTAAGGATAGTTTCGCAAACGAACGAAGGCCGATACGGTGTAGACATACCATTCTTTAAAGGGCTTAATATTATTCAGGCTGAAAATACTTTCGGCAAGTCAACGTGTATACAAAGTATTATTTATGCTTTGGGGCTTGAAGGGACTCTAGGGCCTTCTAGAAAGACTCCCTTAAAGTCTGCTTTAACGACCAGATTGAAAAAGGCAGATGGTAGCTATGCTTTAATTTCGGAAACAAAGATTTTCCTCGAAATTGAAAACTCGTCTGGCGCTGTGGTTACATTAGTTAGAAGTAGCATAGAAAGTAAAAACAGGTTAATTTCTGTTTATCAAGGTGCGCCCGGCGATGTTGAGAACCTTCCTAGTAGCGCTTTGACAGATTATTTTGTACGAGATCCTGGGGCGGCTGTGAGAGACAGAGGATTTCATCAGTTTCTAGAGAAATTCTTAGGGGTAGACGAACCGCAGGTAATTAAGTATGACGGTTCTTTTTCAAACTTATACCTTGAATCAATTTTCGCCGTAAACTATGTAGAGCAAACGCGCGGGTGGGGCGGAATTTTGAATGTGCTCCCGACTTATTTGCAGATTAAAGAACTTTCCAGCAAAATCATTGAGTACAACTTAGATCTTGATATTCAAGAGAATAGCAAGAAGCGGCAACAGCTTATGGTCAGGCAGTCCGACTTAGAGTCTGTTTGGACTGTTAATGTTGAAAGGCTCGTTTCGTTGGCGAAGCAAGTTCAAGCGTTTGTAACAGGTAATATTTCGGATGATATAAGTAAGCAGGCGGCAATAAACAGCGTGTCTGATATTTATTTTCTTGACACCGATTCCAAAGAGGTTAGCCTCGGTCAATATGTTGAAAATCTGAAAACGGATTTAGAAAAAATCAGGTCTGAGTCAAAAGCTATTGAAATTGATAGTCAAAAAATTCCTGGACTTGAGCTTGAGCTAACGTTGCTGACAGAAAAGCTTACTGCGGAGGAGGCTGCGTTTTCTATTCTTATCTCAGATCTGGATGTCAGCGATGAGTACATAAAATCTATTGATAAAAGAACTGCCTCTGTTAGAGAGAGTTTGCGTAAATATAACGATGTTAAAAAACTTCAAGATTATGGCTCAGAAGAGAAGTTTAATTTTTTAGAGGGTATTTGCCCAACATGCAATCAGCCGGTTGAAGACTCTTTGCTACCCCATATGCATAACCAATCTGCACTCGGGGTAGATGACAATATAAAGTACCTGGAAAAGCAAAAAATTGTTTTTGACTCTATGAAAGAAGGTGAGTCTAAAAAGCTGCTAACAAAAAAGTCACTAATTTCTCAGGCCCAGCATAAAATCAATGCAACTCGTGCGGAGATAAGATCTGTTAAAGAAAGTTTGACGGATGTCAAGGGGGCGCCTTCTCGTGTTCAGCTTAGAAAAGAGATTTTGCTAGAGGAAAGAATTTCTAGTGTAGAAAAGGCGGCAGCCTTGGAAACCGAGATCAAGCAGAAACTAGTTTCTGTAATGTTGGATTGGTCGACAATCACGGGAGCATTGAAAAAGCTACCTTGGGATGGGTTTAGTCGAAATGACAATATAAAGCTCAATGAGCTTCTTAATTTTTTCAAAGAGAACCTTAAAGATTTTGATTACAAAAGTACTCCCATTGAAGATTTTGAAATATCTAAGCGTACGTACAAACCTGCTATCGACGACGTGGATTTAGGTTCTGAAGCGTCTGCCAGCGATAATATTCGAGTTATATGGGCGTATATGTACACCTTGTTAGTTCTGGATTCTCGTTTGAATGGGTTATCAACAAATCACCTTGGGCTCTTGATGCTCGACGAGCCACGCCAGCAAGAGACTAAAGAAGTTAATTTTAAGACTTTCATTGAAAAAGCCGCTAGAACATTTGAGTTGGATAAGCAGGTTATTATTGCGACAAGCGAAAAGTATGATGACTTGCTAAAGATGATTGATGGTTTAGAAGTTAATGTTGTTCGCTTTGAAAGCCCAGTAATATCTAGAATTGGGTTGTAATCATGACAGGTATCTGTAAAAAACAGACATCATGCTGTGATGCACAAGCATGGTGCTACCCCTCCTCAGACAATGCGGCGGGGTTTACTTCCAATTCGGCAATGCTGACTTGGGACATCAGCCGCTGCTTCCCGTTACTAGCGAAGACTACGTGACAGAACCTCCAACATCATATCGTAATCTTCTCTCCGTCTAACGATATGGAGTTTTTCTAACGCGGTTGGATCGCACTTTAGTAGATTGCACTTGCCTATTACATCGTCTGAAGCCAGTAAGAGGTTTGCGGAAATTTTGCTTTCCGAGTTTCTGATGTCTTGATCCGTAGGATAAGGCACTATAAGTGGCCGTCGATCCTTGATTGCTGCTCGGGATGCATGCAGGCTTCCGCCAACTAGGTCTGACTGGATCATCATTACGCCTTGGGAGAGTGCGGACTGAGTTTTATCCCGTATCACAAAATTCGTAGGTATTGGTTTAATATCAAACGCGAACTCTGACACTAACGCCCCACCACTGGATAGAATCGACGACGCTAAATCTTTATTTTGAGACGGTGAAACTATGTGCAATCCATGGGCCATTACAGCGACTGTTTTTCCAAATGATTTTATCGCCTGCTTATGAGCAATACTATCGCAACCTAACGCCAGTCCACTGACAATCGTCCAGCCTTGCTGAACCATCCAGTGAGTCATGCGCTTTGTTATCTCCTCCCCATGAAGCGTAGGCTGCCTTGTACCTATTACAGCGACCGAAGGGCTGTTTAAAAGCTCTACGTTACCCTTGACATATAAAACCGCAACACGAACACCAGAAATCGCTAGCGCTCTAGGAAATTCAGAGTCCAATAGGCTAATTATTTTAGTATCATTCTTGGAGGCCATATCTATTTGAAAGTCTGCATATCTACGAGCCTCATCAAACTGCTCGCTGGTCAACGATTTTTTACGCAGATCAGAGGCATACTCACAAAGCTCAACGACCGTCTTAAATGGGTACGATGAAAGCGCAAGCACCTTTTCAATAGTGCTTGGGCCAACACCTTTCAATCCACTCAAGATTAAAGCATTGTAAGCGTCATCGCTCATCATTTTCAGTCCCTGGCCCCTGAAATTGTGTGTGCCAAGCTGATGCAAAAGACCTCTTCAGCGCCGTTCGCCCTGCTGTATTTGTCCATATAGTAGAGAGTGGCGCCAGTTGTTACCACATCATCAATCAGAAAAACCAATTTATTTTCAATCTCTGCGTCGTCAGTAATCGACAGGCAATCACGCACATTTTCGTATCGTTGAACCATGGTCAAATGCTCTCCATGATGCGACTTTGCCTCAGGAGAAAATTCAAACATATCATCAATTACCTCCACTGTACTGTTCGACAGCGGAGACTCCTCAAGTATGGATTCTATTTGCTCTAGAAAGTTCTCCATCCGCGGAGGCCGATTTTTCTTAGAGGGTGCCGTGGTGATTACTACTTTGTATTTTTTAAACAGGCTCTTTATGCCTCCCTTCTCCCTATGAATTCTTATTTGCTCATTGACCGTATCACGAACACATTTAGCCCACTCAATGGGAAAATTATCAGTGTTCTTAAATTTTACAATCTCATTGGTCAGCTCATGCCACTCCCGCCGAGGCTTTATAGACTTATGCTCTGTGAATAGTCGACCCAACGAGATAACTTGAAGTGGCCGCTTTGTTTCTTCCACAGTGCGTGGAGGAAAGTGACCCGCTCGGCAAACTCTTCCAAAGAACCCGTTATGCGCTTGAACTCCTTCGACCAAGCGCTCCAAAATAGGTAACTTTTGACCTATGTCCAAAATCGCTTCAACCAAAGTCTTCTGTTTGACAACCGACGCATCAGGGATTCGCTTTCTCGCCTCGTAATGCGGAGAAGCACCATGGAGCTCTGCTAACACTACCCGGACTCCTGCGTGGTAAGCTGCCTCCACGTCTCCGAGGTCATCGCCCACTATAACAATCGCTTCGCGATTCGTTACCTCGCAAGCTTTCGCTGCCAAAATGATACCGTCAGGGGCTGGCTTGGTATTCTTAACATCCTCGAATGCAACGATTGATTCCCAGTCAACATCCGAATATACCTCACTCAATACTGTACAGGCGTAGCATCGAGGCGACTTGGTGAAAACCGCCAACTTCAAATTTGGAATAGCTTCTTTAAGTTCTTCAAAAAAATCTGAAGATAGTAGCCGCCTGTTTTTCTTGTTAATTTCAGCGATTAAGCGAGACTTATACTCCTGATCTTTATTTCCCAAATTGGAGGCACCGCGAAAGCCCTCCAAGTCGTCAGTCAGTACCAACGTGTTGTCCAAATCAAATATAACCAACTCAAACATCTCAAAATCCCTTTGTCGAGTCAAAGGGCAAGATTGATGGGTAAACGCCATTAATGTCAATATGACACTAGTCGTATTTCACGTAGCTAACCGCTCAAGTCTTCACTATGGATAACTTGTTAAGCTGGATGATGTAGCGCTTGCTCAGAATGTCACGTCGTGAAGAAAGCTAAAAAAAATCCTAATTCGATTCCACCAAAAGCCATAACCAGCTGATTTATTTATAGTTACTAGTTGGGGTACGCCGAATTTTCCACCGAAATCCAGACGCCCGGAAAACCTGGCCTCCCCGACACATACCGTTCGTCTGGTACCCATACAAAACAAAGCCCCTACAGAAATGCAGGGGCTTTGTTGTTTCTGGCGTTTGGAACACCAGAAGACCATACTGCTGCGACAAGACCAGCGACGCCTTATCTCAATCAACAAACCAAAATCTGCCCCTGCGCCTCGAGCCGTTACAGTTTCACACTTTGCCGGCCGCTTGCACCTACACATAATCCCCCCAACACACCCGCCAAGCCTAGGCTGACCCAGTCAGCAAGCTCAAATCGTGCGGGTTTTTTTTGCCCGGAGAAAACTATATGAGGCCCTTCGACAAGCCGGCCCTCAGGGTAGGGCAACAATCCACATCCGAAAATACTGCCCATAACTTCTCAACCGAAAACGACAAAGCCCCCGTATCACTACGAGGGCTTTGTCGTTTCCAGGGCTCGTAACCTCAGGTCTTAGTGACCCGCGCTCTGCCCACCATCAACGTGCAGGATCTCACCCGTCACAAACTTCGCACCATCGAGGTACACAACCGCATTAGCAATGTCGTCAATCTCACCCATGTGGCCAACCGGATGCAGGGCACCCAGCGCCGCATGAGTTTCTTCACCATGCATCGGGGTCTTGATGATGCCAGGCGATACGGCGTTCACTCGAATACCACGCTTGGCGTATTCGATGGCCAGGGATTTGGTAGCCGCGTTCAGGCCGCCTTTGGTCAGCGAAGCCAGTACCGATGGCACGCCGTCGATGGCGTGGTCGACCAGGCTGGTGGTGATGTTGACCACGTGGCCGCTGCCATTTTTTTCCATCTCGGCGATGGCCAGTTGAGTGATGTAGAAGAAGCCGTTCAGGTTCACCGACAGCACGTTGGCGTAGTCTTCAGCGGTGTACTGGGTGAACGGTTTGGCGATGAAGATACCGGCGTTGTTGACCAGGGTGTCGATGCGGCCGAAACGGGCGATGGCTTCACGGATCACGCGCTGGGCAGTTTCCGGTTCGCCGATGTCGCCGGCAACGGTCAGGATGTCCGGATCGGTGGAAGGCTTGATCGAACGCGAAGTGGCGACGATCTGGTAACCCTGTTCACGGAAGGCCTTGACCATGCCGTCGCCCAGACCTTGGGATGCGCCAGTGATTACGATGACTTTTTTCGAATTGCTCATGATGTAGACCTCTATCAAAAATGGGATGTGAAATTGGGTGGATCAGGCTTCGGCGGGGGCCGCGGCCATTTGTCTCAACACTTGTTCGTAGTACTCGACCGACTGCGAACCGGACACCAGGTGACGGCCGTTCAACACCATGGCCGGGACCGAATTGATGCCGTGCTGCCGGTAAAACTCCTCAAGTTCACGCACCTCGTCGGCAAACTCGCCCGACGCCAGCACCTTGTGCGCCCGCTCCTCATCCAAACCTGCTTCACCTGCCAATCGCACCAGCGTCTGCCGATCACTCGGGTTCTGGCCTTCGCTGAAGTAAGCGCGAAGCAGGATTTTCTTCAGCGCCACCTGACGCCCTTCCCCCAATGCCCAAAGCAACAAACGGTGAGCGTCGAAGGTGTTGTAAAAGTGAGTGCGTTTTTCCAGATCGAACTTGAAGCCGATGGCATTGCCGCGTTCGATTTGCATCGCTTTGCCGTTGGCGACGTCCTGGGCGGTGCGTCCGTATTTGCGCATCAAGTGCTCAACGGCTTTCTCGCCTTCGGGCGGCATGTTCGGGTTCAGTTCGAAGGGCTTGTAGGTCAGCTCGACCGACACCTCACCCGCCACGTTCTCGATTGCCTGCTCCAGCGCCGTCGCCCCCAGGGCGCACCATGGGCACACCACATCGGAGATGAAATCGATGGTCACCGAGGCGGTCATGACTGCCCCTCTTCCGCCAGTTGCTTGCGGTACTGAGTGGTGGTGATCCCGGCGTAACCCCAGTTATCGGTGTCGACTTCTTCGATCACGATATGGGTCAGGTCCGGACGCTTGTTGAGAACGCGTTCCAGTGTTTCAGTGATTTCGGCGATCACCTGAGCTTTCTGCTCAGTGGTAACCCCGTCGCGGGTGATGCGAACACTTACGAAAGGCATTGAGGAATCTCCAGTGACCTTCCCGTCGGGATGATGGGAGAGGCGTTGGAGCTCAATGTAGGGAGTTGGCGGGAGGGGATAAAGGTGGG
>Ga0182005_1001281_pt1 | contig 10323 bp, 7 predicted proteins | sample Sormic07211103_1_FD_123021 | JGI IMG/M metagenome (GOLD analysis project Ga0182005, IMG submission 123021) | Rhizosphere microbial communities from Sorghum bicolor, Mead, Nebraska, USA - 072115-103_1 MetaG | ecosystem: Host-associated > Plants > Roots > Rhizosphere | place: USA: Nebraska...
CCAACTACTGCGCCTACCTGATCATGGCGCGCATGGGGCGCATCGTCGCGTCCCTGCCGATGTCGCTGGTGACCTTGTACAAGTCGCCGCTGGCCACCCGCGATACGCTCACGATCGCAATCTCGCAGTCGGGCCAGAGCCCGGACGTGATCGAGCCTATCCGTTATTTCCGCGAAGGCGGCGCCACCACCGTCGCGCTGGTTAACGATGCCGCTTCGCCGCTGGCCAACAGCGCTGAATGGTGCTTGCCGCTGCATGCGGGACCTGAGCTGAGCGTGGCGGCGACCAAGAGTTTCATCACCAGCCTGACCGCGGCGGCGCGCCTGGTGGCGCACTGGCAAGGTGACGCCGAGTTCCTGGCGCAGATCGAGGCCCTGCCGGCTGCGCTGCAGCTGCCCGCCGAAACCGACTGGTCGGCCGCCATCGAAGTCTTGGCGCCGGCTTCGCGCATCATGGTGGTCGGGCGCGGCACCAGCTTTCCGGTGGCGCTCGAAGCTGCCCTCAAGTTCAAGGAAACCTCGGTGCTGCAAGCCGAAGCGTTCAGCGGCGCCGAGATCAAGCACGGCCCGATGGCCTTGATCAATGAAGGTTATCCCTTGCTGATTTTTGCCACGCGCGGACCGGCCCAGGCCGGCCTGGTCAAGCTGGCCGAAGAAATGCGCGGACGCGGCGCGCGCGTATTGCTGGCGGCGCCGGCCGATGTCAGCGAACGCGACCTGACCTTGCCGCTGGCGCCGACGCCGGACCTGGACCCGATCGTGGCGATCCAGGCTTTCTATGTCATGGCAGCCGAGCTGTCCATCGCCCGCGGCCTTGATCCCGACCGGCCGCGCCATCTGAGCAAAGTGACCAAGACCAACTAATCGATTGAATTTAAGCGGCTGAATTTACGCGGCTGAAACCGCGCAGCCGCGCCGCACAGATGGAGCAGCACTATGAGCAGCACCGATAGCAAATCCGATCCCCAAGACAGGCTGAGCGCGGCGCGCCGCATCGCCGGGCAACTGATCATGGTCCGCATGCCGGGCACGGTGCTGGATGAGGACACCGCGCAATTCTTGCGTGACAACCATATCCGCGCGGTCTGCCTGTTCCGCCAGAACATGGTGAACGCCGGACAGCTGAGCAAGCTGACCGCTGACTTGCGGGCAGTAATGGGACCGAATGCATTGATCGGCATCGACCAGGAAGGCGGCGCCGTGGTGCGCGCTACCTGGCTGCCGGCGCCGCCGGCGGCGATGGCGCTGGGAGCGGTCGACGATGTGGCGCTGGCGCGTGCTGTCGGCGCCGCTGTCGCGCGCGGCATCAAGTCGCTCGGTTTCAACTGGAATTTCGCGCCGGTGCTGGACCTCAACAATAATCCAGCCAATCCGGTCATCGGCGAGCGTTCTTTCGGCGCCGATCCGCAACGCGCCACCGAGCTGGCGCTGGCATGGATGGAAGGCAGCCTGGAAGAGGGCGTGGCTTGCTGCGTCAAGCATTTCCCCGGGCATGGCGATACGCACGTCGACTCCCACCGCGACCTGCCGACGGTAGCCAAGCCGCGCAGCGCGCTGGACCTGCTGGAGCTGGCGCCGTTCAAGGCGGCACGGCGGGCGCCGGCCATGATGAGCGCGCACATCGTCTATCCGGCGCTGGACCCTGAATATCCGGCGACCTTGTCGCACAAGATCCTGACCGGCCTGCTGCGCACCGAATGGGATTACCGCGGCGTCATCATTACCGACGGCATGGACATGCACGCGATCGCCGGCCGTTATGGCGTCGGCAATGCAGCCGTGCGCGCTTTGGCGGCGGGCGCAGACATGGTCATGGCGCTGGGCAACCGCCGCACGCAGGAGGAGACCCTGGTGTCTCTGACGATGGCGCTGGCTACCGCCGATGACCGCGGCGAGCTTGGCAGCGCCGCACTGGCCGCCAGGCTGGGACGTTTGGACCGCCTGGCCGCCGCCTATCCCTGCGCGGCCGGTTCCTACCTCACTGAATCTGCCGATGAACGGCTGATGGCCGACGCCTGGCGCCGCGCCCTGACCGTGGCCGGCCAGCCGCAGCGCTTGGCCGACGGCGCAAAAATCCGCCTGGTGGCCTGCGCCGACGCCGCCGGCGACGGCGTCGCCGAAGCAGGCCTGCCGGCCGAGGCGGTGGCTGCCTTGCTGGCGCGCCGCTACGACGTCGACCTGGTGACTTTCGACGACGAGGACAGCCTCGACTGGGCCGCCTTGCCGGCCGACGGCAGGACCGTGATCCTGGCTTCGACCACGCGTTTGCGTTATGGCGAAAACGCTAGCAAGACCTGGCGTCCCGACCTGCACCTGGTGCTGTGGAATCCGTTCCAGATACTGGATATCGCAGCGCCGGCGCTGATCACCTACGGCTTTGCCGCGGCGGCGCTGGAAGCCGTCGCCGACTGGCTGGCGGGCAACCTCGACGCACACGGCAAGATGCCGGTGCCGGTAACCAGCAACCCTACCCACGGCGGCCGCTGACATGAGCATCCAGGAGAAACCCGAGCACCATCCCGCACTCTGGGTGCCGACGCTGTATTTCGCCGAGGGCCTGCCGTATTTTGTGGTGGCGACCATCGCCGGCCTGATGTACAAGAGCATGGGCATGGCCAACGACCAGATCGCGCTGTGGACCGGCATGCTGGGTTTCGTCTGGGTCTTCAAGCCGCTCTGGAGTCCGTTCCTGGAAGCGGCGCGCAGCAAGAAATCGATCGTGCTGCTGTTCCAGTTTTTTGGCGGCGCCAGCCTCGGGCTGGTGGCGCTGGCGCTGCACCTGCCGGATTATTTTGCGGTCAGCATCGCCTTGCTGGGACTGGTGGCGATTGCCTCCGCAACCCATGACATCGCCGCCGACGGCTTGTATATCGCCAGCCTGAGTTCGACCCAGCAGGCCACCTACGCCGGCTGGCAGGGCGGCTTCTATAATGTCGCGCGGTTTTTCTCGCTGGGCGGCTTGGTGGTGTTGGCGGGCTATTTCGAGAAACGCATGGCGGTGGCGCAAGCCTGGAGCCTGATTTTCGGCATGCTGGGGCTGAGCATGCTGCTGCTGGCCATCTATCATTTGTGGGCCTTGCCGGCCGGCCGCAATGTGGCCCGTCCTGCCGATGGCAAAGGTGTGATGAGAGGCGTCTGGCTCACCCTGCGCGACGTGATCATCGATTTTTTCCGGAAACCGGGCATCTGGCTGGCGATCGCCTTCATCATCCTGTTCCGCGCCGGCGAAGGCCAGATCACCACCATCGGCCCGCTGTTCCTGCGTGCCGCGCGCGCTGAAGGCGGATTGGGGCTGGCGACGGCGGAAGTCGGCGCCGTGTACGGCACGCTGGCGACCGTGGCGTTCATTGCCGGCAGCCTGCTGGGCGGTTATTTCACGGCCTGGCGCGGCCTGCGGCGCAGCATGTTTTTCCTGATCCTGGCGATGAACCTGCCGAACCTCGCTTATTTTTTCCTGAGCACCGCCATGCCTAGCAGCCTGGGCGTGATCGGCGCCGCCCTGAGCCTGGAAATGTTCGGCTACGGTTTCGGTTTCGTTGGGCTGATCCTGTTCATCATGCAGGAAGTCGCGGTCGGCAAATACCAGATGGCGCACTACGCGCTCGGCACCGGCATCATGCAGCTGGGCTACGTGCTGTTCAAGATGGTCAGCGGCGCGGTCCAGGGTGCGCTCGGTTACCAGCATTTCTTCCTGTGGGTGCTGGTTTCCGCGATACCGGTCTTGCTGTTGTCGCGCATCGTGCCGATCGGACGCCATGAGCGTGCTGCCGAAGCGGACGCGCAGCCGGCGGCGGTCTGAGCGATGCGGCATTTTTCGCGATACCCTTTGGCCCTGGCGTCATTGCTGGCAGCGGCCAACGCCATGGCTGCCGGCACGGCCGGCATGTTCTTCGATGACTTTCACTACGCCGATACCGCCGCGTTGACCGCGGGCGGCTGGAAGATCCGCGACCAGCAAGGCCATCCCGGCATCGCGCATGGGCAGTGGGGGCCGGGCACCATCAGCCTGGTCGACGATCCGCAAGCCGGCGGCCAGCGGCTGCTGCGCCTGAGCGCGCGCACCGACGGCACGGCTGAAGGCACTTACCAGGCGCAGCTTTGCCACCAGCGTAAATATTTCGAAGGCACTTACGCCGCCCGCATCCGGTTTACCGATGCGCCGCTGCAAGGACCCGGCGGCGACCTGGTGGTCGAATCCTTTTACGCCTCCAGCCCGCTCAAGCACGATTTCGATCCGCAGTACAGCGAGCTGGACTGGGAGTACCTGCCCAACGGCGGCTGGGGCAATCCGCACAGCAGGCTGTACAGCGTGTCCTGGCAGACGGTGCAGATGGAACCCTGGAATGCATTCAACCAGGTGCATGAGGAACAGCGCGCGCTGGGCGGCTGGCATACCGTGCTGATGCAAGTGGCGGGCGGCAAGGTCCGTTATTTCCTGGATGGGGTGCAGCTCGACGAGCACGGTGGCCGCAATTACCCGGCGCAGCCGATGTCGATCAATTTCAATTTGTGGTTTTCGCCCAGCGGCGTGCTGCCGGACACCAAGGTTGAACGGCGCTACGAACAGGACCTGGCCTGGGTCATGCACGCCAAGGACCAGCTGCTGTCGCCGGCGCAGGTCGAGGCGGCAGTCGGCGCTTACCGCCGCAGCGGCGTGCACCATGTGGACACGGTCGCAGCCATGGCGCCGCCGTTGCCGTCCAACTGCGATTTTTAGGATAAGCGAGAGACATGATGAAACTGATGCGGTTACCGATGCTGCTGGCAGCGTTGTTGCCAGCCGTGGCCATGGCGGCGCCTTACAAGGTGGTGGCATATTACTTGCCGTCGCAGCAGCGCCAGTACTCGGCGGCGGATATCGACGCCAGCAAGATGACTCACCTGAATTATGCATTCGCGCTGATCAAGGATGGCGAGATCGTCGCCGACCAGTCCTCCGGCACCGACCAGAGCGCACGTGACTATATCGTGCTGCGCGGCCTCAAAAGCCGCTCTCCCAAGCTGAAGACCCTGATCTCGGTGGGCGGCTGGGCCGGCTCCAAGGAGTTTTCCGACGTGGCGCTGACACCGCAGTCGCGCCGGAAATTCGCCGACAGCGCCGTGGCTTTCCTGCGTAAAAACGGTTTTGACGGCGTCGACATCGATTGGGAATTCCCGGTAGCCGGCGGCGACGCCGCCAACATCATGCGGCCGCAAGACAAGCAGAACTACACGCTGCTGCTGCAAGCGCTGCGCGAGCGCCTCGACAGCGCCGGCAAACAGGAACACCGCAGCTACCTGCTGACTGCCGCGATCGGCAATAACCAGGGATTTTTCCAGAATACCGAAATGGCCAAGGTCGCCGCGATCCTCGACTGGGTCAACATCATGACCTACGATTTCAGCGGTTCCTGGAGCAAGTTCGCCGGCCACGTTGCGCCCCTGTACAACGATCCGGCGCTGGCGCGGCCCGGCGCCGACCCGAAATTCAATGTCAGCAGCACGGTCGAGATGGCCCTGCAGGCTGGCATCCCGGCGCGCAAGCTGGTGCTGGGCATGCCTTTCTACGGCTATAGCTGGAAGCAGTGCGGCGCGCAGCTGCACGGACAGCACCAGGACTGCAACGGCAAGGGCCGCGGCGGCGTCGAGCCGGGGGAACTGGATTTCGCCGACATCAGCGCCACCCTGGTGAACCGCAGCGGCTTTACCCGTTATTGGAACGACGCCGCCAAAGTGCCTTACCTGTTCAACCCGGACACCGGCGAATTCGTCAGCTACGACGATGTCGAATCGATCGACTACAAGATCAAGTACCTGAAGCAGATGGGCCTGGGCGGCGCCATGTTCTGGCAGCTGTCCGCGGACCGCGATGCGGTGCTGCTCGATAAAGTGGCGGCGGACCTGCTCAAGCCGTAGCCTTGCTTGCGGACCGTTTCCTGGAAAAGGGCCGTCGTTGGCAGCTGCACGGCTGCATAGTAGAATCGCCCGGGCAGGGTGATCGCATCACCGCAAGCCCAACGCGGCCTATCCTTGAAAGGAATCCAAGACAATGACCAACCAACACATCAGCCACATGACGGCAGCGGCAGTATTGAGCATGACGCTGGCCGGTTGCGCCGCCGACTCAGGCTCGGCGCCCGCGGTTACGCCCGGACCGCAGGGAACGCCGGGCTCGGCGCAAGGCTGCAAGGCAGATAAAATGGAAGACAGCGCGCTCATCGGCAAAACGGAGAGCGAGGCAACGGCGCTGCTGGCCGGCTGCCGCTGGCGCATCGGCGAGCGCGACGGCGAACAGTTCATGGGCACCATGGACTATTGGGAAGACCGGCGCACGCTGGGCATCGCCAACGGCAAGGTGACCTGGGTCAAGCGCGGTTGATGCATGGTGGAGGATGGCGCGCCTGAGTGCGGCCATCGATAGTCTTCAAGGTTGAAAAAAAGCCCCGTCCAGATCTGGACGGGGCTTTTTGTTTGACGCCGGCTTGAGCCGGCCTTGCTGTGCTTACAGTCCCAGTTTCGAGATGAAGGCGTTGGTGAAGCCCAAGGTGCCTGCCTGGCCATACGTGTTGCAGGTAGGCGATGCCGAGCCTGGCGCGCAATCGCGGTCGCGATCGAAGGACCAGAAGTGGATGCCGCCCAGGCCATTCTGCTGCGCGAAGTTCACCAGCGTCGTGACATCGGCGATGGAGAAGGTTTCGTCGGTAGTATCGTTACCGCCGATCATCGGCGTCACTTCGATCTGCTTGTACGGCACGCCGTACTGGTTATGCAGTTCGATTGCCGATTGCACTGCCGACGCACCCATGTCGCAGCCGCCGCTGCTGTTGAGCATGCAGTTGCCGCCGGCTGAGCTGCCATAGTCCATCGCCATCAGGTTGATGGTGTAGTTGGTCAAGCCGTAAGCCTGGATCGCCTGCATCACTTGCACGCCGTAGTAGCCGAGGCTAGGCGTTACGTGGCCGCCCAGCGTCGCCAGCGTGAAGCTGAAACGCAGGTTCGGGTAAGCCGCTTGTGCGTTTTTCACGCGCAGCACCAGGTTGTTGATGTCAGCCGTGCTCTGGCCTGCTTCAATATCGAAATCTATGCCGACCAGGTTGGCCGAATAATAGGTCTGGATAAATTTCTTGAAGTCGGCATCGTTGCCGCAAGTGAAGGAGCCCGCAGCGCCGCCGGTGGAAACAATGTACTTCTTGCCGGCGTTGACGAACGATTGCACGTTGGCTGCCGCGAAGGCCGATGCCGATACGCCGCCCCAGTTTTCGCTACCGCAGGCGCCGGTCGCAAAGGCCCAGGTCAGGGTCGTCAGCTTGGCTGGCATGGCGCTCAGCACGGTCTGCGTGCTGCCGGTGACAGCAGTGCTCATGGCATAGGTATTCCAGTTCAGGTTGATGTTGCCATCCTTGTACGGACTGAAAACGAAACCGGCCGGCGTGGTGCCGCCGCCTGGAGGAGGCGGTGGTGGTGGTGGCGGAGGAGGCGGCGTCACGACGCCGCAGCTTTCGACGATGGTCCATGGCTGGCCTGTGCCCGGGCCGCCGTTGTTGGTCGAAGGATTGTTCCCCTGGGTCCACCAGTTGGCTTTGTAGTTGACGCCGTTGTAGCTGACCGTGGCGCCGCCGGTATAGGCCGTGCTGGCGACCCAGGCTGGATAACAGGCTACCGTGGTCGCTGCTTGCGCGCTTGCTGCGATCAACGGGCTGGCCTCGGCGCTGCCGGTCATGACGGCGCTGCAGGCCAGGGTAAGCATGAGGCCCTGTATGAGTTTCAGTTTCAATTTTCTCTCCTGAGAAGGTTGGTCGGGCAGCGTGGGGAGGCCAGCTGCCGGTAGGCACGGACTTGTTATGCAATGTGAACCAAAACCGAAGCTGTTAAAAAATCACTGCGGATGCCGTTGGACCAGGTTGCCGGAAACAGACGGCATCTCATCCGTCATCTTCATTATTTCCATATGGAAATATCGAATTAAGGGCACTTTAAGATTGCAAAAAGTGGCTGTCAATCTGTATCTAACTGGTATTGCATTAATAAATTTGTGGTCTCATTTTGGTGCGCTCCATATACATCTAATATATTGTTTATATTCATTATTATTGAAATTGTGTAGACTGTTTTTTTGATAAGTGGACTGGTCGCTTTTTTTCGGTCCGAGGCCGGGAAATAGCCGTTTTGCGATAAATCGACTATCGATATGCGGCGGACGGAAGGCGGCGGCAGGGCGGCCGGCCGGGAGTTTTGCCAGAGGAAATCCGTATGCGGGTGAATGTGAACTGCCATGCACGCCTGGCGGTTTTCCGGTCCGGCTAGCGCCACCAAGTATAATTATTGTCTTTTTTGCCATTTCCAGGATTGTCGATAGAAAATTCCCGCTACCGTTTGGCTGAGGTGGCTTCATCGTTTTTGAAGGAGGTTGTTGCATGAGTTTATTTCGTACCAAGGATCTGGATAAGATGATCCATTCCAGCCGCACCAATACCGGCCTGCAGCGCACGCTGGGGGCGATGGACCTGACCTTGCTGGGCGTCGGCGCGATTGTCGGCACCGGCATCTTTGTCCTCACCGGCAGCGGCGCCTTGCTGGCCGGCCCCGGTCTTTCGCTGTCGTTCATCCTGGCCGCGGTCGCCTGCGGTTTCGCTGCGCTGTGCTATGCCGAGTTTTCGTCGACGGTGCCGGTCTCGGGTTCGATCTATACCTATAGCTATGCCACCATGGGCGAAATCGTGGCCTGGATCATCGGCTGGGACCTGATGCTGGAATACGGGCTGGCGACGTCGGCGGTGTCGGTCGGCTGGTCGGGTTACATGCAGTCGCTGCTGTCCGGTTTCGGGATCGCCTTGCCGACTGTGCTGACCGCGGCGCCGGGCGCCGTTCCTGACGTCATCACCTGGTTCAACCTGCCGGCGTTCTGCATCCTGCTGGTGATTACCGGCCTGCTGTCGATCGGCATCCGCGAATCGGCGCGCGCCAACAATGTCATGGTGTTCATCAAGGTGGCGGTGGTGCTGCTGTTCATCGTGGTCGGCGCCGGCCATGTGCAGCCGGCCAACTGGCAGCCTTACCTGCCGTTCGGCTATAACGGCGTGTTCAATGCGGCGGCGATCGTGTTCTTTGCTTTCATCGGGTTCGATGCGGTGACGTCGGCGGCGGAGGAGGTCAAGAATCCGGCGCGCGCGCTGCCGGTGGGGATCATTGCTTCGCTGGGAATCTGCGCGTTGCTGTATGTGGTGGTGGCGGCGATCATGACTGGGATTGTGCCGTTTGCGAAATTCGACGGTGTCGACCATCCGGTTTCGCTGGCGTTGCAGTATGCGGGGGAGAACTGGGTTGCGGGTTTTGTCGACCTTGGGGCGATTATCGGCATGACCACGGTGATCCTGGTGATGACTTACGGCCAGACGCGGATCCTGTTCGCCATGTCGCGCGATGGCTTGCTGCCGAAGAAGCTGTCGAGCATTCATCCGCGTTTTGCTACGCCGTTCTTTACTACCTGGCTGGTGGGGATCGTGTTTGCGTTCATTGCGGCGCTGATTCCTTTGAACATCCTGGCTGAGCTGATCAATATCGGGACCTTGATGGCGTTTTCGCTGATTGCGGTGGCGGTGCTGGTGTTGCGCAGGACGCGGCCTGATTTGCCGCGGGCTTTCCGGTGTCCGGGGGTGCCGTTTGTGCCGTTGGCGGCGATCGGGTTTTGCGTGTTCCTGATGTGTCATCTGCAGGCGGTGACCTGGATTGCGTTCCTGTGCTGGCTGGCGATAGGTTTCGCAATATATTTCGGCTACGCCCGGAAGCGTTCGCTGCTGCATCCGCCACAGCAACAGTAGTAGTTAAATGGGGTCGGAGTTTTTTTTCGCGGTTTTTGCGAAAATTACTCTGACCCCATTTAACGGGCTACGGAGTGCGTGTTGTGGCATTCGACGTCCTTCGTTCGTCGTTACCTAAAACGTTTTTTACTCCGTGGATGCTAGCCGGGGGTAGCCCGGCAGCTACTCACTTTCTTTTGCTTCGCCAAAAGAAAGTAAGCAAAGAAAAGGCGACCGCAAAGCCGTTGCCCTCCCTTCGGTCGGGTCCCCAAATCCGGCGCGTGCCAGCCGGGTGGGGAAAGCAACTCGCCTTCGGCTCAAACATCTTTCCCCACAATTCCCGGCTGACACGCGCCGGATTTGGCAACGTCCCAATGCGGAATTCAAAAGCAACAGCAACGTCAAAAGCAACTTCAACCCCAACGTCAAAAGCAACTTCAAAAGCAACTTCAAAAGCAACTTCAAAAGCAACTTCAAAAGCAACTTCAAAAGCAACTTCAAAAGCAACTTCAAAAGCAACTTCAAAAGCAACTTCAAAAGCAACTTCA
>Ga0182005_1001283_pt1 | contig 10316 bp, 11 predicted proteins | sample Sormic07211103_1_FD_123021 | JGI IMG/M metagenome (GOLD analysis project Ga0182005, IMG submission 123021) | Rhizosphere microbial communities from Sorghum bicolor, Mead, Nebraska, USA - 072115-103_1 MetaG | ecosystem: Host-associated > Plants > Roots > Rhizosphere | place: USA: Nebraska...
ACTTGACCTTGCGGGCGCATAGCGGGGCCTCAGTTCAGGTGAGCTACCAGTGGGTCAACTGAGCGGCACAGCTCCCTTCGCTCAGGGGATTCCATTTGCAGAATCGACAAAGTACCCGGACATTGGGTCCACTATTATTCGGTAATCTGCGAGCACGGAAAAAAAATGAAACGCGTCGACAATGGCCAAGAGCGGGCTATCCCGTACTGCATAGCCTACAAGGAAGACCTTCAACAAATCTTTGATGTAATGACGGTCAACGGTAAGCCACCCACAATTACCAGCGGGGAGTTCGAGTTTGCGGATGCCGACGAGCTATTCTCATTTCTCGGTGAAACGGGAAAGCATGAGCTTCGCATCCGTTGCACCAATCCCTATGTAACGACTACGTCGAGGTCTGACGATGTCCGCGTGTATACGCACGACAGTTCCGATGCGAGCCTCGCATTGTTTCACCGCATTAGTGAAGTACTAGAGCGATGCCGAACGCGAGGTCCGTGGCGTTCGACCGGCTTGTTTGGTATGGGCGGGGCCTTGCTTGTCGGAGCGTTCACCAACCTCGCCCTCCAGTACCGCAAAGGTCCCGCAGGTCTGTTATTTTTGGTGTTGGGTGTTGCCGTGTTGTTCGGGGTCTTGTCGCTGCGTAGTTTGCGCCGTCCCGGGAACCGCTTTTACGGTATATCCAGAGATTCCCGCAAGTCATTCTGGCAGAGGAAGGGCGACGATCTGATGGTCGCGCTTATCGGCGGTGCCATCGGTGCCGCAATTGGCGCTGTACTCGGCGTCTTTGGCACGCTCTACACTCAGTCACATTCAAACGACGTCCCGCAGCAACCGGTGGCGAGTACGAGCAAACCGAAACAATAGGCCGGCCCCTACCTTGCCTGTCTCTGCGGCTACCCTGTGTATTGCCCAGGCACATCTCTGTCATCCTAAGCTTGACTAGGCTGCCCCTGCAGGACCGGAGCCGGTCTTGCGCGGAGCCGCCAAAACCGGAATCTACCAGTCTGGATAACCCGCTGGGCGGCCTCTGGGTGCAACGAGAATTGTCAGACCGACCGATGCTATGGCAGTCTTTGCTGTTAAAGCGGCACCGCCGCACAACCACAATACGCACGCTACGTAGATGACTTACAGCCCCCCAAAATTTGGCGAGAACGCTTTCAATTGCCCCCATTGCCACGCATATTGCCAGATGGACTGGAGTGAACTGCGCTCTGGGAGTTTTGCGCCCGGCGTACATTCCGCAACATGTATGCGATGCAACAAGTCCAGCTTCTGGCGAGCTTGGGTAGTACATTCCCCGGGTACGCCGGGACAGCGCCTCACCGAACTCATTTACCCACGCTTGGTCACTGCGCCGCCACCGCACCTCGACCTGCCAGAAACCGTTCTACCCGATTACGAAGAGGCGCGCTCCATTTCGAGCGTTTCGCCGCGCGGAGCTTCGGCGCTGCTGCGCGTTTGCATCGAAAAGCTGTGCGACCACTTAGGGGCCCAAGGGGGCACCCTAAACGACCGAATTGGTGACCTAGTTAAAAAAGGGTTGCCGGAACGCGTGCAGCAATCCTTAGACGCCGTGCGCGTGATCGGCAATAACGCGGTTCACCCAGGCACCATGGATCCCGACGACGTGGCGGACGTTTGCAATAGCTTGTTCGCGCTCGTCAACGTGATTGTCGAGGACCGCATCACGCGCCTGAAAATGGTCGACGCTGTTTATGCGACTCTGCCCGAGAAAGCTCGGGCGGCTATTGAGAAGCGCGACGCGGCTAAGTAGGTTGATGGTAACGGCTCCTGAGCCGCGTAACGGGACCTCGGACGAAGCGCCGCCGGCAAACATAGTGTCGCTTGAGTGACACTCGCCCCCCCTCTGACATAACTGCACAACTATGACGCTGCTGGTTGCTCAAACAGATGGGACCGTAGCTTGGATGGTGGCCGACACCGCAATCAGTAACCCACTTTCCGGTACACGGGAACGCGCATACAGGTTGAAGGTCGAGCCTGGCCAAGAGAACTCTCTGCTCGGCTACGCAGACAACGCGGATAGAGGAGCGTCGACTATCCGCCAAGCCGCATCACTTCCATCTGGTCAGGACGTTCTGGAACTGCTCACGGCTGTCCATCAGACGCACCGCGACGTTGACTTTGCGTACGCATTTTTCGAAGAGGGCAAAGCGGTGCTCTATAAGATCGCGGACGGCATTGCGCAAAAGGTACCGGCGCTTTACCTCGGCGATTCGGCTGCACACGAGTCGTTTCAGAAGATCCGACATTCTGAAGAGATTGACCATGCGCCGGATGCAATGCACTTGTTCATGGCGTGGGTTCCAAAAGAAACGCCCGACGAGCCTGACCCGCCGTTCGAAATTCCAACAATGCTGACCGACAGCATAGTGGCCATGCAAACTCTATTCTTTCGTTCAAGCGATCGGGGTGTCGGTGGCGTTGCGGTTCCATTCGTCCTTTCAGAACGCGGCCCTGTGGTGCTGAACTACGTCTATACCGTTACAGACCCTGTCACGCGCGAGTTGCCATATGGCTCGGTCGTGCCGCATGGAACGGCAGAACGAGGCGGCTACGGAGTTACGGTGAGCCAGCTCAATGAGCGAGATGGGATCTTCATCTATTGGCTGCAACGCCCCGGTGGCACCGTGTGCATCCGAAGGGCGGATCGGGATGTCGTTCATGACTTTGAGGGCGGGCCTGACGATTTCGTCCAGGCCGTGAAGCGCGAACTTGGACGAGATGTCAGTCTGTTTTTCGGCGCATCGGCACCGTCCAAACCTCACTCCCTGCGACTGATGTTTGACGAAAATGGCACCCCGTGCATGGCAGTCGCATCGTCGGATACAGATTTCACTATTTCTTGGCTCCACATGTCAGAAGACTCTTTCAGAACAGCGCCCGCTACATTGCCGGTTGGCATGGGCACTGAATCAGCAGAGCCGCCAGCGGGTCTTCAAGGCACAGTTATTGACGAGGGTAAAACGCTCTCGCTGCGCGTCCAGAGCAGTGACGGAAAAAGTGCGGAGATACCACTTGCCGCAACGGACGTTGATCAACTAGTTCGCCATCTCGCTCAGTTGAGAGCGACGATGGCAGACAAGGTGCCGCTCGCTCCTGACCGGGGTGTTTATCCCGTTTCACTCGATCCAGCGTGGCGCACGAACCCGAACGTACACCCAGCATTCCCTGGAGTGTGTCTGATGTTGAGGGATGAGGGGCTAGGGTGGCAGACGTACTTGTTGCCCCCGAACGAAGTGAGCGGGCTTGGGGAATACCTCATCAAATATGGGAAGGGTGTGGAAAAGACATGACCTGCCCCGGCACCATGTGATCGACCAACCGCATCCGCGATGCATGTGGCTCAGGATCAGGTCTCACCGCCCATTTTGCGTACCGCTTCGCCCCCTCCTCCAGAATGGCCCGCTTCGTAACATTCGGATTCAGGATCTGGAGGTCCTTCGCCATCGTCACGTCATTGACCATGAGCTTTCGGCGCTCGATGATAGACCGCAGTTGCTTCCGTTTGCGGGCCTTGTCGGTCAATCGGATGCCGGGGCACACCCGAGCTATCCACTGGTCGAGAATGACGTCCAGCGGCCCGACCAATCCACCGCGATGGTTCCGCATCTCCAGGAGGTAACGCACGAATGGGCGTTCGCCTGGTGTGCAGGCTGCCAGGCGTTCGCCAAGTGCCAGGGCCTTGTCGGAGGTCGACCGCGCCTCCGGTAGCTTAATTCCACGCTTTCGCGCTTCCGTCTTGTTGATGATTTCGCCGGTCTCCAGGTCGACCCAGGTATCCGGGAAAACATGGGTCACGGGGCGCATGGTCTTCGTCACATTCCAGCCTGCGGTCTTCAGGCGCTCCCTGGGGATTACCTTGTGTACGCCACCAATTGGCACATATCGTGGGGAACCTTCCTGGATGGTCACCTCCTCCGGGATGCTTGCTACGCCGTGTGCGGCATAGACCGCCTGCAATTCTTTGTTGTCAATCTTCATTCGTCAGTGGGTAAAAATTCTCAAATTTCGCTGTAAAACAGCAATTCTCAAAACCCCAAACCCTTATGGGAAGGGGCTTTCCGATGTTTCGCCTATAAGATAAGAAAGGGGAGACCAGAGAAGGGAGACACCTAGGTGTCACACGGGAGACCGCCGACCCTCAGGGAACCATGGGACTCCCTAGCCTTGAGAGGAGACCACCATAAATGGATACCGTCATCGGATATCAGCAAACACAGAAAATTTGCAGTCCAAAACATCTCCAAGTCAGAGCTTGGGGCTACGGTTTGCCTCGCGGTCACTTGGGGGACGTCAGTAGGCCGCCTGCATTGACGATCTACATTGACTGTCGAATTACGTTGATGGATGGTCTACATCAAAGCTATTGCCGGTCATCCCACTGCGCTGCCCACTCGGTCATGTCTTCATTGCCTGCATCTACGACCGCCTGTCGCCATTCCTTCACGGTCATAAGCTCCAGCGTCGTTGGCTGGGTGTAGCGCATGAACTCAATCTCACCAATATCCCCATGGAACTGCCCGCCCGGGAAACTGTTGTATGGCTTCTGGAATTCAAGGGGACGCTCGGGATCGAAGTAATGGCGCTTGATTGTGTTGGACCGCCTTGTCATGTGCTCTAGGTTGTACGGCACATGCAGGCCGCACACAGTCTCTTCGCCGGTAACGGGGTGGATGCCGATCAGTGGTACGCCGTGGTCGAACTCGCAGCTCTCAGGGGCGTGCCGTACGAACGCGTAGCACTCGCCCCGTATCTCTGCACTGGGTAACGCGGTCTCGGGTCGGCCTGCCTTGCGCATTCGGGAAATCGCACCGCCATTGACCGCCATCGCTCGCTTGTGTGCGACGTACTCCGGGTCTGCGGCCTTGCGAGCCGCGACTTGTGCCCTGCTCTGCGCGTTCTCGGCGGCTCGATACTCGGGGTCCTCCCTGCGCTTCCTGCGGGCCACGTTGGTCCTTTCGCGCCACTGCCCTCGAAACTTCGGGTCGCTGCGGTAACGTTCGACGGCGTCTGCATTCTTGGGCGCGTTGCGCTCCGCTTGGCATACCACGCACGCACGGGTACTGGCGTAGTGCGGTTGCTCTCCGTGGTGGATGCAGACCGCCATGAAGGTCAGTTCGCCGCGCTCAAGGGCCTCGCGAGCCATAGCGGATTTGCTTTTCTGTTGGTTGGTCATATCCGTTTACTCCTCGTTGGTCGTCGTTGATGCTGCGTCCTTGGCTCGCTGCTTCGCTGCACGTTGGGCCTGGGCAATGCACTGACGACAAGTGCCAGCGCCTGCCGTGCTGAATACGGCCATGCCGTGCGTTGGGCAGTGCCAGTTGAACGTCATCTCGCCGCGCTGGCGGGCTTCAGTGCGTGCTCGGGCTTTGGTCCCTGGCTTGGCTCGGATGGTCGGATAGGCTCGAGCCTTGTCTTCGGGGTTCTTTCGTTTGGTCATGGCGTATGTTTTCGGCTAAAAAATGGTGCGACTCGCCTAGGCGTTGCTACCTAGGAGTGCGAATCGAATAGAAAGTGGGTGCTGCGTGGCAAAGCTGCGCCTTGCGGCTTCCGTAGAGGAGTCGAGGAACCGCTGGCGGGGTGTTGCTAAGGGGCAGGCAAGGCTGAGGGCCTTGCGGGGCTCCGAGAGGAAGGGCTGCTCAGTTCTTGTGCAACGTGTGGTTGCGGCGTTCTCTTTTACGGAGCGCCTAATTCGCGGCGCGGCCCCTCTATTTCATAAGTGTCGACTTTTGTCCGCACTGCCCGTTCGGGGTCTCTCGGGGTCTCGAGCTTGTTCCGGCAGCCCGGTCGACAACTAGCGCCTGCGTTCTTTCGGACATGTCGACTAATCCACAGGCCCCTTGGCAGGAAGGAAAATTTTTTCCTCCGGGGACCGGGCTTCTTTCCCTCTGTGTCGACTTATTCGATGTCCTTGTTTTCAAAGCAGAAAAACTAGATGTGCGCGGAAACCGGATTTTTCCACCAATCGGGTATTTGGCAGGAATTTTTGCTGCCTCGTGCGGCTCGCGGGGAATACCAAGGAAAGTCCGTCCGACTATCAAAAACTCTTGCCGCCGACGTGTAATTAGTATTACCACCCGGGGCTGGGGTGGTTCGAAGGGCGCTCGAAGGCGTCCGTCAGCGGCAACGCGAATTCAGCCTGCTCGACCGTCGAATAGAACTGTTGTAAATGCACAACAAATATTACCACCTGCCCTTCTCACATACGTACTAAATGCAAAACGGCCCCGAAGAGCCGCTGGGTGTTCGTTGGTCTGCAAGGGCGAGCGCCCTCTGCTGCTACTCCTCGATCACATAGCAAATGTCTTCGCTCTCGCTGCCCGCTGCTGCCCGCTGCTGCTCCGTCAATGATGGTGTGAACGTTCTGGTCCATTCTTTCTTGTTTTGGTTGGTGGGTTACAAGAGCCTCCCGGCCCGGGTTAGTTAAAGCGGTCCTCAGGCGCGACTAGCGCCGCGCGGAAACTGTCGACGGGCGCGGCTGACGGTCGCCTCGGAGACCCCCAACTCTTCGGCAGCCTTAGCGATGCTGCCCAGTTCCCATGAACGGGCTGCAACGGCCTCCGCGTCGTGCTGTATCGGACGCCCGAGGCTCGCCTTGCCCCTATGGGTCCTCCCGGTGGCCGCGAGGGCCTGTTTGGCGGTCTCCCGGCCTGCATCGGTACGGGCAATGATGCGGTTGCGCTCCATTTGGGCGAGCTGGGCCAGGAGGGTCAGTACAAGCTCCCCAGCGTCCCCGGCAATCGGCCCCAGGCCGTGAACGTCGACAATTACGCCCTTGGCGCGGAGGTCGCGGACCGTGGTCTGGACGTCAATCGAATCACGGCCCAAGCGGTCGACCGCGTAGACGTGGAGCGTATCGCCTTCGCGGAGATAGTCGGCGCATGCCTTGAACCCCGGGCGTTCCATTGCGGCCACCGTCCCGCTAACGCCGTTGTCGCTGAATTCCTTGTCGAAAGGTCCGCCCAGCGCAGCGCGTTGGGATTCGAGGCTTTGGTCTCGCGTAGATACGCGGTAGTAAGCGATACGTGCCATGTTCAGTACCCCGTTACACCTGTCATAAGTTGGACTGGATTATGACAGTACTATCGCAATTCCACAACAGGAGTTTTGACAGACCCTGCGCCACGGTTTTGTCGGTCTGTCATAACTAACAAGTTGTGAGGGAGTACGGACGTCAACCATCACATGGGAAAATTCTTGCCCCCAAAGCCAGAAGCCATGAACACCATGACACTTGAAGTCAATACCATCGAAGACGCGCTGCTAGATCCCGAACTCGAGGTCGTTTCCGTTAAAGAGGTGCTGTCGAATCCCGCATCACTGTGGTTCACCCTTGGGGTGCGCGGCTCGGTGTATCTGCGCCGGTCGACAAAGACGCTGGAAAACGAAGAACGAGACGGACTGGTCATCGCGAACGTTTTTGTGCGGAAGGATTACCGGCGTAGGGGTGTTTTCTCTAACGCTGTCGCGGTGGTCGAAGAAGCTGCCGCACGTATGGCACTTGGGTTCGTATTTGTGGAAGCCATTGAGAATCCCGTGCTTATCCCGGCGCTTGAGAGGTTAGGCTACACCATACTGCGCACGAAGCCGGCCCCTGTCGAGTTGGACGAAAGCGTACAGCCACCGCAGCAGGACCGGATCGACGCATACAAACTCTTCAGCGAGACGCGACCAAAGTAGCGAGCGGCAGCGTGCTTCAGTCGCGCTTTTTCTTTTTGGGCGGTGCCGAGCAAAGTACCCCCATGCGCCGGTTTGGGGCATTTCAAAAATCACGGTAAAGCCCTTGCTGCTGTTGTTGTTGTTCGACCTGTTGAATGTGAGTCGCCATCCGAAAATTATGGTTGCAGGAAAGCCCCCGCCCCGGCACGCTCGCGCAGAAGAGGGGGCTATGTTTGCCCAAAAGGCGACCGGGGGGCGGGCTATCTGACGCGTGTCAGCTCTGATACGTCCAATTTGAAGTCATCCATGCCAAGTTTGTCCAATATGGCCGGCAGGACTTGATGAATTACCCTCATCCCGCGCAGGAGTTCATCCATGTAAATGTCGGGATGCAATCGCGAGGAATTTATTCCCAAGCTCTCCCTTTCGGCCTCATGACCTAGCTCGTCGTGAGACCCCGACACCATATCCAAAAGCTCGGCACCTAGTGGAGCGCCGGCACGGAACGCTTTTTCTTTGACGATGGTGAGCCATTTTCTATAGTTTTCGGTGACTTCGGATTTGAATGATTGAAACTTAGGGGCGAAGTCCGCCAGCTTCCCAATGTCGATTTTGGCCGCTGCAAGCTGCAGCAAGCACTCGTCAATGTTGGCACCGACAGCGCCCAAGTCGAGATCGTCGTTGCCGTAGATGAACTTGCAAACGTACGCCGCGTAAAACCCGTAGACGTCCGTGAACGAACCGTAGATCTTCCCAATAAGCGAAGAATAAGGGTTCGCGTCGAGCAACTCGAAGAGGCTATGCGCATCTTCCTCTTCATAGTCAACGTCCAGTTCGCGTGGAAACGTCTCGGGCATGTCGACGCCCATCTCTCTCAGGACGTCAAAAGTCTTCCAGCACAGCAGGCCCAAATCGTCCGTCAAAGGATCGGTGTCGTATCCGGTTTCCTCGTTGTCGTTTGCGGTCTGTGCCAGAAAGTCGATCAGTTTTTCCCACTTGACCGCTGCTTCGAGGGAGCCGGCCCAGACCACGAACGATGGTGCTCGGTCGCCGATGTCCACCAATTCGCGAAATTTCTTCTCCATGTCGAGGGACATATGCTCGCCCTTCTTCCATTTGCTGATCTGAGTAGGCGACACTTCAAGGCGACTCGCGAGTTCCTTCTGACTGCAGGACAAGGTCTCCAACGCAAGCTGCACCCAGGCTTCACTGTCCATGTTGATCTCCATTCGTATGATTTAGTAAATCAAAAATTGAATTTACTGTTCCAAAGAATAACCGAAGTTCAGTGAATGTCAACCGATATTTACTAAATTATTGAGGCGATCTTCCGATGACCTCGAATGTTGGGGTCCCATCAGCATCACATGCTGATGATCGGGCCACCCGGCGCCGGCAAGTCGATGCTGGCCGCGCGGCTGCCGGGCCTCCTGCCGCCGCTGACCGACGACGAGGCGCTGACGTCGGCCGCGCTCCTTTCCGCGAGCCGCCTCGGCTTCTCGCCCGCGCAGTGGCGGCGGCGGCCGTTCCGTTCGCCGCATCATTCGTCGAGCGCCGCTGCATTGGTTGGCGGCCGCAATCCGCCGCAGCCGGGCGAGATCACGCTCGCGCACCTCGGCGTGCTGTTTCTCGACGAACTGCCCGAATTCGACCGGCACGTGCTGGAAATGCTGCGCGAGCCGCTGGAAGTCGGCCGCATCACGATCTCGCGCGCGGCGCAGCAGGCCGATTTCCCCGCCGCGTGCCAGTTGATCGCCGCGATGAATCCGTGCCCGTGCGGTTGGCACGGCGATCCGTCCGGGCGCTGCCGCTGCTCGCCGGACGTCGCCTCACGCTATCTGCGCAAGCTGTCGGGGCCGCTGCTCGACCGGATCGACATCCAGATCGACCTGCCCGCGCTGTCGCCGGCCGAACTCGCCGCGCGCGCGACCGCGCACGGCGAATCGAGCGCCACGGTCGCCGCGCGGGTCGCCCAGGCGCGGGTGCTGCAGTTCGAGCGGCAGGGCAAGACGAATCACATGCTGAGCGGCCGCGAGACCGACGACCTGTGCCGCCCGACCGACGACGGCGAGCGGCTGCTGCGCGAGGCAGGCGAGCGCTTCGGCTGGTCGGCTCGCGCATATTTCCGCGTGCTGAAGGTCGCGCGCACGATCGCCGATCTGGCCGGCGATCCGTTTCCGACGGCCGCGCAGATCGCCGAGGCGATCCGCTATCGGCGCGCGCTCACGGCGCTGTGAGCGCCCTCGGAGGACAAAATCCGGCTGTCAAGACTTGACTTATGCACAATTTAGCGAATCTGGCCCCGGATCGCCGCTCGCGAGCGCGTTGCCATCGCGAAATCCGTATCCCCTTGTTTCCATTGATTTTTCTCAAATGGCACCGAAGTTGTGAAATGCACCGGAAGGCCGTCTGGTGCGGCTTTGCGCAAGATTCGCCCGACTTTTCAACAAAGTTATCCACATGCGCTGTGGATAGCTGAAAAATCCTCGCAAAATCCGGAGATTAGCGTCGAAAGCTGCGAATGAACTTTCAGTTGTCACAACGTGTCAGAGCGCCCTCGCCGGCCGGTGTCAGTCCAGTTTGAACGAGCCGAAAAACTGGTCGAGCTGTTCCTGCGCGAGCGGCCC
>Ga0182005_1001286_pt1 | contig 10313 bp, 9 predicted proteins | sample Sormic07211103_1_FD_123021 | JGI IMG/M metagenome (GOLD analysis project Ga0182005, IMG submission 123021) | Rhizosphere microbial communities from Sorghum bicolor, Mead, Nebraska, USA - 072115-103_1 MetaG | ecosystem: Host-associated > Plants > Roots > Rhizosphere | place: USA: Nebraska...
ATCGTACCGCCTTGAACGTCGCGCTTTATCAGGAGCGCGTGGCTGAGTTGCAGACTCAGCAGGAAGAGGGCGTGCTCGATGCGGCGCAAATGGACGCCGGTCGTGCCGAAGCCGCCCGTGAGTTGCTGGCGGACACCGAAGGAGTCGAAGCGCCGCGGGTGTCGCGACTGGGCAAACCCCTGCCGTTGCTGGCCGCCGTTCTGGTGCCGGTGCTGGGCCTGGGGCTTTACATGCATTACGGTGCCAGCGACAAGGTCGAACTGACCCGCGAATTCTCCCAGGCACCCAAGTCGATGGAAGAGATGACCCGTCGCCGCTCAGCCGGAATCCGCCGAAGGCCTGTACTTCCTCGGGTACACCTACATGACTGAGGATCGCCCGGCGGACGCGGCGAAGATGTTCGAGCGCACGGTGAACCTGGCTGGCCGTGAGCAGGCTCAGTACTCCCGCGCTTTGACAACCCAGATGCGCATCAGGCTTCTTCGTAAACGCCAAGCCTACAACTCGACGTGCTCAAAGATGCAGCGCGACCGCCAGATAGTGCTATTTCACCCTGTGCCCAGATGGAAGTAATTTCGCTACACCCGACTTGATTGGGTGTCAGCACATCATCCCCGGTTCGAGATGTTAGGCGGGTCACGCGACCGTCGCTTATTCGTAGTTAAGTTCCATGCACAACCCTGATCTTACAGGTCTGTAAATCAAACCATAGACGTAGGGCGAATTGACATAGGACTATCAACACCGGGTCCAGGCCTATAATGGTTTTTGAACGCTGACAGAACAGCTACCGTCAACGCCGGATACACGCCGATACCAAGTCCCGCTCAAATTAGGCTTCAAACTCTTTGATTCCCTATCGATCTTATCAAAGGCCAGCCATGTCCCAGAACAACTTTTACCGCCGCCGGGCGCTGGCTGCACGGCTCACTAAGCTGATAACGCAAGTGGCAGTCGGCAGTGCTGCTGCGTAAGGTGTCTTCCTGACAGCGCCACGCCGAACCGGGAAGTCCACTTTTGCCCGCGAAGATTTGAGGCCTGCCTTGGAAGAGGCGGGAGCCATTGTGTTGTATGCCGATCTTTGGAAGGACCTGACGACAGAACCAGGAGCTGTCATCGTCGAGACTGTCCGAGAAGCTATTGGACGTGACGAGAAACTCATGAGTCGATTGGCGATAGCTCCCGGGCTGGAAGCGGTAAGTGTCGGTCGCGTGGATTTCAACGTGAACAAAATTGGGCTCGGGAACGAAATCGGTCTCACCAAGGCATTTGAAGCGCTGTCCGATGAGGCGAAAAAACTCATTGTTCTGATAATCGACGAAACTCAACAGGCGATCACGACAGACGAAGGCGGCGCGGCGCTCTTTGCGCTAAAGGCGGCCAGGGACGAACTTAACAGCTCCAAACATTATGGTCTTCGCATCGTTTGCATCGGATCAAACCAAAACAAGCTTGCCATGCTTCGCAATAGCAGTGATGAGGCGTTTTTTGGGGCCTCAATGGTGCAGCTCCCAATGCTGGATAAAGACTTCGTTGACTGGTATTGCAAGGGGCTTGACCTTCCACATGATCTCGACCCTTTAGATGTGTTCCAGTTGTTTCAAGAGAGCGGTTATCGCCCCGATCTTCTCAGCGCAGCCGCAGACGATATTCGTTTTGATCTCAGCGTCGTCCCTAAAGCCATCCTGATGCGTTTTGCCGAGCTTGTCCGAGCACAAGCAGACGCACTCAATGCGAATTTTAAGATGGTGATTCATAGCCTCACTCCAATCCAGTCTGCCGTCATTCGTGTGATGGGTGCGAAGGGTGAGAGTTTCGCGCCCTTCGAATCCTCGACTATAGAGTTGTATGCCAAAGCGATAGCGAACGCTGGCGTAGCCACAAGCGAGCCGAAGGTTGAAGTGCCAGATGTACAGCTAGCGCTCATGGCACTGCAGGGAAAGAAACTGGTCTGGAAAACTTCTCGTGGTGTCTATACGATCGAAGAACAGGCGATAGTTGACGTTCTACGCGAAGATGGTCTGTTGGATGCCCTGGTGTGAACCTCATCAATAGTGGTTCCTGCGGTGCAGCACGGTAGGTGAGCGCACCCTTTGTATGACCAAAACACGGTTGGCTTTCGAAAACTATCCTTCAATAGTGTTCAGGCCTTGGAACTCAGTCTATTAGTTACCATTTTCGGCTATTTAGTTTGTAGAGCTACTGTGGCGTTTTATTTCTCGTTATCGAGACAACTAAATCGTTGTGGCCGAGGAATTGGTGAGTTACCACGTAGAGCCGCTTTGATATATTCCGCCGCAAGCTCAAGGCTTTCACGATCTGCTGCGTACACCGCATCAACAAGCCTGTCCCTGGCTCGACGCTTGATCATTAATATCTCGTCAAAGCTTGCTTCTACTGGACGTTTGCTGCGATCACTCATGTGATGCCTCTCTCGCTGGTTGACTAAAGCCTAAGCTGATGGGATGTCAGAGGCCTCCAGCTTGAAAGAGAGCGCAGTGCGTTCTCTCCTGGATTTCGCTGGCCGTACACAAGATTCCGGTGGTTTCATTTGTTTTGGAGTTGAAGTACTTTGAAGCTAGCGCCGAAATTCCGCAAGAGCGATCACTTCAATCGTAATGCCGGAGTTTCGTGTACGGTCATTTGACCTATCAAAGTAAACCCGCGCAAGAGGTCTGAACGATGACTGATAAGCCCGTTGGATATCGCCCCTATAGCCGATTTGAAGATGGGTACGAGGATCTTCCACTCGATTCAAACGAGACCGAGGTGCGCCTGGCTATCGCTGACTATGTGATTCGCCGAGTTGCAGGCACACCCGCGGGTGAAAGCATTTTCAAGGGATTGCTCGGGCAATTTGAGAACCGCTACCCACACCATAAATTGCTCGCTCTTTATTTGACTAGCCCTGAATCGTTGGTGCCGGAAGACGGGGACAGTGAGTCAGAGGCGGAGGTTGATGACGGCGAGGCCCTCCAATCACTCAATAAACTCAATAAACTGGATTACAAATTACGGGAAAGCTTGCTCCATTGTCATCCGGATCAAGAACCGTGTGGCCCACTCGCAGGATTGAGCTTTGATTTCACTGAACGAGAATCCCGTCGCCGAAAAAAGTGACGGTCTTTGAGTGTTAGGAGGTAATGCCAGCCTAAATCCTCGAGACGCGTATCGAAACCGCGGACAAGGTCTCCGTCAGGTTTTTTTTACGTATCGGTGCTTTAACAGGGAGCAAAGAATGAGCGCTAAAGTCGATAGCGATATCGCAGCTAATGCCCGAGCCAAGCTTGAGCGTCTTCACAGGTCGTCCAAGTATCGTAGTTTTTTTAACATCGATGCTATTGACGCTTTTAGTAAGGTAGAAGGCACTGCTTTCGCCGGTGTGCCCTTGAAGCATACGAAGGTTTTTGACGATCCATCGCCACGTGACTGATTACCGATGATTTGAAAAAATCGGACATCGCTTGGTTCATGTGGCCACTCTTTTGTGGCCGCAACGCTGCGGACAAGATTGTACTGTAAACCGCACATCAGTGCTGAACGGACAAGGCAGGCCTTCACAACCAAGGCAGCCTGGCTACAGAAATCAGTCATGTCTCCGTTTTGTGGGTGAACAATACCTTCACGCTTGTGAAGTCTATCTCAGTGCTGATGTCCATTTGCGAATACGTCCGGCCCGCAACTGTCAAAATGGGTATTTTCTCTCCACTCTGACCGAGCGCTTCGCTCGCCTCCAGAAGCGGCTCCATACGCCAATGGCCAGTTTTGTTGACAAAACCAGGGGTGACATACTGGATTGACCGGACCCGAAAGGAGTCATGCTGCTGCTCGAGGATATCTTTCAGTGAATCAAACGAAGAGACCATCAGCATCTCACCCACGAACTCCTTGCCTTCACGAACCTCCGCGTGAAGATAAAACCATGGACACATTACCGTCTGTCGAACGAAGGGACGTGCAAGAAAATCGTCGTTGAATAGGCTGGAAAAGATCATCGATTGTCCATGCTCCTGGTTCATGGCAAGCCTCTCTCCGCGTCACAAATGACCAATATATGTTGTAGTCATATATTGTGCAATGAAGCCTTATCGTTCCTTTTGTGAGATCGCAAAATGGAACTGAGGAAAGCATTTGGGGCAACGCTGAGACAGGTTCGCCTTCAGAAAAACCTTACGCAGGAGGATTTTGCGCTTGTCAGTAGTCGGACCAATGTCAGCTTGCTCGAGCGGGGCGGCACCAGCCCGACGCTTGATAAGCTCGAAGAGCTCTGCAGCGCTCTCGGGATCCATCCGGTCAGCTTAGTGGCCGCGTGCTATATGCGGAAAGAGGAAACCGGCGATATCAGGAAATTTCTATCCCACGTGCAAGACGAGCTTCAACTTATAGACCTGCCATTAAACTTTGAAAAAGGGGAAGGGCGCGATATTTGATTCTTTCATCGTAGGGAGACGTACTAGCTCACCTAGATGGCTGTTTTAGTCGAATTATCAATATGTTAGCTGAAGTTTCTAAAGGTTGAGCCTTGGCCGCTGCTTGCTAAATATTGGTAAATCGGCTATCTCTGAACTTGTGCGTGCGGAAACCTTGAGACAGTGCCACCACGTAATCCAATAGCTGTACTAGCTAGAGGATAGAAAATGCAAGAGTTACGTTCAATGATCACGGAATTCAAATTTTGCGTGGCAATGGCTCACGGATTGTCGGAAGTGGGGCCATTAGCCGCTCTCGTGTAAGACCTGCAATGGTTGCGTTGTAGATGAGTCGGTTCGCAATCTCCGCCATTCTGGCAAGCTCAGCCTTCAGTTCATCATTCTCTGCCTGAAGCCTGGAGATCTTCTTCATAGCATCCAGAGTACTCCGTGGTCTTGGCATGTCCGAAAGCTTCTGTTTTTCTACCTTCAGATGTTGTTTCTTGTTCTTATAAGCGACTTTTATCGCTATTTTTTTGTCGAGCGCCTGACGTGTTGGCGGGTTATCCCACCCCATAATGCCTTGTGCACCAATGCAGACTGAGTTCCAGTCCAGCGCATGCTCGGCTGGCCAGTTACGGATCATCTGAGCGATTTTTCTTTCATGCTGTTCTGAGATCGTTTTAGGCATTATCGGAACTCCGAAGTAACTCTAGGCAAGCCAATAAATCGTCGCCGTATGTGATGCGCAGTTCATTCCTATCCAGCAACTTGATACCTACGGCGTTGGCTTTCTCGGACACAATCACCTTCTCGTGGCTGAAGTCTTCTCCCGCCATTTCGATGGGGCTGCCGTCAGGTATTTCAGGGTCGTGCAGGATGGCCAGCAGTTGATCGAGCCGTTCGATCTGCGGTCCTGCCTTTTCAGTCCATCGCGATGCGGCCCGATCGCCTTTCGCTATCGCCCGTTGCGCGGCTGTGTAAGTTAGGAATAAATTGTCACGATCTAGCTTAATGATTTCTGCGGCAATCTTGTGGCCCTTGCACATGAGGAGTTCCGAGCAATTGAGGCAATCGGCGAACTTGTTGCAGGGCCCGGCTCTCCAGCTACGTCGGCAAATGCCATAGCGGCTGCGATGAAACGGCCCTTGGCCATAAAGCTCTGCTTCTCCGTCGGTGATCGGTTTCAGCGGTTCCTGTTCTTGGTTGGTCCCGAACAAGGCAGCTCCGTTGGAGGCTGCTGTTAGCGGGTCGTCATGCAGGTATGTCCTGGTCTGCCGGGTAGTAGCTCGACCACTCCATTCGGTAAGCATGTCCATGGAGATGCCGCTGTTGCGGCCAAGTCTGTTTAGAAGGTGGCGGAGGCTGTGGGATGTGAACTTTATAGCCTCATAGCCGTGCCGTGCGAAGAAATTCATTGCCAAGGCGTTTTTACTGCCGGTTCTCAAGCGTCTATAATAAAAATTTCGATCGCATGGTGCTAATAGTACGGGACTTGCACCACTGTTGTATGCCAGTTGAAAACGACGAAAACATAAAAGTGACTCTGACATTTTCAATGGTGGCTCCGCTGAGCTCATTGGGGCTTCTTGATACGGGAAGTGTGGGTTAAGTGCACGATGTTCGTTAAGCACTAGTTGCCATAAAGAGTTCAGTGTAAAGCCTGTCAGGGAATAGTTTCCGGTATGTCTCTTGATGAAACCCGCGCAGGACTTCTGGAGCGAAAAGCCTAATGCTTGCGCCACTTGTTTTGGCGTCAGCTCTTGGTCGTCGGGAGTATTCGGGCAATTCGCGTGGCGGTAAAAGGTCGTTGGATTTTTTTCCATGTAGTGCGCTAGACGGCGCCCCTCTTCAGTAATCGTGTTTAGTCGGTTGACCGCTTCAGTCGCAACCTCGCCCATTGTTTTGGGAATAGCTTTACGGATGAATTGTCGGGTCTTCGGTACCCAATACGCTAGGAATTTTTGACACTCTCCATTCTTGTCTGTGGCATCACGTAGGCAATCAGTGCGAAAGCGTATAGTTTCTCCAATACGCGTAGGAGCACTCATTAGAAGTCCAGTAATGCAGGTAACCATGATGTCGATGTCTTCCTGAGTTTCCTTGGCACCTCGTGAAAACACCTCGGCAATCGCCAGAAGCGCGCTCTGATTGGGAACCTTCTTAGCCTTCACTTCGTCCGGTGCTCTTGCGCCATTGATACAATCATAGCTGTGCCGACCCAAGTAAGGGTGTCTCCAGAACCGCGGATCGACTGTGAGGATGCCGAGTTCCGCTAGTGTTTTTAGGATATCCAGCATTACATCGCAAACTCCTTGGCGGGTAGCACTAGGTTCAAGGGCGCTGACGGCTCTGTCCCAGTGTCGTTGGTCGAAATTAGTTATATTTGGTACAGGCGTGTCTTGACGCAGGGCGAACTCGATCGTCCGCAGTGCGCGTATTTCAACACCGATGCTCTTCTTTGGACGCAACGTGTGCTTGTAGCGGAGGAAGGCCTTCGCCACTTCAATAAAAGTCGTATGCATCAACTGATGTGATTCGCAGGCTATGCCGGGACGTAAGCCGCTGTTCTCAAAGTTTGTGAAACGGATGGCAACGTGGGTCGTTGGCCACCTATATGCATCCCAGGCAAAATCTTCCAATTCAGACCAAAGAGTCAGATGATCGCGGGCTAGGGCAATGAAATCATTGAGGTTTTGCTGGGCTGATAAATCGCGCTTGGGAGTGAACCGAATTACCTGGCTCATGGTTTCATCTTCCGTGCGGCCTTGCGATCGTTGCAACGCGTAATGCAATTTTCTACGGCTCGAATATCAGAGGAAAGGTCAATAGGTATTAGTAGGCTTCGCTGGCCGCCAATTCTCAACGGCTTTTCCTCCGCTGCCTGTCGCTGTATTAATGCCTCCAATACCTCGTGGTGAGGAGCATCGACCAATGGCTCGAAATACTTACAGCGATAGCACGGAATTGGCACAGAGGTTGTAGAGCAAAAACTGTGCTTTCCGCAGCGACCCACGCTCTTGAGTTCGCCTGCGCTGGCAAACTCCAGCTTGCTCGCTGGGTCGTCGGCCCGTATGGCCTGGCTCTCTGAGTCAAGCAGCGTCCCGGCGAACGCCATGGCGAGCGGATTCAGTGTTGAGGCCATTGCTTCATCGAGTCGTCGCGCCTGTTCGGCGGGATCGTTGTAGTAAGCATCAAGCGTTCTTTCACGCGTATGGCCCAGCCAATGGGAGAGAATATGCTTTGGTACACCTTGGCGGGCGAGCTGCCGTGCTCGCGTATGACGCATCCGCGTCGCGGTGACAACCATTATCTGGCCGGTGCGGAGGCTAATTGGTGGTTTCGGTCGAAAGGACTGTCGCGTGGGTTTCATGCCATAGCTGCAGTTAGGGCTGTTATTTGTCCATTTGATAATATCGACTATGCGACCTTTTCGTAGGTGAAATAAGTTATTGTCTAAGCTTTCTAGAAGGTTAAGCTGGTATTGATTTTCAATGAGTTTCCGAGCTTCTTTAATTCGGGCTTCACTACAAAATAGTGGTAGCTTTTCCAATTGTTCATCAGAGAGGAAAAAACCCAAAGTATGTTCAAATAGTTTCTTGATTTCATGGCGTTGAATAGTGCATAAATTCCATAGGTGATCGGCCAGTATGTGAGGTTCGAATTTGCTATCTCGAAAGCTTGTTTCGGCGGTGATATCTTTGATTCCCGGAAAGTTTATGATACGCCCTATGAAACCCTGGGTATCCGTACCGTCGCTTTCACGAACATCACCCACTTTGAGAAGGGCTATCTGACTAGGTCTTCGCGAGTATTGCATCGATAGTAGCTTGATGAGCGTCACCTGCGTCTCTGATGTACCGCAGTCATAGTTATCCCAAACTGTGCGAAGCAAATTTTCATACTCCTCATCGGTGAGCCAGCTTTTCTCTGGATTGTCAGAGAGCACATTGCGCGGCCCGTTGCGGTGTGCGGCAGCATCATTCAGAAATCGTATTATGTCAGGGTTAATGGCGGCGCTGTCTCGCTCTTGCCAGTGCAGGAAAAGACGTGTTATCGCGCTTTTGGATCTATGAAACGAAGGCTTAGTCAGAGCCCGTGCAATCCAGGTTGCGTCAATTGTGGAGGTCGGACATGCTTTAAGTGTTGCATTCAGCGATGCGACGATATTCAAGTAACTATAGGGTGAGTAGTCACCCTGTTTTGAGAAGCTGATAACGTGCTGTTTAAAAGACTCCTTTAATGCGTCGCTTAGGGGCGACAGCGCGTCGGTCATCTTGAGTCGTCCTTGACCTATATGAATAAGATCATCTTCCTCCCAGTAAAAAGTCTCGCTACGCAGCTCAGTTCGATCAGTCCGCTGGAGATCAACCTCAAGCAATACAGGCGTACTTGCTATAGATGCCTTCTCATTCATATAGAGATCCTTGCGGTGTCGGAAGCGATTATTAATCCAAATTCATATGATTTTTCTTCGATATGGCGGCGGTTATAAAGTCTTGACATGGGCGAGTCTGGTGCCCACCCCATTAGTTGCTCCCTCAACGTACGCTCTTGCTCAAAAGGCATGCCTTCTCTATCTGCTTGCTTCGAAAAGCGGTAGTTCCAGTCATGTCGCAACAGGTGAGGGTGAATCAACAATAGAGCAGGATAGGATCGCTTGAGGTTAATAAGCCCTGTTCCAAACGCCGTTTTCTGAAGTGCTTTACCTTGGCTACGTCCACCGCGATGGACGACAAAAATAAAGTCCTCGTCCGAGAATCCAACCCTCGGAATCTCGGATCGCCAGTTGTCTCTGTATTCCTTTAGTTGATCTTCGAGTCTTTCTGATATTGGAACAATACGTCCCAGAGTTTTGGCAACAGGTTGATTTAAACGGGTGTCGACTGCGTCATGGTGGTTGCGTTGTATGTGTAGATAGGCGCTATCGCCACCACTAGCTTCAATGAAGCTCTTGAGTTTTAGGCTTAAGAGCTCGCCGAGCCGAATACCTGTTTCGTAAATAATACGTAGCATTACCAAGTTTCGCAGTCTGGGGCCAAAGTCTTGTGGTTTCCGGATGCCTGTAAAGGGTTGTTCGAAGCAGTCCAACAACTGATTGCGGGCTTCAGGCGATAATCTCGCCGCCAAAATAGTTTGTTCGTGTGCGCATTTTGATCCCGTCTTGCGTCGCTTTTTTTTAAGCAGCATGGTGTCTTGCGTCTCAATTGCATCCCTGGCGTCGCGAGTGTTGGAGTCGTTTATGACCTCTAGCGCGAGCCATCGGAGATATGCTGCAGCATAGGCGACATAAGTGTTGTACTTTGGGCTGCTGATAACACTTCCTTTGTCACTCAATTTCCTCTTACGCAGATAGTTCGTCAGGTCATCTATCTCGGCGGCGCTAAAAAAACTGCGGTTGTGGAAGCGCGATGCTAGGTCGATGTTCCTGCGGGATTCCCATTCACTGACTCTCTTAATCGCCGCTAGGTACACCTTCTGGGTTTCGTGTGTAGCAGATGGCCTGATCGAACGGGCAATAAAAGCTGTTGGATAAAACAGAGGGAAGCCAGGGGTATCAGCTTCGTAGAGTTGAGAGAACCGTTCGCCACTATTCGTAATAAAGGTCTTAACCGTATATTTCATATTTACACCTCTGCGTAGTGTAGAAGAACGTCGATCGCTGTTTACATCTGATCGACAGCTCTTGCGGTGACTCTCTGACGATATGTTAAGATTTGACGCGTATTTAGAGGCGGCGAAGCGATGACGGTTTACAAAAGTGTAGCTAACAGGATGGTAGTACTCGACACCGAAACCACCGGCATGCCGGTGACCGACGGCCACCGGATTATCGAAATCGGTTGTGTCGAGTTGATCGGCCGCCGCCTGACGGGCCGGCACTTTCACGTGTACCTGCAGCCC
>Ga0182005_1001288_pt1 | contig 10301 bp, 7 predicted proteins | sample Sormic07211103_1_FD_123021 | JGI IMG/M metagenome (GOLD analysis project Ga0182005, IMG submission 123021) | Rhizosphere microbial communities from Sorghum bicolor, Mead, Nebraska, USA - 072115-103_1 MetaG | ecosystem: Host-associated > Plants > Roots > Rhizosphere | place: USA: Nebraska...
GAGGACGGCGGTCAGCCAGGGCGAATGTCCGGCGAAAACATAGCGGAGCACATACCCCACCGCCACCAGCTGGACCACCATGCGCACGGATGCGATGAGCAGCGCGCGGTGAAAGCGCAGGCGCAGGCCGATCGACAGCGCGGCGTCGACCACGAGAAGGATGGCAGCGATCGCGATATCGCCGGCGTGCAGGGACAGAGGTGTCATGTGGCTGGTACTCCGCCAGCGCGCACATGGAGATTCGTATCACCCATGCGGCCGGCCTGCGCCGTGTCGTGAGTCACCCAGACAACCGTGGTGCCAGCGGCTAGCCTTCGCGCGACGACCGCTTCCACCGCCTGCGTGGACACCGGGTCGAGCGAGGCGGTCGGCTCGTCGAGCAGCAGAAGCCTGGGCTCGGCCAGCAGGGCGCGGAGCAGGGCAAGACGCTGGCGTTCACCGGTGGAGGCCTCCTCGATGGAGCGCTCGAACAGGGCGTCGCGCAGCAGCAGTTCGTGGGCAAGCGCCCGCCACGTCGTCTCGCGCCCGGCAGGGAAATGGTCGCCGACCGTGTCCGCCCACCAGCCGCTGCGTGCGGGCACCAGGCCGACCAGGCGCCGCCAGTCCGGCGCGGCGAGGGCTGCGCGGTCCGTGCCGGCGAAGGTGACCCGTCCTTCGTGCGGGTCCAGGTCCGCGATCATTCTCAGAAGAACGGTCTTCCCGGAGCCAGACGCGCCTGTTATGGCCAGACACTGGCGAGCGGGCACGGTGAAGGTGAAGGGTCCCGCCAGGGCGTTACGCAATCCTTCGACGATTAGGCTCATGATCGGTTCCGAATGGCGGCGACGACAGGCTGACAATCTCGGCTTACCGCACGCTTACATGGCCCGGCTCAGCAACGCCTAAGGCCGCGGCTCGGATAATCACCCAACCTGCCGTAGCTTTCGTGTGGCACCGAGGACGTGGATCGTGAACATCATCGTAGTCGAGGACGACGTCCGGCTTGGCGCTGCCATCAAGCGCGCACTCGAGCATCTTGCCTATACGGTCACCTGGCTGCGCACGGGGGCCGAAGGGCTTGAAGCTCTCCGCAGCCAGTCAGTCGACCTCGTCCTGCTGGATCTGGGACTGCCCGAGAAAGATGGCATCGAAGTGATCACCGAGGCGCGGCGGCTGAAGGTCAAGACGCCGATTCTGGTGATGACCGCGCGCGACAGCGTGGAATCACGCGTGCAAGGTCTCGACGCCGGCGCGGATGACTATATGACCAAGCCGTTCCACCTCGATGAACTTGCCGCGCGCATCCGGTCCCTGGCCCGCCGCGCCCAGGGTCTGGCGGACAATCAACTGGAATCCGGCTCGCTTTCGCTCAACCTGAGCTCATTGGAGGTGGTCTACCAGGAGCGCCGCGTCGATTTGACCCGACGCGAGTTCGCGCTGCTGCGCCTGCTGATGGAGCGGCAGGGCAAGATCGTCCGCCGCGAGTCGATCGAGGGCTCGGTGTACGGGATGGAATCGGACGTGAGCCCGAACGCGCTCGAAGTGCTCGTCCATTCACTGCGACGCAAACTTAGCCCCGAGGCCATCCAGACGGTTCGCGGCTTCGGCTATATGGTGCCTCGGGACATCGCGTGAACCCGGCCAGCATCGGCTCACGGCTACGCTTGTCCATCGCGTTGCTCGCCGTCGCCGTGCTCCTTCCGACGGGCTGGTTCGCCGCCCGGCGCACGCTCGAGGAAGTGAATGCGCTTTGCGATTCGCGGCTGGCGCAGGCGGCCCTCGGAATGGACGCGATGATCTCGCAGGCCGGGCTTGCGCACCTTGCCGTCTCGCCTTCCGACGCATCGCTGCCCGACGTCCCGATTGCCGGTCACCTCGGCCAGACACCGACGCACGAAATCGAGGTTGGCTACCAGGTGGTCGGTGCCGGAGGTAACGTCCTTCTAGCCACCGACAACATGCGGTCGCTGGCGGTGCTGCCACCCGCCGACGGCGCCTTTCGGGACGTCCATATCGAGCGACGCCATTGGCGCCTTTATTCCCACGTGGATCCCGCACAGGGCATCACGGTCACGGCCGGCGAGCGTTACGACAGCCGCCGTGACGTATTGCGGGCATTATGGATGGAGCATGCGCTTCCGCTGTTACTGGGTATCCCTCTCCTCGTCGTCGCGGTCCGTTGGTCGGTGAGCCGCGCCCTTGAGCCGCTCGATATCCTGGCGAGGTTGCTCGTCGCCCGTTCCGCCGGTAGCCGCGACGCGGTCGTCCTGCGTAGCGCGCCAAGGGAGATCTTGCCTCTTGTCGATGCACTGAACGGGCAGTTCCGTCGCATCGGTCATGCGCTCGAGCGCGAGCGGCGTTTCAGTGCCGACGTGGCGCACGAACTTCGCACGCCGTTAGCCTCGACCATGATCAATCTCGATAGCGCCATCATCGAATGCGGTCGCTTCGACTCGACCGCCGCATTACCCGAAGCCTTTGCAAGCCTGCAATCCCTGTCTCGCCGTACGGAACAGTTACTCGTGCTTGCGCGCCTGGATGACGCAGGCGACATGCCGCGTGAACGCGTGGACCTGGGCGCCGCCGCGACGGTCGTCACCAACGAACTGCGTAACATGACCGGCGCGGAGGGTGTGGACCTTGAGGTGACGGTGCCGACACCGCCGGTCTGGCTCATCGCACACGGCCCTGCACTGGAAGCGCTTATGCGTAACCTTGTCGAAAATGCACTTCATCAGGTGTCGGACCACGGTCACGTACTGCTCGCGGTGATGCCGGGCAACGCCACCGCCGTTATCGAAGTCTCCGACGACGGTCCCGGCATCCCCGCCGATCGACGGGAGGCTGTCTTCGAGCGCTTTCATCGCGAGGCTACCAGTCTCGGCGATGGCTTCGGCCTGGGCCTGTCGATCGTGCAGCGCGCGGCACGGCTCCACGGCGCAACCGTCGAGCTGCTCGATACGCCATCGGGGAAGGGTCTGTTGGTCCGCGTCACCGTACCGCGCTGAGCTTTCCTGGCACACGCCCGCTCCGTACAAAGTTTGCGCTAAGGCACGGTGCCTACGCTTCAGGGCATCGATTGTCGTGGGATGGACCTCCATGCATGCTTTCGCGAAACCGGCCTGTGGCTGCGTCCTCGCTTTCATTCTTCTCGCTGGCCTAGGCGGATGTGCGACATATCACCCGTTGCCGCTCGCCGCGCATGCCAACCTTGCCCATCGCATCGACGACTTACAGGGCGCTGCGGACATCCGCACGCCGCTCGACGAGGCGGCGGTGTTACGCCTGGTATTGCTCAATAACCTGGCGCTGGCTGCGTCTCGCGCGCAGAGGGGTGTCGCCCAGGCGGCGGTCCTCGACGCCTCCGTGCTGCCCAACCCGTCGGTACAGGCCAACCTCGGTTTCCTCGTGTCCGGCGCGGGCGATGTGCCGGCGTGGTCGGCGGGCTTTGCGCAGAGTTTGCAGGGGCTGGTCACCCGCGGCGCGCGGCGTGAGGAAGTGCATGCTTCCGCATCGGCGACGGATGCGCAGTTGTTGTGGGAATCGTGGGTCACCCTGTCGCGAGCGCGGCAGCTCGTCGTCGACATCGTCGATGGTGAACGCCGCCTCGCCTTCCAGGAGAGCGCGGCGAGCGTGCTCGAGGCCCGGGCATCATCGCTGCGTGTGGTCCTGGCGCGCGGCGACGAAGACGTCGGCGCAGCCAGTACGGTGTTCGTGGCGGCGAGTGACGCGCGGAGCGCGTGCGACGATGCGCGCCATACGCTCCATGGCCAACGTGCGGAGCTCGCAGCGCTGATGCGCCTCGACACCGATGCGCCACTGCCGCTCGCGCCCCTGCCTGCGTTGCCCGCGTTCGACGTGCTCCGGGCACAGTCGGCCATCACCTCGATGGGTGAGCACCGTCCTGATCTTGCGGCGCTGCGATTTGGCTATGCAGCGCAGGAGGCAAGACTGCGCGGTGCGATCCTCGGCCAGTTCGCGCCATTGTCCATCGGGGTCGATGCATCGCGGGACAGTAGCAAGGTGCTCAACATCGGCCCGTCGGCGTCTCTTGAGCTCCCGGTGTTCGATCGCCAGCAAGGCAAGATCGCGATCGCGGACGCGACGCGACAGCAGCTGCACGATGAATACACGGCGCGAATCGACGCGGCGACGGCGGATGCGCAGGCGCTGCTCTCGACCATCATCGCCAACGAACGTGAGGCCTCGGACAGCGTGGTGGATACCGCGCCCCTGGACGCTGCGAGCCGCGCCTTGGCCAGGGGCGATATCGACGCGACCGTCTACAGCGATCTCGGCGTGGCAACGTCAGGTCAGGCCGCGAACGCCATCACCCGTGACCTCTACCGCAGGGAGCAGCGCATTGCGTTCGACGCACTTACCGGCGCGGGCCTGCCCGACTCGCTGCCACCCCGGATGAATCCATGAACCGAACATTCCTCCCCGGCGCGATCGCGACGATCGGCGTCCTGTTGGCCGGCTGCGACGCCGGTGCCGATGCCGGTGGCGCGGGCGAAACCCCAAGCGCGGTCATTCACCAGGTGATGCCCACCCGCGGTTCGTTCGACGATTTGGTCGTGGCCTACGGCCAGGGAGCCCCCGGCACCGGGGGCTCCCGCGCGCTGGCGCTTCCGCTCGACGTGACGCTCACCGAAGTGGACGCCGTCGCCGGTCAGCGCGTTCACCGCGGACAACGGCTCGCCGTGTTCGCACCGAGCAAGGCGGCGTTTGCCGCGCGGGTGGCGGCGCGTTCGAGCGTGACCGTGGCGCGCGAGCAGCGTGACCGAGTCGGGCGCCTGCTTGCCGACCACCTTGCGACCAACGACCAGTTGGCACAGGCCGAAAAGGCATTACGCGACGCCGAAGCGGCATTCGCTGCGCAGGAGACGCCGGATGACGTTTTGCGTGCGCCCGCAGATGGCACGGTGCTCGGCATCGAGGCGCAACGCGGCGCGCTGGTCGGCGCTGGCGCAACGTTGATGACGTTTGTCGAAGACGACCGGGTCGGCTTTGCCGGCGGTATCGAACCGGCCGATATGCCGCGGGTACATCCTGGGGACGCCGTCGCACTGCGACCCTTGTCAGGTGGCGGCGCTCTTGTCGGGCGTATCAGCGTAGTAGCGGGCAGCATCGACCCTGTGTCCCGGCTGGTCGACGTCAAGGTGGCGGCAGCGTCGCCACTGATCCAGGGTGCGTCGTATCGGGCCGATATCGTGGTCGGCACGCTCAAGGGCTGGCGCGTACCCATCGATGCCGTGATCGGTGATGACGGCGCGCGGGCTGTCTGGCAAGTGGTCCGGGGCAAGGCGCACCGCGTGCCTGTGAAGGTGATCGTGCAACGCGGCGACGAAGCGCTTGTCGACGGTGCGATCGAGATATCGCAACCACTGGCAACGATCGGCGCAACGCAGCTGGACGAAGGCATGCAGGTGCGCCCGGTGGACTCCAAGTGAGTGACGAAAGCTTCCTGTTCCGCCACGCGCGGACGTTTTTGCTGCTCGCGATGACCCTGGCCATCGCCGGGGCAGTGGCCGGATGGTCGCTTCCCGTCGGACTGTTCCCGCAGGTGGCGTTCCCGCGCATCGTCGTTGATCTCGGCGCCGGGGACCGTCCGGCCAGCACCATGGCATTGCTGGTCACCCGACCGGTGGAGGAAGCGATACGTACGGTGCCGGGCGTCGAAGGCGTGCGCTCGGAGACCTCGCGCGGTGAGGCCCAGGTCTCGGTCGATTTCGGCTGGGGACGCGACATGATCGCCTCGACCTTATTGGTCGACGCGGCCATCGCGCGTGTCGTGACCGCTTTGCCGGCAGGGGTAACGTACGATGTACGCCGCATGGACCCGACCGTGTTCCCGATCGTGTCATATGCGTTGCGCTCCGACACGACCTCGTCAGCCCGGCTGCGCGATCTCGCCAAGTTCCACATCGCGCCATTGCTGGCTTCCGTGCCGGGGCTGTCGCGCGTGGACGTGCAGGGCGGCGATACGCCCGAGATAGAAGTGGAGGCCGATCCGCACCAGCTGGCGGCGCACGGTCTCGCGCTCGACGATCTCGTCAGGTCGATCGGTGAATCCAATGTGGTTCGCGCGGTGGGCAGGGTGCAGGACCGCAACAAGCTTTTCCTTACGCTGGTGAACCAGCCGATGCGCAGCGCACGTGACATCGGTGCCATCGTCGTGCGTCGTTCTGACGGGGGCTGGATCCATGTCTCCGACGTGGCCACGGTACGCATGGGTGTGGAGCCCCAGTGGACGCGCGTGGCGGAAGATGGTCGCCCCGCCGTGCTGTTCAACGTCTACGAGCAACCTGACGGCAACGCCGTGGCGATCGCCGCCAATGTCAGGGCGCGCCTGGCGAAATTAACGCTACCGCAGGGCGTCACCTTGCGTAAGTGGTACGACCAGAGTGAATTGGTGACTGACGCGGCGGCGAGCGTACGCGACGCCATCGCCATCGGACTGGTGCTCGCCGCGCTGGTGTTGTGGGCGTTTCTGCGCAACGGGCGGATCGTGGCGATTGCGCTGATCGTCGTCCCGGCAACGTTGGCGGTGACGGTGCTGCTGCTGCGCGCAATGAACATGAGCTTCAACATCATGACGCTCGGTGGCATGGCGGCCGCCGTGGGCCTTGTCATCGACGATGTCATGGTGATGGTCGAGCACATCGCTCGTCGCGCCGCGCGTGTCGCCGATGCCGACGCCGGAGAGAAAGGTGGGCAGCAGCGAGGTCTCTTCGAGGCGGCCCGCGAGTTCCTGCCGCCACTTTCAGGTTCGAGCGCGGCGACCCTTATCGTGTTCGTCCCATTGGCCTATCTGGACGGTGTCACAGGCGCATTCTCGCGCGCGCTTTCCATCACCATGGCCTGCGCACTCGCGGTCTCCTGGGCGATGACCGCTTTTGTCGTTCCCTACCTGGCGGCACGCTGGCTCGACATGGCCCGTTGGAGCGATCCGGGCGCCGGCCATGCCCGTGGGCTGGCGCGGTGGCACGGTGTCGCCTACCGGGCCGCGGTTCGCCGACCGTGGATGCTGGCGATCGCCGTACTGCTGTTGCTCACGGCCGGTGCCTTCGCGGCTGCCCAGGTTCCCACCGGCTTCATGCCCGACGCGGATGAGGGCGGCTTCGTGCTGGACTACTACACGGCACCGGGCACATCGCTGACCGAGAGCGAGCGGCAGGTTGCGCAGATCGAATCGATCCTGCGCAGTCGGTCCGATGTCGAGACGTTCTCGCGTCGGCTCGGTACAGGCCTCGGCGGCGATCTCGGCCAGTCGCATCATGGCGACATCTTCGTTCGCCTCGTAGCCGATCACCCCCAGCCGACGCGCGAGGTCATGGACGATGTACGCGATGGTGTACTGCGTAATGTGCCCGGTGTAGAGGTGGAGACGGCCCAGTTGATGGAGGATCTTATCGGGGACCTGACTGCCGTACCGCAACCGATCGAGGTGAAGCTTTATGGCGATGACAAAGCGGCATTGCGCGCGACGGCGAAGCAGGTTGCCGACAGGCTCACCCACACCGACGGCCTGGTGGAAGTCCAGAGCGGCGTGCGCATCGCCGGCGACGCCCTTGATATCCGCCTGGATCGTGATGCAGCCACCGCCGAAGGTGTGAGTGCGGACCTCGTAGCGCGCTCGGTAAGCGACGCGCTGGATGGTGTCGTTGCCACCAGCTTGCCGATGGTTACCCGTGCCGTGGGGGTGCGCGTGTCGATGCCCGAGGCCCGGAGCTGGCGTATCGCCGATCTCGCCGATATGCCTCTTCGCGCACCTGACGGCCACGTCTTCCCGTTGCGCCGCGTAGCTACGCTGACCCCGGTCAGCGGACAAGCCCAGATCACCCGCGAAGATCTGCAGACGATGGTGCCGGTGACGGCGCGCATCGATCGCGGCGGCATGGATGCCGCCGTGACGAAGGTACGAGCCGTGCTGGCCGAGCCGGGTTTGTTGCCTGCCGGGACTCGCTACGAACTGGGTGGCCTGTACGCGCAGCAGCATGTGGCGTTCGCAGGCCTGCGCAAGGTTTTCGTGGCGGCAATCCTTGCCGAGTTCCTGCTGCTGATGCTCCTGTATCGCAGCGCATGGTTGTCCGGACTCGTCATTGCCGGTTCGCTGTTTTCAGCGTCCGGCGTGTTCCTCGCGCTGTGGCTCACCGGGGTGGATTTGAACGTCACCGCCATGATGGGCCTGACCATGGTCGTCGGCATCGGTACCGAGATGGCGATCTTCCTGGTTTCCGAATATGTTGCGCGGCGACGCACCGCGGGGGCGGTTGCGGCCTTGCGGCGCGCGGTGCGTTTGCGCGTCCGCCCGATCAGCATGACCACGTTCGCGGCTATTCTGACCCTCTTGCCGCTTGCCCTTGCGCTCGGCCGCGGCTCGGGAATCCAGCAGCCGCTGGCCATCGCCATCGTGGGCGGCCTGCTTGTGCAGTACCCACTGGTATTGCTGGGGCTGCCGGTCGCCATCGGCGCCGTGGAACGCTGGCGATCGCGGAAGTCAAATCGTCATCGTGCGGACAGCAGGACATAAGGTAATTGCGGCATCGTAAGCGGCAGACTTCCCGAGAGCCCTCCATGTCTCCTGTCGTATCGGCGTCCCCGACGTCGTCAAGCGAACCCGCCCGCACGCCCATGCACGGCAACGTAGCGCTCTGGCGCCGTCGTATCGCTTCGTGGCTGGCCAGGAACCTGCTCGCCCCTCCGAAGAACCTGGTGGGTGAGGGTGGGCTGCCTGCATTCGGGATCCAGCGCATCCTTGTCTGCCGTCCCAATCATCGGCTGGGGAATACGCTGCTGTTGACACCGTTGCTGGTCGAGATCGAGCGGCGGTTCCCGGGCGCGGAAGTGGACCTGCTTTCAGCGGGGCCGGCTGCGCATGCGGTATTTCGCGGCTTCGACATCGTCGGCGATTGCACCACCCTGGACCGTCGTGCGGCACGTCGCCCTTTCGCCACGATCGGCGCGTTGCGCAAGTTGCGTTCGCGTCGCTACGACCTTGTCATCGATGCGGCCGCTGGCTCATCGTCGGGGCGGATCGCCAGTGCCTTGGCGAAGGCCCGCTTCCAGTTACGCACGGACGCCATGCCGACCGACGGCCTGGCCACTCACCTGGCGGCGCGACCTGTCATGGCACTGCGTTGGGCGATCGGCGCACCTGTCGAAGCCGACGTGCCGCTTCTGGACGTGCGGCTGACCGACGTGGAACGCCGCGGCGGACGGGATGCGCTTTCACGGGTGCTGCGTGATGCCAACGATCGGGGATTGCCGGTGATGGCGATTTTTCCCAACGCGACCGGTTCCAAGCGATTGGCTGCTGACTGGTGGGGCGACTTCACGAACGAACTGCTCGTCCGCATCGGCGACGTATGCATTGTCGAGCTGGTGTCCGCCGACGGTCAGTCACGGCTGGGCGGCGGTTATCCCACTTATTACACCAGTGACCCGCGCAAGCTCGCGGCATTCATCGAAGCCGCAGGCACGTATATCAGCGCCGATTGCGGTGTGATGCATCTGGCGGCGGCTACCTCGGCGACCACGGTGGGCCTGTTCGGTCCCACCGATCCGGGGCGCTATGCGCCGTACGGTCGAGACAACACCGCTATCGCGTGCGACGACGGCTGTCCCCGTCACGCCGCGACCCGGGTCGCTGCACACTTGCAACGTCTGGCGGCGCTCCGATAAGGGCGCGAAGGCGCTGAGCAAGCTCGGCTTCGAGTCGTCGACGGATGGGCGCCGCGTCGAGCGTAAACGATCCGATCATTTCGAAGAGGACCGCGCCTTCGCACCAGGCGAGACCGTCGAAATCGACCGCTCGCGAGCACAGGTTGACGCCGACCAGTGCGGTCACTGGGGCGTGATCGTCCCACGTGGCCTGGATCTGGTAGTAAGTGCGGACACTTTCGATATGGGCGGATCGCCCGATTTTCGCTGCGGCGAGAACGGAAGCTATCACGCGGCACTTCCCATCTCATTGACGCGTTCCATCATCCCGCTCCCTTGCATCGCCAGGGTCAGGTTCGCACAGACGTGTCGGGCGCGGGCAAGAAAAGCCGAAAAAACTTACGAATGGCTACTCATCCGGCCCGGTGCGGCACGCAGAAAAAAGGCGCCGCATTTGCATGCGGCGCCTTTGCGATCAGCCTTTCGGCGTCATTGCTTCGTTGGATCTTCGCCGATAAATCGGCTCCCACATAGAGCGATTACCAGATCTTCACCAGCTTGTCGCCGGAACGGACCATCTTCGCGTCCGGCTTGCACTGGAACGCAGTAGCGAAGGAAGCCATGTTCGACGGCGCGCCGATAGCACGCAGCGAGGC
>Ga0182005_1001289_pt1 | contig 10301 bp, 13 predicted proteins | sample Sormic07211103_1_FD_123021 | JGI IMG/M metagenome (GOLD analysis project Ga0182005, IMG submission 123021) | Rhizosphere microbial communities from Sorghum bicolor, Mead, Nebraska, USA - 072115-103_1 MetaG | ecosystem: Host-associated > Plants > Roots > Rhizosphere | place: USA: Nebraska...
GTCGCGCTGGGTGAGCCGGGCGTGCCGTTGACTTCTTGTGTCGCTGCATTGACACAAGAGAACGCAAGCAAGGTAACGGCCAGTCCAGAACAGACGCGCTGGCTCAGCCATAAAGGTTTATTCTAGTGGAGCATTGAGATCTGTGATGCCGTAATCGAAAAAAATCAACTATCCCCATAAGACTACTTAGATAAAACGAATATGCCAACTCGCAAGCGTCACGAAATCACGCCAATCTAACTGTTGAAGGCGCTCTGCACGGTGTAGATCAGGCACGAAGACAAGAAAAATCGGAAGCAACAAAGATGATGAGGCGGGCGCAGGCGACGAATGTACCAAAGATCGAAGTAAAAAAGATATGCCAGCTTGAAAGGCTATCCTAATAATTACTTCCGAAATTAGATGCAGATTTGCTACCGCGTCCTTAACAGAATGAAAGGGATTGTTAATATTGCTATTGACCAGTGTTCGACATTCCCATCCATGGGGTTTCCACTACCTTTTGGAAAGGCAGTCCATTAATCCCTTAAATTCGGTGGTTAGGTCCCCTAAAGAAATTTCAAGGATTTCAGAAGCCTAGAAACTACGAAATCGAATGAGATTCCACTGAACGCGAAATCGTGACCTTTTAGACAGCTATAACTACTTGAGTTTCCTAGAATTTCCAACAATTTATTGTATTTCCATTTTTCTCTCGATCCTTGTCACCGACCCTTTAAAAGGAGAATCTATAAGTTTTTGATATTTATAGATTTTTTAATTTTTTTTGCATAACCCTTACGTTTACATAGATTTTTTATCCCCTATAAGGGGGTAGATTATCTTTTTATCCTTTTTAAGGATCGCTGGTTTTCCAAGGCTTTAGAAAACAGGATGTGCATAAAGTTTTCAATCGCTGCAGAGTAAACAGATTCAATCATTCTTGGACAGGAAGTGAGCTCGGATGGCAGCCTCATTCGTCATGTCATAACGTAGTGTAGGGTTAATGCTTTTGTGCCCCAAAGCAACTCTGGCAAACGAAACGCCTTCTGCCTTGATCAGATCGGTGCCAACAGTCTTGCGAGCATCGTGTGGCCTGACGATGGGTACGTCAGCGAGCAGAGAACGTTCGACCAACGCTTTGTAAAGACCATTCGCTTTCATGTCCGTTAATGCTCGGCCGCCGTTACTGACGCGCCTAAGCACTGGACCTGAGGTTTGCCCTTGCGCTGCGAGCACAATGAGCCAATCAAACAGCGGCTGAATTGCCCAACCGGCAAGGTACTTCTGAACGAGGTGGCCCCCTTTAATCAACACACGGAATGAACCTAAAGCTAGGTCGAGGTGCTCAATCTGGATGCTGATTGCCTCTGAGCGACGAACCCCTGCACCGAATAGCAGAGCTATCATTGCTTTGTCGCGAGCCGCAAGAGTGTGCCGCTGGTCAGTGTTGCAACTGTCCATAAGCTTTCGTCGATTCCAATCGTCGACGTATTTCCCGAGCCCAACCTGGTTCGTCTGAGCGGCCGTTTTAATCTCACGCAGCAGCAGATACGCTTGGTGAGTAATTAATCCGTGCACATAACATGATTGAAGCAGACCACGTACCGCACAGACGTGCAGTTTAAGGGTTGATGCAGCCATATCACCTTCCCATCGACGCACTAAGTCCTGCAATACAGAGGCATTCACCACATGCCAAGGAATGTCTTCCAGGTTGCGTTCATGGAATCCCAACTCACTTGCTGCCCGACCTAAGGCATAGCGCATCGTAGTCCTACTCGAAACCATAAGCCTCGACTCATAAGCCCTAAAAGCTTGAGCTACAGTGTGCATTTCAGTTACTTGAGTCATGATTTGAAATCTCGACAAGCCAATTTTGTTGATGGGACAAACTATGTCCCTTCAGACCATGGGTTCGCAGGGCTCTGCACTGCTCAAAGACTCCAGATATCCTGTCACCGCTTGGTGCATCAGTACTCGAAACCCCGTATCCATTGATGAGGTCGATGGAAGGACGATCGCCCTTAAACACCTTTCAGAGGTGATTTGCTGGCGCAGTGTCAATCAAGCGTTGTTCGATTTGCCACCCCATCACCTCATCAGCGACGTGCTCGAGAACATCAGCACCTACCGATGCGCAAGGTATCCACCCGTCGCAGTAACGTGCATAGCACCGCTTTGAAGGTTCGAAGCTGAATGCTGCTACCATCCTCAGGATCTCCGCTGTTCAGCCGACATTGGATCTAAATTTGTAAAATGAACACTATAGGTTGTAGCCCTAAAGTGATCGCTAACGCTCCATAGTTCCTTTTGTGAGCGAAACAAAATGGAACTGAAACAAGCATTTGGGGCTGCGCTGAAACAGATCAGAAAAAACAAAGGCTTGACACAAGAGGATTTTTCGCAGATTAGCAGTCGAACCTATCTGAGCACGCTGGAACGAGGACTTAAAAGCCCGACTTTAGAAAAAGTCGAACAATTGGCAACTGTGATCGGCATCCACCCTCTGTGTCTTCTCACCAGTTGTTATCTCCTTCAAGATGAAAAACTCAGCGTAGATGAGCTCTTTCTTCGAGTGCGCAAAGAGCTTGATCTCTAGCCATTCGAATGATCCAAATATAACCGAGTAATCCCAGATATAACTAAGCTATTCCGAGGAATTATTGATATCGAAAATAGTTATTCTATGCGGAGTCACAGCAAAGGCGGTTTGTCTATACCGATATGCCGTCTGATGTCTAGGTCGAACCAGTTCTTAACAGTTTCGAGCAACGGATTGCCATCTTGATAGAGGCGCTCCAGAATAGCGCCCCGTAAGTTGCGACTATCATTGGGGAATAAAGACTGGGAGTCAGGATAGCAGTAATGAGGGCTGCTATTGCCCAGTATTTTCCAAAGCTGGCAACACTTAGGCACACCAATAAGCATGCCTAGATAGGCAAGGAAACCCGCTTTTTCCAATGGATCGTATGAGGCGATATCGATAGTTGAAGTCTCATTTGCATTTAAGTTTATTACATCATGATTAGGCCATTTTCGCGGTGGTAAGTATGCGTATGCTTGACAGGCAGTACGATCGTCGGCACCCAAGGGTCTCAGCAAAGCCAAGCATATAGTCTCAACCATAGTGAAAAAATCGACGGGGCACACGGATATACCTCCTGGAATTTGAATGCTGTTGACTCTTATCTGCTTGAATAGCCATTCTTGGAAATACGAAGCAATTGCCAAAAATCCGGCATAGCTCGAGCATTTACATGCACTTATCGAATACTTTACTTTCAATGAACGTATGGCTTGGTTTCTAGCTATGAAGTTTGCTGCTAGCTGAACAGTTTCGGTCGTATTCTTTACGGTATTCTCAGTAGTGTTTAATACGGTTAAGTGGATGGGACAAACAACAGACCAACGGTAAATCCAAGATTTTCTATAAGCGGGAAAATAGCCTTTCTGCATGTCCGTGAATATGCACTCAGCACAATAGGCGACTCGAAATCTTTCGGGCGAAACCCAACAATTGTAAACGGGCAACATTATTTTAAAATGTTGCTTTGAGCAGTTGAATATACTTTCCGCTAACGATACAGATACATCTGGATCCTGATAGTCAGGGTCAAGCAAATTATTCGCTAAAAACAAGGACCACAGGAGATCGAAACGGCGGTCTTTGCCAAGTTTGAGGCCACGGTTCAACCAGGAGCTTAGAAGCTCATCCGGCAGCGGTCGGATAACCCCGGAAAATACACTATTCGTTTTCATATACACCGGTTAGATCCGGAACGGAGGTGGCTATAGTTAGATTTTCTATCTGGATTTTCTCCGTGCCATCAATAATAGCGAGCATTGCCGCCCATTTTAAACGATTGACGATGTTCCTTGTGGTGAGTTCAAGAGTTGTCGAAAAAAAATGAACAATTTCTTTCGATGCCAAGTTTGAGGGTAGTCGTAGCGGCATAAATTTTTCATAACTAGCCAAAAAGGCTCGCAATTCTTCATCTGGCTTCCACTGAGGCAGTTCAAAAATCTGAAATCTGCTTATAAGTTGGGTGTCCAAATTGATAGCATTCAGGGCTTCATGGGTGCCAAACGCAATAATGTTTAATGACAAGGGTGGACCTGAAAGATTTTTAAAGAAATTCAAATTTTTTCTTTGTTCAACCCGATTCACAGTTAACAAATGGTTGAATTCGTCTATTAAAATAACCTTGATTCCCCGCGCTCTCATAAGCATCATAAGTTCAGCAGGAATATCATCTTTACGTAAATTAAAAGCTGTGATACCAAATTGCTCGCAAAGCGCCCTTATGATGTTTGCTAATGTAGGCTCGGCTGATAGTTTTAATACTATATGTCCAGGCGGGATTGACTGGCGTTGTGACCAACTTTCTGAATCTTTGGAAATGCGGTCCAATAAACTCGATTTACCCGTTCCACCTGCGCCCACAATCATAAAACAGGTGGCTTGAGTCGAATGAGGCAGAAATAGTAATGATTTTGCCTTATTACGTATGGAGGAGCAGGCGGCGTGATTAATCCATCTGTCCAAATTTACGTACTCCAAACGTTCGGCAGTAGATTGATCCAGTAAAAATCTAATTTGCGGGTGAAGATGGGAAGGCTCCGACATTTTATCCACTACTGCTACTCCACATCATAAATTTTTGGTGGGACGCTGTAGTCGACAAAACCAGACTTTTTTGTATTTTCCGAGGTTTCAAAGGGAAACTCTGGGCGATGCTTCCGTCGCTCCACACTCAAGCGAACTTTTTTGGTCATTTGGATGGCGGTCGTAACCAGCTTTGCATTACGCTCAATTGCAGCAAACACCTCCTGCGCATTGATTCTTTCATGATTGCTCTTGGCAAGTTCTTTTTTTGCTTGAATGTATTCCGCTTTAGATATATCGGGCAAGCGCATGTCGGAGTAGGCACACTCGATGTAATCGCTGCTGCCCTCTGGCTTGACCCAAATGAGTGCTAGTGAGGCGGGACTGTACCTTATGACGCACTTTGTTTTTATGCTAAAAGCCGTGAGCGCTGGCGAGTAATAGTCTATGCCATTGACTCTTACTCCCGCTCGTTGAAGGGTGGCTCTTTTAAACGGCAGAAAATCCAACAGGAATTTTCTACTGTCCACAATTAACTCTGGTGAAGTGAGGTGACCTTCTTTGCTTCTGAAACACTGCTCCCAGTAGTAAAGCGGCGAACAGCCCAGGCGCGAGTGCGTTTCTTTGTGATATATGCCTATTTGTTCTGTTATCCACACACGAAGTTCTGATAAGGTCATGGCAGGTGTAGCAATGTTTGAATATTGTTTTTTATCATGTACCGAGGATAGGGTAGCTCCAGGCAGGCCTCTGACTCGTACCATAAAAGTTCCGATTAGCCTTTCTATATGGGCGCCGTGATGTGGCGTCGCGGGTGGCCGCCAAGTTAGTTTAATATTATTCTGGGAGCAGCCTGATATAAAAGCTGCGGATCTGAAATCTTTACCGTTATCCACATGAATACGTCGGGGCACACCATAAAAAGGGTACTCGATATCGTGCATATTCAGTTTTCTGAGCCATTTATTTTTTGGTAGCACAGAATGGATCATACACATCGCATTAGATAAAGCTGATGGATGGTCGAGTGTAAGATAAAAGCCTAAAACACTGCGGGAATGGACATCAATAGCGAGAGTTAGCCAAGGGCGTGCGATAACTTTACGATGCACATCGTCGACAACTTCACAATCCACCTTACAATGGTCAAGCTGTACCAAGTCAAGTGGAGCGTGGGTGGTGAACCTACGAGGGCGTATACTATTGTCCTGGCGGGCTTTTTTAGTGCCGTACACCTGAACACTGCGCTCTTTAGATGACTGTCGGTGAACTCGCGTCGCTACGGCTTTCAAGGATGGGGGTTTTAGGTTAGCGTTTGCACACATGGCGCATACGCTGCGGTAAATATTGGCAATTGTTGAAGAAGGACCTTTGGAGTTTTTGATTGCCGTATGAATGATCAGTTCCAGATCAGCCGGTAAACGACTGGTTCCTAGCTTGCGCCCTCGCGAATCATTTATCAGACTGCACAAATCACTATTTTTTTCATAACGCGCGATCAATTTATATGTACGTGAAATACTTAATCCAAGTTCTTGAGAAATCGCCATGACCGACATTTGTTCTGAATGTTCGTCGGCTAGGTGTGCTGAAAGAATATCGAATCGGCGTTGAGCCTCAGATAATTGCCTATCGGAAAAAAGAGTCAGGTCGGTTTCCGGTGTTTCTTTTTCACGCTCTAACAGTTCGTGATTGATCACCATACTGATATCGTCAGGCGTGATAACCGCTTGTTTTTTTGTTTTTAAGTAAGTGATATGAATTTTATCATGGCTTAAACAGGCATTAATTTCGGCGATTTCACCATGGCAAAGAATGGTTTCGCCAGAAGAGATTTTAACGCTGCGCATACGGTCACCTGGAGCTCATATTACTGGCTGTACGGTGTAACCATCGCACTTTTCTAAAGCTCTTTCAATACCGTTTTTTTGAGGCTGTCAAGGTTTTTTGGTATAGTATAATTATACTTAGAGGGTATGTCGTGAATTGTAATCGCAACTCAAATGTTATTAGCAATTCGGGAAATAACTGTCCCGTGCGCGTCTCTTCCATCGATAGCGTTACTCCATACAGTGTCGAGATTTTTGCCATCACTCGCCGTCGGTGGGTGACTGTGGGAGACTATCAGGGTGAGCTTGGTAGCGAGCGGTTGCGACCAGACTTAACGGGTTATCGTACGGAACTGGCCAGTCGCACCCTTCAGCCCAGTGGTGTGCCCGTTTGCCACAGACCGCCGAATTGGGAAAAAGGGTGACGGACATGGCGAAAAAAAATAAACATCAAAAGCGTCTGAATGACCTAGACGGCACGACAGACCTCGACCACTGGATAGCGCAGCGCAAGGGCCGGTTGGAGCGAGCAAATAAGCTGGATGAAATGTTGTTGAGGAGATTGGCTCAACCTGGAGATAGCCTGGAACCTCTAGGCCCTTTGGCGGGGCCATCCACTGATATTTCAAGCAATTAGGGCAATTGCTGTAGCGTGATGATCATGCGACTTCATAGGCTTAAGCATATCTTGTTCAGTAACTGCGCTGGTCTGTCGCAGATCCTCACGACGCGTTGACGACCCGATACATGCTGATGGCGTCATGCAGGGACAGGCTACAGGTGGGAGAGGTAACACGCTGGACGCCGCGCTTCCGGCGATGTTCGGTCATGCGTTTACGCTGCTCTCATCACTTTTCTACCCGAACAATTAACTGAGCTCATTCCTATGCCGATTTCGGTGGCGATTTTTGATGCATTCGGCACATTATTGAAAATAAGCGATGGAACTCATCCCTACCGGAAAATCCTCAAATTGGGGATCGAGCAAGGCCGACGACCTCGGGTCAGTGATGCGCAAGACCTGCTCTCTATTCCCATGGATCTGAGGCAAGCCGCGGAATATTTCGGCGTCAAAGTTGAGCCGTGGCTCATGAGTCAGCTTGAGTCGGATCTTGAAAGAGAATTGGCGGGCATTGAGGCCTATAGCGATGGAATTGCCGTAGTTGAAGCGCTACAGGCCGCGGGGCTAAAGGTCGCTGTTTGTTCTAATCTTGCCCAACCGTATGCTTCGGCGATTGAACGACTGTACCCAAGTCTAAATGGCTATGTGTACAGTTTTGCCGTAGGAGCGATTAAACCCTCTCCTGAAATTTATCGACAAGCACTTCAATCGGTGTTTGCTGCGCCCGCAGATGCCTGGATGATTGGAGACTCCCAACTCTGCGACTGCGATGCGCCCACTGCTTATGGCATTCGAGGGTTTTATTTGGACCGGAAAGGTGGTCGTGGTTACCCAACGTTAAATTTATTCGCAGAGGCTATTCTTTCAGCAACTTAGCTAGCGCGCCTGAAAAGCAATCAGTCTTCCTCTTCCCAAAGTTCCATGCGCCAGCCGTCCAATATCTCAGCCAGATGTCCGAAGGGGATTTGCTCTGCGGCGCTGGAGAAAGCACAGGATGTCTTGTGCTGCTCAAGAAAGGGCTTGCCGGAATCTGAGAGCTTTTGCTTGCCGTTACAGTGGCGGCAACGGATATGGATGCCGTCCAGCGCCCAGCGTTTAGACCAGTCGTTCAGCGCTATTTCGACGAGTTGATTCAAACCCTTGACCCTGTCGGGTCGGCCCTCCCGGGCGAAATCGTCTTGAAGTCCCATTACCATCCTCATTCATTTTGCGCAGGGCATACCGTAGCCCAAGGCGCGATTTTGCGCACTATAGGCTGTCATCCTATAGGATTCAACGAGGCGTAATAACGGGTATTAACACCGAGACAATACTCAGGCTTACGTTTTCTATCCTCGTCCTCACTCCCCGATCGATCTTTGATTTGTAGGCAGAGAACCAGCTTAGCCACGCTGTTTGCCATTACTGACGCCTTTGTGTCTGACTTTTTTCTCGGAATGATTTGGAGCAAGCGCTCAGAGGTAGATATTTTTACTGGCTCGGGGCAGCCGGCGCCAAGAACGCTCAGCAAGGTGCCGGTATCCGAGCAACGCCTGCCAGGGTAGTCGATGAGTTATGTCTCGACGATCCTAGGGAGACATTGCTATGGGTAATGTGAGTGATGCGGCTCCATTTTTAATTCGTTAATCTCCAGAAGAGTGGGGCGAATCGTCATAAGCCTCCGTCGCGCGGGGATAGGAGAACATCTCGGTGGCTCGGCTGCTCAGCAGCAAGCCGGCCTGAAAGTAGCCCATCACCGTGCCGACGCTGCGGTGTTCGGTCATGGCCATGACCTCACCCAGCGGTACGCCCTGGCGTCCGGCTTCGGTGACAAACCCCGACCTCAAGCTATGCGCCGCCCAATCACCCTCCAACCCGGCCAGTTGAGCACGGCGTTGGACGATGTGCGCTACCTGATCGGCGGACAAGCCTGAGGTACCGACCTTGCCACCTTTGAACAGTCGGCGGAACAGCGGCCCACTGTCAGCCGGTGCACTCTCCAGCCAGACGGCGAGGGCGTGCGCCGCGGGGCCGCGCAACGGCTTTTCGCGGCGCGTGCCGCCGGTGTCGGTCTTGGTCGCGCCCAAGGCGTAGAGCCAAGTGTCAGCGTCCAGCCGTCGTACATCGCTAATTTGCAAACTCACCACCTCGGAACGCCGCCGACCACCTCCGCTCCAGGCCAGTAGCAGCAGGGCACGGTCACGCAGGCCGCGTACGCCGTCGCTGCAAGTAGCGAGCATTGCCTACAATGGTTCTACAACAGCGGCTGTCTTCTTGAGCACGTTTACGCCGTGGCGTGACTGTGCCTTGCGCGCCTCTCGCAACAGACTCTTCAGCGCGGCAGAATCGCTCGGGCTATCCCAGCTCTGCAGGCGGTGCCATTTGCCCAACACCGCCAGGCGATGGCTAACCGTATTGAACGCCAGCGGCCCCAGCTTGCTTTTGATGCGTGCCTTGACCAGTACCGCATCGACGGAGGGGGGCAACAGGTGCGCCCAGGTGCCGTCGGCCAATGGACGAGCCAGGTGATCGAGGACGAACTGTACGGCCACGGTGGCTGGCAACGGAGTGCTACCCAGCGTTTGCCCATAACGCAACTGCAACCAAGCCGACCAGTAGGCGAGGGCGCTGCGGTAACTGCGCACCGTGTTGGCCGCGGTGCGGGCTGCGATAAACGCCGCTGCGGTTTCCTACGCGTTAAGCGCCAAGAACTGGTAGGTCTAATGGGGTTTCGTCGACCAAGGCCAATTGATCTGTAAGATCTATTACATGCTACGTATTTTAATTTCAGTGCTCAAAAATTAACGTCGGATAACATTCTATTATCAGACCTAATTATGCGGTGTATGCGCATGGTCATGGGGTATCGCAGCTCCGCTAATGAAATTTGCTACCAGCTTGGCTTCAAGGATCCGGCCTATTTCAGCAGTTTTTTTCAGCGCTATGCACAGGTAACCCCTAGGGAATATCGCCAGCGTCAATTGGGTCTACATTGAAGTGGAGGTGGCTGCGGGCGTTGAGTGCTGCTTGTCGTGTTCATCATTCTCGGTTTCAAAATAAAGCACTAGGGATAGCATATTTTTTTCATGATCCGGCATGCAGTCATCGACTGCACGGGCCTCTGCGTAAACTAATGCGGGGCATGAATGCTCAGATATAAAAAAGCCACCGAACCGAAGTAAGGTGGCAAAAATTTTTACCAAAGGAGCGAATCAGAACAGGTTGCCGGTCATTTAATCGGGGTGAAAATATGACGGTTTAGTGTGCTTCTTCGGGACCGATA
>Ga0182005_1001290_pt1 | contig 10299 bp, 11 predicted proteins | sample Sormic07211103_1_FD_123021 | JGI IMG/M metagenome (GOLD analysis project Ga0182005, IMG submission 123021) | Rhizosphere microbial communities from Sorghum bicolor, Mead, Nebraska, USA - 072115-103_1 MetaG | ecosystem: Host-associated > Plants > Roots > Rhizosphere | place: USA: Nebraska...
TAAGGCAACGGTCTTGAAAACCGTCGACTGTAACAGGTCCATGAGTTCGAATCCCATCGCCTCCGCCATATTTGTACCGACAAAGCCCTGATTATTCAGGGCTTTGTCGTTTCTGGGGTTTGGGAATCGGTGCAGCTTTTTAGAGGCGTTACAAAACTATCTGGTAACCGTTACAAAACTTTCTGTTTTTCTCCATCATCTGGCGTCCTGTCGACTGCTGCATTCCCCTATGTGTGTCACCGCATTTCCGCTGCTACGATGCCCTCTTTCATGGAGGATTTAGTGATGCCTAACTCGGACCTGCTCCCTTCCCTGCTTTTCAAGATCAACGAAAATCAACTTGCGCTCGAAGCCGCGATCATGGAGCTGACACTTTGGGTTGAACAAAGAGGATCAACAGAGGTAGCCGGCAACGTTCGGGGCGCCCTGCAAACGATCGACAAGAACGGAGATTTTATCAAAATGAGCCTCGCAGTACTCATGGCGCCGGAGTGAGCACGCAAGAGCAGCAATCGGCCAAAAGCGGTGAATGGGAACGATTGAGACTTTGTCTTTGTCATTTGGATTCAGCCCTGAAGGTTTTGCAAGTCCAGCTAACTAACTGAGACTGCTACCCCATGACACCGATGGAGAAGCTGACGGAATGGGTATGCCGATCATGCATACGAGCCCACGCTCGCACTATTGCCCAATGACCACTCTGATCGAAACGCATTTGGTTGTTTTCGTCAGCGTTAAAGAGGCGTCGAATGCCTGACCAACGGTAACGTCACCACAAACTCGCTTCCCTTGCTATCACCCTCGCTCATGACGTTCACGGTGCCGCCGTGGGCTTCGACCAATTCACGTACCACCGTCAGACCAATGCCCAGACCAGCGCCATTGAAGCCGGTGGCATGAACGTCCTGCACAAACGGCTCGAAGATAAACGGCAGTGCCTGGGCGGAAATGCCGATTCCGTTATCAAAGATGCTTATCTTAAGTACATCGACCTCCGTCGACACCGAAAGCGTCACAGTGCCGCCTTCTGGTGTGTATTTGGCGGCGTTGCCCAGTAGATTGCCCAGAATCTGCGCGAGACGCACCGGGTCGCCGTCTACCGCCAGCGCACACTCGGGCAACCGCACCGTGAAGTGCAGATCGTGAGCGATCATCACGGGACTGCTCGCGGCAATGGCTTCGTGGATAATCTGCATGATGTCTACCGTACGGCAATCCAGGCGCAGCTTGCCGGTGCTGGCGCGAGAAACGTCGAGCAAATCCTCCACCAGCCGCGACATGTGCAGTACCTGGCCTTCGATCAACGCCTGCATTCGCGGCAGTTCTTCACTGGGTGCCCGCGCCAACCGTCCGGCGATCATCCTGATGGGCGTCAGCGGGTTGCGCAGCTCGTGCGCTACCATGGCGAGAGTGTGTCGTTGTTGTTCCAGTGAGTGTTCGGCCGAAGCTTGCAAATGTTGCGCGCTGAGGGCGGCGATCACCAATTGTTCATTGGCTTCGCGCATCTCCAGGTACAGCTGTTGTTCTTCTTGCGTACATTGGGGTTTTTCCGCCTCTGATTGCGCCAGCAGGATCGCCAGTACCAATTGCTGATTGGCCTCGATCAGCGTCTCGATCTGCTGGCTATCGACGAGTTGGGTATTGGCGTCGCTCAACTCTTTTTGCAATGCCGCCAACACCGCTCGCGCCTGGACGGTTTTCTGACCGAGCAGGAACAGTTCCTGAGCGGCATTGGCCACCGCTTCTTCGTTCTTGCCACCGCCCTTACTCATGACCTTGACTCACGCATTGTTGTCTCCGGGACGCTGCCGGGTTGGCCGCCCCCCGAGCAAACCTTCCTGATCCGGCAACATTTCGCCGATTTGCAAGCCGTTATCGTCAATGTGGTAAAGGCGCAACTCATCGGAGTGCGCGCTGGCCCGCACCTTGACCACGGCCATGATGCGCAACAGGCGACTCTGCACTTCAATATAGCGCTGAACGATGATCGCGTCGGTGAGAAACGCGGTGCCGTAGGGACTGAATCGCAGATCGGTGTAGCGGTCTTCCAGCTCCGAGGTCATCAATACACTGACCCCAGCACTGGTCAGCGCAGTGACCATGCGTGACAGCGACTCGCGAAAATCTTCGCGGAAGGTCGGCGCCAGCGCCAATTCAAACCCCGACAGCGAATCGATTACCACGCGAGTGGCTTTCAGTCGGGCGATCTCGGCTAATAGCAACTGCACGATTTCGTCGATGGATAGATCCGGCGCGCGGCTGTCCACCAGACCGACTTGGCCATTCTGGATCAGGCTGGACAGAGTGGCGTTTTGTGAATGATTGGGGCGCTGCTCGAACACCGCAATCACACCGGTTTCACCATTACGTGCGCCTTCAGCAAGGAAGGTCGCCGCCAGAATACTTTTACCCGAGCCCGAGGGCCCGGCCACCAGCAATGAATAGCCGCGTGGCAGGCCACCACCGAGCATGTCATCGAGCCGTGGCACGCCCATTTTCAGGCGTTTGATGGGGAGCTCCAGCGGAGCCTCAGCCGAATTGATTGCCGTTGGAGCAAAAACCTTGATTCCCGACGTAGCAATACGGAACGTGTGCAACCCTGGCAGCGTGGGCTGGCCGCGCATCTTCATGATTTCCATTTTGCGGACCATGGAGTTGCGCTGAACGCTCTGACGCAACCAGATCAGACCGTCGGCCACGGTAAAAATCGGGTTGGTGTCGGTTTCGGTGAAATATTCGCCAATCAGAAAGGTCGTCGCTTGCCAGCTGGTCATCAACATGCCCAACTGCTGGATAAACTGCGGAAGGTTGTTGTTCGGGTTGTGCCGGGTCTGGCTCGCCAGAACCACCGAGCGGAATGAGTCGACGAACACGAGTGACGGTGCGTGGGTTTCGACTTCGCTGACGATGCGCCGCAGTACCTGATCCAGATCTCCGGCCAGAGTGTCGTCGACCAGGTTGATATAGCGAATCGACTGGTTGATCGCATCACTGTCAAAAAAATCGAACTGCTGCTGATAGCGCAGCATCTTCAGCGGCGGCTCGCCGAGCACCGTAAAAAACAGCGCCGGGCGCTTGGGTGTTGCCAGGGCAAACATCATCTGGTGAGCAAGGGTGGTCTTGCCGCAGCCTGGCGGGCCGGCGATCAGGTTGAACGAAAACTCCGGCAGACCTCCGCCCAGCACCTCGTCCAGTCCTGGCACACCGGTGGCCAAGCGGTTGATAGTCACTTTGGTGCTCATGGCGAATTTTCCTGCGAAGGGGTGTCGCTCAAAGAAGGTTCCCACACGCCACGAAGCAAACGTGCGGTAAGCGAGGGCCCAATGAGTGTGCTCAGAAGCTCATAGAGGGTGGTCAGCAACGTCTCACCGAAAAACAGCGCATCGGCTTCGCTTTGCTGAACGAGTATGGATGTGAGGACTGTCAGATCCATGGCAGCCTGCAAACTGTCATAGGTGCCGGCCAAACGCGGATGAGTGGAGATGCACAGATGGAGGCTGCGACGATAAAGTGCAACAACCCCTTGCTGGCCGATGATGGGGGCGAGGGCTGCGTCCATATTCTGCATGGTTGAAACAATCGCTTGGGCGATCTGTGCAATGTCGGCGTTAGGGCCAACGCGGTGCGCCAGAGAAGCTACGATCTGGCGGCTCTCTTCGCTTAGCGTGGACATGGCTAACTGATATCCGATGGACAGATATTGATAGTACACCCTAAACCGCGCCAGGAAGATTCATTTGGACGCTGCACTTCACCTACGGTCGTGTCAAATGGGCGCGACAGTATCCAGTTTAACGGGTCAATCTGTAGTCTTGGGCGACGTAGCGAGTGTTCAGAGCTCGCGCTGCTTATCGGGCTTAGGTTAGCAACTTACCCATCAGGGTGCAGAACAGCGCCCCCCCAGCGACACGCCACTTGACTCATAACCAGTACTCCCAAAGTCGCGCCATCTGCTCCTTGGATCTCACACCGAACGAGCGGTTTTGCCACTTTTCCAGCTTGATTTCGTTCGACTTGGCAAGATCAGCCAGGAATGCCGCCTGCATTTTTTTCCCAAACCCGGTGCCCAGCACAACAACGTTGACTTCATCGTTGTGCAGGAAGCTACGCCAGTCGAGGTTGGTGGAGCCAACACTCGACCACACGCCATCGATAACAGCTGTCTTGACGTGGAGTAGCGCGTCGTTGCGTTCGTAAAGCTTGACGTTGGCTTTCAGCAGCTCGCTGTAGTAGGCGCGTCCAGCATGGAACACCAGCCACGAATCGGTGCTGCTGGGCAGCACCAGCTTGACGTCGACTCCACGTGCTGCAGCCTCCTTGAGTGCCTCCAGCAACTGCGGGTCGGGAACAAAGTAGGCGTTAGTCAGCCATATCTCGGACTGCGCGCTACGCAGCGCCGAAATCAGCGTGGCATAGATCAGGCTGAACGGCTCGTTTGGCGAGCTTCCGATGGCCCGCACCACCTCGGTGCCTTTGCGCTCAGGTGGCGGAAAGTAGTGGCGAGCCGCGAGTGGTTCGCCTTTCTGGGTAGTCCAGGTTTCGATGAACAGCTTCTGGAGTTCCGCAACCACTGGCCCTTCGATGCGCAAGTCGGTATCGCGCCAGGGCAAATCACCATTTGGGCGAGTCTTCGAATGAGAGCTGAACGAGCCCCCCGAATAGACGCTGCTGATGTTGATCCCGCCGAGAAAGGCAATACGGCCGTCCACTATCAGCAGCTTTCGGTGGTCGCGCTGGTTCACGTCCCAGCCCGCTTTGGCCGTCATCGGATTGACTGGGTTGTACTCCAGCACCTTGACGCCCGCTTCGGTCAATCGAGAGAAAAACGCTGATGGTGTTCCAAGGGTTCCGACGCTGTCATGGATCAGATTGACCTGCACACCTTTCTGTTGGCGATCGATCAGCGCGGCGGCGAAACGCTGGCCGACTTCATCATCATCAAGGATGTAGGTCTCCATGTTGATGTGGTCGCGCGCAGCTTCCACGGCTTTGATCATCGACTGGTAGGTGGTGGGGCCGTCCTGCAGCAAGTCGACCTTGTTTCCTTCCGTTAGCGGGCTGCCGACGATGGACTCTTCGATTGCGAGGTGCACGTCGAAGATGTCGGTCTCTGCGCCGGTGGACTTGAGTCGCTCGAGAATGGCCTTGCTGCGTTCGGCTGACAGAGGTCCGTGTATCCCGTCGAGCTGCACTGGCACGGAGGGTGCGCGAGCCATATCAGGCACTATCCTCGGCAACGTACTGCAGGAAACCACAAGTGCCAGGAGCACAGCCACGCACAGAGCCAGAGGAATATATGCCCCCTTACATGTGGCTAGAAGATTCATTAGGCTCCCTCTTTGTGAGGACGGTGATAGCGAGTCGCCACGCCATCACTTGTTTTGACTACTGCGTAAGGGCTGGGTTCGTCGTCAGAGAGTGCTTTTGGCCGATTGTTGCCCTTCGGGAGTGGGTCGATTGCTGCCCGTCACGACAGGCAGAAATCGGCCATAAGCAGCCATTTTTAACATTGTCCATCTGCAGAATCGTTCCTGGATTTTCCTATCTACCCTGTACAGCTGTGCCCTCCTAAAGGCCAAGCGTTAGGTCTCCAATCCAGCTGGATAGCATCCGGATGAATGCCCCCCACATATGGGGAATCTCATTGTTTGGGGGGAGTTTTCGTCTAAAGGAAGTAGCCTTGAACGCAGTACTACAGACTCAAGGCTTGCAGCCCAGCGCCTTTCATTCAAATGGCTTGATTCTTGCCCTATTTGCTCGTACGAGCTCATGAACCTCGCAGCTCCCATTAGAAAATACTAAAATTAAAACAGCAGTATGGGAGGTGCGTCATGTGGAATCACCCTCTGATGCTTGCAGTTGTCTACCTAACTTTAACCCTCAGCATTGCTTGGTTCTTCTCCATTTCTCTCCTAGATTTTCTTTGATCCAATGGAAAAAGTGAGTAGAACCTGAATCTGCACGCAGCTCCGAAAGGAGCGTTTATGGCGAGCTTTAACAATTTTCAAGCCAGAAATGGGTCGCTAGCCTCCTATAGCCAAGAGTTGCAATCGGCTGTGGCTTCAACCGGTCGACATAACAGATTGGCTTAATCGTTCAGTGGGCGTTTCGTTGCTTAGCGTTTTCTGAGGGGGCGATCAGGCTGAAGTAGGTTTACTACAGCCATCAGCAGATCATCACTAGACCAGGGCTTAGCCAGGTACGTAGTTGAGTAGGGCACTATTGAGGCATCCAGCTCGTAACCGGAGGTGAGAATCGTAGCGGTAGCGGGCCATTTCGCCTTCACCAGCTTTATAAATTCCGCCCCTTGGAGTTGACCTCGCAAATCTTGATCCACGATCACCAGTGGGCAACCGTCCGGCATGCTCCGTAAGTAGGTCAAAGCGTCATCGGCAGTGTCGAAGTCCAAGGAAGGGAGACCGATCTCGTTCAAGATATTGACTATCGACTTGCGAATTGCTGGGTCGCCATCAACAACGAGCGCCCATCCCATTACCAGCGAGAGCTTTCCCAATTCTCTGGACACGCATGGCTCCTTAATCGGGTTCGAATTCCTAAACAGGCAGAGATAACGTGTCCAGTGTAGGTGCTTTCTACGCGGCGTTACGGATCCAATCGGCGGCGAAAAATGCCATAAGTGGGCACGTTGTGAATGGTTGAGGGAACGTCGGCTATGGGTCGAACTCTGCCGTTGCTGACTGGCAACTGTGGGTTGAAATCAGTCACCCTAAAACAACCCTCCAAGTGCTGCTGGTTCCCAGTTCATGATCACCAGTTCACCGCTGATTTCGACCTTAGCCTGGCGTTGGTTAGCCGAGGTATACCGGATATCCAGCGTCTCGAAGTGAAAGCCCTCGAACACCCGGCGGATGTCCGGGTGATCATTGATACTGACCATCACCCTACCCTTGCAGCGGCGCATGAAGTCGGCCATGCGCTCGTAGTTCTCGAAGGGAAAATCCACCCCATAGCCTGCGGTCTGCCAGTACGGCGGATCCATGTAGTGGAAGGTATGGGCACGGTCGTAGCGTTCGGCGCATTCCAACCAGGGTAAGTTCTCGACGTATGTGCCGGACAAGCGCTGCCAGGCGGCCGAGAGGTTCTCCTCGATCCGCAACAGGTTGATCGAAGGAGTGGTGGTCGCGGTACCGAAGGTCTGCCCGGACACCTTGCCAGCGAAGGCATGGTGCTGCAGGTAAAAAAATCGCGCGGCGCGCTGGATGTCGGTGAGGGTTTCCGGGCGGGTCATCTTCTGCCACTCGAACACCTGGCGCGAACTGAGCGCCCATTTGAATTGGCGCACAAACTCCTCGAGGTGGTTCTGTACGACGCGGTACAGCGTGACCAGGTCGCCGTTGATGTCATTGAGGACTTCGACGGGCGCTGCCTGGGGCCGCATGAAGTACAGCGCGGCGCCGCCGGCAAAGACTTCGACGTAGCATTCGTGAGGCGGAAAAAGCGGGATAAGGCGATCGGCCAGACGGCGTTTGCCGCCCATCCAAGGGATGATAGGGGTGGACATGATAGCAAGACCTTTACTGTATAAATAAACAGGTGCTAGGCTCGCTCTGCTTTGTGCACAGAGCAGGAGCCTTGGCGGGACTTGCAGGGACAATCTGCAGGGACGGTGGCTAGGCTGGATGTTGACGCATCCAGACTGGCCGCTCCTTTTACTTTGATTTTTTGAAACTTTTGACTCCGGACGACTCATACGCCCGGGCGGTCAATCCGGCACTTCAAGCACGACTTTCTGCGGCTTGCCGGAGGCCTTGGCCTTGCCCTCCTTGCCGCCATTGCACTCTACCGACACCGTCCACCCGGACAGGGTGAAGGTGTGATCGACCGACTCCACCAGGTATTCACCGTCGAGGCCGCGCTTGAAGCCTTGCGCCTGGATCATGATTTCGGCAAACAGGTCAGTCCGCCCTGGCAAATCGAGGCGCACCGAGGCGGTCGAACGATTGAACGCCGCCAGGCGCGCCTTGGCCGCTTCGTCGGCCGCCGTGCGGTCCGGATAGATGTGGCGATCGGTATGCACCGGCGGCAGGCCTTCCGGCACGTTGGGATTGTCCAGGTGCGAGATCAGCAGCTCGCCGCTGGCCGGGTCCTGGTACTGGGTGCTGACGCCCTGATGCGCGCTGCGATCGCTCAAGCGAAACTGCCAGCGGGTCACATCGCTGCGCTGCAGGGCGATGACCGCCAAGGCCTTGCCACTGGCGCTCTGCCCGCCTTGTCGCGGCAAGACCAGCAGCTTGCCGTCGGCCACCTTGGCCGTGCAGTCGTGCTTCTTGGCCACCCGGGTGATGAAGTTGAAGTCGGATTCATTGAGCTGGTCCATGCGCGGCACCCGGGTGTCGACCGGGCACGACGGCTGCCAGCCATTGCGCGCGGCCACGTCGCCGACGATCTGCGCCAGGCTGACGTCCTCCCAACTGCCGCTGCGCGTGGTTTTGCCACTGCCACGCATGTCGCTGGCCTTGCCGCTGATCACCAGCGTGTCCGGTGGGCCGGAAACCGCCACCTCGTCCACGGTGTAGCGGCCCATGCGCGTCAGGTCGGCGCCGGCATAACCCAGGTAGACTTCGATGCTCGCGCCACGAACGGGCAGCGACACCGCGCCGTCACGGTCGTCGATGCGCAACTCAAACGAATCCGACGCCATGCCGGGGCGATCGGACAGCTGCAGCGACACCAGCCGATCATTGATCAGCGCGGTAATGTCAGCGCCGTCGGCGACGATACGAAACAGCGGTTGCATCGTGGTACTCCAGGCAAGAAAAAGCCCGCACTCGGCGGGCTGGGTAACGGGATCAATCCCATAGTGAAATCACGCTGTCAGTCTCGATCACCAACTCCGGCAGCGTGATCAGTACGCCCGCCCGGAACGGTTGTGGTTCATCGGCCAAACCTTGGTTGGCCGCCAGCACCGCCTCGACGCAGCGGTTCAGGTGGCCGTAATAGTGGTGGCACAGGGTATCGAGCAAATCCCCGTCAGCTGTTCTGCAGGTCATCGCCATAACGGACAAACTCCAATGAAAAGCCCTGCTTGCGCGGGATGGCCCCGGGCAGCAAGGCGCTTTGTTCCTCGTCGATATTGGTCAGGCACCAGTTGCCCAGCACCTCGCCGTAACCGGTGGTCAAGTTCAGTGGTAGCAACTTGGCGCCGATACTGCGCAGCGTATCCAGTTGCTTCAGCCCACCCTTGAAGCTCGGGTAGATCGCGCCCTTGATGGTGATTTTCTCCTCACCCAGCCCCACGGCCTGTTGCGCCGGCCGCCGGGTCAGGCGCTCCTGCGCGGCCCAGCGAAACGACGTCTGCCGACGTAGCTCGTCAAACGCCGCCGTGTCCAGGTTGAAGTAGTACGGTCGCTCATTGGCCTTGAGCGGGTAGATGATCAGCAGGTGCGGGAAGGGCTTCACCGCGTCGGGAATCGGCGTCATGTCGCCGGCAAACCATTCCGTGGGGAAAATATTGCCCAACGCGGCATTGGCCTTGCCGGCCACCTTGTTGAATGCCGCGCCAAACCGGCCGATCTGTTCGGTCAGTGCGGAAAAGTGCTCTTCAAACTGCGCCAAGGCTCGCTGGGTCTGGTTGTAGTAGCTGGCGACCTTGCCGATCTTGGCCTGCGCTGAGTTGATCGCATCCTGCAGACGCCGGGTCTTGTCGCTCAGGTCCTCGCTGAGAAAGGGCAGACCTTCCAGCGCATCGGCCGCGCCGCTGATTTCATTCAGCGCACCATTCATGGGTCCGGTCATGGACTCCAGGTCAGTGCGCCCGGCCTCCCCCGCGTCGACCATGTACTTCAGCCCGCCCTGCAGGTGCTCCAGGTAGTTTTTTTCATCCGCCATAACACTTCCTTAGCCCACATGGGGCGCATCAAACAACTGGCGGTCACGCGCCTCCCGGGCGAAGTCTTCAAACTGACGACGCAGATACGGCATCATTTCCTGGACGAACTGCGCCGGGTCTTTCACATCGCCGTGCACCTGAAAAACCGGTGCCGGGGCGAAAGTAAATTGCTGATCGACCTTCGGCCACTCGGGTGTCTTCACTGCCGTGTTCGACATTAATGCCGCCGCCGTGACCGGCGCGGCGGGGGCGTTTTCCATCGAGCGCACGACCGCGCCCACCCCCTGGCCGCCGGCCATGGGAACTATGCCGATCGGTGCTTTGGCAGGCGTGTCCGGCCCGCCAAACAACGCCTTGCCCATGGTCGCCCCTATCTCGCCCCCGCCCCACGCCCCGAGCATGCCGCCGATAATCCCGCCAATGGCGGTACCGACCACGGGGACGATCGA
>Ga0182005_1001291_pt1 | contig 10294 bp, 9 predicted proteins | sample Sormic07211103_1_FD_123021 | JGI IMG/M metagenome (GOLD analysis project Ga0182005, IMG submission 123021) | Rhizosphere microbial communities from Sorghum bicolor, Mead, Nebraska, USA - 072115-103_1 MetaG | ecosystem: Host-associated > Plants > Roots > Rhizosphere | place: USA: Nebraska...
CAACGCGATCATGTTCGAGGTGGAATTCAAGGGCATTGGCTCGCTCAACCCGCAATCGGGCCAATACCTGCGGCGTGCTATCCTTGGCTATCAATAAATGGGGCAGGCGCCCCGGGCTCCCTATTCGATGAAGCAGATCCTCGCGTACTCCCTGCTCGCCACTTCCCTGCTCGTGGCCGTGCCTCCCGCCCAGGCCCAGTTGATGCCTTCGGCCCAGCCGTCGCAAGGCGCGAGCGTCGGCAACGGCTCGCTCGACCGCATCGTCGCGGTCGTGGAAGAAGACGTCATCCTGCAGAGCGAGCTCGACGAGGCGATCAACGCCATCGTGCGGCAGTACGCATCGAATCCGGCCCAGCTTCCGCCCAAGGACGTCCTGGCCCGCCAGGTGCTCGACCGCCTGGTCCTCATGAAGCTGCAGGTCCAGCGTGCCAACGACCAGGGCATCCGCGTGTCCGACCAGGACGTGGACCAGGCCGCCGGCAACGTGGCCCAGCAGAACAAGATGAGCCTCGACCAGCTGCGCGCGGCGGTCGAGCAGGACGGCTACAGCTATGCCGCCTTCCGCCAGCAGCTGTCCGACCAGATCGTCGCGCAGAAGCTGCACGAGAGCATCGTCCGCGACCAGGTCACGGTCACCGACGCCGAAGTGAACAACCTGCTGGCCAGCCCGACCTACAAGGCCGGCGAAGTCCACCTCGCGCATATCCAGATCAGCACCCCGGCCGGCGGCGGCGCCAGCGACATCGCGCAGGCGCAGACGAAGGCCGAGGAAGCGATCAAGGCGATCCAGGGCGGCATGGATTTCAACGCCGCGGCCATTCGCTACTCCGATGCCCCCGACGCCCTCGATGGCGGCGACCTCGGCTGGCGGCGCCTCGACGAAGTCCCGCCGGCGTTCGCCGACGCCGTGTCGTCGCTGAAGGCGGGCGAGAACACGCCGGCCCTGCGCGGCCCGACCGGCTTCCATATCCTGAAGCTGGTGGAAACCCGCCAGCCGGGCCGGCAGATCGTCACCGAGTACCACGCCCGCCAGATCCTCATCAAGCCTTCCGAGATCGTCACGCCGGAACAGGCCGAGAAGAAGGCCCAGGACATCTACACCCGCGTCGTCGACAAGAAGGAAGACTTCGCCAAGGTCGCCAAGGATGAGTCCAAGGACAACACCACGGCGAACAACGGCGGCGACATGGGTTGGTTCGTGAAGGACGCCTGGGGCCAGGCCATCGCCGCCCAGGTCGATCAGCTGAAGGACAACGAGGTGTCGCACCCGATCCAGACCGATGCGGGCTGGATCGTGCTGCAGCGTCTCGGCACCCGTCAGAGCGATCTCACCGACCAGCTCCAGCGTGACCAGGCCCGTCAGGCCATCGGTAACCGCAAGGCGGACGAGGCCTACGAGAACTACCTGCGCGAACTGCGCTCGACCTCGTTCGTCGATATCCGCGTGCCGGAACTGAAGGACCCCGACGACAAGCAGGTCTCGACCACGCCGTAATGCTCCGATGACTACCACCACCCTGCCACGGCTCGCCGTTACCGCCGGTGAGCCCGCCGGGGTGGGACCCGAGCTGGTCGCGCGCCTCGCGGCCTCCGAACTCCCCGCCGATCTCGTCGCGATCACCGATCGCGACCTGCTCCAACGCGCAGCCACCCTCTGCGGGCTCGACCTCGACATCGTGGACGACGACGGAACGCGCGTCGCCTCGCGTCCCGCTGGCCGTGTCCGGATTCGCCACGTGCCGCTAGGGGCCGATGTCCATTTCGGCCACCCGGACCCACGCAATGCGCAGCATGTGCTCGATCTTCTGCGCAAGGCCGCGGATGGTTGCATGGCCGGCGATTTCGACGCCGTGGTGACCGGACCCGTACAGAAATCCAGCATCAACGAAGGCGGCGTCGCCTTCAGTGGCCACACGGAGTTCTTCGCCGAACGCGCGGGTACCGAGGTCGTGATGATGCTCGCCAGTCCGGAACTGCGGGTGACACTGGCCACGACGCACCTGCCGCTTTCCGCGGTGCCCGCCGCCCTCACGCCCGCCTTGCTGGAACGTACGCTTCGCATCGTCGCCGGTGCGCTGACCTCGCTTTTCGGCCTCGCCCATCCGCGCATCGCGGTGTTGGGCCTGAACCCGCATGCGGGTGAAGGGGGGCACATGGGCCGCGAGGAGATCGACACGATCAGTCCCTTGATGGAACGCCTCCGCGCCGAAGGCATGGACCTGATCGGGCCGCTCCCGGCCGACACCGCCTTCGTCCCCGCCATGCGTGAACGCTACGATGCGGTGCTGGCCATGTATCACGACCAGGCCTTGCCCGTGCTCAAGAGCGAGGCGTTCGACCGCACCGTGAACGTGACCCTGGGCCTGCCCTTCATCCGCACGTCGGTCGACCACGGTACGGCGCTCGACCTCGCCGGTACGGGCCGGGCCGATCCAGCCAGCCTGTTCGCCGCCACGCGCTTCGCCATCGATCTCGCCCGCCACCGGGGCCGCCCATGAACGCACGCCCCAAGAAAAGCTTCGGCCAGCACTTCCTGCACGACAAGCGCTATATCGAGCGTATCGTCGCATCGATCGCACCGAAGGATGGTGACACCGTCGTCGAGATCGGCCCCGGCGAAGGCGCGATGACCCTGCCCTTGCTCGCCGTGGCCCGGAAGATGACGGCCATCGAACTGGATACCGACCTGATTCCCGGCTTGCAGGCACGGGCGGCGGCGATCGGCGAGTTGAAGATCGTCCATTCGGACGTGCTCAAGGTCGACTTCAGCCAGCTCGCCCGGGAGCTCGGCGCCGAGCGGCTGCGGATCGCGGGCAACCTCCCCTATTACATTTCCAGCCCCATCCTCTTCCACTGTGTCGAGCACGCGGCGGCGATCCAGGACATGCATTTCATGCTCCAGAAGGAGGTCGTGGACCGCATGGCCGCCGAGCCGGGCAGCAAGGTCTACGGCCGGCTGAGCGTGATGCTCCAGCTCGCCTGCAAGGTGACGCCGCTCTTCACGGTGCCCCCGGGCGCCTTCCGGCCGCCGCCCAAGGTCGATTCCGCCGTGGTCCGCCTGGTGCCCCTGGCCCCGGAGCAGTTGCCCAAGGGCGATCCGGCGAAGATTCACACGGTCGTGAAGGCCGCCTTCGCGATGCGCCGGAAGACGCTCACGAACACGCTGAAGGGCCTGGTCGACGAATCGACCATTCGTGAACTCGGCATCGATCCGCGTGCACGTGCGGAGACCTTGGCCCCCGGGGACTTCGTGAAACTCGCGAATGCGATGTGAAGCCTGCTGCGGACTCACTTGCCCACCCCCTCCCCGTCCCTGACAATCGCAGCATGAACTCCAAATCCCCTTACACGATCGACGTGGAGGTCGCTTCCCGCTTCGTTCCCGACCAATCGCAACCGACCGACAACCGCTACGTGTTCGCCTATACGATCACGCTGCGCAACGTCGGTGACACCGGCGCCCAGTTGCTCACGCGACACTGGCTGATCACCGATGCGAACGGCAAGGTCGAAGAAGTACGCGGCGACGGCGTCGTTGGCGAACAACCGTGGATGCGACCGGGCGACACCTTCGAGTACACCTCGGGCGCCGTACTCGAAACCGCGGTCGGCACCATGGAAGGCAGCTATCGCATGGTCGCCGACGATGGAACGCATTTCGACGCACCCATCCCGGCATTCGTGCTTTCGATCCCGCGCACGCTCCACTAGGATCGAACCCATGGATAGTGCGCACGCCGGGAACGGCATCACGGAGCAACAGTACTGATGGCCGTCTACGCGATCGGCGACGTCCAGGGTTGCTACCCCGAACTCCAGCGCCTGCTGGAGAAGCTTCGTTTCGACCCGGCCAGCGACCGGCTGTGGTTCTGCGGCGACCTGGTGAATCGAGGCGGCGAGTCGTTGGCCACGTTGCGCCTGATCCACTCGCTGCGCGACCAGGCGATCATCACGCTGGGCAACCACGATCTCTCGTTGCTCGCGATCGGCCAACGTCGCGAAGACGCACAGGCGCGGGTGAACCCCGAGCTGCGTGAAGTACTGTTCGCGGACGACGCACCCGTGCTTCTCGAATGGTTGCGCATGCAGAAGCTGCTGCATAACGACGAAGAGCTCGGCTGGACGATGGTCCACGCCGGCCTGGCACCGATCTGGACCTTGCGTCAGGCGCAGCGTGCCGCGCTGGAAGTGGAACGCGAACTCGGCGGCCCCCGCCACCAGCGTTTGCTCAAGAATCTCTTCGGCAATCGTCCGCCCGGCTGGAACAATCGGCTGCAGGGCGTCGAGCGCCACCGCGCCACGATCAACACGCTCACGCGCATGCGCTATTGCGACGTCAACGGCCGCATCGACTTCGAGGGCAAGGGTATCCCCGGCACGCAGAAGCCCGGCATGTACCCGTGGTTCGAAGTACCGGGGATGCGTCGTCGCGAGACGAAGATCGTCTGCGGGCACTGGTCCGCGCTGGGACGTTTCGCGGGCCTCGGCGTCTATGCGATCGACACGGGTTGCGTGTGGGGTGGCCAGCTGACCGCCATGCGTATCGACGTGCCTGAGCCCGTGTATGTCACCGTCGATGCAGAATCGTATCGGCAGAAGCCGAAGGGCGGCGGGGACTGAGGAAGGGGGAGTCGTCGGGTGCCGTTCTCGTTCGCTAAGTCCTCGTCCGGCCTTCGCCTCCCTGCGGAATCGCTCTGAGAACGACACCCGACGACTCCCCTCCGAACATTGCGGCGGGTTGATTGGCGAGCAGAGCGAGGGTGCTGGTGTTGCTCATTGGTACTCGATGCCTGGCCCTGCCGGTAGTGTCGACGAGCGAACGTGACCTTCAACCGGAGGTATATGAGTTCCGCTGAATTGGGGTTTTTCGTGGGCGCTGCGCCAGGACTGATCTATCTGGCGAAAGGCATGGCCGGATTCCAACGAAAGATAGTCGCAGCACAGCGCATGGCGCGCGAGGGCGGCGATTTGCTAGATATGCATTCCTCGTTCGCGCTGAAGGCCGATTACTTACTTCGCCCTGGAAATTTCGTCCGGTCGACAGAGGGGCCAGGGCTTCGCCGCGCCAAGCTACATCTTCTATCCGTGAGGAGAAAATTCCTGGCCACTCATGCCATCGGCGCGCTAATGGTCGCTGTCGGAGCGTTCCTTGGCACTTTGCTCGCGGTCATCGTTCGATGAGATGAACTCGCTCGCTAAACACTCAGCCGCAACGTTCGGTGGGGAGTCGTCGGGTGCCGTTCTCAGAGCGATTCCGCAGGGAGGCGTAGGCCGGACGAGGACTTAGCGAACGAGAATGGCACCCGGCGATTCCCCTTGCCTCTACGCAAAAACGCGATGGCGAAGCCGAGCCGTGCTCCCGGACTCCGGCAAAGAAAAGGCGCCCCTCGATGAGGAGCGCCTTCATGGCTGCGATAGAAGTTCGACGCAATCCAGTTTTTCGTATCAGCTCAGCTGGCCGTGGCAGTGCTTGTACTTCTTGCCTGACCCGCAAGGACACGGATCGTTACGACCGACCTTGGGGCCGTCGTTCAAGATGGGGGCCGTCGTCGGCTCGGACTCGGTGTTGCCACCGCCCTGACCGATGGCCTGTGCGTCGGCATGCTGGAACTGCAGGCGCTGCGTCTCCGCGGCGCGTTGCTGCTCCGCTTCCATCGCGAGCACTTCTTCTTCGCTGCGAATGCGGATGCGCGCGAGCATCTGGACGACTTCGAGCTTGATGCGGTCGAGCATCTCGGCGAACAGCTCGAACGACTCGCGCTTGAATTCCTGCTTCGGCTGCTTCTGCGCATAGCCACGCAGGTAGATGCCCTGGCGCAGGTAATCCATGCTGGCGAGGTGTTCCTTCCATGCGTTGTCGACCACCGAGAGCATCACGTGCTTCTCGAGCGAGCGCATGGTTTCCGCACCGACCTGGGCTTCCTTCTCGGCGAACATGGCGTCCACCGCTTCGCGCACGTGGTCGAGGATGCCGTCGGCGTCGATGTCCTTCTGGGATTCGACCCACTGGACAAGGTCGAGGCGCAGATTCAGGTCGCTGGCTAGTTCGCGATCGAGGGCGGCGATGTCCCACTGGTCGTCGATGCTGTCCGCGGGTACGTACTTGCGCACCAGGCCGACGACGACGTCCTGGCGGATGTCGCCGATCATGTCGGAGATATCGTCGGTCTCCAGCAGCTCGTCGCGCTGCGCATAGATGACCTTGCGCTGGTCGTTCGCGACGTCGTCGAACTCGAGGAGGTTCTTGCGGATGTCGAAGTTGTGCTGCTCGACCTTGCGCTGCACCTTCTCGATCTGGCGAGTGATGAGACGATCTTCCAGCGCCTCGTCTTCCTTCATGCCGAACATCTGCATCCAGCGGCCAATACGCTCGCCGCCGAAGATGCGCATCAGGTTGTCCTGCAGAGACAGGTAGAAGCGCGAGGAACCCGGATCGCCCTGGCGGCCCGAACGGCCGCGCAGCTGGTTGTCGATACGACGGGATTCGTGACGCTCGGTGCCGATGATGTGCAGGCCGCCTGCGGCGAGCACCTGCTCGTGGCGCTTCTTCCAGTCCTCGCGAACCTTCTGGCGTTCCGCCTCGGATGCCGTTTCCGGCAAGGTGGCGAGCGCGGCCTCGAGGCTGCCGCCGAGCACGATATCCGTGCCGCGGCCGGCCATGTTCGTCGCGATGGTGACGGCACCGGGGGCGCCCGCCTGGGCCACGATATGCGCTTCGCGCTCGTGCTGCTTCGCGTTGAGCACCTCGTGCGGGATGCGCTCCTTCTTGAGCAGGCCCGACACCAGTTCCGACACGTCGATGGACGCGGTACCGACGAGGACCGGCTGGCCGCGCTCGTGGCACGACTTGATGTCGGCGATGACCGCCTTGTATTTCGCTTCCTGGCCGAGGAACACGGAATCCGGGTTGTCCACGCGGATCATCGGCTTGTGCGTCGGGATCACGACGACTTCCAGGCCGTAGACGGTCTGGAACTCGTACGCTTCCGTATCGGCCGTACCGGTCATGCCGGCCAGCTTCTTGTACATGCGGAACAGGTTCTGGAACGTGACCGTCGCCAGGGTCTGGTTCTCGCGCTGGATGGGCACGCCTTCCTTCGCTTCCACCGCCTGGTGCAGGCCGTCGGACCAACGGCGACCCGCCAGCGTACGGCCGGTGAACTCGTCGACGATGATGACTTCGCCATCGCGGACGATGTAGTCGACATCACGCTGGTAGATGGCGTTGGCGCGCAGCGCCGCGTTCATGTGGTGGACGACGGCGAGGTTCTTCGAGTCGTACAGGCCGCTGTCGGGATCGATGACACCCGCCTCGCGCAGCAGTTGCTCGGCGTGTTCCATGCCCTCTTCGGACATGTGCACCTGCTTCTGCTTCTCGTCGACGAAGTAGTCGCCCGGGCCGTCTTCCTTTTCCTGCCGCGTCAGGCCCGGCACGATCTTGTTCACCGCGATGTACAGCTGCGGGGAATCCTCGGCGGGACCGGAGATGATGAGCGGCGTGCGGGCTTCGTCGATCAGGATCGAATCGACTTCGTCGACGATGGCGTAGTGCAGGCCGCGCTGGTTGCGCTGTTCCTTGCTGAGCGCCATGTTGTCGCGCAGGTAATCGAAGCCGAACTCGTTGTTTGTGCCGTAGGTGATGTCGGCTTGGTAGGCGCTGCGCTTGTCGGCGTGGTCCATGCCCGGATACACGACGCCGACGCTGAGGCCGAGGAAGTTGTAGAGCTTGCCCATCTGCGCCGAATCGCGACGGGCCAGGTAGTCGTTCACGGTGACCACGTGTACGCCCTTGCCTTCCAGGGCGTTGAGGTACACCGGCAACGTGCCGACCAGGGTCTTGCCTTCGCCGGTGCGCATTTCCGCGATCCGGCCGCCGTGCAAGACCATGCCGCCGATCAGCTGCACGTCGTAATGGCGCATGCCAAGGACGCGCTTGGCGCCCTCGCGGGTGACCGCGAAGGCTTCGGGCAGCAGTTTGTCGAGGGTCTCACCGGCGGCGAGGCGCTGGCGGAATTCCTCGGTCTTCCCACGAAGGGCGTCGTCGGAAAGCTTTTCGTACTCCGGCTCGAGGGCGTTGATGCGCTTGACCGTCTTGGAGAGGTCGCGCAGGACACGCTCGTTACGGCTGCCGAAAATACTCGTCAGGGCACGATTGAACATCGATCATCCGGATCTGAAGCGAAAAGGGCTGCCGAACGGCCATGGCCGGCCGGCACGAAGGGACGATCATACTACGGGCGTCCCCGGCTTTCCTCGGGGTGGCGGCGGGCCGGGCCGGATTCAAGCCTTCTCAACGATGGCTGCGGACGTAGGCCAGCGGGTTCACCACGCGGTCGTGGTACCAGACCTCGAAGTGGACGTGCGACCCGGTGGATCGGCCCGTGGACCCGGCTTTCGCGATGGCGTCGCCGATCCGGACGCGCTGCCCGGGATGCACCAGGATGACGCTGTTATGAGCGAAGCGGGTCATGTAGCCATTGCCGTGGTCGATTTCGACTACGTCGCCATAGCCGCTGCGCTGACCGGCGAAGGTGACCATCCCTTCGGCGACCGCCGTCACCGGCGTACCCGTCGGCGCGGCTATGTCGATGCCCGTGTGACGGGCGGCATGGCCACTGAAGGGGTCGGGTCGCCCGCCGAAGAACGAGGAGATGTAGCCATTCACCGGCATGCCTGTGGGCCGAAGGCTGGATTCGATCGTGCGGTCCATCAGCATGTCGCGCAGCGCTTCGAGCTGGGCCTGCTGGGTGTCGAACTGTCCGGAAAGCTGGTCGATGCTCTTGTCGAGCGACGCCGGCAAGGCGTAAGCCGGCACGTCGGCACCGGTGGTCAGTTCCGGGCCGCCCTGGCCCGGCTCCTCGTCGAAATCGAATTCGCCGTCGTCGAGCTTGCCGACCTGGGTGAGGCGTTCTCCCAGGGCATTGAGACGGACGGATTGGGCCTGGAGCTGGCCCAGCTTCACGGCAAGGGCGTCGAGGTCGCGTTGGGCGTCACGCTTGATCTCCGCGACCCGGGCGTCCTGGTCGCCCACCCGCTGCGCGATGCTGCCGATATCGCCGAGGGCCCGCTCCTTCGGACTCGCCACCGCGAGGGCCACGCCCGCGCCGACGCAGGCGATACCCACGAAACCGGCGATGGCCATCAGTGCGAACTTGCAGCGCAGGCGCCGGCAAGTCAGGTCGAGCGTTTTCGGCCCTTTCAGGCCACGTGACACGAGTATGATCTGCATACGTTCCACATCGAATAGTTAAAGCCGGCCCATGCCACCGCCATCCCAGCCGCCCCGCCGCTCCACACGTGGACTGACGTCCATCACGGAGTTCGGGCCTGTCGCGTCGCTGGCCCAACGGGCCCGCGAACTCGACCAACTGGGCCGCCAGCTGCGCGCGACGCTGCCCTCGCCATTGCGTGACCAGGTCCGCTTCGCGGACCTGCGCGATGGCAGGCTCGTCTTCCTTGCGCCCTCGTCGGCCTGGGCTTCGCGGGTGCGCCTTTACCAGGCGCAAATCCTCGAAGCCGCTCGCGCCATCGGCGCGAAGGCCCACTCGGTTGCCGTGAAAGTGGCCCCCCTACCGCCCGTGGAAGTGATCCCCGACCGGCACAAACCGCTTTCCACCTCGGCGGCCCGACATCTTCGGAGCGCCGCGGCGTCACTCTCCGACCCCACGTTGCGGGATCTGTTCCTTGGATTGGCCTCCAAGGCCGAAAATTCAGAATAATCCTATGCTTGCGTTCACCCTCGCTGATCCGTAAGCACCCACGGACCGGCAAGGGCGGCGAACTTTATAGCACGCATGAAGCGTACAAATGCCTAAATTGCACGTAAATTTCACGGACGTGACGTGGATCACGGCCGATCTCACGTGCCCAGGAGGCCGCCCATGGGCTTGGGATGGGGCCGCTTCAACTGTGGGAGCCGCTTCAGCGGCGATGGGTGCTTGTCTCAAAAGGCAGGTTTCACCAACGCAGGTTCATCGATGCCACCAAGCTGACTCATCACCCTGCCCGGACAACGAAAAAGGCCGCGAGCGATCGCGGCCTTTTTCGTGACGGATAGCCCGAAGGGCCATCCTTGGTCGCCCCGAGGGCGGCGCCTTACACCGCCTGGGCGGGGTGGGCGTAGGAGATCGGCGCCTTGGCCGGGTCCTTGAAGCTGACTTCTTCCCATGCCGTGACGTCGGCCATCAGGCTGCGGAGCAGCTTGTTGTTGAGCTCGTGGCCCGACTTGTGCGCGGAGTACGCGCCGATCAGGCTGTGGCCCAGCATGTAGATGTCGCCGATGGCGTCGAGGATC
>Ga0182005_1001292_pt1 | contig 10288 bp, 16 predicted proteins | sample Sormic07211103_1_FD_123021 | JGI IMG/M metagenome (GOLD analysis project Ga0182005, IMG submission 123021) | Rhizosphere microbial communities from Sorghum bicolor, Mead, Nebraska, USA - 072115-103_1 MetaG | ecosystem: Host-associated > Plants > Roots > Rhizosphere | place: USA: Nebraska...
CCTAATCTATTACCGGTCAATCCGTGAATCAGGTCAAAACCACGCTGGTCTAGATGCGCGTGCCACTTCTCCAACGCATCGCGTTTGCGGCTCATCACGTCTGATTGGACGTAAACCTTCACGTTGTGCCCCATGGAATGGTTGATCAGCAGCTCACTGATCAGATAGTCAATGCCAATGTCCGCCCAACCGGTGCGGGCCACCTTGCGCAGGTCGTGACTGGTCCACTCGCCCTGCCCCAACCGCGTGAACACGGCACTGGCCTGACCTTCGCTGAGTGGCTTGCCATTGCGCGCCGGGAACACGTACTGGCCGTCATACCCATTGGCGTACTGCCATTCGCGGTAACGGATCAGGATCGCGCACATCTGCTCGGTCAGTGGTAAGTGATGCTCGACGCCAGTCTTGGTGTGATCGCCGGGGATGAACCACTCACGCTCGGCCAGGCTGATGTGCGCCCATTGAGTCAACCGGCTTTCACCGATGCGCGTGCCGTGGCAGAGCATCAACAGGGCAAGCATTGCGTCACGAGGGGCAGAGACGAAAACCTCGGCCAACTGCACCAGCAGCTCAGGCAGTTGCACGCCGCGCAGTCTGGACGGCTTGATCCCGACCTTGGCCTTGGAGAAGTCGCTGAACTTGATACCGGCCATGGGGTTGGATGCAATCAGGCCCAACTTGAACGCCTGACGGAAGGCCAGGGCCAGCAACTGGAACACCAGGCGCACGTAGTCGATGGACAGTGCCTCCTGCAATGGCCACATCAACTGGCTGTCGAGGATGGCCTTGTCGACGGCGGTGAGCGGCAGGTCGCCCAGGCGCGGGATCAGGTGGCACTTGATCGCCGAGGCGCCGGTCTTCTTGCGCTTGCTCGAAAGGTTACGGTCCCGGGCCATGCGCTCCGCGTACCAGGCCAGCAGCTCGCCGACGGTTGCCCACTTCGACAAACTGGAGCCCTCGCCCGCCTCCAGACGCAGGCGAATCGCCGGGAGTGCCGCGACGACCTGCTTGGTGTTGAGGTCAGGAAAGCGGCCAATCAGGTTCCACTCGCCCTTGGTCACCAAGTACCACGATGGCCGGGCGCGGTCCTTGTTGAAGCGCAGGTACAGCCCGCGATTGTCGGTGTCTCGCAGATCGCGGACGGCGCCGGCCGCCTGGCGCTTGATTTCGGCATCGGACATCTTCACGGCAGCACTGGTCATGCGGCCACCACGGTTGGAGCCATGCGCAGATAGGCGCGGATCTGCTCCATCGCGTCGAAGTGACCACGGCAGACCACGGCGAGATAACCCTGCTCGTTCAGTTTGCGGATGCGCTCGTGTTGGCTGGCCGAGATGGCGGCATCGTTCGGTGGTGTGGCCTTGAACTCGATGTACAGACCGAAGTAGCCACCGCGAGCCATGGTCAGCACCAGGTCGGGGATACCCGCCACCACACCTTGCTGCTTCAGTTTCGCTGCCACGGCCTTGTGCCGGTGCCCGCCATTCGGAACGTGATAGATCAGATCAGCGACAGCCGGCATGCGGGCACGGAGTTCGGCCATCAGTGCAGTTTGTTCAAGGCCTTCGCGGTCGACGGACTTGGCGCGCGGGGCGGCCTGCTTGAATAGCTTCGGGGTGAACGTCTTCATGGGCGCTCACCCCGCGCTTTCCGCTGCCGGCGATCAATAACACCGCACAGCTCGCGCAGCACCCAGCAGGCGAGGATCATCACGACGAGCAAAGTCATTGGTTCGATCATGCAGCCCCCTTCACGGTAAGTATTCCGGCCCGGATCAGGGCCTCGTGTGTTTCGGCGATGGCCCGCGGCATGTCCTGCCAATCGATATCGCCGGCGGCGCGGCCGTCAATGACGTCATGACAGGAGCTGCACGCGTAAACGGCGACTGTGTCGAAGCCCTTCATTCCCATGCCTTTTTGGCCGCATGGCAGGTGAGCGAGCACCGTCGTGGCTGGGTCGAAGTTGCAAGCGCCCGGCGCGCGGACAGTGCAGTCCTGGCCGTTGGCCGAGGCGCGGAGTTTCTTTGAGGTCACGCGCATACCCGCTCCCCGGTGATGACGTCGATCACCTCGAAATGTTCTGGCCACATTTTTTGGCCGAATTTGAAAGCGAGAATCTGATGCTCGAACAAGGCCACCGCGCGATCCGGCTTGTCGGAGAGGTCCAACTTGTGCGCGCAGCAGTGCACGGCGAATCGGTAGTCGGCAGGGTTGGTCGGTGCAAGGCGGAAATCAGCCACGGGCACCTCCCAGCTTGGCGCGCATTTGGGCCAAGGCGTCTTTCCCGACTTCCGGCGTCACCTTCGCCTCAGCGCGCGCGGCGATCGCCTTGGGCATCGACTGGAGCGGCAAGCCGGCGAGCAAGCGGCGAATGGTGATGGTGTAATTCCGCTCGAACAGTTTGAGGCTGAGCGTGGTGTCGAGTTTGTTCAGGCTTTCGAACCCGCACTCCTTGGCAGCGTGCCAGACCGCGTCGTGCGACCACTTGCCCTGCCCTGCCATGCCAGGATGTGCGTTACGGCATGCCTCCCGATGCGCCACCGCGAGTGGCGGCAAGCCCAGCATCTCCGGCGTTGGTTTGCACCATTCGATGAACTGGCCTGGGCTTGGGATGAAGTCACCGGGCTGTTTCCGCACCTGGGTCATTCCGAAATCGATCTGACCCTGAGTGCAGATACCCTCCTCGATGAACGCTTGGAACCATTGCCGCTTGGAGGCTCGATAGGTTTCTTGGTCCGGCCAAGCCTGACGCCACGCAGAACGGATCGAACGCAGTTCCTTGAACAACTCATTGATGGCAACCACCAGCGTGCTGTTGGTTTCATTCGCGACCGGAACAGTGTCGCTTGCAGCGATGAAATCACCTGACTGGGCCTTCGTCCACAGGTCCCTGGCAATCACGGAGACGGTCTTCATGGCCTCACCCCGTTCTGCCATTCGGTATCGTCATCGTCGAAGTCGGATGCAGGCGCCTGCTTCGGCTTGAACTGCTTCACGTTCGAGGCGGCGGCACGGACCTTGTCGTTGTTGACCCATTTGACCAACATTCCCACCCATTCAGCCTGGGTGTTCACCTGGTGCTGAGGTTCGTAGTGAGCAGTGAATGCGACGCGAACTTCCTCGGTGAACAGGTCCAGCGACAACCCGCGGTGCAAGGCGTAGGTCTTCAGCAGCGTTTCATCCGCAACCCAGTCGAGGGTCATCTCGCTGGGCATGCGAGGATCGACAGGCACATGCGCAGAGAGAGGTTCTTTATTCTTCTCTAAATCTTCTTTAGGTAACGCACCGCTAACGTTCGCAGCGTTACTTTTACCGTTACTCGCCTTGTGGTTCGCCACACGCTTTGCCGTGAGAAGCCTGTTCTTAGCGGTCTTCCCGTTGTGACGGTCGAAATGCGGAAGACTGATCACGCCGTCGAGTTCGATCATCCACGCGACAGACTTCATGTGTTCGCAGAAACCGATAACGCCGACGAGACGATCCAGTAACTTTTTACTAACGCTCGGAGCGTTACCGTTTTCGGTTTGTTGATCGAACCAACCCCAGACACGCATCAGCTTTCCGACGACCGCGTCAGGGTCGATATCGGCCAGGTCGGCAATCTGGCAAACCTCAGGTTTATCCAGCGTGGTGAGTTCAAATTTGATCCAGTCGCCGGCCATTACGCGGCCTCCTGCAGTAGTTCAGCGAGACGTGTAAGGCCTTTCGGGGTAACCATCGGATCGAATGCGGCGCGCTCAATACCGGTTTCCGGGTCGGGCTTCAGGGCGGTGACCTTGTGAGTCATGTGCCCGGTGGTGATGCGCGGTTGATAGGCAACCCAGCGCTTGCACCCGTGGCGCCGGAAGATCCAGCGGTGCTGTTCCAGCCAGGCGAACAGGCGAGCAGGAGCCAAACCAAGTTGCTTGGCGGCATCGGTGATGCAGATCGCTCCACCAGCAGCAGCGAGCCTGTTGATGGCGGCGACCTTCGGGGCCTGAACAGAAATGAGGCGCTGCAGCTCACCGTTCTTGTCTGCCAGATCGGCAGCAAGTCGGAGTGCTTCGGGAAGGGACTGCGGAATCGCGACTGGCTGTCGCGACACGTTTTCTAGTTCGCTCAAACGTGTCACGACACGATGGCGAAGCGGAATGCTGTAGCCGGTCAACAGTGTTTCAGTCAGGACGCGGTCAAGGTGGAATTCGGCGGTGTACCCTCGCCCATCTTTGACCTCTTGGAGATGGCGCAGATCTGCGCCATCGTCGGCCAGCGCCTTGAGCATCACGCGGATGTCACGGATGACGTCCTTGTGCTGCTTGCCGGTGAGATCGGCGATCTCCCGACTCGACATGGTGACCGTATTGCTTGGAGCGACGATCGTGTTCATAATGGCCCCACAGTGTTGTACGTTTTAAAGAAGCCGGTCTAGCCACCGGCTTTTTTGTGTCTGCTATTTAGGTACTGGATGGATCAACAGCCATTCCAGTGCACTACCTCGAATCCCCGCCAAATTCGATACTGTCGCCAATGGACCTTCAGGCTATTTCTCAATGTTTCGAAGGTCTTCCCGAATCCCTTCAAGGTCTTCCTTGAGCAAATCGAGGTGGTGCTGCATGGCTTCCAATCGCTCCAGCGTGCTTTCGGTGGTAGGCACAGCCCCCGCTATGCCACAGCCTTTTTTGGGTGAGCCTCGGCAAGCAACCAAGCGGCATCAAAAGGCTTGCCTTTAGCGGCGGCCAATTCGGCAATTTTTTTGGCGTATTGGGTTTCACCGGTGTACTCAGTGCGCGGCAAAGCATCAGCGACAAGCCACTTGTAGATCGCTCGTGGCGTCTTCTGGCAGGCCAGAGCGACGGCGGGAACACCGCCGGCATCATCAATCGATTTCTTGAGCGGCCGCATATGGCCTCCGAGTCAAATATGAACTTACAGTACATATTATGTCGGAACTGAAAGTACATGCAAGGGCATGCGATATTGAACCTATGGTTCATATCGAAGATATCCGCGCCGCTTTCGTTGCCCGGCTCAAAAAAGCACTAACCGCCTACGGCATTGACCAGTGGGGAGCAGGCGCTCGACTGGCCGAAATCGCTAAAGTGACGCCTAAGGCGGCAAGTAAATGGCTGAATGGTGAGTCTCTACCAGGGCCTGCCAAGATGAGCGCTATTGCGGATGCGCTCGGCGTAAAAATCGAGTGGCTACAACATGGTTCGGGGAACGAGCCCGTTTTATCAAAGCTTGCAGAAGTGGGTAGTGGCGAAACTGAAAGTACCCCACCTTCAGCAGCGGATATCGTGCGCAACATGCTTGCCAAGCAAGGTAAAGGACTGTCTGACGATGCTCGCAGACGATTACTTGCGGTCGCTGAAGCAGATGAAGGAGGCGGCGCGATTGAAATCGATTACTACCGACCTGGTGTCGTGGGTGATGAAGTCTGGATTGCACATTACGACGTACGTGCCGCGATGGGCGGCGGGCAGATTCCGCACGACTACCCCGAGATGTTCCAGGATGTGCGTGTCAGCCCACAGCATTTGCGCGAGATGGGCGTTGAGTTCAAAGAACACTTTCACCTGAAGATGGTGACAGGCTGGGGCCAATCGATGGCGCCTACAATCAAGCATCGCGACCCGCTGCTGGTCGACGTCAGCGTGCGCGAGTTCGCAGGCGATGGGATCTACATGTTTTCGTGGGAAGGCCACCTCTACATCAAGCGGCTTCAGTGGATTGGCGATGATCAGCTCAAAATGATTTCCGATAACGATAGGCATCCGCCGCAGACGATCAGGGCGGACGAGACCTACATTCAGGCTCGCGTGCTGCTCGTCTGGAATGCCAATCTGGTGTAACCCATGCCCCTCACCAAACCTACCAAAGAATTGCGCCGCGAGCTGAAGCAGGCAACTACTCCGCCTCGTGCGGTTTTTTGTTTCTGCTCTGTCACACCATCGTCATATCCCGCATGCATAGTGAAGTCAGCCAAAGGGATTTGGCCCATCTTCTCAGTGCCCGGCCAAGTGCCGGGCTTTTGCGCTTTTCGCCTTCCTACGTACCAGCCCTCATGCCTTCAACCGAGCGCGCATAGGCGATGGTCGCCACCTCGATCAAAGACCTTCGCTCTGCAGGACTGATAATTCCTTTCGCTCCAAAATGGTCGGCAAGCCGTAGCAATTCTTCGTATTGCTCCTGCGCATTCATTCGGATTTCCGGGGCGACCAACAAGTCGTGGAAAGAGGCAAAAGCCTGGACCTTCGTATGGTTGTACATGACGATTCTCCCGCTCATATAGCGGTAGAGGTCTGCCGCAGCCAAGGGATTCCTTGTGATCGACGTGCGGCATGCCGCTGGGCCTGCCAGACTCTCTTGCTTGAAGTCCCGCAGTCGCCAACTACACTTAATGCAGCTGATGGATCAGCGCTCAGCGTGAGAAAAGTCAGCCCGCCCATGCGGGCTTTTTATTGAGTCGACAGACGGGTGCTCACGATGGACACGATGACCAAGCAAGAAATCGACGCGGTGCTCTCTGACCGACTACCGAACTGCACAATTTCCTGCATGATTAATCCAGATGGCACTCTGGCGGTAACCGTTACTGGACCAGCATCGGAACAATTCACGATCATCAATATCGATCGCCTCCAGTATCATGGAGAGGAAGGCATCAATAAGCTCGCCCGTGAAATCATGGAAGAGATGGTTCTATCTCGACATGCCCCCCTTCTGTAACTTTTTATCGATTCAATTTTTTAGTAATGGCCAGAAGTCACCGAGCACGCCCGCATTCACGCCCTACCCCAGCCCTCCAGCCCTCCACTAGAAAGCCGGGAGTGCGCGCATGCACTCGTATCAAGATGAAAGTTTTTTCATGCAGACCCAATACTCGATAAATAATCGAATTGCGGGGAGACGGATGTGTCTATTTGTTACAAACAATGAGGACCCGTCGCCATGAAATTCTCCAAACTTTGCCAAACGCTGTGCAGCTGGACTGGAAGCCCTAAAACATTCGTCACAGCGTTAGTGCTAATTCTCGTATGGGCCAGTACCGGCCCGATTTTCCACTACAACGATACCTGGCAATTGATCATCAACACCTCCACCACCATCATCACCTTCCTGATGGTGTTCCTCATTCAAAACACACAGAACCGGGATAATGACATTCTGCATTTAAAAATCGACGAATTGATTCGGGCTAACAAAGAAGCACAAAACGCCACGTTGAGCTTAGAGACAATGGGTAGCAATGAGCTTAAGGAGCTGAGGAAGGAATACACGGCCATGGGAGACGGTGAGAGGATTTGCGTGAGCTCATCAGACACCCCTCCCGCAGGCGCGGGCAGCTCACCCTCCGCTCCCACGTCCTAATTTTGGTAGCGAAGTACGACGAGCTATCTTTTTTGTGTGACCAACTCCATAGCCCGCCGCCTGAGCGGGCTTTTTTTATGCCCGTCAGAATGGTGCTGGTTCCTCTACCGGCTCGTAAGCCTGTACCGGCCGATCTTCATCGGCGCTCGCCTCCCACTTCAGCGTCACCGACTCATCGTCGTTGAACGTCATGTCGATGCCGTCCGTCTCGGACAGCAAGCCCATCACCTCCTCCCATTCCCGATCTCCGTCCGTGTCCAGGCGGTGAATCGTCACCCATCTCTGAGTCTGCGCTACTGGGTGATTGATCATCGATGAGACCCGCAGGCCGAGCCGCTCTATTCCGGTGATCTCCTGTCGAACGATCTGCTTTGACTGCTTTTGCGGCTTTGCCATCCCACTCCCCTTTTGCTGTATATGCATCCAGTATGTGGCGACTATAGCGAAGCGGTCCACGGCGGTAAATCCCCAAATGCGCCAAGTGGAGATTTCCATCAGCAATGTATTTTTCATAAAATATGTACTTTTGGTACTTGACCAAATATGAACTGATGGTTCATATTTCACTCATCGCAGCGACACACTGCTGCGACGAACACCAGACACCGCTCTTTAACAATCAGCGAAACAAACAACAGACCGCATTGCCTCTACCGGCGACCGGCGAGCAGACAGGCCCGAAAGCCTGCCAACGATGGGGAACACCCTGTACGGCTGCCCGATGGTGAAACGCCAAAACCGTGTGAATGACCCGGCAAGCAATGCGCCCCGCCCCTCCGGCGGCAATAGGACGGAAAGTTTCACTGATGCACCTGGTTGGCCGGGTGCATTGGGAAAACAACCGAGAGGTAAACAGCATGGAATCAACAATCAAAAGCGGCACATGGATCGGCCATCTCGGCCGAGGCCTTGCTCGTCGAGAACTTCAGTTTTTGCTTTCCGTTGCACAAGGGTTAACGGCCAAACAGATTGCCAGAACGTTTGACGTGGAGCCTGGGACAGTGGTCAAGCGGATATCTAACGCCATGTTCAAGCTTGGTGTTCATCGCCAGACAGCGCTCGTAGCCGAAGCGATGCGCCGGGAAATAATCGTAGGCATATCCGTATACCCGAATCCTCAAGATCCGGCAGGGGAATCGAACGATGGTGTTTTTATCGCGTAAACGACGGCAAAGCATCACTGCTGCACCTTGGCAACAGGGTGCATCGGGATGACAACCGAGGACGGCAGCATGCAAATCAACCAACAGAAAACGGTGCAAGTCGATGTGACCGAACTGCACCTTTACATCAAGGTGCGCGACGGCTTCGCTGCCGGCCTGAAGGATGCCCAGGGCGATGAAGTGGGCAGCTATGAAGGCTACGTGCCGAACTTCTTCCCAGGCGACCACTACGGCGATTACCTGATCCTGAATATCAACCTGGAAACGGGTGTGATCAAGAACTGGAAGAAGCCAACCGCTGACGAGATCGAAAAGATGCTCAGCCAGGGCGAAGCAGACTGAACAACCAGCGCCACGTCAGCCTGACGAAAACTGCCCGATCTTCCTTGCCGGCCCGGATCTCGTACCCCTGGCAAGGCCGTATCGGAGTGTGACCTGTTTGCCCCGCGATGGGTGGGCCCAGCAATGGGAAGCCGGAGCGGAGGAATGTGGGGGGCGCAAGCCAGCAAGCCGTGCAGCCCAGACCGGACTACAGATCACACCCCGATGCGGACGAAACACCGGCTTATACCGGCCACCTGCATCGCAGATGAACCGCCGAGCGCGGGAATTGCCAATTCGTCCCCGGATACCTGATCGCGGCTGTAGAGCTGAAAGCGCGACGAGGTGATAACGCCGGGAGCAGGAACGGTTCGCCTTGCCTGCCATCTGCCACACCAACCGGAGAACAAAATGCTCCAGATCATCCTGATCGGCGCAGCGCTGAGTCATGTGCGGCCAGAACCGCCTCTCTCCGCCGGCCTGCCAACCGATCCAAAGCGCTTCATTCGTGAGCACTGGCGAACGATCATCGGGGTCGCAGCGTTCTGGTGCTGACTTCCCCGCCAAAAACTTGGGTAGCGAAGTAAGCCTGAAGGCTTCGCTCAGGACTCTGGACAGGCAGCGGAAAAGTGGGGCCGAGGATGTGACCGCGCATCAGCCGGAGACCGGTAGGCCCAACCTGAAGACAACGACACTGCTGATGCTGCAAACCCAGGCCGACGCCAGTTGCGGGCCTGGGTATTCAAATTCACGGCGAGCGCCCGCTACATGCCAACGGCGCGTATCAGAGGATAACCATCATGAAATAGACCATAGCCCGACGATCACCGCATCTGTGAAAGGCCCGAACGTCCACGGGCCTTTCTTTTGCCCAGCCTTTATCCGTCAGCACTCTCCCCTGCGCCCAACGGCAAACAGCAGACCGGTCGAGTGCTGACGAATATCCGCAACCCACCATAAGGAATCGTCATGAACCAGACCATTCGCCAAAAACAAGCGGTCCTGCAGGTGTTGCGGGATCGCATCTCAATGTCCACCTCGGAGATGTACCAGATGATCGGTCGCGAAGAGCCAGTGCGGGAACCACGCTTCAATGTCGTGCCCTTGGGCAAGAACAAGTTCGACGTGGTCGAGCGTTCCACCGGCCTCTCCCGCGGCGCACGCGACGGTCACGGCATGGCCTGCGAGTACGCCAAGCAGCTCGAGAAGAATGCCGACTTCTTCGAAGAGGTACGGGTCACCACCAGCCGCTTCGGACGAATTCTTCTGCGCTGGACCATCGGCGTCGCCGTGATGCTCGTTGTATTCGCCTACTTCGGAGCGAAGCAATGATCGGTGTACCAATGCCCAACCCGCGAGACTCGATCATCGCGAACCTGAACCAGCAGCTGGATCAGTACTTCGGCCAAGGCCGGGCGGTGGAGGAAGTCGCCGCCGGCGTCAGCGGTGAAAAGG
>Ga0182005_1001294_pt1 | contig 10285 bp, 12 predicted proteins | sample Sormic07211103_1_FD_123021 | JGI IMG/M metagenome (GOLD analysis project Ga0182005, IMG submission 123021) | Rhizosphere microbial communities from Sorghum bicolor, Mead, Nebraska, USA - 072115-103_1 MetaG | ecosystem: Host-associated > Plants > Roots > Rhizosphere | place: USA: Nebraska...
AAGGCAACGGTCTTGAAAACCGTCGACTGTAACAGGTCCATGAGTTCGAATCCCATCGCCTCCGCCATATTTGTACCGACAAAGCCCTGATTATTCAGGGCTTTGTCGTTTCTGGGGTTTGAACACTCAATTCGGCTGGAGCGGTGCATTTGTGAAACCACTGGCGGGAATCAGCCCCACGCAGCGCGAATTTACAGTCCATTGCCCACCATCCCGCCGTCCCTCTGAATGATCGCGATCTTCACTCTTGATGCTCAAGCAGTACTCTTTGGCGATGCTGACTGCGGGCAGGCTAACTGTTCAATGACATTAACGGTCATCAACCCCGTGTACCTTGAGAGGCACCTAACCTAGTTGGATCTCAGGCTTCAGGAGACACCTGAGCGGATACGAAATGTTTCACACTTATGCTAGACGTATTTGTTCTGTATGATTCTGGAGCCAAAACGCACTCGAATAACAATGAACACGCTCAGTCAAGAGAGGGATTGATCAGAGAGAAAAGGTACCGTTGAAACGGACTCGCCCCCGAAAATCCATCAGCCTCATGCCTTCCAATTCTCCATACCCTTTTTTTGACGAGCCCGGCCCGTAGCAAGCCCTAACCCGCCTTGCTGCGCGTGTCAACTTATGATTGGACAGACTAATGATATTTAAGACACCGGAGGCAAAATGAAGATTGCCCACATTTTCCTCCTGCTACTCTTCGCTGTTGGCATGGGCTTTGGTCAACTGCTGCTCAAGTTTGCTGCGCAACGGCAGGTACCCAATGTAGAACAAGACCTTGTTATGCGTCTGCTTACAATGGTCTTCGACTGGCCCTTTGTCCTGGGTGCCGCCTGGTATGCATTAATGCTGGTTTACTGGGTATGGTTGCTGACCTTTCTGCCCCTTTCTCGCGCCTATCCCTTCACCCTTGTCAGTTTGGCAGTGGCGGCAGTCGGCAGTTCGATATTCTTCCAGGAACAACTTTCCGCACGTTTCGGGCTAGGGTTGTTGGTCATTGCTGCAGGCCTTCTATTAGTTGCGGCGGAGTAAGTAATGCATAAGATTAACAAGCCAAATGTTTGGGTAGTAATAGCCGCCTTCGAGGAAGGGTCTGTCATCGCCGAAACCGTTACAACGCTGCTGCAACATGTCGACAACATCATTGTTGTTGATGACTGTTCACGCGACAAGACTGCTGCCATTGCTTTTGCTGCTGGCGCACATGTCCTGTCTCACCCGATCAATCTCGGTCAAGGTGCCGCACTTCAAACCGGTATCACTTACGCATTGCAACAGGGCGGCGAAACGATCGTCACCTTCGATGCTGATGGTCAACATGACGCTCGCGAGATTGCCCCGATGTTGGAGGCCCTCGAGACAAGCGACGCCGACCTGGTATTGGGTAGTCGTTTCCTCGGCAAGACCAAAAACATTTCCACGCGACGCCGACTATTGCTGGGCGCCGCGCTGTTTTATACACGGGTTACGGCACGCATAAAGATTACCGATGTACACAATGGCTTTCGCGTCCTGACCCGCAAGTTCTGCGAGACATTCGAATTCCAGCAGAACCGAATGGCCCACGCCTCGGAAATCCTGGACCATATCGCGGTACATCGCACCCCGTTCATCGAGTTCCCAGTGACCATTACCTACACTGACTATTCGATACGCAAAGGACAAAAAGGGATTAACGCGATTCGCATCTTGATGGAACTTTTGATGGGGAGGATTTCTAAATGATCTTCAACTTTTTTCTCGCCGCCGTGTTCCTGTTCATGGCCATCTATATCTTTGTCTTCATCAAACAACCTGCGACACGCTGGCTACTGTGTACCGCTTATCTTGGTGCTATTTACTTTGTCTGGAATCCCGACGCCACTACTACTATCGCGCACTACTTCGGTATCGGCAGAGGCCTGGATTTTTTCTTGATCCTTCTGTCCGTTACGATCGTTAACGCTTTGGTCCTTGTTCTTCGACACCTCCACGCGCAACAGAGACAACTGACCAAGCTAGCCCGTCAATTCGCGCTGCAAAACGCCCGTCCGCGAACAGACCTAAAACAATAAGCGAATATCCATGACATCTCCTGCCAAATTTTTTCGACTGATGGCTCCCGGTTATTGGTTGGCGGCTGCACTGGCCACAATCCTCATTGTCCTGTCGCTGGACCTCGGACATGAGCACACGGTGTATCGCGTCAGCATCACTCCAGTTGCAGGGCAGGAGGGCGACGTACGTCTGGTGCTGTTTGGAAAAAGTTACGAACAGTACCTGACAGAACGCAAGCTTGATGTGCCGGATGGCTGGCAGGTTACCCAACTGGTTGACGCGACGATTCTGCAATCTGCCGGGCCCGTAAAACCTCTCGTTATCACGACCGAAGATGAACCCGTCCGGGTCTTTCTCCTTCGTCACCCCCAAGGTGCAATAGCCAACATCAGTAACGAGGCCGGTAGCCAGCAAGAAGTCGTCTTAAAAGCGCCTGCCGAATCATTCTGGCCATTGGTTGTTGGCGGCCCCGAGTCAACACTAGCCTATTCAATCAAAGCTCCGATTTACCATTCATACTGGTTTGTCGCGGCCGCTGTCGTATTTTCCTTACTGGCATTTATCGCTCTGCGGATCACTCGCAAGCAATGCGACGAACTGACAGTCAGCTACCAGCCTCGGGGCTGGGAAATCGTAGCCATCGCTCTGCCACTGTTATTGTCCACGGGTGTAACTTTGCTTGCCTTCTTTCCGGGCAATGTAAGTTACGACGGTTCACTACAGTGGGTACAAGCTGCAGAACGCGGGGAGTTGACCGCGACGATCGGCTATCCAACAACCTACCTCATGCGCCTGTTTACGTTCATTAGCAATTCGCCCCTGCCGCTTCTCGTCTTTCAAAGTTCTTTAGCCGCTCTGGGCGTAGCGCTCGTGTTGCACGAACTAAGGTACCGCGGTGTTCCGTTCTTCTGGACCTTTATCGTAGTCTTGGCCATGGCCTTGACCCCGCAGTACCCGACCTTCTTCACGGGCTTGGGCAAAGATGCACTCTGCACGATGGGCATGCTCTTTTTCATTTGGACGTTACTGGCGTTATTCCGTCAAACCGATAAAACACGACCTTCGCCACGCCTGTTAATCGCGTTTGTCGGTTGGGGTTTATTCGCAGGTCTAATGCGCTTCAATGCCATGCCCGTTATCTTGTCCGTCACGATACTGGCACTTGCGTTGCTTTTTTACCGCTCCAGAGATCGACGCTTGGTTGCGGCGGGACTGATGTTTCTCGCTGGCATTTTCGTCCTGCCACAGACTCTGGGGACAATGGCACACCGTGAAAATTACGAATACAACCAGAACCTTAACGAGTTCTCTACTGACGGACTTCCGCTGGGCACCTTCGCCACGGCGTACATCTATCATCTGTTCGGGGCAGCCATAGCCACGGGCATACCAATCCCCGCCGAAAGCTCCGCATTGTTCTATTCGATCGCGCCTCGCGAGGCGTGGTCCACCTACGACTGCAACATGACCGACACGACATTCAGCGGCGTCAACAAGGGCATACTTCTTAATTCTCTTGACTATGCGGACTACTTGAAAAAACACCAGGTGGAAATGCTTCAGGCAATCATCGGCCTGGTACGTCAGCACCCCGATCTCTTGCTCCAGCGACAGGCGTGCATTACCCAAGTCATGTGGCACACCGGTTTCGGCCAACTGCCGTTCCAGACAACGGCCACGCTCGGATACGATAACGTCGACAAACGTTTTCTGGCATTGGCAGGCGAAAGCAGGAGTTTTTGGCCGCAACTGCGTGAATCACTCGAAACCTACAAAAAGTGGACTGAAGGTCAGTATTGGTTCTGGTTATTCTGGAGACCCGCGTTGTTGCTCGGCCTAGGTTTCTTCGTCGTCGGGATTTACATCGCTCGCACGAAGGACCTTGGGTTATTGTTAGTCGCGCTGGTACCGCTTACTTCAATACTGCTGCTTCTACTCATTATCCCTTTTCCGGCCTACCGCTATACCTACCCATGTGTATTGATCCTGACGCTGCTTGGGACCCTGGCGTTCTCTCGCCTACCCTCCTGCAGGGTCTCGCCCGGCAATCTGCCTGAGAAATCGCCACCTCAAACGATAACCGAAATGTCGAGCAGGCCAGTGGAGGCTCCTTAGTGGTTTACTAAGTCAGCTCGAAGCTGAGAACTCCGCCATCGCTATAAAACAAAGCCCCGACTTTTCGGGGCTTTGTCATTTCCGGCCGTTGTTGCCTGAGTCGCTAGGCAACAGCGCCGTCGGGGCCATGGCAACCCGATTAATCCAACACCCATATCGGCACGGCGTGAAGCTTTCGTCTGAGAACTGGGGCTGGTTTCCCGATCTATCACCGTGATCAAAGAGGCCACGTGAATGTTAATCCTGAGTGCGCCAAATGCGTGTTGACCCACTGCTCGGCTGAAGGTACCGTTTCAGCACATTAAGAGTTTCACCAATGGCGAACCTGACCGACATTTTAGAAGCCCCGCCAGAGGAATCTGCCGGGGCTTTGTCGGCTTTGGCTACGGAGAAGATTATGTCCAGAGCACAACGCCGACACGATACACGACGCCTCAAGTCTCGCTTTTTTGCAAAACAGCGGGCTTATGAATGCTGGACAACCAGCGAAAAAAACGCCGGTATTTTTGCCAACCACGGGAAGGTGTGTTCTTGCCGGATGTGCGGTAATCCCAGAAAACTGGGGTTACTCACGATGCAGGAGCTACGGGCTGACTCAACGATTCAGGAATGAATATAAAGCCAGCCCGCAGAGGGTGATGCCGCGCTGCCAGGATGATTGCACTGATGTAGCGCTGCAGAACTCGGAGGCTTTGGAAAAGTGGCTAGATCGTTAGCTCTTTGTTTAGGTTACCCATCACAAATGCATAAGCGTCTGGTGATGTGAAAAAAGAGTGCCACGCATAGGGTGCTCTGAAGTAAGTTTGATTCCCCGACCGCCAGATAACGACGACATGCCCCGCGAGACTTGCGCCGGAAGCCGCTAACTGAAACGTCCTTATAATCTCTTCTTGCGTATGGTTTGACTGACTGCCGAATGAAGCGTTCAGCGGGAAAATAATCATGTTTTGCCCCCCCTGACGCACATGAGCGATGAGGTACTTTGCCATCTCCTTCTCCTTGAATTGCTACCGCTACTGTTTGCCCTTGCGAATTCAAGGGCGTGGGTACGCTACAGATTTAAGTACGATCGCCCATTGATACAGATGACGAAAGAACATGGTCCCAACAACTAACTAAAGGTGTATCAGGACCTCTAGCCTCCCGAGTGACGACCCATTATTAGAACCGGACATTGTATTTGTTGCTGGCAATATTCAGCGTCACCATAACTCTTACAGCGTTATCACCGAAAAACTTCCGAACAACGCCGTCATAGACACAAAGTACAGCCCCTTCATTCGACACATATGAACTACCGTTATTCACCAACATTAAGTTGTACACGCCGTAACTACGCGTGACATCTGGCTTGAGTCCATTGCAAATGGCAAGGTGGTCAGGTTCGCCAGCACTTGCCATAATAGGTGCAAGCAGGGCCAGCAGGATGACTAGTTTTTTCACTTTGGCTCGCCTTTAACGCACAGTGGTTTTATCTGACATGTTTGGTATTCAGCAATACTGCAAACATAACATTCACATAAATATACACTTCCACCCTGACGCCTTAACAAACGCAAGACACCAGTGATTTGATGGGATAAAGATCGATGGCGACGGATGGTAGTTTTGGCTTGACTGCCTGTCAATATGCGATATCTGCTAGCTTTTTTGCGGCATCAGATTTTATTAATTACAAAAACCGGCTGTTTAACCATTGAAAAATCAACAACAAATCCGACCAGGCAGCTAGGTTAATACAGCGTTTCAATCGACCACATTAGTAAAACCTCTAAACGGCGCAGGGGAATAAATGGCACGCCATCTCATGTACAACAAAACCCTGATTATTCGGACTTTGTAGTTTCTGGCTTTTGGAAAACTCGCTCCGTCACCCGGCTACCCAAGCAACACAAATATTCCGGTTAATTCACCCCTCCTCAGCCCCCGCTAAGTTTCTTCCCATACCTTCTCCCCTGCGCACTTTCAGCGCTGCCCAGGAGAGGCCCTCACATGAATTCCCCCACAGCCGGTTGGCTCAACAAAGTGCCCGAGGTGACGCTGTCGTTCTGGGTGATCAAGATTCTGTCGACCACCGTTGGTGAAACCGGCGCGGACTTCCTGGCCGTGGATGCCGGTTTCGGCGCCGGCTGGACCAGCATCGGCATGGCGTCGTTGTTGGCGATTGCGCTGTTCTGCCAGATGCGCACCAAAACCTACACGCCTTGGATCTATTGGCTCACGGTGGTGCTGGTGAGCATCGTCGGTACGCAGATCACCGATATTCTGACCGACGTCCTCGACGTCAGCCTCTACACCAGCACGGCGGTGTTTTCCGTTCTGTTAGCGATCAATTTCCTGGCCTGGTACCGAATGGAGCACAGCCTGTCGATTCGTGAAATCGTCACGCCACGACGGGAGCTGTTCTATTGGGCGACGGTGCTCTGCACGTTTGCCTTGGGAACGGCGGCCGGCGACCTCGCGACCGAAGCGCTGGGCCTGGGCTTCACCCTCGGCATTGTGATCTTCGGTGCCTTGATCATCGCCACGCTGGCGTCCTGGCGTATGGGCGGCAATGTGGTGCTGACCTTCTGGATCGCCTACATCCTGACCCGGCCTTTCGGCGCGTCCCTGGGCGATTTGTTGACTCAAGCCAAAACCTACGGCGGCCTCGGCATGGGCGCCGCCTGGACCAGTGCGATCTTCCTCAGCGTCATCTTTCTGCTGGTGGTCGTTGCTCAAATCAGCGTCGGCACCCGTAAATCCGTGACTCAGTAACCGTTAAAACGCCCATCAAGGAATCATCATGCGCCACGTTCAAACCCTTATTCGTCATGCGGCCATTGTCTCGTCTATTTGTTTGCTAGGCATGATCGGCGGCTGCTCCAAGCCTGCCGACAAACCCGCCACAGGCGCTGCGTCGAGTTCGGTGAGCACCCCAAGTCAGTCGGGTACCAAACTGGGTGACCTGTCCGAGTTCCGTAATATCGCCGCCGACGTTGCCGCCCTGGTCGACAAGAATGATTTGCCCGGCGCCAAAACCCGGATCAAGGACCTGGAAACCTCCTGGGATTCCGCCGAAGCCGGCATCAAGCCTCGGGCCGCCAGCGACTGGCATGTGGTGGACAAAGCCATCGACCGGGCACTCGACGCCTTGCGCGCCGGTAGCCCGAAGCAGGACGAATGCAAAGCCGCGATGGATGACTTGCTCAAAGCCTTCGACTCGATGAAAGGCAAGTCCTGAGCCGACGGCGGACAAACCCCGGCACAGGTGCTTCAATACAGGCGCGACGGTCATGACCGCCGCGCCTTTTTTTGCGGAGCGGGACATGCGGATATTGCTGGTCGAAGACGACCCGATGATTGGTGATGCCATTGAGGGTGCCCTGAACGATGCGAGCTATGCCGTCGACTGGGTGAAGAACGGACTCACCGCCCTCTCGGCGCTGGACACCTAACACTATGATCTGGTGCTGCTCGACCTCGGTTTGCCGGGCAAGGACGGGCTCGATGTCCTCGACAGCATCCGCGCGCGCAACAACCCGGTGCCATTACTGATCATCACCGCACGCGACAACCTCGATGATCGCCTGCGTGGCCTCGACGGCGGCGCTGACGATTACCTGGTCAAACCCTTCGAACTGGTCGAACTGCTCGCCCGGATGCGCGCAGTGTTGCGCCGCAAGGGTGGCAGCGCCCTGTCCGTGCTGGACAACGGTGTGGTGGCGCTGGACCTGGTTTCCAAACTGGCCAGCACTGCCGATAGCCGCGACGTGCCGCTATCCAGTCGCGAGTTTGCCCTGCTACAGGCGCTGTTGATTCGGCCCGGCGCGATTCTCTCGCGCAGCGAGCTGGAAGACCGCCTCTACGGCTGGGGCAATGAAGTGGAAAGCAATGCGGTGGAATTTCTGATTCACGCATTGCGGCGCAAGCTCGGCAGCCATGTCATCAAGAACGTCAGGGGAATGGGATGGATGGTTTCAAAAAGCGCTTGAGTGACTCGGTACAACTGCGGCTGTCCGTCACGCTGTCGCTGGCCATCCTGATCGTTGCTGTGGTGGCGGGGATTTTTGCGTTTGTCTCGGCGTTCGACGAGGCCCATGAAATGCAGGATGACACCTTGCGCCAGGTGGCGGTGTTGTTTGATCGCCAGCACATGAGCCTGCGCTATCCCGTGGGTAATGAGGTCGCCGACGACAACGAAGAATCCAGGGTGATCGTGCAATACCTGGCCGATGGCAGCACCGCGCTCGGCAACGACGACGCCCTGTTGCCGCTGCCCTTCCCCACGACATTGGCCGATGGCTTGTCGACGTTAAACGTCGTGGGCGAAGATTTTCGCGTGCTGGTCAAGACCACTAGCCGTGGCGAACGCATTGTCGTCGCCCAGGAAACCGGGATTCGCAACAAGGAGGCTCGCGAGAGCGCGTGGCGCAGCCTGCTGCCATTTCTGATCCTGTTTCCGGTGCTGTTGCTGGTGGTCGGCGACCTGGTGCGCAAACTGTTCCGTCCGATTGCCACGCTTTCGGCTGACATCGACGGGCGCGACGAACAGGCATTGCACCCCATCGACGAGCACCACTTGCCGACCGAAGTCCGTCCGTTCGTGGTGGCCATCAATCGCTTGCTTGGGCGTGTCGCGCAGTCCATGGACGCCCAACGCCGCTTCGTCGCCGACGCCGCCCACGAACTGCGCTCGCCCATGACCGCCCTGTCCTTGCAGGCCGAGCGGCTGGCGGCTACAGCAATGCCGGCGCCCGCCCGTGAGCGTTTGCAGCCCTTGACGCAGGGCATAGAGCGCAGCCGCAAACTGATCGATCAACTACTGGCGCTGGCCACCGCGCAATCGGGGTCAAGTCGACCGCAAGCAGCCGTCTCAGTCCATGACGTCTATCGGCGGGTGCTGGAGGATCTATTGCCGCTGGCCGAGCGCAAGCACCTCGATATCGGTGTCGAGAGCACCGAGGACGCGCAGGTCATCATCAACGAAATGGATCTGGTCGTTTTGGTGAAGAATTTGCTGGATAACGCCATCCGATATACGCCCGACGGCGGACGCATCGACCTTTCCGTTGAGCGGACGCAGGACTGGGTGAAGTTGCAGGTCAAGGATTCGGGACCGGGTATTACTCTGGAAGAACAAACGCGCGTGTTCGATCCTTTTTACCGCAGCCTGGGAACCGAAGAGGCAGGCTCGGGGCTGGGGTTGTCGATCGTCAAGGCCATAGCGGACCGTACGGGTGCACAGATTCGGCTTGGCTTTACAGATGAGGAAAACAACAGCGGTTTGTGTGCATCGGTGTGGTTGAACACCGCGAAACATTGAAATCAACACGACTTCTTTTTGACGTATTATTCGCAAACGGCCTCGTAAGGTGCGTTATCCGGCCAAACAGGTAACAGTCAATGAATCCACCCAGCTCTTGCGACATGGACGAAGCAATCCTTAGCCAAGCCGCTCATTGGTGTATGCGTTTACAGGAAAACACCTGCACTCAGACGGAAAAGCTGGCCTTTAAGGAGTGGATTCAGACTGACCCTCGCCACGCCTTTGAATACGCAAAAATGCTGGAAATCTGGGACATCAGCGACCAGTTGCCAAACCATCAAAACACTTCGAAAAAGCTGCTGACTGACCTATCGACGCGGCAAAACACCGCGCACAAAATGTGATGCGCTGAAACTGGCGCACCATTGCAGTGCAATCTGTTGGCGAAAACCGGTTTCCTCAACTAGGGTCTCTACGCAATCAAATGCCCCCGCTCATGGGTGGGTCGCGCCTGATCAAGGAGAGATAAATGACGTCCGTTCGCGCTGTCGAAAAAACCTATCGCGCCTGGTCGAGCCCCATCCTGCTGGAGCTCAAGGAGCGAGAACACCAGCTGGACCCCGTCGCACGCCAGGCGCTCGAAAACATCCTGGTAGAAAGACGATTGATCAACCTCGGCAATCCTTCAGGCAATGACCGGCGCATAGTTGGGCAGGACAAACATCAGTAATTCGCGTGCCGATGAACGGGTAAATATCTGCCTTTTGCTCATGCAGACAGAAGTCCGAAATCCAAAGGAACTGGCACTACGCCATTAATGTCGTAGCGGTAGCACCTGGAGAATCGGATGACTCGCACTCGCTATTTTCAAATCACCTA
>Ga0182005_1001296_pt1 | contig 10282 bp, 23 predicted proteins | sample Sormic07211103_1_FD_123021 | JGI IMG/M metagenome (GOLD analysis project Ga0182005, IMG submission 123021) | Rhizosphere microbial communities from Sorghum bicolor, Mead, Nebraska, USA - 072115-103_1 MetaG | ecosystem: Host-associated > Plants > Roots > Rhizosphere | place: USA: Nebraska...
CTACACATTCCAAGAACTGCTCAACCGGATCGACCTCGAATACTGGCGCGTCGTTGAGCACAACGAAATGAACTACACGTTCATCCCGATCAAATACTGGGGAGGCAACCCATGAAACTCTTCTGGTGGGTTTTCGTAGTCACATCCGTCTTCTGGTGGGGCATCTACGCCGAGATGCGCGAGATTCAGCGCGAGCAGATCAGCCTTCCTGTGGCGGTGGCGAGATGAGCGACTTATTCCGGCCTAGAAAGGATTTGGTGGTAAAGGTTTGGAATGCCGGCGATGACGACGAACCCTTCATCTGCGCGGTGAATGGCGAGGTTACTGTCGATGCTCTGGCTGAGATCGAGGAAGAGCTCAAGGGCGAGCATGAGTTCAGCAGCGGGCCGGGGGAATACACATACAGCGCTGTTTGGGATGATGGCCAGTATGACGAGATGGGCAGATGCGAGCTTGCGCCGTATTGGGAGCTCAGCGAGATCGCTTTTGAAAAACCGGACTGGATGAGAATGTCGCATGAGCCCGACAAGCATGTTCCGCAGACCGGCGAGCCCTGCACTGATTGCGGCTCGGCTTCCTGCTCATTCAAGCACAACTGCTTTCCATTCTGAGGTGAAGCCATGACCTCCTACCAGCGCGCCAAACGCATCTACATGCTCCGAGGCTCAGCCATCGTCCTCCTCGGCACGACATTCGTCATGATCCTCGGCGCACTCGCCGACCGCATCACTTCATAATTCACCCTCGCTGGGAGGGCCTTAAGTGGATGGCCCAGACGCGCAAGGCGGCAAGAGCGCGATGCACATCACCGCCAGCCAAGGCAAATAGGCGTTGGTCCTTCACCTGAAAGGCTTGCCTTCGACGCGAAGCCAATCAGGCCTACCCAGACCATTTGTGACTTGGCATTCCCCTCCCCCAATAACTCGAACTCATACGCCGCCTGCATGGCGGAAGGAATCGTCATGTCCACGCAAACTGAACTGGTCGTTGTTCCGCCGAAGGAAACAGCTCTGGCCGTATTCACCGCAGAGAAGGGCCTCGAACCTTGGCTGCAAAAGATTCGCGCCGAGGTAGACGATTTCAACAAAGTCCTTCCAGAGCTGACCACCCAAAAAGGCCGTGATCGCTACGCCTCGATGGCGCATAAGATCGCCAAGTCCAAGACCGCATTGGAAGCCGTCGGGAAGGAGTTGTCCGCCCAGCAGAAAGAGGTCCCGAAGCGCATCGACGCTGAACGTAAACGCGTATGGGACACCCTGGAAGCGTGGCAGAAGGAAGTCCGCAAGCCGCTGGACGACTGGCAGGCTGCCGAAGATCGCCGGATTGACGCCATCAAGGCAGATATCGAGAAGATCAGCGATCACGCCATGCACACGGATGGCGTCACCGTTACTGCCCTTGAGGAACGCATTGCAAGGGTTGAGGCAGTCGTCATTGCTGGCAAGTGGGCCGAGTTCCAAGTGGATGCGGAGCTGGCCAAAGAGAAAACGCTCACGGCCCTCTACACGGCCCTGACCAACCGCAAGCAGTACGAAGCTGAGCAGGCCGAGTTGGTCCGTTTGCGGGAAGAGAAGGAGGCGCGTGAAAAGAAGGACAACGAGGACCGTATCGCCCGCGAAGCGTCTGAACGCGCCACACGGGAAGCCGAGGAGAAGGCTCGCGACGAGAAAGCCGCGGCAGAAAAGCGTGAAGCTGATTTGAAGCTCGCCGCTGCCGAGTCGGAGCGGAAGGCTGAACAGGCAAAGCGCGAACAGCTCGAAGCTGAACAAAAGGCCGAGGCTGATCGACTGGCCGCCATCGAAGGCCAGAAGGCCGCAGTCGAGCAAGCGCGGCTGGATGAAATCGCGCGCCAGCAGGCCGCAGCAGACGAGATCACCCGTCAGCAAAAAGAGCGCGAGGCCGACATGGCGCATAAAGGCGCAGTAATGCGCGCAGCAAAAGAAGCGCTCATCGGCATGAACATCACCGAAGAACTGGCGAAAGCCATCGTCCTCAAGATTGCTCGGGGCGAAGTGCCAAACGTAACGATCAACTTCTGAGGTGCAGCATGAACACGCCACGAATGGCCGCCCAGCTCGACTGGATGCAGGTCGGTGCCTTCTCGCCCGAGCGATTCACCGGTGAGCAGCGCAAAGAGTACGAAGACGAAGCCCGCCGCATACAGCGGCAGTGGGATAACGAACCAATCTGAGGTAACTCACCATGTTCAAGAAAGCCGAACGCAAGCAGGCCAAGCTACGGCTGGCACTTGCCGGGCCAAGCGGCGCGGGAAAAACCTACTCAGCCTTGCTCATCGCAAAAGGGCTGGGCGGAAAAATCGCCGTGCTGGATACCGAGAAAGGCAGCGCCTCGCTGTATTCCGATTTGGTCAACTTCGATGTGGTCGACCTTACCGCACCATTTACGCCGGAGCGCTATATCGAAGTGATCACTGCAGCCGAAGCGGCAGGCTATGACACGCTATTGATCGACAGCTACTCGCATGAGTGGACGGGGCCGGGCGGCTGCCTGGAAGACAACGAGAAGCTTGCCCACTCCAAGTTCAAGGGCAACACCTGGGCAGCGTGGAACGAAACTACGCCACGCCACCGCAAGCTGACCAACAAGATTCTGGGCAGCTCGCTGCACATCATCTGCACCATGCGTAGCAAGACTGAAACCGTGCAGGGCGAAGGCAAGAAGATCATCAAGCTGGGCATGAAGTCGGAGCAACGCGATGGCACCGATTACGAGTTCACAGTCGTGCTTGATGTTGCCCACGACTCCCACGAAGCGGTGGCCAGTAAAGACAGGACGCGCCTGTTCAATGGCTACGAGGTCATCACCGAAGAAACCGGCCGCAAGCTGATTGCCTGGCTGAACGGAGGCACATCAGTGAAGGATCAGCTGGTTGATCTGATCGCCGACATTGCCAACGCCAAGGATATGGAAGCGCTGCATTCAGCCTACAGCGCGGCTTACTCAACGGCGCGCGGTGATGACGAGGCAATCGCCCGAATCGTTTCCGCCAAGGACAAGCGGAAATCCGAGCTATCACCACAGCAGGCCAGCGCATGACCGCCATCATCTTCGATACGGAAACAACAGGCCCAAACCCGGCGGTCGATCAAATCATCGAGGCGGCCTGGCTGGTACTCCCTAGCACGGTTGACGAGTTCGCGGCTCGTCACCCGAATGTGTTGCCGAGTACCTGCCAACGCTTCAAGCCTTCAATCCCGATCACGGTTGGCGCTCAGGCCACGCACCACATCCTCGCCGAAGACCTTGTTGCCTATCCCGACTATAGCGATTTCGCTTTGCCGGATGGCGTGACTTATCTGGTCGGCCACAAAGTTGATTTTGACTGGAGCATGGCCGGCCAGCCCAACGTAAAGCGGATCTGCACTCTCGCGATGAGTCGCTATCTGTTCCCAGACTCAGGCAGCCACACCCTTAGCGCGATGATGTATCTGTTTGCCAGAATGACTGGGCGGGAGGCGGCGGCCCGCGATGCCCTGCGGAATGCCCACGCGGCCCTCGACGACGTAATCAACTGCGGGCGGGTAATGCAGTTCCTGATCCGGCAGGCCAGGGTCGCCGGTCATGCATGCGGCTCCTGGGCTGATATTTACGAGCTGAGTGAGCTAGCGCGCATACCGCTGGTGATTGGCTTCGGCAAGCACAAGGGAGCGGCCATTGCCGACCTGCCAGAGAGCTACAAAACTTGGCTCGCCGCGCAAGACAACATCGACCCCTACCTTCTCAAAGCAATTTCAGCGTAAGGAGGCCTTATGGCCCGCGGCGTTAATAAAGTAATTCTGGTTGGAACATGTGGCCAAGACCCCGAAGTTCGCTATTTGCCTAACGGCAATGCAGTTACCAACCTGAGTCTGGCGACCAGCGAACAGTGGACCGACAAGCAAACCGGCCAGAAGGTGGAGAAGACCGAATGGCACCGTGTTTCGATGTTCGGCAAGGTGGCGGAAATCGCCGGCGAATACCTGCGTAAAGGTTCGCAGGTGTACATCGAAGGCAAGCTGCAAACCCGCGAGTGGGAAAAAGACGGTATCAAGCGGTACACCACTGAAATCGTGGTCGACATGCAAGGCACCATGCAACTGCTGGGTGGGAAGCCGCAGGACGGCGCACAGCCACCAGCCAGTCAGGCAAAACCTCAACCGCGGGCTCAGCCGGCGCCGCGAAACCAGTCATCACCCCCGCAACCGGCGCCGGATTTCGACAGCTTCGACGACGACATCCCGTTCTGACCCGCAGCTAACCACTGCTGGCAACCTTCCCCGTGTGAGGCATCCATGAGCGCCTATATCAGCACTGAATTGAACATGGTCAAAGAACTCGACCCGCAACGCCATGAGTTGGCTTTACAGATGGCGGAGTTCCTAGAAAAAGGAGGGACTATTGAGGTTTTGCAAGGCCCCAGTTTCATGCCGCCGCCAGTACGACACGATCCACCGCCGAAGGCAAAGGCAAAGCCGGTGCAGAAGGTCGTTGCGGACTCACCCTACATGGACAAGATCACTCAGCGCGAAATCGAGCGCGAGGAGCGCGTCACTGCTGCCGCAGAAGCACGAAAGAAACTCGCCTTGCAGGTAGCAAAACTTGCGGAAACAATGAGCTACGCACAGGTAATGGAGCGCACCGGCTTATCTCGCCGAATGCTTTACACCATGTCGCTGGAATATGGATTCAGCTACCAGCCAGCCAGCTATAGAGCTAATGGGAACGATAACCATGGAGTTATCGATGATGCCTATGACGCCAGGACCGCCGAGCGCATCAAGGCATTCAAGGAGGTAGGGCTTTCGCGCACCCAGGCCATGGGGCAATGCGGTGTAACGTTCGCAACATTCAATCGCATCCTGATCAAGTTCGACATCGACTATCCGAAACGTAAGGCAGGGCCTCATCCGTCCTTCTTCGCCAAGCCGGTGAAATCGTGAGGCGCATCATCAATCAGGCGCGTGAGCGTCGACGGCAAACATGGCTGGATCTACCGGCCCACGGAATTGAAGAGGCAACTCATGGCAGCGGAACAGAAAGCGCGCTCAGCCAAGACGGCACTCAAACGCAAGGCTCGGGGCGAGGAAGAGATCAGGCTGCACTGCATGGCCGGCACACGCCAAGCACTCGCTGAGCTTATGGAATGGAGCGGCATCGAGGAACAAGGCGAGGCCATCACGCTGATGATTCACCATCTTCATGCGTTAGGGCCTCAAAAGTCCGTGCCGCTGCTTGCCGCCCCGCGACACGAAATAACGATCAGCGAAAACGTGTCGCAACGTTTGCAGCTCGCCTACAACCGCGAAGCCCTGCGCATCTGTCACGACGAATAACCCAACCCATCTGTCGCATCCAGTCATTGGATGGCGGCGCCTGACTGGAAATAAAGAATGACTATTACAGCGCCGGTCATCCGCTACCACGGAGCGAAGTTCCGACTAGCACCATGGGTGCTTCAGCACTTCCCACCGCACACCTGCTACGTCGAGTCATTCGGAGGAGCCGCAGGCGTCTTGATGCAGAAACCTCGAGCATATGCCGAGGTGTACAACGACTTGGATGGCGATATCGTGAACCTGTTCCGCGTCCTGCAGGATCAGATTGCGCGATCGGGACTAGTCGAGCGGCTTGTATTCACTCCCTACTCCCGCGAAGAGTTCGAATTGTCATGGGAGCCGAGCGCAGAGCCGATCGAACGTGCACGAAGAACGATCATCCGTGCCCAGATGGGTTTCGGGTCCGCCGGCGCAACTAAGGGTGTCACAGGGTTTCGCATCGATACGAAGCGCCAGTACGGCACAGCCCAATCACTTTGGGCTGCGTATCCGGAACAACTTGCCGAAGTTGGCCAGCGTCTGAGCGGCGTGCTGATCGAGAACCGCCCGGCGATCGAGGTCATCACCGCTCACGACGGCCCACAGACTCTGCACTACGTGGACCCACCCTACGTACACGACACCAGATACAAAGGTGCATCGAGCGGACGGTATTACAAGCACGAGATGGATGATGCCGCTCACCGGGAATTACTCAGCACTTTGCTCGAGCTAGAAGGAATGGTCGTGCTCTCGGGATACCCGAGTGACCTATATTCGGAGCTTCTCCCAGGCTGGGCCAGCTACAGCACATCGGCGCGCATCAGTGCCGGTCGCGGCACCGCCAATCGAACGGAATGCATCTGGCTGAATCCAGCCTGTGTCGATCGCGTCAGCCAAATCGGGCTGGATCTCGGCGAGCGCGCTTAACCCCCATCTACTCAAATTCAACCTCACCCTTCCGGGAGGCCCTATGTCATCCAAAGGAAAGCTCGCCGCGGGCTACATGGAGCTCCATTTCGGATGTGAGATCTGCAAACGCCCGCGCAGCCAGGGCAACCACGACAAATGCTCCAAAGCTCGGCAGCGGGAACACGCTCGGAGGAATCATGAAAACGAAACTGTCGCCTGACTCGATCGGGCTGATGTTCACGATGCACGCGGCAGGCCATCCGGTCGAACATATCGCAGATGCAGCGGGATGTGCGTACTCGACCGTTATCCGCTACCTGAATGCGGCGGGCATCGTCCTCGGCAATAAGGGGAAGCCTCGTCAGTGCACCGAGCAGTATCTCGCACTAGCCCTCGACATGCGGGCTCACGGCTCAACCTGGCACGACGTCGAGAAGCGCATAGGTTTCCACCGCTCGACATTCCACAGCCAGCTCAGAGCCCAGCGCACCCAACAATAACCGCCCTATCGGGCACAGCAGATTGGAGAATGACATGGGTATGAATGAAGAAGGCGGCCTATCCGGTCGCTGTGAGCGCGCCGAAGAATCGTTGGGCGCCGCATATTCGGAGCTGGCTGCGCTGCGGGAAGAGCTGGCCAAGTTCGAAGGTGAAATTGTCGCAGCGTTGCCCGGTGTCCGTTTCATGGATTTACCTGACGGCGGAGCTCCAACCCTCGCGGAGCAAGTGAAACGGATGTCGGAAGCACTGACAGCCGCCGAGCAGCGGAATGCGGACACCATCGCCAAGCTTGAACTGGCAGCGTCAATGATGGACGACGACGAGCGCGGCAACCGTTTCGCCGAAGTGTGCCGGGCGGCAATCGAAAGCCTTAAACCCACCGAATCGGGAGCAAGCGAATGAGCATCCACTGCGACATCGAAGGCTTCAAGAAGCTGGTAGGCGAGTTCTGCAAATCGGCGTCAGCCGCAGAGATCGACAGCCTAGACAACGGATTCAAATGCGTCGGGCTGGCCTATCTGAACATCGATCCTCTGCCGGAAGGCGCAAACCAGATTATCGCTGTCAGTTACTTTGATTATGCCGGTCGCCGCTATCACGAACGTGAACGGGAACTGATATTGGGAGCAAGCGAATGAGCAGTAAAATTGAAGTGCCTCGGGAGTTCAAAGCAGGCTTCACCGACCCGGTGGGTGATTGCGGAAAGTTCGAAGCCTCTATCGACGTGGATGGCTGGGGCGCCCGCATTGCTGTTTATGGCGATACTGCCGAAGACGCAGAACAACTCAGGGCAGAAGTGCTAGCAAAGATAGCCGCCCCTGTCGTCGAGCGCCAGCCGGTGGCGGAAGTAATTGCTACCGGTGGCCCACACGACCGCGAAGACCGTGTGCTTTGCGAGCTTCAGGCAGAACTGCCACCTATTGGCACGAAGCTCTATGCCTCCCCGCCCGAACTCGCCGAACTGCAAGCCGCCATCGCCGAACAACGCCAGTTATTGGCTACTCGCGTTGAGGCGAACGAAACCATCGCACGGCTGACGGCGGACCTAGCGAGCGCCAACGCTGACAAAGCGGCATATGCCCAGAACGCTATTGATCTGCGTACCAAGCTGGAGAAAGTCAAAGCCACCAGCAAGCAACTCGCCGAGCTGGACGACGGCACCATAAAGGATCTTGGAGAGCGGCTGAAGGGTGGCGTTCTCCCGTGCGATGTTCGCCTTCCACCGCATACCACCATCCTCAAAGGCTGCAATGTTACGACGTTGCTGAAGTCCATCGAGTTGCGCGAAGGACGTGCAGCAATTGACTGTAAGTTCGGCGCGCCGGTATCGGTGGTGCTGCCTAAATACAGGAATGAGCGCCCGTTTGGCAACGCGACAACTACCGCCGAATACAATGAAGCAAAGGGTTTTAACATGGCCATCAACAAGGTCAAGGAGATGAATCAATGAGCATCCCATGCGACCACGTCTGGAAATACTCACAGGTTAATCGCTGCGTTATCTGCCTACTTTGCGGGGAGTACCATCCATGATCCCTAAAGCCCTCTTATTCAGCCTGATCTTCTGCTGGCTGCCGATGTCCTTTGCATTCAAGTGGGTGATGGCATGATCGCGCTAACCTGGTTCTATTTCGTGTACGTCCTCTGATTCATCCAGTTGTAAACCCCTAATTGACAACTAACTGCTTGCCAATCAAGGCGGCAAAGGTGTGCACGTATGTTTATTTGCGCAGAAACGAAGATCGGCCGCTGTAACTCCCTCGGAGATCAGGTGCGTGTATATGCGCTGCGCTTAGGAGGTGGATGGAGTCAGGTCCGTGAAGACCTCGCGAAAGAGGCTGAGAAATGGTTCGGTCGTGAGCCAGTCACCACCAAACAAGAATGGCGCGCTGTCCGGGCCGAAGTCTTCCGCGCTGAATAATAACCTGCTTGCCGCCACGCGCGGCCGGAGCATCCCTATGTCTCGCATTGAAGAAAGAGAAGGCTGGAACCTGGCTGATAAGTTGATCGAGGCCGGCCGCCAAGTAGACCCGATATTCGGCGGCGTTGAGCGGGTCATCGCCAACATTGAACGCACTGCCGCGATGAGGCCAGAAGGCTACCGGGCGGGCATTCAGAAACGCATCGAGGTGGAACGCCATGGCAACTGCTGAGTTGTACGGACAGAAAATCAATTGCTTCGAACAGGGTTATGCGGCGTTCCTCAAGGGCATCCCGCTCGAGAAAAACCCGTTTGATACGGAAAAAGACACAGCGCCCTATTCAAAGCAGCGCTGGGTTGACGGCTGGAACAAGGCGCAGCGTGAAGCGCGGAGGAAGATGGTATGAGCGAGCAAATTACAATACGGCGAGAGCTTGCACAGTGGCTCTTGAATTCCGTCGAGTATCTGGCCATGCGCGCCGATGATATCGGAACGTCCAATGCTCCAGTGGCCGACGAGTTGCGCGCCATTCTTGCAGATCATCCGCTGATCACCTGCCTGCACAACAATGGTGACCTGATCGCAGCCCAAGCCACCATCGCCCAACAGGCGCAGATGATCGAGCACCTGCGCGGCGGTCCGACTCCGCTCTACACCGCCGTAGACATGGCCACCGCTGCGGCTGACGGGTTCAGGGATGGGGCGGCGAGTGTTGTGGTTGAGCTGCCTGAATGGGCAGGCGCTGGCGAATTCTATTTTTCCACGCCTGTTATGGCTCGACATGCAGTGCTGACAGCCATCATCGCAGCCGGCGGGAGGGTCAAAGAGTGAGCAGCCGACGCCCAGCCAATGACTCGGCCAGCATTCAGGTCAGAAAGGTGAAGGAGCAGATCCTCTCCGGCACTGGCCTCAAAGCACCGAACTTATCACTCGACCAACTTGTGCGCCTTGCCGATAAGGAAGGCTTCACGGTCGTCGTATCTTGCGTGAGGATCAATCGTGACTGACTACCGTGAATTAAAGCGATTGGCCGAGGCCGCCCCAATGGCCATGACCATAACAAATGGCGGCGAAGAGCATAAGGCGCTGATTGCCTTCACGGATGAGGTCAAGCGGCTGTTTGGGAGTGATGTCGGTATGGCCAGGGTGTTGCTGGCTGAGATCGAGGCGATGCGCACCGCCCTGGTAGAATGCACCGCATCGCTCGAAAGCGAAATGCTTCAGAAGTTCGACGGTAAACAGCCAAAAGACATGCACCCAGTAACCCGTCGCAGCTATGACCGGGACATGGCTGAAGTCGCCGAGTATCGAGCAGCCATGAGCAAGGAGGGTTGAGATGAAGATGACCACCGAAAGCATTGATCGCTTCCTGCGCCTCGACGAGGTGCTTCACACCACCGGCCTGGGACGCAACACGGTTTATCGTCGCATCAGGGAAGGCACCTTCCCAAAACAGGTTAGAATAGGTCCCAACTCGGTCGCTTGGCGCCAGTCGGCAATCGCTCAATGGATGACCGAACTGACCCCCAGCAACGACCAATCAGTACATTGATCAGTACACCAGAAACCACTCCTCGCTCTAAACCCTCTAAAACCAAGCCATACAGGTCAATCCGTGGAAATCTTCAAAGA
>Ga0182005_1001297_pt1 | contig 10282 bp, 10 predicted proteins | sample Sormic07211103_1_FD_123021 | JGI IMG/M metagenome (GOLD analysis project Ga0182005, IMG submission 123021) | Rhizosphere microbial communities from Sorghum bicolor, Mead, Nebraska, USA - 072115-103_1 MetaG | ecosystem: Host-associated > Plants > Roots > Rhizosphere | place: USA: Nebraska...
ACTGCTCCGTCATCAGCCGGATGACGAGGTGGCGTCCTGCAGCGAAGTTCTGCGCTAGAAGGCGGTCCTGATTTTGTCCAAGACATGTACGTCGCCAGCGATCATTAAGTGCACTTCACCCGACTTGATAGCACGTGCAGCGTGACCGGTGCATCCATGCCTGAGTCGCAAAGGCGAACCTGGCACTTCTTGCAGCACGCTGATCAAGAGCGACGACATGCGTGCCACGTTGCGATTGTCCTCGGCGGTCTTGCCGATACCGGTGAACGCGGCACATCAGAGGGCGCCAGGGTTCTGGTCTCAAAACTCCATGTTCTCCTATGGATAAGCATGGAGTGCATGGGTCTCAATTATTTTTTTTCAGCAAAGACACGATGCGCAAAGGTAGCGATGGCATCTGCCATGGCCTGCGGTTGCTCAGGTGCCAGGGCGTGACCGGCATTGGGGATCACGACTATGGTGACGCGATCGCCGAGCATCGACTTGAGGACGGTCGAGAAGCGGCGCGGAGCAACCGCATCGTGTTCAGCTTGCAAATCGAGGATGGGAGCAGTACCAGCGGCAAAGTAGTCGTCCACAGGCGTGGTGTTGCGTGCATGGGACTCTGCTTCATGGGCCTCCTCATGCCAACCGCCCAGCCACACGCGCGGATCGTTGCCGGGTGCGAAGAATGCCTTGCGCAAGAATTCCAGGCGTTGCTTTTCAGAGTACTTTATGTTGCTGGGGCCATCGATGGCGATACGCATATCATCGCTGATGGGTTTTTCCTTAGAGCCGGGAGGAACCTTGCCCGCGGAGGCCGCTGCCAGAACGACGCCGCGGACCAGATCCGGGCGATCCGCTGCCAACTGGCGTGCGGCAAAATTGCCCCATGCGTGACCGACCACAACAACGGGACCTTGCTTCTCGTTCTCGACCACGGAGGCGACGTCGGCGGCGAAATCGTGAACGCTCAGATCCTTCATCGGTCCTTTGCTCATGCCGATGCCTCGCGGTTCAGGGCGTAATACTCGGAAGCCTTCAGCGGCTAGCTTCTCCGCCACAACATCGTAATCATGACCGGAGCGTCCCAGCGACGGCAGCATGACGATGACAGGCCCTTTTCCTTGCCTCATCACCTCGATCTGCACATCACCACGTTTAACCAACGTGGTGTCGACGGAAGCTGCAGGGCCAGCGGCGATGGCCTGCAATGACATCGCTGCTGCGAATATAAATGCGAATCCGTGTTTAATCATTTTCATGTTCATCTCCTTTATTTGATTAGTCCGACTGAGGTAAGTGCGCAGTCCTGAATGGAAAGGCGGTTTGTAGCAAGCCGCCTTCTAAGCTTTATTTCACTTGATAGACTTGGCGTGCATATGCAGCAATGGCTTTGCTCATTGCCAACGGTTGCTCAGGAGCCATTGCATGACCTGCATTTGCAATTTCCCCTTCCATCACGCGGTCACCCAGGAGAGCCTTGAAAATGTGAGGTATGACGACCGTGTCGTATTGCGCCCTGAGGTCGAGCATGGGAGCCGTTCCTCCGAAGTAGTAGGAGTCCACCGGCGTACTATCGCGGGCCTCCGCTTCAGCGTGATGCGTTTCGAGATACCAGCCCTTGAGCCACACCTTGGGATCGTTGCCCGGCGCGAAGAAGGCTTGCTGCAGGTAGATCAGACGCTGTGCCTCGGGCAATGACGGGTCGCCGGAACCGTTGATCGCCTCCACTAGGCGGCCATAGGACTTCTCCTTCGATCCCGGTGGGAATTTGCCGACCGAAGCGGCGGCCATGATCAGCGCCTTCACGAGATCTGGGCGGTCAACAGCCAGTACTCTGGCTGGTTGGCTACCCCAGGCATGACCTACGATAACGGCCGGCCCGGTTTTTTCGCGATCGAGCACCGTAGCGACATCTGCCGCGAAGTCGTGCAACGTGATGCCGGTCATGGGGCCCTTGCTGCGGCCGGATCCGCGTGGCAGAGGACGAATGATCCGGAACCCTTCCGATGCCAGTCGAATGGCTACTTCATCATAGTCTTCAGCAGATCGGCCGAGCGACGGGAGGATGACAATCACCGGCCCACGCCCTTGGATAAGGGCTTCAATCTGAACGCTTCCGTTTCGAATGAGTTTCTTCTCGACTACGGTCGGCGCCCTGGCCGATTCTGCCGCGAATGCGTTTGCGACAAATGCCGATGCCAGAATAGCGAGCACCATCATTTTTTTCGTTTTCATCTTGTCTCCTAAAGAATAGTCGAATCGAGGCTTACTTCGACCCGATGGGGTCCAGACCGGTGCTCTCGAAGATGGCTTTCGCCTCAGGAGTTTTCAGGTAGGAGATCAGCGTCTGCGCTGCAGCTTTCTCCTTGGCATCAGTTGCGATGGCGGCAGAGATCACGCTGACCTTCTGCACTTCGATCGGCAGCGGGCCGGCAAATTGAATGGTCGGAATTGCACGCAATTCACTGATCTGCTGGAGACCGAGATCGGCTTCTCCGCGGTCAATGGCTGTGCCGACCAATTCCTTCCCCTTGATCAACACGCTTTTGCTATTCATTTGCTCGACAACGTCGAGCTTGGAGAAGAGCGTGCCGGTGATGAATGTTCCGCTGGCACCTTCAGAGAACGCGACCGACTTGGCATTCAAGAGTGCCTTGCGTAGCTTGTCTACGCTGCTGATATCCGGAACGGGCAGGCCGGCCCTGACTGCCAAGCCAATGCGGGATTCGGCTAGATCGGCCCGGGTGTTCCCATCGAATCTGCCCTTCACGATCTGGTCATCGAGAGCGGCGCCGATCATGAAGCAGACGTCCATGGGTTCGTTGTTCTTGATGCGTATCGGAAGCGCGTCGGGGGATGTACCGTAGGAGGGGCCCCACGAAATGACCAAATGGTCACCTGTCTTCTTTTCGAATGCAGGCCCCAGTTTTTTGAATGCGGCGGAAAGCGCACCGGTGGCCAGGACGTGGATATCCTTCGCATGCGCGGACGACGCTACCATTGTCGATGCGCACATCGCCACCGTGGCTGCTGTAGAAACGTATTTTTTTAATGTCTTCATTTTCTCCTCCTTCAGTTGGGTTAGGAACTAGTGGGCAATCAAACTGCGCCTCGCGTATTTACATAGAGGGCATACAAAGACGAGGTCGAAGCCATGAACAGGCGATTGCGCATACGACCGCCAAAGCAGAGATTTGCACAGCGTTCTGGCAGCGAGATATGGCCGATGGCCGTTCCATCTGGCGCGAAGACACGAACACCGTCGAGTTCAGCTGTGCCGGTGCCCCAGCCGCACCAGAGGTTGCCATCGACATCTATGCGGAAGCCGTCAGGTGCCCCGTCTACAGCATCAATTAAGACTTTTCCGCCTTCGACGCGATGGCCATCAACAACATCGAATTCCATGATGGTTCGCGGGCGTGCACGGGATGCGACTACATACAGTTTTTTTTCGTCTGGCGAGAAAGCCAAGCCATTGGGCCCAGGAACCTGGTCGGCCATACATTGCAGCGCTCCCGTCTTCGAATCCAGGCGATAGATGTTCGCGCTGAGCTCTGGGGTGCCGATTTGTCCCATGTAGTCGCTGACCAGGCCAAACGGTGGATCGGTGAACCAGACGGCATCGTCGCTGGCGACGATCACGTCATTGGGCGAGTTCAGGCGCTTCCCTTGGTAGCTGTCCGCCAGAACCGTGATCGAACCGTCATATTCGGTGCGTGTAACCCTGCGCGTTCCGTGCTCGCAGACGATCAGACGTCCTTGTCGATCGCGGGTCATCCCGTTGGCCTTGTCTGACGGACTGCGATAGGTGGCGACACTACCGGTCACCTCGTCCCAGCGCAGGATTCGGTCATTGGGCAGGTCAGTCCAGAGCACGGCGCGCGCATCGCCAATCCAAACAGGCCCCTTTGACCAACGTGCACCTGTCCAGATCCGTTCAACCGTTGCATGCGGAAGACGATAGTGCTCGAAGCGGTTATCGAGAATACGTACAGCCGGATCCGGAGTCCGCAGACTTGGTTGCCAAGTGTCGATCGCCATGATTTATTACTCCTTGATGATGATCTTCAGAATCAGCGTCAGCACGGTTGCCAGTACAAGCATTGCTCCCATGCCAATCAAACCGGCTTTGAACGAGCCTGTGACATCCTTGAGCAAGCCAACCATGTAAGGTCCCACCAGCCCGCCAAGGCTTCCCACCGCGTTAATGAACGCGAGGCCTCCTGCAACGGCCTCGCGACTCAAGAACGTCGCGGGGATGCTGTAAAAGCAGGTGCGCACCGAGGATAAGCCGATCAATGCGACGGTGAGGCCGGCGATTGCGGGAAGGAGCGAGTCCGACGCGACCGAGCCAAAGAAACCGATGGCGGCCACACCACAAGTCAAGGCAAGATGGAGAACGAAATTTTGAGAGCGCGCCAGGTATCGAGCCCATATCAGCATCCCGACACTTCCGACGATATACGGGAAGGCGCTCGTAAAGCCAATCTGCAGATCGGAGAGTTGATGGGTCTTCAGAATGGTAGGCAACCATACGCCCACGCCCAGGATTCCAATGATGTAGCAGAAAAGAATTGCTGCCAACAGCCAGACGCGGATATCCTTCAGGGACTGGACGAAGCTATGCTTTGAGCCTTCGCGCCTTTCGTTGTCAATGGCGTTCTGCAACGCGGTCCGCTCTTCTTCGGTGAGCCACTTGGCTTTCGAAGGGCTATCGGTTAGCACATACAGTGAGACGACACCCAACAGGCAGGCGGGAAGTCCTTGCAAGACAAAGAGCCACTGCCAGCCATGCAGGCCAAGCCAACCATCCAGCTGCAACGTCACAACGGAAAGCGGTCCGCCCAAGACCGAGGAGAGCGGAATCGCAGCCAGGAAATAGGCCATCATTCTCGTGCGGTATTGCGATGGAAACCAAAGAGTCAGGTAGTAGATCACGCCTGGGAAAAAGCCGGCCTCGCCAATCCCTGCGAGCAGGCGGATGGCGGAGTAACTGGTGGGTCCTACCGCCAGACTTGTTGCTGAGGCAAACAAGCCCCAGGTGATCATGATACGGGCCAACCAAATGCGCGCGCCGTAGCGATAGAGCGCGAGGTTGCTCGGCACCTCAAACAGGCAGTAGCCAACGTAGAAAATACCGGCAGCGAAGCCAAACTGGGATGCGGATAATCCCAATTCGCTGTTCATGGTGAGTGCAGCAAAACCAACGTTGGTTCTGTCTAGATAATTGATGAAATAGCCCAGCGCCAGCAGCGGCAGAAGTCTCCATGCGGCCTTTTTGCATGCACGAAGCTCCACCACCCGGGATGTATCCGGTGCAATACCAGAATTTTTCATGGCTTTAAAATTATTTAGAAGTATAGGTGCTGTGGATTACCGGATAAGACGGTCGCTTTCGTTGCCGCGTCACCGCATACCTCTTCTACAAAGTCGAGCAATTTCATGTCGTCTGGCATCTCACCCTGAATGTTGGGATGCGGCCAATCCGTCCCCCAGATCGCTCGACCAGATGACACTTGCAGCAGTCGAGTTGCAATGGGGAGGGCAGCAGCCCAAGGGCCGGCTGCGCCCTGCATTACGCGATCAACGCCGGACAACTTGATCCAGCGGTTTTTCGCCTTCAGATACGTCTCCAGATCCTGAAAGGCCGATTCATTGATCGGCTTAGTCGCGTCAACTCGGGCCATATGGTCAATGATCATGGGGACATCCAGATTCTTCCAGGCACCAAGAACCGGTAGCAGTTGATCGATTTGGCCGTGCAGCAAAACATGCCAACCGAAATTTTTGATTCGTTGCGCCTGCAATCTGAGCTGATCGAGATTTCGTTCGCTTGGCAGATGCCCCATGAAGTTGAAGCGGATTCCGCGCACGCCGCCGTCATGTAACTGCTGCAGTGTTGAATCGTCCGTATCAGCGCCAATCAGAGCAACACCTCGATACCGACCTTCGGTCATGCGCAGGGCGGCCAGCAACGCACTGTGATCGTGCTTATAGCATGCAGCCTGGACGAGTACGCCGTTTGAAATGTCCATCCGGCGATGAAGTGCCAACAACCTCCTCATTGGCGCTTCTGCAGGCCGATAAACTGCATCTGAAGGCAGCGGAAATTCCTTCCACGGCCCGTAGATATGAGTGTGGCAGTCCCACTGAACTTCACTCATCACGTCGCTCACGATTAATCGCAACGCGCGGTCATGCCGCCGTCGACGATGATTTCGGTGCCGGTGACGAACTGCGCCTCGTCTGAAGCCAGGTACAGTGCGGCGTTCGCGGTATCGCGGCCGTCGCCCATGAAACCCAGGGGGATGCGGGCGACACGGCTCTCCAGCAACTTGTCGACGTCACCGCCGGAGCGCTGGCCGGCGAGACGCACTTCAACCATCGGCGTATGTAATTGGCCAGGAACCACCGTGTTGACGCGAATGCCCTTCTTGGCATATTCGACGGCAACTACGCGAGACAACTGAATGACGCCAGCCTTGCAAGCTGCGTAGGCAACTTGTGCGGAACCTGTCCAGCGAATGCCCGACGTCGAAGCGGTGTTGACGATGGCGCCCCTGCCTTGTTTTTCCATCACCGGCAGAACATGCTTGCAGGTCAGATAAACGCTTTTCAGATTGAAGGCGACCTGGGCATCCCATTTATCTTCGGCCAGAGCCACAGGGCCGCCAGCGGCCGAGCCGCCGACATTGTTGACCAGGATGTCGACGCGGCCATATTCCTTTTCGCAGGCGGCAACCATTGCTGCAACCGATTCGCTGTTCGTGACGTCGCAGGTATAGGCGGAGATCTTGCCGCCAGCCTCATGAACTCGGCGAACAGTTTCTTCCATTGCTTCGGAGTTCTTGTCCACAGCGAAGATGGTTGCGCCCGCTTGGGCGAACAGCACCGCTACGGCACGACCGTTACCCCAACCGGGGCCAACGCAGCCTGCGCCGGTGACGATCGCGATTTTCCCTTGAAGACGCCCGTTGGCGCCCGCGCCGGTTTCGTTGTTGGATGAGATGCTCATGAGTGTTTTCCTATTACATTTTGGTTGTGAGTTCCGGTGCGACGCCGGCCGGCGGCGGCACCTCGAATACTTTGATAGTCATGGAAATGAGCGTGTAGTAGCCCGCGATACCCACCAGATCCACGAGACCGTCTATGCCGATTTCCTTCTGGAGATCGGCATAGAGTCTGTCGTCGATCTTCAGTTCTTTATGAAGTTGCAGCATGAATTCGTAGATCAACACCTCATCACGATTGACGAACGTCGGTATTTTTCCATCGCGGATGGCATCGATCACCTCGATAGCCAGGCCCGCTTCAAGTGCAAATGGCTTGTGCGCAGCCCATTCGTACTCGGCCAGCCAATGGCGCCCCATCATCAAGATCGCCAGCTCAGAAAGACGCGGCGGCAGACTGCTGTCGTAGCGGCAGTACCGGCCCAGAGCCTGTGTGCTATCTGCCAGCTGAGGGCGATGCAGCCAGACTGCCAGCGGGCCCCGCACGCCCTTGCGCGGGCCGTTGGCGATAGCGTCGTAAACCTTGCGCTGTTCGGCACTGAGGCTATCTGGATCGATGGGTGGGATGCGAGGCATATGGATATTCCTTATATGAGGATTTCAGTTTTCCTGAGCAAGTTGTTGTTCGGATTGCTTAAGCCGGAAAAGCGACTTGCGAGGAGCGACTCCGGTTTCACGCATGAACGCATCCGAATCAAAGGCATCCTCCCAGCGGGCGATACAGAAGACAGCGATCGTGTTTCCGACAACGTTGGTAAGAGCGTTGGCCGTGGCCAGTAAGCGGTCAATGCCGAACAACAGTCCGAGACCGCCTAACGGGAGCGATTTCACCGACTGCAAAGTAGCGGCCAACTTGACGAAGGCTCCGCCGGCAACGGTAGTACCGCCCTTAGAGGTGAAGCTGAGAATCGCAAGAAGTCCGACTTGCTGCCATAGCGAAAACGGCGTATCGGTCGCCTGTGCGATAAAGCCAATGGCTATAGCCATGTAAATCGCGGTGCCATCGAGATTGAAGCTGTAACCGGAAGGAAGCACGAAGCCAACAACCACTTCGTCGCATCCGGCGCGATGCAGTTTCTCGATGAGTCGCGGGAAGGCGACTTCGCTCGATGCGGTTCCGAAGATCAGGAGCATTTCATCGCGAATCAAGCGGAGAATGGCGGAGAACGGCAGGCCGATTGACCAGCTGATCGGAGCGAGGACTCCGAAAACAAAGATCAGGCAGGACGCGTAGTAAAGGACAATGACCTTCAGCAGATAGACCAAAGTCATTCCGCCGTAGCTGCCGATGGCTGCAGCCATCGCGCCGAATGCGCCCAGGGGGGCCAGCTTCATGATGAAGGTCAGCATGCGGAACAGGACCGTTTGCGCCTCGTCAATACCGCGGAGAATGACGGAATCGGCGCCGACTGACACATTTAGCGCGAGGCCGGCGAGAATGGAGATGATGAGGACTTGGATGATGTCGCCCTTGGCAAATGCGTCTACTAAGGTGTGGGGAATCAGGCCGAGCAGATAGTTGACTACCGAGATGCCACCGGCATTCGATGTCGCTTTGATGACCTCGTTGCTTTCCAGCATGTTGGTGGCGTGCAGCCCATCGCCAGGCTGAAAAACGTTAACCATTACAAACCCCAGCACCATCGCCAGGGTGCTGACGACTTCAAAGTAGAGCAGGGATTTGACTCCCATGCGGCCCAGTTTGCGAAGATCTTTCACATGGGCCAAGCCATGTACCAGCGTGCAAAAGATAATCGGGGCCAACATCATCTTGAGCAACGCAATGAAACCCTGCCCAAGTGGCTTCATTGCAATTGCTGTCTGAGGTGATGCGATCCCCAAGATCACCGCACATAACAAGGCGATCAGCACCTGTATGTGCAATTTTTTTAGTTGTCTCATTACGTCTCCTGCCCTCTAGGCCTATTACTGATGAATTTGATGTCCACCTCTGAGCCAAAGCCGCTTTGTGCGCAGGCGACAAAGGCGTACTTTCAGAAGGTCGACAAGATTGTGATGTAACTCGAAGCGAACGCCTGAGAGGGCGTTTTGCTTAGGTCGCAAACAGCCGGAAATGATTCTAGGCGCAGAAACGCCTGATGGTCTCCTAGCTTATTTTTTTATTTATCCATCACGCAGAAGCATAGGATGGCAGGATAATTTTGACAAAGACCTTATGGATATATAATCCTATGCTTCTAAAGCATAGCTTATGTCATCCATGGATATCCGCGAACTCCGAAATTTCATTCACGTGGCGCGATCCGGCAGCTTCAGTCGGGCAGCGTCCGAACTCTATATCGCGCAGCCGGCGCTCAGCCGCCAGATCGCCAAACTTGAATCAGAAATTGGCGTGCCCCTGCTGGTCCGCCATGGCCGAGGAGTGACGTTGACGGCGGCCGGATCTCGCCTGCTGGAACGGGCCGAGATGATCGCTCATATGGTCGGCGAAACCGGCGAGCACGTTCGCGCGAGCGCCTATTCGGAGAGAGGCTATCTTGCAGTCGGTCTGCCGCCGACCATAGGCTCGCTCATCGGCGCCGAGTTGATCGCGGACTTTCGCAAGCAATGGCCGGGTGTGCTCTTGCATGTGTGCGAGGGATTGAGCAGCTCTTTACAAGAGTGGGTGTTGGACAAACGGGTTGATCTTGCTGTTGTCTACAATCAGCCGCTTCTGGACGCCTTCAATGTACGTCCGCTCCTTTCTGAGCCGATGGTGCTCGTCGGGCCGGCCGGTACGAAAATACGACACAAGTATCAAATCCGCGATTTGGCGAATTTACCCTTGATTCTCCCTGGTCTACCGCATAGCAATCGGCGACTGATCGAGCACGCGGCAATTCAACACGGGGTGCGCCTCAGGATCGAATTGGAAGTCGACAGCGTCGCACTTACAAAGCAATTGGTGAAGTCTGGTGTCGGTTACTCGCTGCTCACCTACGTAGCGGTCAAAAACGAAATCGATCGTGGTGAATTAATCGCCCATAGCATCGAGCGTCCGGCGATCCGTTCAACCGTGGCAATCACTACCTTGCGAGACGGTCACTCGTCCCGACTCGTCGATGCGTGGATAAAAATTCTCTGCCAAAAGCTACGACGACTCACAGAAAGTGAAGAGTGGCAGACCGACGTAGTATGGCTCGCCCCAAAAGAGGAATGATGTCAGCCTGCATACGTCAGTTCGCTTGGGGAAGCGTGTTACGCAGAAGCGGGAATTTTCAATTCGGTTACAACGAGGCCATGTGAGCATGGGTCCGTCAAACGTCGCCGACGTACACGGTATGGCT
>Ga0182005_1001299_pt1 | contig 10265 bp, 7 predicted proteins | sample Sormic07211103_1_FD_123021 | JGI IMG/M metagenome (GOLD analysis project Ga0182005, IMG submission 123021) | Rhizosphere microbial communities from Sorghum bicolor, Mead, Nebraska, USA - 072115-103_1 MetaG | ecosystem: Host-associated > Plants > Roots > Rhizosphere | place: USA: Nebraska...
GCAAGTATCTGGGGCTGAAGGGCTATTTCATGCAGTTGCGGATCGAGCGCTGCAGCGACGCCGCCGCGCTCGAAGCGCTGCTGCCGGAGTTCACCGCCGCGCTCGGCAAGGCCAAGTCGCCAGCGCTGGCTGCGCGTTGGCTGCAGGACACGCTGGACGACGAGCGGCGGTAGCTGCGATCGAGCGCCAATTGGCGTGCGCACGCACATGCCGGCGTGTGATGGCGAGGAAGCAAGGTCCGCTGTTGTAGGAGCGGCTTCAGCCGCGACAGGATGTCCCGGTGCCGCCTGTCGCGACTGAAGCCGCTCCTGCAGGTTTCGTCTGTCTGCAGACAGATCAGGATGCGCTCTGACTGCGCTTGCTCAATTCAAGCCTTCGGCCTGCAGCGCCGCCTGCACCTGCGGATCGGCCGCCATGCGCGCGAAGAAGTCCTGCAGGTTGGCGCCGAGTTCGATCTTCAGCGCCTGCGCCCACCGCAGGGTCACGAACAGATACGCATCGGCGATCGAGCGCTGCGTGCCGGCGAGCCATTGCTGCGTCGCCAGCTGCGCGTCCACGCGCGCGTACAGCGTACGCAGGCGTTCGCGCGCGTGTTCCTGGGTGCGCGCGATCACCGCCGCGTCCTCAAGGTAGCGCGTGCTGCCGAACAACGGATGGAAGGCCGGATGCAGGTCGGCGTTGAGGAAGGCGAGCCAGCGCTGCACTTCGGCGCGACTGCGCGCGCTGCCGTCGCCGGCCAGCTGTGCCGCGGGCGCGCTATCGGCGATGTAGTTGAGGATCGCCGAGTTCTGGGTCAGCACCCACTCGTCCACCTGCAGCGCGGGCACCGCGCCGGCGGGATTGAGCGCGAGATAGGCCGGTGCCTTCATCGACGCGGCGTCGAGCACTTCCAGTTCGAACGGCAATTCCGCCCAGCGCAGCGCGATGTGGTCGGCCAGCGAGCAGGCGCCGGGCTTGGCATACAGTTTCATTGCAGACTCCGCACGAACAAAGGGCCGGGAAGCGTACCCGGCCCTGCGTGCGGTTGGCGATAGCGTCGTGCTGGCCGGTCAGGACGCGTTGCGCGGCCGCAGCTTCTGCACGCGGTAGAACGTGTGATCGCCGATCGTCGCCACCTGGTAGGCGTTACGCCAGCTCGGGCTGGCGATCGCATGTGCGGCGAAGTGGCTGGCGCCGGGCACGATCTCCTTGCGCTGGCCCTGCGGCAGCGCCCAGTTGCGCTCGGCGGCGAAGGCGACGTTGACCGCATCGGCCCAGGCGTCGTCGTTCTTCAGTTCGGTGCCGGGTTTCACCAGGCCCGGCGCGAACTGTTTGCGCGCGGTGACCACCTGGCACATCGAGTTGCCCCACAGGCCGCTGTCCAGGCGCCGCAGCGCCACCTCGGCGACCGCCTGCTGGCCGCGCAGCGTCTGGTCGCGCGCTTCCAGATAGACGGTGGTGCTCAAACACAGCGAATCGGCGGCGGGTTGCGGCAACAGTTGCGACAGCCAGAGTATCCAGGCCAGTTTCATATAACTCCTTGCTCCGTATGGGCCGTCATCGGGGCTGCACCGGGTGGCGCGGCAAGGCGATGCGGCTTGGCGTCATGGGGAGGCGGCCTGTCACGGGTCGCCCGGGTGCCGGCGCAATCTGGAGGCCGGCGGATCCACCAAGATGGGCGGATCGGAAGTGGCGCGCACAATAGGCGCCGCTTCCCCAATCGCAACTGAACCCCGGTTGTTGACAGGGTTCACTATCCGTGTGGTGCGCGCGGCGCGTGACGCCGCGCGCGGAGGTATCGAAGCGTGGTGTATCCGCTGCAACCAGGCTCAGGGAAACTGGCCGCGTTGCATCAGCATCGCGTAGACCTTCACCACCGGATCGCGATGCTCTGCCAATTGCGCGAGCCGTTGCGCGTGGTCGGGCCAGCGCTGCATCTGCCCGGCGACTACGCGCAGATCGCCGAACCAGGTGTCGTGGTCCTGCGCGTAGTAGGGGCCGGACAGCAACGACGCCATCAGCGCGACGCCGCGATCGCGCGACGCGCCGCTCGGCGCATATTCCAGATAGCGCAGCAGTTCGCGCAGCCGTGCACGCTGCACGCGGCCGCTGCCATCGCCTGCCGCGGTCTGCTGCAGAACGCCATGGTCGAGCTGGTCGAGGAATTCGGCGGAGGCTTTTTCCAGCGCCGGGTCGGCGGCGGAGGCGTCGGGCAGCAGCAGTTGCGTGCGCACGTTGTAGCCGGCTTCGCGGATCAGCGAAACCGCCTCGTCGTCGATCGATTCCTGCGCCGCCGGCGGTGCCGGCGGGATGCGTTCGTTCGGCAGTTCGGCGACGAAACGCTGCTCGAGCAGCCAGTGGTTGCCGAGCAGGCTCGCCGGGCAACGCGCCTGCGCCAGATGCGCCGCGACATAGGTGCGGTACGCCGCATGCAGCCGCTCGCGCAGTGCCGCGTCCTGCAGCCATTGCAGCAGCAGCGGCATGTCCGCGGCGACGCTCAGCTCGGTGGCGGTGAAGCCCGGATCGTTGCCGCGGATGCGCGCGAACATGCGCACCAGGCTGTCGGCGACCTGGGCTTGGCCGTTGCGCTCCAGCGCCGTGCTGGCGAGCACCATCTTCAGTGCCGGCGCCACGTCGGTTTCCTGTTGCGCCTTGTCCACGCGCTCGGCGAGCGCCGCCGCCTGCGGCGCGGCCTGGCCCGGCTGCAGTGCGGTCGCCAACGCGTAGGTGGGGCTGGGATCGTCGATCAGCTCGGCATCGCAGCCGGCGGCCTGCGGCGTCGGCAGCGCTGCGAACAGCGCGGCCGCCTGTGCGGGAGACGTCGCCAGGATGCGCGCAGCGCGCGTTTGCAGCGACAGCCGGTCCAGGCCGGCGGTGCGGGTGTCGCGCAATTCGTCGCCGTGCTCTTCGCTGACATAGCCGGCGCTGGCCAGGCCGGGCATGCGCCGCATCGCGCGTTCCGCCAGGACCGACGCCTGTTGCGCCAGGCGCAGCGCGGCGTCGCGGCGATCGCCGCCGGCCGGCGACGGCAGGTCTTTGGCGTCGGCGATGCGCAGCAGCGCGTCGGCCTGGAAATCGGCCGGTAGCGCCTGCGCCGTGGCGATGACCTCGCGCGCCGATGGGCCGGGCACGGTGTCGGTGGAAGAAGGTGACGCGGACGGCATGTCGGTCGCGGCGACAGCGCGATGCGCGGATGCCGGCGCGGCGGCTGGCGCCGTGGCGGCGCGTGCGCCTTGCGCAGTCGCTGCGCGTTGCAACAGGAGCCAGCTCACGCCGGCGACGAGGAGCAGGACAAGCAGGTGACGGGGACGTGGACGGGGAACGGGACGCATAGCGGATGCTTCCTGGGTGGAGAGTGCAGCGGGAAGCCGGGGAGCGAACTCCCCGGCCGGATCATGCCGCGATCACTCGTAGCGCGAGGTATTCCGGAAAATGTGCGAACGGGTAATGCTGAGCGGGTCGTCGCTGATGATGCTGGTGAAGCCGGCCAACGCCTGCACGCCGAAGTCGGAGCGGTCGTCGGCGACTTCGTTGCCGAAGTACTTGGTGCGCGTCAGGTAGTCGCTCAGCGCCGCGCAGCAGGTCCCGTTGCTGCGCACGAAGTGCTGGCCGTCGTGGCTGCCGAGTCGGTACTCGGGCACCGGCGAGAACGCACCGAGCGCGCGGTGATTGGCCTGCTCGCCGGCCAGCAGTTCGCCGGTCGGATCGCTGCGGCGCGGTTGTTTGTTGCCGATTTCCAGCCAGGCGAAGCCTTTCTCGCCGCGCGCCTGTTCGATCCACGCATTGACGCGGCAGAACGGCGTGTTGGGGCTGATCGTTCCGCACAGGCCGGTATAGCCGCCATCGGCGAGCCGGTCCATGTCGCCAGCGTAGACAGTCGGTGCGAACGCGACGCCCTTGGTGTAACGGGTGATGTCGCTTGGCGTGCGCGGCAGCAGCGAGGCGCTGAACTTCAGTACCACCTGGTTCTGCATGCCCAGGTAGAGGGCCAGGTCGGCAGCGCGCGACACCGCGTCCAGGGTCTTCAGGTCCAGCACCACGACCATGTGATTGGCGTTGCGGTGCACGGCATCCAACGCGTTGGCCAGCGGCACCGGGCGGTAGTTGGTCTTGGCGAAGTTCTTGTCGCGCAGGAACGAATTGACCAGCTCGTGGCTGGTCATGGTGCGGATGTCCGGATTCCAGCCGGACGGATTGTTGGCCGGCTGGAAGATGTTGAAGTCCGGCGAATGGGCGATCACGCGGCCGGCGTTCTGGTCGTGGAACAACCACGGCTGCCCGTCGGAGGACTGCTTGACGTCCAGTTCGATCGCTTCGATGTTGTTGTTGTAGGTGTTGAGGATGGAGCAGGTGGAATTTTCCGGGCAGCCGTTGCCGACCAGGCCGCGATGCGCGATCACCGCGACGCTGGCGCGGCTGCCCTGGTAGGGGCTTTTCATGGCGTTGAGGATGTGCTGCGGATTCCAGTTGTTGGCCGCCGAGGCGAGGCCGGACAACACGGTCAGCGAGGCGCAGGCCAGTACCAGCGATAGGCGTTTGAAGCGTTGCTTGGACGATTTCATGTGCTCTCCTGTTGGGAGTGGATGGATGGACGTGACACAGGCGCAATGACGCCGATGGCGGCCGACCGTGTTGGCTCGACCGTCGCGGCGAATCGCTCGGAACGACGGCTGCGCCATCCATGGGCGCGATCTGGCTCCATGCCGACCGTCTTGGGCTTGGCTCTCCGCGACGCGTTGCGACTGTCGCCGCGTCACGAGGATTGAGATCGACGACGGCTACCGGTGCATGTCCGATGCGCGCAAATAGCGTTGCAATGCCGCTGGTTCGTCGGTCTGGATCATGCTCACCCCATGCGCGCGCAGCGCGCCCCAGACGCTGGCCGGATCGCGCAGCGCGCGCTGGTCGGTGTAGTCCGCCGACAGCCGCATCGGCCGGCCGCTGGCGATGTCGTTGGTCATCGTGTTGACGAACAGGCGCGTGCGTGGCGCCAGTTCGCGTTGGGCGATATCCAGCACCGCCGGGTCGTCGAACATCACCTGCACCACCGCCGGACGCAACGCGGCGGCGCGGCGCAGCGCCTGTTGCGGCGAAAGCGCGGTGTCGCGTTGCAGGTACAGCACCTGCAGCGCGATGCCGGCCGCGTGCGCGCGCTGCAGCGCCGCCTGCGGCACGTCCAGCGGGACGTTCAACAGCACGTCGCGTTGCGCACCGGCCGCCTCGACCACGTCCATGATCTGGTCCAGCGCGGCGGCCTTTACGTCCAGATTCACCAGCACCCGGCCGCGCGCCGCGGCCAGCGCCTGCGCCAGCGTCGGCGGGTGGCGCTCGGTCAGGGTGCTTGTGCGGCCGCCGCCGCGGCTGCGCACGCGCAACGCGGCGATCTGCGCCGCGTCCAGGTCGGCTACCGCGCCATGTCCGTCGGTGGTGCGGTCCACGGTCTCGTCGTGCATCAACACCAGCGTCCCGTCGCGCGTGGTGCGCACATCCACTTCGACCATGTCCACGCCGTGCGCGATGCACGCGGCGATGCCGTCGAGGGTGTTCTCCGAGGCGAACTTCCAGCATGCACGGTGCGACACCACCAGCGCATCGCCGTGCGGATCGCGCAGGCGCTCCGGCAAGTCCGTCGCCGTCGCCGTCATCAGCGGCAGCCAGATCGCCGCGCCCATCAGCAGTTTGCGGCAGCGCATGCTCACCACCGCCAGGTCAGCGATGCGTTGTAGTTGCGGCCGAAGATCGGACGCGCGTAGATCGCCTCGGCGGTGCCTTGCCCGGACAGCGTATCCACCCGCGCGTTGCCTTCGGTCAGGCCGATGCTGTTGTCGACGTTGGCCGCATGCAGCTGCAGTTCCAGGTTGTCGCTGAGGTGGGCGAACAGGCCCAGGTCGTAGGTGGTGTAGGCGGGCAGGGCGGTGGCGTTGGTGTAGTCGACGTAGCGCTGGCCCATGCGGTAGGCGGTGGCCGACAGTTCGAGCGGACGCCCGGCGATATCGAAGTACAGGGTCGGGCTGAGCGAGGCGATGAACTTGGGGATGCGCGAGATCTGCTTGCCGTCCAGGTCGCCGTAGCTGGCGCCGGTGGTGGCGTTGCTCAGGCTGCGGGTTTGCGGATCCTGCAGCGTCGCCGAGCCGGTCACACCGAAGTACGCCGACGGGCGCCAGGTGAACTCCGACTCCAGGCCGAAGGTCTGGGTCTGGCCGACCAGGGCCAGGGTCTGCACCGCACCGGTCGCGTCGAGCACGATCGCGCTGATCGACAGATCGTTGAAGCGGCTCCAGAAACCGACGGTGGAGAACGAGAAGGTATCGCCGAAGGCGCCGCGCAGGCCGGCCTCGGCCTGGTCGATGTCGGTGACTGCCGCGTTCTGCGTCTGGTAGACGTTCTGCAGCCGCGGCAGACGCTGCGAGGTGGTGTAGCGGGCGAAGGTCTGCAACTGCGGGGTCAGCGCGAACTCGGCGCCGAGCGTCCACTGCGTGGCATGGCGACGATCCTCGCGCGCGCTGAACGCGCCGCTGAGGCCGCCGGCGTTGTCGTCGGCCAGGGTGGTGGGATCGCCGAGGTTGCGCGTGGTGTTGGCGTACACGCCGCCGTCGGCGCTGTAGCGGGTGTAGCGCACGCCGGCATCCACGCCGAAGCGGCCGAAGCGCACCGAGTCCCACAGGTACGGCGACAGGTAGGTGCCGTTGGCGAAGCCGCGGGTGACGCCGTTGCCGTAGCGCACGAAGCCGTTCTGGGTGACCGAGCCGACCACGTTGCCGGCCGCGTCGTAGGCCAGCACGTCCAGGCGCTGCGCATTGTTCTGCAGCGTGGTCAGCACGGTGTTCTGCAGGCGGTCCTGGGCGTATTCGAAGTGCTGCATGTTCACGCCGGCGGTGAGCGTGTGCTGGCCGAGCGCCGATTCGCCGAATGCCTTGCTCAGGCGCAGATCGTCGGACAGCGTGCGCAGGTGGGTGCGTGCGTTCCACAGGCCGCTTTCCAGCACCAGGCCGTCGGCGCCGGCCGGGTCGTAGACGGCGCCGTCGCCGCTGCTGACGTAGCCGACGCGGGCCACGCGGTTGCCGAAGCCGGTGCGCGCGCGGCCGAGCTGGGTGGACAGATAGGCGGCGGCGTCGGACGGCGCGGCGCCGGAGAACAGCGCGGTGTAGTCCACCTCGGCATCGACGAAGCGCATGCGATTGTTCAGGGTCAGGCCGTCGTCCAGGTTCCACTCCAGGTGGGTGCCGAGTTGCTTGACCTTGTTGTGGATGCCGTCGGCCAGGTCCAGGTTGCGGGACACGAGGCGGTTGCCGTCGAAGGTCGGCACCGTGGTGTGGCGCAGGTCGTTGGACAGCAGGGTGCCGTCCAGCGGGTCGAGCAGCGCCGACAGCGACTGCGAGGGCGTGCGCGGATCGTCCAGCGGGATCGGGTTGTAGAACGCGGTGCGGTCGTCGAGGTACTTGGCGTCCACGTCGAGGATCGCATCGCCCATCAGGAAGGTCAGGTTGCCGCGCAACTGGCCGCCCTTGTCGGCGGTGTAGCCGGTCTCGCGCAGGCCGTCGTCGCTGCGGTGGTAGCCGCCGATGCTGTACAGCACGTTCTCGCTCAGCGGGCCGGAGCTGTAGGCGTCCTCGCGGCGCAGGCCGTCGCTGCCGACGGTCATGCGCACCGCACCCTCGGGCGTGGCGGTGCCGTGGCGGGTGATGGCGTTGACCGTGCCGCCCGGCGCGTTGGTCGCGAACAGCGGCGAGGTGCCGCCGCGCACCACTTCCAGGCGCTCGGTCATCATGTCCAGCGAAAACAGCGTATCGACGTTGAAGAAGCTTTCCTGCGGTTCGTCGAACAGGGTCATGCCGTCTTCCTGGTACTGCACGTAGTACCAGCCGCCGGCGGGCAGGCCGCGCACGTACAGGTTCTGGCCGCCGCCCTGGCCGCCGGAGGGCTCGGCCGAGAAACCGGGCACGGCGCGCAGCATGTCGACGCTGCTGCTCGGCGCCGCGCGATCCAGGCGTTGCTTCGACACCACGCTGATCGCGAACGGCGCGTCCTTCTGCGACTGGCCCTGCGGGGTGCCGGTGACGACGATCTGATCCAGGGTGGTGGTGGCGTCGGCGGCGGGCGCCTGCGGCGGCTCCTCGGCATGGGCGCCGGCGGCGAGAACGGAAGCCAGCGCCAGCGCGAGCAGGCTCAGGTGTGGATGGTTGGTGCGCATATGGAACTCCCCCATTAAAAGTATGTGGGGGTAATAGTATTTACCATGTATGAAACTTTCGTGTCCACATGCTAGCGTTGCCGCACATCCACTGCGGGGTCCGCGTCGTCCCATGCTCCATGCCGATTTCCCGCCGCGCGTCAGCGCCGGCGGCCGCCAGTTGCTCGACCGTGTGTTCAAGGCAGGGGTGCAGACCCAGGCGGCGCTGAGCCGCGACCTGGGCCTGTCGCAGCCCACGGTTGCACGCCTGCTGCAGGGCTTCGTCCAGGACAGGATGGTGCAGCTCGGCGCGCGCGCCGCCGAAGGCCGTGGCAACCCCAGCGTCGATGTGCGTCTGGCCCCGGACTACGCCTACGCGTTCGGCATCGGCCTGATGGGCGACGTAGTGGCGCTGGCCCTGGTCGATTTCGCCGGCGCGGTGCGCGGCCAGCGTCGCATCGGCCTGGCCGACATGCGGCGCGCCCCGGTGCTGGCGCAGCTGCTGCGGTTCCGCGAGGAACTGTTCGCCGAAACCGGTGTGGATCCGGCGCGGGTAGTCGGCACGGGCATGGCGGTCTCGGCCTTCTTCACCGGACAGGGCCAGCAGATGGCCGGGCCGCCGGCGCTGGAGGACTGGACTCAGGTCGAGCTTGGGCCGATCCTGGAAGACGCGCTGGGCTGCGCGGTCACGGTGGAGAACGACGGCGCGGCGGCGGCGGTGGCCGAGAGCCTGTACGGGGTCGGCCGCGACTGTCGCGACTTCGCCTACCTGCACCTGACCAACGGCTTCGGCGGCGGCATCATCGCCGACGGCCGTCTGTTCCGCGGCCATCGCGGCAACGCCGGCGAGTTCGGCGGCATCTGGACCGTCGGCGGCATGGCCTACCCGAACCTGGATGCATTGCTGGCGCTGGCGCGCGCGGCCGGGCAGGACTACGCCGGCGTGGAGCAGATGCTGGGCGACATCGGCCCGCACAGCCCGGGCGTGGACGCCTGGCTGGCGCTGGCCGAAGCGCCGTTCTCGCAGCTGTGCGCGTATCTGGCCTACACCCTGGATCCGCAGGCGATCGTCATCGGCGGGCGCCTGCCGGCGCCGATCGGCGAGCGCCTCATCGAACGCATCCGTATTCCTCGTGCGCCCAACCGGCATGGGCTGGCGCCGCCGCTGCCGGAACTGCGCATCGCGCGTACCGCTGGCGACGCGGTGACCCTGGGCGCGGCGCTCATGCCATTGCAGCGAGCCTTCTTCGCCTGAGCGGGCGGCGCCCCGACAGCAGCGCCAACAGCAGGCACAGCGCGCCGCAGGCCAGCGGACCGGCGGCCATCGCCCAGCGCAACAGCAGGCAATGGCTCTCGCGGTAGTCCACCGCGCCCAGCAGCAGTCCGATCACGGCGATGCCGGCCGCCAGCGCAACCTGCGCGCTGGCGACCAATGCGGCGAAGCACAGCGCGTGCTGGGCAACCGCGCGCTTGGCGGTCAATTGCGCATGCCACGCCCAGACCAATTGGCCGCTGCTGCCGCCGATCGCGCCGATGCATGCGGCCGCCAGCAGGCTCAGCTGCGGCTGCGCCGGCAGCGCCAGCGCGAACAGTGGCGCGCTCAGCAGCAGCGCCACGCCGAGCCAGGCCAGCCGTTGCCGCGGCGGATGGTGCCGGCCCAGCCGAGCGGCCAGCGGCTGCACCAGCACCGACCCCAGCGCATAGGCGATCAGCACCGCGCTGCCCCAGCCTGGCGAGAGCAGGCCGTAGGCGGCCACGTACGGCGCCAGTTTGGTGAAGGCGGGCAGGGTCAGCGAGATCGCGACGATCAGCAGCAGCGGCTGCCAGGGAATCGCGCGCCAGCACGGCGCCGGCTCGGTGCGCGTCGGTGCGTCGGCGATGGCGCCCGCGAGCGATGCGCCCTCACGCAGTAGCGTGCGCCGCAGATGCCAGGCGCACAGCGCCGCCACCGCGGCCAACAGGGCACTGGCCTGCAGTGCGAAGGCCGCGCCCTCGGCACCGCGCGCCAGCATCGCGCCAACGATCACGCTGATCAGCAGCGCCGCGATGCCGCTGCCGGCCAGGCGCAATGCGCTGGCGCCGTCGTGGCCGCGCCACGGCCAACGCACCAGGCTCA
>Ga0182005_1001302_pt1 | contig 10244 bp, 9 predicted proteins | sample Sormic07211103_1_FD_123021 | JGI IMG/M metagenome (GOLD analysis project Ga0182005, IMG submission 123021) | Rhizosphere microbial communities from Sorghum bicolor, Mead, Nebraska, USA - 072115-103_1 MetaG | ecosystem: Host-associated > Plants > Roots > Rhizosphere | place: USA: Nebraska...
ACTGCGTAACGGTCAAAACGAGGAAACAGAAGTAGCAAAACCAACCTTAAAACCGGACATTTTTAAATGGCTGGAAGGTGGACATCTGAATCCGGGTATGACATGGGTTGTAGTGGCTAGATTGAAATGTCCGAGTTCATGCCCGGAACGGCGCATTTACCTGCGCCGTCCCAGTACTTCGGAGGAAAAGTAAGTGCTTTTAGTGCTCCGGAGGGAAAGTATGCGGTTTTGGCACGTTTACATCTCAACCACATAGATTTGCTACCTCCACATTCCAACCATATATAGTTGCTACGCACGAGAAATACACTTATGTAAAATTTAGGAGCCCGAACTGGCTTGCTTCATTGGCTGTATCCTCCGCCACACGTTCCGTACTCTTGCCGAATTCAGGTCGCCCGTCCATCGGCTCAATAGCAATAACGGCGCCGATCGGAAGTACTCACGGGACTATACTGTGCGTGGTGTGGTCGACGGCTCGTCGCATACCGATGGGCATCTTGCCCCCTGTTAATTTTCTGAGAGGAATTCCCCCCACCTTTATGGCTACCTATCTCGAACTGAAGGCGCAAGCCGAAGCGCTGGCACAACAGGCGGAAGAAGCGCGGCTCGCGGAGCTAGACGCCATCATTTCCTCCATCCGCGAACAGATTGCCGAATACGGGATCACGCCCGAACAACTTTTCGGTCGACGTCGCACCGTTGCATCGAGCCCTCGTGCCCCGATCGCGCCGAAGTATCGTGATCCGAAGACCGGCGCGACGTGGAGCGGCCGCGGTAAAGCGCCGCAGTGGATTGCGAAGGCCAAGAATCGCAGTCGCTTTTTGATCCCCGCCTCAGAGTGAGCCGCGAGCACGCGGTCGAGCGCCGCCCGCGCGCTGCCTAAATGCTATTGCTCAATCGGATTCACGGTTACGGGTGGTGGCAACGATTCGCCCGGCACGTCGTTCTTGGCGTTTAATCGTCGCGCAAGTACGCGCGCCCGCCCGGCGGTGCTTAAGCTAAACACAAGGTTTGTCGCAACGAGGAGAATGAAGATCAGAACCGCCGTTATGGCTCTGCGCTGGGCTTTTAACCCGTCATTGACAGTTTCCTTTAGTGCCCCGTCTGCGATGCCCTTACAGATCGCCATTGTCTCGTCAGGGGTTAAGCCGGTGAGATTAGTGGTCGGCAATGTCGACCTCTCACAGGCCTGAGCATCGAGCCGCCAAGATTTCCCCCAGATGCCCTCGACGCTTGCGCCGTCACTCCATAGCCACGTCTTCGAAACGTTCATGGTGATTAGCGTCGTCTTCTGATGACTCGCTTTGTCGGCCGTCACGACAAAAACCGCCATCATGAGCGCAAGCAAGATAGTGGGGGCGATGAAATGCTTGGTCTGTGGGGACTCGAGTGGCTCGTCTTTCGAGGGATCGATATACGCGCGAACACGTTTGACTTCGCTCGGAGTGAGATTATGGCGCTCCATCCAGGACAGCAGCCGATGTAGATCGGATACTGATCGGGCCGATACGCCATACACCAATCTAAATCGCATCAAGTCAAGCTGATCTTGCCCGAATGACTTCAGCTTATTGTCGTTGAACTCTTTGTCACCGACGAATGCCGCCCACACCTTTTCCCGAATTAACTGTGGCGAATTCAGTCGAATGATCGCATAGCCTGCGAAGCAGGCGATACCCAAAATGGATAGTAAATAGGTAATAAACGGCGCAATCGCTGCGCCCAGAATGGGATTCATGCCATTCCTTCTAAAATATAGCTCCGGGAGCAAAATAAACACCAGCTCGCTTCGCCCTAGTCAAATCTTCGAATCCAGCGCAACGTCTCTTCCTTCTTGTCGAGATTGTCCGGCACGCGGAAAAGCCGACTCGAATATGCCTCGAAGCGAACGGGCTTCGTGTACCTCGCAACCATCCGATACGCATCTGGAATGTCACCCCGTGTCGCATCGCCGAGCTGCGGATTCTCTCCTGCCTGAATCACAACCCCACCTGGATATTCGTGGATCTTGCACGTCGGTTCGAGCGCAGCGCGCATCGGACCGGCACCGCCGAGTTCGGTGACAATATCGTCCCCGAGCACTGTCAGCCAGTTCACGCACTTGATGCGATTGTGGACGTCCTCCGCTTCCATTGAAAAATTTACGCCCCCAATGTAGTCGAACCCCGGGAAGCGTTTCATCAATGGCAACGCGTATTTCGTGTTCTGCGACATACCCGACGCATAGATCAAAGAGAGGCCGGCCGTCCCATGCACGGGCTGCAACAAGGCACTCCATCTCAACACCGCGGCTAGCATCACTTCGAAATTGGGTCGACCACTTTCGCAGACCTGCATATACGCGGACATACAAGAAAGCTCTTGCTCGTCGCTTCGGCTAATTAACACGTGCGCCTGATAAGGTTCGATATCGTCCTTCTTCAGGCCTATGTCAACTGCACCAAACAATGCGGTGCTGTATCCGGTCTCGGCAGGATCACGCGCATACTCCGCACGAACTCGCGCCTCAAGATCGTTCGATAATTTGACGGTCCTGCGGGCGTCTCTCGGAAGTATCTGATCAACTTGGTCCGGGAACATCCGATGGTAGTCGACTAAGAATTGGAGGGCCTGCTCGCGGAGTTCGCTCCGGTCAGCATTCGAAATATATAGTTCGCATCCCAGACCAAATTTTGCAGCTGGCCCGGAATCCGCACTCGCATAGGGAAGATAGAGTTCGTCCAATGCGCATGGCCCGCCATGCGATTCGAGCAAGTCTGCCACAACCTGAGATGGTTCCATCGTTTCGTCTCTGCAAGAAGTTGAACCGCATGCTGCGGCAAAGTCATGGGATCGGCACGGCATTGCGCGGTGGGAACGCACGACTCCCCTCAGAAACAATCACGTACGCGAGTAGCGCGGCACCGGTCAACCGAATACCTGTCGTCGAGAACAACGCATCACCGATTCTGTCCATCAACCCCTTTTCCTGGGGCGCGGGTGCTGTAACTGGAACTGTCTTTGGCGGCGGCCAATCGTCATCGCAGTTACAGCGCTCGTCGACGCGAAACTCTTCGAAGTTGTCGGGGTCACCCGTATGCTTCTTTGCAATCCGTTGATAGTCTCTTTCGGCCTGCTCCGAAAGCTTATCTCCCTCGAACTTCATATCATACAGCTTGGTAACTTTTCCATTCTCGACCGGGGCAACGTCAAGACGACGTGAATTTGGCCGAATGTAGTTCGACGTCGGGATCTCTGGATTGCCCTTGCTCCCGATCAGGTCCCATCCGCTTCCTCGATCATACGGAATCTCCCGCCATACTTTCGCGTCTGGCTTCGGGTGGCCATTTCCATCGTAGTACTTGTCATCGATTTTCTTGCGCACACAATCCTGATAGGTCTTGCCAGGCGGCAACTTACCCTTCCACTCCTTCAAGCAGTCGCACGCCATCTGGCAGAGCTCGTCGAGCAAATCCTGTTCATCTTGCGGCAGATCGCGTTGCTTGAGTCCCGCCATGTTGACCGTGTTTCGATGGTTCATGAACAGCTTGTCGGTCAACCTGCAGGCCGCCTTCCCTTCGAATTTCACGTCAAACGAGTGGGTGATCCAGTCGGTTTCAGCGAGGTGTGTGCCCGACACAACGCCACCCATCGAGCCCGCCTCGTCGAAAATGCTCTTCGAGAACTGGCTGCCGTAGTTCGCGATCATGTTCCCGCCGTCGGCAAACACTGACGTCGTGCCCTTGACCAAGTCTCGCGAGTGCGCCTCGTTCTGATAGGGCACCGGCACGCCGTTGCCCGGCGTCTTACAAACGTCCGGCAACGTGTTGTCGCTTACGCCGCCGCTGCCGCGGTGGCAAAGGGTCAGGCCATTAACGTTGATGGTGATCGCCATGAGCGGCTCTCCTGCCATGCGGGCGAGGGATCGGTGGGGCCGATGAGCACTGCACCACGCAGCGAGTCATCGGAACTGGATAGAACGAGGTGATTCACCTGCCGTGGGCGCTTCGACATTCCGTAAGCGGCCAGCGCAACATGCGCGACCGCGCTCGCGGAAGCTAGATCGCCACTAGCAAGCGCAGGTACAACACGCTGCCAGCCCGGTGCCAGCACTTCGGCTATCCGAAGCGCCGTGAAACCGAACTGGTCGGCTCGATACGGTTCACCGTTCAGATCGACCGAAATCCAGCCGATCGGGTCGGCACTAAATTCCTGTCCCTGTCCGAGCGCGGCACGAACCGCTTGAGACAGGCCCGCCGCAATGCAGACCTTCCCAGAGTCGTGAGTGTGCGCCTCGTGTGCATGTCCCACGCCGAGCAGCCGCGCCCAGCCTTTTCCGCCCGACGCTAACTGCCCGGACAGCGCAACCGCGGCCGCACCTTCGCCAGGCACACGACCGTAGGGCTCTACCCGGAACCGACCGCGATACGCGCGCTGCGCTCCATGCAGCAGCGATCGCGCATCGAGCCACATCAGCGCATCGTGACTCAGGCCCGACTCGACGCCGAGTACGACGGCCAGCGCGGTCGGATCCGCGTCGAGCCTCTCGGCTGCTTCCTCGATCGCGGCGACACCCGCGGCATGGCCGCCCTTCCGGATCAGAACCTCTGTCCACCCCTCCGCTACCTCCTGGACCGATGCCCTCACCGTTTCGACGAGGTCCGAGGGCAGTCCAGGACGGAGCGCGTTCTCCGGAAGCACGATCCAAAGCCAACGGATGCGGCCCTGCAGAGCGTCGTGGCCTCGCCGCACCAAATCGCCCATCACTTGCTCCAGCGCCTCCCGCGCGAGCGCCCCCCAACGCGCCGAATCGAAAGGACGTTCGACGGGGAAGAAGCTGCCGCGGACCGGCTCGCCCGCGCCATCAACGTAATCGGGATGACGCTGGAGTTGGGCGAGCTGCGCGCGCACTGCCGTGTCGGCGAGCTCGATACTGGGGCCGGACGGAAAGATGCACGACGCGGAAACAATCACCGGCGTACGGCTCATGCGGGTTGCTCCGTGTCGGATTCAGGACTCGCCTCGGCTGCGGTCAGGACATCGCCGAATACGGCTTGCCACGCCTTATCGAGTGGTCGACGCTTCATCGTCACGCGGGTCTGTTCTAGCAAATTGACCTTCTCGTGACATGGCAATGCCATGTGGTACACCACGCATACGCGGAGGTCGTCCGGCTCGAGGATGATTGTGTGTATCACTGGCCGAGTATGCACGCGTGTGCCGTCGTAAAAGCGCGTCTCGCACACCAGCGAGACCTTGGGTAATCGGAAGTTCAAGCGGCCGCCGGGCACCAAATCCGGCCGTGTCACATTGAGGAGCGTCACTGTTTCGCCGCCCGACAGGTGGCCATTCGCTTGCTGCTCGGGCGGTGCGATCTGCCAGAATCGAGGGTCCAAATCCTCGGGCGGTAGCGGATGTCGTGTGTTGCGCCAGGTGTCGTCGTACGTGCCCCCGTGCTGCAGTCTCGCCGGCCAATGAGCTGGTAGTACACCGAACCCCGTAGTTGGCGGTACGTCGTCTCTCTTGCGAATCGGCTTCGTCACGGATTCAATATTTGGCAACCAGACGCGACCATCAGCGTCGGGCGTATAACCTCGCCCAACAGGGTTGCGGCTCGCCGGCGGTAATTCCGGCGTATCACCGCCGAATGCGTACTCATAGGCGAGCGGCATGCTCACGAAAGGCACCGCCTCACTGGGGCGCCACGACCAAAGCTTGCGCTCCCAATATCGATCGCCACATACCGTCGCAAAGTGGCCAGTCGCCCCAATCTGAAATCCTGCCCGCAGCGTCCTTACAGGCTCCCCATTCGGGGCCCACGCAGCTCCGTTCAGGACGATGTCGGTCGCCGCCTTGGGTGGCCCCAGGTCGGTATCGTAGAGCAAACCAGCACGCCCGTCGGCCGGTACCGGACCATGATTTAGCGGTAGCTGTTCGCCGGCGAGCCGGACCTTTCCGTCTGGCAGAATGCTATAGGTCGCCTTCACGGCTACGACCCATACTTCCGCTCCGTCGGAATCTCGCACCCAAGTCCGATCCGCAGCAAACGGGGTCCAGTTATCGACGCGCCACATACCGTCAGTTCAGTTCAATCTGGCCACCCGCGATCCGGTTCACACCGGCCGCGTCGCTCACGATGTATTCGCCGCGCAACGCGATCTTGCCGTTCGGATACAGTGTGATGCTCGCCTTCCCGCATCGCAGCGTAATTTTTTGCTTCGCTTCGAACACGAGTTCGTCCTCGGCAACCGCCGGCAGCTGAGGTCCCGTGTCGTCCGAGGCCGCCGTCGACGTGCCCGGCTGCAGAAGACATTCGATTTCGTGATTCATGCAATCCCCTTCTAGGTCAGCGTCTGGAAAAGCGCGCGCTGCGCGGGCGCGGAAAGGCGGGTCGGGAAGAGAGGCCCACGGGTCAGTCGTTGCAGATGTTCAGCGGCGAGTGGCCGCCATGCGAGCGGTCCGCAAATCAGGACCTCCCCGAGCCACTCAGGCGTAATCGGCCGGCCCGCGAAGTAACGTTGGGCGTCGTCGAACCGCGGGCCGTTCGTGTGCCACCAGGCTGCGAAACCAGCGGCGTCGGGCCATGGCAAATGCGCGTCCGGGTCGACATCAGGTATTTCGCCGTCGGGGAGCTGATCACGTGCATCCGGAAGCATCTCGGCGCATTGCCAATCATCGCGGACCGGATCGGCACCGGTGATCAGTGAAAGCGACGCAGCAGCGACCCGCGCGGTCCGGGGGGCCGCGAGGTGTTCAATCAGGGTCGGAACAGCGTCAATCCGGCCGAGCCACCCCAGCGCCATCAGATGAAGCCGTACTAACCCCGGTTCATCTAGTCGATCAAAGTAACGCGGGACTCGATCCGGCGCGTGCAGGGCCAAACAGCGCAGTGCGTTGCCGAAGACCCGTGTATCGGCCGCGAAATCGGAGAGCAGCTTGTCGAGTGCGTCACATGCGGCCGACTCGCGCGCTCCCGGCGCGAGCGAAAGCAATGTCCGCGCCGCCGCCGCCCGCGCGTCGGCAACGTCATGATCGAGATACCGTTGAGCACCAGTGGCGAGGTCGTGCCGGCCGACGCCCAGCACCAGTTGCAGCGCGTCGACAATCTCTGCGGCAGTGGGTTCGCTGATGATCTGCAGTTGCTGCAACGCCTGTTGCGCGACGCCATCGAAATCCCGATGCCGCGCACCGATCAGCGGCAAGCGGATCGGACTGGGCAAGGCTTCTATACGCGCTCGTACTTGTGGCGTCGCCGGCGCCCATTCAAACGCGTCGACCATCCCGACTCGAAGGTCGGGAATCGCCGTTGCAAGCGCTTGGCACCCGTCCAGCATTTTGTTGTCGTCGCGTGCCAGCGCGTACAGCGTCATCGCAAACATCTCGCCGGCGCGAAGCGGATCTGGTGTCGACACCTGCATTCGCCTCGTCGAGGGCTCTCCAAGCAGGAGGAGCGATTCCAACGCGGCCAGCAACCGATCGTCGAACTCCGCCAGATCAGCAAAGTCGACTGCCGAACTGGCCAGCATGTTTGTGCGTCGCCGCCATCCTATTGCGAGCAGATCAGCGTATTGGTCGGCGAGTTGCTCAGCGGTGCTCGCAATCAGCGACTGCCCCATGCCGCCTTCGATTGTCCGCGCGAGGGCTTCCGACGGAGAGATCGCCGACTGACCATCAGACGTATCTTCGACTGTGTGCATGCTTTGCGCGGTCAATTGCCGTTGATCGTGTTGCCGTCGACCTTCACTGCACCGGACCCAACAATCTGGATGTTCCCGCCGCGGATCGAGATGTTTCCATTGCTCTCGAGAACGATCGAAGCCTTGCCGGTGCGCAGTTCGATCCGGTCACCGGCCGTGATCGTGTAGGTCTTGCCGACCACCGTCGTCTTCGACAGCCCAACTTCCTCTGCTTGCGCGAGCCCCACAGCCGTGTTCATCGCGCCAACAACCGTGATGGTGTAGGCGCCACCAACGACCAACGCCTTAGCCAGCCCCACCTCTTCTGCCGATGCCATCGCGATCAACAGGTTCTGCATGCCATCGATCGTCTCGACTCGATTTCCGCCGACCGTCAACGTCTCGTTGTTGCCCACGTGCTCGGTGCGATCGAGGCCGACAGTGATCGTTTCGTTATTGCCTACCGTTTCGGTCCGATCGTGACCAACATTCACAGTTTCGTCGTGGTCAATTTTCTTCGTGCGATCGTTGCCGACCCAATGCGACTCGTCGTGCTCGACCTCGATTCGTTGATCCTTCTCGGCGTGCAACCACACCTCTTCGGCACCCTTCTTGTCCTCGAAGCGGATTGCGTTGGCGGTATTGACGTTCCCGGTCTTGGTCGAGCGTGTGAGAATCCCGCTCTGCGTCGCGTTCGCCGGCAGACCCCACGGTGGCATGTTTGCCGAGTTGTAAACGCTTGAGATGATCAGGGGGCGGTCCGGATTCCCATCGAGGAAAATTACGACCACCTCGTCTCCGATCCGCGGGATCTGGATCATCCCAAATCCGCGACCGGCCCATGGTTGCCCAACGCGGACCCAGCATGAGCTACCTTGATCGCGTTTGCCCAGTCGATCCCAATGGAATTGCACCTTCACACGGCCCAGATTGTCCGTGTAGATTTCCTCGCCCTCGGGCCCAACAACGACCGCAGTTTGCGGCCCAATGATCGACGGTTGCTCGATCGTGAATGCCGGCCGATACGGAATCTTCTTGCGAATGCAGGTGAAGCTGCACTGGTAGGTCGCGGCACCCTCCCCAGCCTGGTAATTGTTTGTGCCGCTATGCGTCACCGTGGTCAGCAGAAACTGGCGATCTTCAGGCTGGGTGCTGCCGTGGTCGTAGTGGTCGTCGAGCTCGAAATACAGGCAAGGCGACAACCGCCGGCTCGTGCTCGTACCGATGAAAATCTTGCTGTGCGCGGCAAGCGCCTGCGTCCTGAAACGCGTCAACGCTTCACCGCGATCGCTGTCTGGAAAGCCGTGCTCACCCAGATAGTCATAGACTTCGTACGATGGCACGTCGCCCTGATCGACTTCCGTGCCTCCAGACACATACCTGCGCGCGTGCGGCACCTTGTAATCGAAGGTCTTCAATCCGACATGCGTGGACTCGAGCTGGCGGCTCGCCTGAAACGTGGTGATCACCGCCAGATTGTCGAGTGCCTCGCCCTTCGTGTACTGCAGCACTGGACTGCGGCCGCCGATCGGCTTCGCGGCAACCGAGTTATCCGTGATGATGAGCTTGTGATCGTCCTTCGCATGCTCGAAGAAGAAGAACAATCCGTCTTCCTGCATCAGGCGCTCGACGAATTCAAGATCCGTCTCCCGGTACTGCGTGCAATAGCTGCGATTCTTCGTCGCCTTCGACAGCCTGAATTCGAACGATGCGATCTTTCCGTAATCGCGAAAGACTTTCGAAAGAATTGCTTCGGTATTCTCCTCCTGGAAAATCCGAATATCCCTGCTGCGCGAAAGCATCCAGAGCCAAGGCACGATGGTCGCACTGTAGACCGTGAAGCTGCCGTCATGGTCGAGGTGCGAGAAGTTTGCCACGTACCCGTGGAAGTACCGCTCTTCCGAACTTGCCAACGCGTCTGTCAGCTGTAACGTAATCGTCACAGGTTGTCCGATGAGCTTTTTCAGTTCGATATTCGAATCCTGAGAAGCAAGCCGAACGTGGAACTCGAAGTTTTGCGATAAGCCCTCGGTCCCCTGAAAATCGACGAGCACCAGATCAGACCGCCCTTTCATTGGCGTCTGGATGGTGAACAGCCGGTTGCTCTGTAGCCCAAAAAAGCCTGGAATATCTGACAGTTGCATGGCGCCCTCGGAACCCCGCATCGGAACGGCAGGATATTATTCGTCGTGGGATTTTAAACTGCCTGCCCCCGGGAGGATCAAGTTTTGCATTTCTTGTACCTCGAATATGGGGACCGAGCGGTACGGAAGGTGAATGGATAACCTGCTGCCCCATTACGAATACGAAGTCGGTCTACTCTTGCGCGGCGTCGCGGAATTTGCCCGCCGTTATCCGAAGATTGGCGCTCGACTCGGCATCGCCAATGGCCAGGGCGACCTGCATGTCGACAGAATGATCCAGGCGTTCGGACTCTTGGCCGCCCGTATCGACGCGAGGCTGGAGGACGCTTACCCCGAGTTCACCGAGTCCTTACTCGAAATGTTGTATCCGCAGTACCTGCGCACCGTGCCGGCCTGCGCGATCGCGCAATTTGACCCAGCTAATCTATTCGGTCAGCTGACG
>Ga0182005_1001303_pt1 | contig 10243 bp, 10 predicted proteins | sample Sormic07211103_1_FD_123021 | JGI IMG/M metagenome (GOLD analysis project Ga0182005, IMG submission 123021) | Rhizosphere microbial communities from Sorghum bicolor, Mead, Nebraska, USA - 072115-103_1 MetaG | ecosystem: Host-associated > Plants > Roots > Rhizosphere | place: USA: Nebraska...
GACCCCAATGCGCATAAGCTTCATGTGTGGACTCCTTCTCACTGTTGACTGTGGTTCGCACCTTCAGTCTGGCACTCAAGATGCCGAAGTGAGGAGGAGTCCATCCCATTGCTTTTGGCCGTTACTTGCCTGTCACGACCGCAGCCGACTGCTGCTTGATGCGAAGAGCCACCCGAGCTTGTATTAATCGGAGATTGTTCATTAGCGATGTGCCCGCGCGAGGTCGACTGACTCACCGGCATCGCCCCACAAGCCCTCAAATCTGAAATGGCATTTAATTTTCTGTGCCTGCCTCTCATCTCTAAAATCATCGATTCTTTGAAATCACACCACCCATGTATTCATTTAAATCGCGCAGATCTTTAATCCTCCAAGCGTACGGCGATAGCTTTACACCATTCTCTCGCAACGTTCTTGGAATCAAGTCTCCATTTGGACGAAGTATTATCGATGATACAATTACGCCCGGATAATCATTTAATCGCTTTTTGAAAGCGGATGTTGTTAGATCAGGCGTAGGAGGATTGCTTTTATTAGCCAATGGTCCTGTTGCTTTAAGATCTACTCCGTGGCACATGCTGCATCGCTGTAAATAGAGATTTTTTCCATTAACATTATCCGCGAAGGATAGTGATGCTTGAATTAGCGATGCAATTCCTAGCGAAGCGATGAATAACACTTTCATTGTTTCTATCTTCCTTGATGGGATCAGCGCCGACTGGAGGCGATTTGGTGCGCAGGAAAGATATCAGCCATCGTGTCCGCACGCACCGTCATTTCTGATGCCCATTGAATCAACTCGTTTTCCAGGCGCATCCCGCCGACCGCTTCTGGCCGTTCTCTGCCGTACATGGTTGCAAAGCATGCTGCTCGAATCCGATGCAATCGGTGGTCAGAACGAATGCAAATGACTGGTCAGGTTGATGCAAACGGGTGTTCCAGTGGAGTGCAATTTCGCATTCTCCACTGGGCGCCTTTATACAAGGCATCCAAGCCTATAAAGTAGCCCCCTCCAAACAAGGAGGATGGAACAGTGCTCACCAAAATTGAGCTGCTGGACGAACTGCTTCAGCGCTATGCCGGAAACCTCGGCAATGACTTCACCGGATACCGAAATCATGTGTACCGAGTCATCAACTTTTGTTGCTCGCTCAGTACGCTGGACGCTGTGAATCTAGAAAAGATAGTTTTGGCCGGGGTATTTCATGATCTTGGTATATGGACGGCCAAGACGTTTGATTATTTGCCCCCCTCAGAGCAATTGGCAGAAGACTTCCTTCAGGAAATCGACAAGCTGGATTGGGCGCAAGAAATTATCTTGATCATTCGCAACCACCATAAAATAACTCGGTCCCATCGCGATCCACAGAACCTTGCAGAGGTATTTCGCAAAGCCGATTGGGTCGACGTCTCCCGTGGTGCGGTTACTTTTGGACGCTCACGACAGAAGCGACGTGAGATATTCTCGGCCTTTCCTGATGCAGGATTTCACATTCGCTTAGTTCAGCTTTCGCTCAAACGACTGCTAACGAACCCATTGAGCCCACTGCCAATGATGCGGCTCTGAATTTAGTGAGCCCACCCAGGCTGTGGTGATCACAATGCTACCGGACTTGTGGTCGTTGCACGGCGCGCATTGCTTCCAGACATTGAGCGCTTTGGGGGGGACCGCCCATACGGGAACACCCATACCACATGATTATAGGAATACCGATTTGCAAGAGTATGGGAGCGCCCGTAATACTTCGCGGATGGAATTTAAAGAAAGACTCAAAATCGCCCGTCGCCATGCCGGTCTAAACCAGACCGAGCTTGCCGAGCGCGCCGGCCTCACGCAGACATCAATTTCCGACCTTGAGCGCGGCAAATCGAAGGCGACAGCCTTTGCTGCTCAGATTGCTTCGGTCTGTGGTGTCTCCCCTATGTGGCTCGCTGAAGGCAGTGGCGACATGCTCAAAGGTGTTGCAGTAACTGCTGAGCGCACTCAACCAAACGTGGCAATGTCAGACATTGAGACATGGGATGACGAAACCCCGCTCGATGACGACGAGGTTTACGTGCCATTTCTCCAGGAAGTGGAGTTAGCAGCGGGCTCCGGCCGATTCGCGATTGCCGAAAGCGCCAGCGCCAGGCTGCGCTTCTTCAAGAAAGACCTTCGCCACAACAACGTTCAGTTCAGCAACGCGAAGTGCGTCGCGGTGAGCGGCAACAGCATGCTGCCGGTGCTGCGCGACGGCGCCACGGTTGGCGTGAACGTTGGCAAGAACACATTGAGCGATATCGTCGACGGCGAGATGTACGCGATCAACCACCACGGCCAGCTAAGGGTCAAACAGGTGTACCGCACGCCCACCGGAATTCGCCTGCGAAGCTTCAACCGAGACGAACATCCGGACGAGGACTACACGTTCCAGCAAATCCAGGAGCAGCAGATTTCGATTCTGGGACATGTGTTCTGGTGGGCGATGTATTCGCGTTGAAGGGCTGAGTTGGCTCCAACGGTTGCAGCCTTGGCAGAACACACGCTCTGCTGGACGCCACTCCTCAATGCCTGGACGAGCTTGAGGCGTTCGTCGTACTGCGCGTGGCTGCACTCCCAAGAAGAATTTCAGCGCATCCAATCTCACCAAATACAGACCCCCTCTCCATAGGAATGTGGGAGCGGCTGGATTATGGGAATGCCCATTGACATAAATTACGGGAATACCTATATTTCAATTCAAGCCAACGCATCACTGGCCCAGCAGCACCAAACGTAAGGCTCAACTGAGCAAAGGGTGACATCAAATGAAATAGGGAAATGACCATGACCGTAGACATCAGCAACTACACAATCGCTACACCGCTTCCAATCTCCGACACCAACCCGATCGCGCTTGAATTGATCGGTTGGCGGGCACTGCTTGAATGCCCGGAAGTTGTTTCGATGCTTCCAGATGGCTCGCTGCAAATGACGGCGCCGACGCTCGGTGCTTCGAGCAAGAGCACCCTGCGGACGCGCTGCGAGTGGAAAGAGCCGGGCTATTGGTTGTTCGCCAGCGCTGCTGACCACTGGAACCGACAAGAAATGCGAGTCACGAAGGTCAACTCGCTGCAGAAGGTTGTGATCAGCCAGATTCATGTTCAGGGTTCGGAAAGGCCACCTGTAAAAGTGTTTTGGAACAAAGGCCGAATCACGATGGGATTTCGGTCGAGCTATCTCCAGGAAGACCCGGTGAACACGACGATTCTGGAAGACGTGCCACTCGGTGCACTTTTCAAAATCAACATTCACGCCAATTCGAGCGGCGCTGTATCCGTCTCGGCGAGCTGTAATGGCGTCAAATCCACCTCTGCAATCATGCGCCTCGACAACACCTGGGACACGAAAACTCTCGCCTTCCACGGCGGTGTGTACAACCAGATCGATTACTCCGACACCACTGACCCGCAAGACGGTTCGGTCTGCATCATCAGCGACCTTTCCATCACCCACCTCTGAAATCGCGCATTTCGTGCGAGCAAGACAACCAGCGTCACGTCAGCCTGACGGTAACTGCCCGCCCCTCTCATTGAGAGCGCATCGGAGTGTGATCTGTAGCAAAGCAGGCACCTGACCGGTAATCAGGCCAGCCACTGAGTACGCCGGGCAGAGACCGGCGCAGGCAGAGCCAGAGGTGACGACCTCGCGCAGATCACCCCCGCTGCGCACGGCACGGATGAGCGCAGCCGAGTGGCTTTTGATCAGTTCACGACCTGAATGCACCACTGGAAAAGCGATTCTCGGTTGAGGCAGATATCCGAGCGCAATGCTCAACACGTCTCGAACTAAACAGACCACAAAAGACTTCCCGGATGGGTCAATCATCCCGACCTTGAAACCGCAAACGGTATTGCCCCGGGCTCTCCCCCGTCCATTTTTTGAAGGCGCGGTGAAACGCACTCGGCTCCTGAAACCCCAACTGTTCGGCAATATCGCTGATGTTCGCCTTACTCTGGCGCAACCGTTCAAACGCCACCCCGCGCCGCACTTCATCCTTGATTTCCTGATACGAACAGCCCTCACGTCCCAGTTTCCGGCGAAAGGTACTGGGGCTCAGGTGCTGTTCCAGGGCGAAGTCCTGCAAGGTCGGCCATTCGCTGTAATGGCTATGGCGCAGGCGCTGATGAACCTGCGATGCCAGCCCATGCTGGTTGCGGAAGCGGATCACCAGCCATTGCGGTGCGGTGCGCAAAAACACTTTCAGCGAGGCAAGGTCCTGAACCACCGGCAGCCGCAAGTAGTGACTGGCGAACTCGATTTCGGTGTGTTCGGTACCAAAGGTCAGGTTGGGCCCCCAGAGCAAGGCGTCATCACGCAGCGACAAACGCTGATGACGAAAGTCCGCACGATCGATGGGAATTCGCCGCCCGCCCAGCCAACACAGCAGACTGATCATCAACACCAGAAACGTTTCTTCGCCCAGCCGGCTGACCTCGCTGTTCTGCGAGCGGGTCTGCAAGCTGATGACCGCACGCTTGCCACGCACACTCAACGTGCCGCGAAAATCACGCAGGAACAACGCGAAATTGGCCAGGCACTGACGCATGGCTTTTTCCAGCGTCGGCTCCTGAATCAATGCCCGACAGATCAAGGCAAAACTGCCCGGCGGCATACCATGGGAGTCCAACTGGAAAAATTCATCGTTCAACTCACGAATCTGCGCCAGCCACAACGCGGCGAAAGCCGTGGCCGGCACCCGTGCTGTCGGCTGATCCATCAGTGCCGGATCAATTCCCACCTGTTCAAGGAGTGACCGCAGACTCTGCGGCTTCTCACGCAACGCATGGATCATGGGATACATGAAGTAAACCGCCACCGAATCCGTTTCCCGCATTTGAATGCCTCTCTCGTTACATCTGAACATGGCAAAAAACGCCATCACCCTTGAACAGTTTTGGCATAGGCCAGCGGCGCTGCTGATTCTAGACTCGTGCTCAACAAAAAAGACCTGTTCAAGAGAGCCAACATGAACCATTCCGATATTTTTGTAGTGAGCGCCGTCCGTTCTGCCATCGGCAGCTTTGGCGGTTCACTCAAGGATGTACCGCCTATTCAGTTGGCAACCGATGTTTGCCGCGCCGCTATCGAACGATCTGGCCTGGCGCCCGAGCATATCGGCCACGCGGTGATGGGACATGTGATCCCGACCGAGGCACGCGATGCCTACATCTCCCGGGTCGTAGCGATGAATGCCGGCCTGACGAAAGAGACTCCCGCCTTCAACGTCAACCGTCTTTGCGGTTCGGGTTTGCAGGCGATTGTCAGTGCCGCGCAAAGTTTGATGCTGGGGGATGCGGGCGCTGCGCTGGCAGGTGGCGTCGAGTCCATGAGCCGCGGCGCGTACCTGTTGCCGCAGGCGCGCTGGGGCGCACGAATGGGCGACATGCAGGCCGTCGACTACATGCTTGGCGCACTGCAAGACCCGTTTGCCGGTTTCCATATGGGGATCACCGCTGAAAATATCGCCGAGCACTATGGCATCACGCGTCAGGCCCAGGATGAGTTGGCGCTGCTCAGCCAACAGCATGCTGCCCGGGCGATTGCCGAGGGGCGTTTTTCCGGGCAGATCGTGCCGATCGAAGTCGCGACCCGCAAAGGGACGGTTTCGTTTGCGACGGATGAGCATGTACGGGCTGAGGTCAACGTCGAGCAATTGAGCCGCATGAAACCGGCGTTCAAAAAGGACGGCACCGTCACCGCCGGCAACGCGTCTGGTCTCAATGATGGTGCCGGCGCACTGATCATGGCCACCGGTCAAACTGTTCAGGAACAGGGTCTCAAGCCCATGGCTCGACTGGTGGGTTATGCCCACGCAGGCGTTGAGCCCTCAATGATGGGGCTGGGACCGATTCCCGCCACCCGTTTGGTGCTCAAGCGCGCCGGCCTGACCGTTGCCGACCTTGACGTGATCGAGTCCAACGAAGCCTTCGCCGCCCAGGCCTGTGCCGTAGCGCAAGAGCTGGGCTTCGATCCGCAGAAGGTCAACCCCAACGGTTCGGGCATCTCGCTGGGCCATCCGGTGGGCGCCACTGGCGCGATCATCGCCACCAAAGCCATTCATGAACTGCACCGCTGTCAGGGCCGTTATGCCCTGGCGACCATGTGCATCGGTGGCGGCCAAGGCATCGCCGTGTTGTTCGAACGGGTTTGATCACAAGGACATACGCATGAACCTACAGAACATTGGCGTTATCGGCGCCGGCACCATGGGCAATGGCATCGCGCAAGTCTGCGCCCTGGCCGGCTTCAACGTAACCTTGATCGACATTTCCGAGAGTGCTCTGCAAAAGGCAATCGCGACCGTCGATAAAAATCTCGATCGCCAGATCGCCAAAGACACGCTCACGCTTGAGCAAAAGCTCGCTGCCCTCGACAAGATTCGCACCAGCACCGATTACAGCAGCCTGCTGAACGCGCAACTGGTGATCGAAGCCGCCACCGAAAACCTCGATCTGAAACTGCGCGTGTTGCAACAGATCGCCGCGCAGGTCAGCGCCGAGTGCGTGATCGCCTCCAACACGTCATCGCTGTCCATTACCCAACTGGCGGCCAGCGTGAGCCGGCCTGAACGCTTCATCGGGCTGCACTTTTTCAACCCGGTGCCGGTGATGGGCCTGATCGAAGTGATTCGTGGCCTGCAAACCAGCGATGCCACCCACGCCCTGGCGCTGGACATGGCAAAAACCCTCGGCAAGACCGCGATCACCGCGGGCAACCGTCCGGGCTTCGTGGTCAACCGGATTCTGGTGCCGATGATCAACGAAGCGATCCTGGTGTTTCAGGAAGGCCTGGCCAGCGCCGAAGACATCGACGCCGGCATGCGCCTGGGTTGCAACCAGCCGATCGGGCCACTGGCTCTGGCGGATCTGATCGGTCTGGACACGGTGCTGGCCATTCTCGAAGCGTTTTACGACGGCTTCAATGACAGCAAATATCGCCCTGCACCGCTGCTCAAGGAAATGGTCGCCGCCGGTTACCTGGGGCGTAAAACGGGACGTGGCTTCCATGCCTATGCCTGAGCGTTGCTCACGGTTTGCCGAGTACCGGGGCAAGGTGCTGGAGCTGTTTGCCAGCAAGGGTTTCGGTCAGGTCGGCATGCGTGAGCTGGCGACAAGCCTGGGGCTCACTCCAGGCTCGTTGTATCACCATTACCCCAGCAAACAGCACTTGCTGCTCGACTTGATCGAGGAGTTCTACGAAGAGCTGTTGGCAACCTTGGGGCGCCTTGAACAACAGGCGCCGGCAAAACGCGACAGGCTCAACAGCCTGATCCGCGCCCACCTGAATCTGCACCAGGAAATGCCCTGGCATTTTCGACTGGCGGAGCGCGACAGTGGCTGTCTCAACGAGGAGCAGCAAGAACAGGTTCGCCACTTGCGTGAGCAATACGAACGCAAATTGCTGCTGATGCTCGGAGCCAAACCCCGCGTGAGCGAACCGGCGCAACGGGCCGCGGGTCGAGCCATTGCAGCCTTGCTCAACAGCGCGCCCAGTTGGCTGATGCACTATTCGCTGGATGAACAAGAGCGCGATAATTTGATGGAAAACATGGTGAGTGGCGCCATCGAGCGATTATTGGCGCCAAAGACGCGTAATTGGGTGACGACTGCCAACGCGGGCGACAGTACGAAGCCGCCAACTACGAAATAACAAGCCTATGCGGCTCTTCCTCGAACTGAGTCGTCAGCAGATTCCGTACGACAAAGCCCCGATTGTTCGGGGCTTTGTCATTTCTGGGGATACCTGCTGGTTGAGCCGGCAGACGTCGGAACAGTCGAAGGCTGCGGTCTTTTGACCTTCCAGCGCCCTTTGTTTACTGGGTGACCACAATCTTCCCGATCATCTGCGGGTGCAGCGCACAAAAATACTCGAACTCTCCCGGTGTATTGAACACCCAGGAAAAACTGTCATTCGTATCCAGCGCCCCCGAGCGAAACACCTTGTGGGTTTCTGCCACCGTGTGCGGAATCTGGTCGTCATTCACCCACGTCACTTTGGTGCCCACGGCCACGGTCAAATCCTTGGGTGCAAACATGAACTCCTTGATATCGATCTTCACCTCCTGAGCCCACGCCGGCATCGACAGCATCAGGCACACCACCGCCAACAGTCGCGTTTTCATCTGACCGCCCTCCCCTAGACCAGTGTCGAATCAATCAGCGCCAGCGGATGATCGCCCTGTGTCGCTCGCACATCGGTGATCCCCAGGTAATTGCGCAATTGATCGGCGGCCACCGTCATCGGCCCCGGTGCCGGCGCCACACCCGGTGCAGGTTGTGGGTAAGCCGTGCCACGGGCGGTGTGGAAGGTGATGTTGCCTTCGACCTTCTGGATGACTTGATGGATGTGGCCGTTCAATACCGTCACTGAACCGTACTTGCGCAGCATCGCAATCGCTTGATCACCATCCTCGGTGCCCCAGCCCCACGGCTGATAAATCGTCCACAGCGGAATGTGGGTAAACACGACGATGGGTGTACTGGTCGTCACCGCCCGCAAATCATCGGCCAGCCAGGCCAGTTGATCGGCGCCAAGGGTGGCTTCGTGACCGGCCTGGAAGTTGAAGACGTTTACCAGTGCGATGAAATGCACACCGTGGTCATCGAAGCTGTACCAGCCATTGCCTTTGGTGCCCTTGCCGTATCGCTCCAGGTAAAGCTTGCCGCCGCCCTCATCGAGGGTGTCGTGTTCACCCGGCACGTAATGCACGGTGGACGGCAGCCCCTTGAGCAACTGTGCCGCAGTGTCGAACTCCTCAGGCTTGGACAGGTGCGTGATGTCGCCGGTATGCAGAATCAGCGACGGTGGTTTTGGCAGCGCGATGACCTTGTCGATCGCCACCTGCAATGTCTTTGCCGGCTCCGGGTTGGCTTCCTTGTTGAAGCCGATGTGCGAGTCGCTGATCTGCACGAAGTGAAACGTGCTGGCCAGTGCCTTGGGGTCGGCGACGTTGCCTGCCTCATCCAGCGCAAAGGCCCGGGGAATGCCGCCGCTCAGGGCCCAGATAACCCCTGCCCCGGCCCACGCCGAGCACTTGAGCAGCGTTCGGCGGTCAGGGTTCAGCAAGTCGTCGGTGCGCAATGGGTGTTTTGATTGAATGTCCATCGGTATGTCCTCGCTGGCGGACTACAGTGATGTAGCTGACACGAGGTAAACCTTGCGGGATGAGTGTTTATTCCGTGCTGGAAAACAAATTCTTTTCAGGGAATAAAAGACCACGCACCACGGTTATAGGGGTGTGACAGTGCGGAAGCCACTATGAAGCGATTTGAGGACCTGATTGCGCCCCATCTGGACGCCGCTTACAACCTCGCGCGCTGGCTCACTGGCAACGACGCCGCCGCACGCGATGTCGTGCAGGAAAGTGCCCTGCGCGCCTTCAGGTTTTTGCAGCGTTTCGCCGATGGCAACGCCAAGGCCTGGTTTCTGACCATCGTGCGCAATGAAAGCTACACCTGGCTCAAAGCCTCGGCCGGGCGCCATTGGGTTGCTTTCGATGACGACATTGGCGATGACGAAGGCGCATTGAGCCACAGCCAGACCCCGGAATTGCTGGCTATTCACACGGAAAACGCAGCGCTGATCCAGCAAGCGCTGTGCGCCCTGCCGCCAGTGTTTCGTGAGGTGATTGTGCTGAAAGAACTCGAAGACATGCCTTACAAGGACATCGCTTTGGTGGTCGATATCCCCATCGGCACCGTCATGTCGAGACTGGCCCGGGGGCGCGCGATGCTCAAGCTCGAACTACTGAAGTTGCACGATCATGAATGAACTCGACTGCACGGTTTGCCAGACACGGCTGCATGGTTATCTGGATCACGAACTCGATCCTGCGACGGCTGCGGATGTAGCTGCGCATCTGGCCGCATGCCCCGAGTGCGCGCGGCTGCATGATGAAGTGAAACTGCTGAAGGTCAGTGTGAAGCGCCAGGCGCCGTATTACCCGGCGCCGGCATCGTTAGCGGCCAGCGTGTTTGCCACAGGTACTCCCGCGACTCGCGCCGTCGAGCGCTGGCAGAAATGGTTCGCACCGACGTTTTCCGCGGCGGCGCTGGCCTTGGCGGCAGTGCTTTATGTGATGACGCCGGGCAGCGAGCAACCTCTGATGGACGAGGCTGTCTCCAGCCATGTCCGCTCGTTGATGGGCGAGCATCTGAACGATGTGGTGTCCTCCGACCGCCACACCGTGAAGCCCTGGTTCACCGGCAAACTCGACTTCTC
>Ga0182005_1001304_pt1 | contig 10235 bp, 5 predicted proteins | sample Sormic07211103_1_FD_123021 | JGI IMG/M metagenome (GOLD analysis project Ga0182005, IMG submission 123021) | Rhizosphere microbial communities from Sorghum bicolor, Mead, Nebraska, USA - 072115-103_1 MetaG | ecosystem: Host-associated > Plants > Roots > Rhizosphere | place: USA: Nebraska...
CTAGAATAGATGTTTTGACACGGAGAAGATCGCCCGCTTACGCCAAACGCTTGACCGCTTGCGCCAACTATTAAAGTTTCAACGAACACAGTCGAGGGGCTAACCTATAATTGACAAAAGAACAAGCCAGTGTATGGCCTTCCACTCCTCACTCAGACCTCGAATGTAGAATATGCGGTCTACTAAATAGATTCTTTGCCCCGCCTGGATAAAACATCGAACCGTACAAACCAGTAAACGAGGCGCCGTCATCGCCTCGTAGACGCACTGAAGGCTTGTGCACTTCGCATATCGGCCAATTTCTATCATCAGTACTGACGGCCAGATGACAATCGTTTATTAGCTGACCACTCAAGTGAGAGAACTCTCATCGCATCCAAAACACGCCCTACTAGAAGCGCCATTTTAATTTGCAATTCATACACCGGTTCGATTTTGAGAGCAAAGGAGGTGATCTGCGAGGCGAGCAGACGGTTATGCTATCGATAACGGTTAACCCATCGGTAAACGATTTGACTTAGAAAACACAGCAAATCTGCCTAAAAAGACAATTTGAGCCTATGACGCCCTATCAGTAGAAATAGGGACCTACCCGGACAAAAAGCCGGTTACCCGGCCGAATACTCATGGAAGCTTTTCACCGAACCGTCAAAACGAATCTGCCCGCCATCGAGATAAATCACCCGATCAACCATTCCCAGCAAGTTGGTACGATCGGTGGAGACTATCAATGTAGCACCCCGTGCGCATTGCTCCGAAACCGCCTTCATCAAAACCCTTTCAGCCTTTTGATCCAGACTTTCCGTTGGAGCATCCAGCAAAATAATTTTGCGCCGACTCAGAGAGACTCTTGCCAGAGAAAGCAGCTCACGGTTTTTTTGAGTCATCTCAGGCATTGCAGAAAATGGCGTCATTAGCCCTAAAGGCCAACGGGCAATAATTTCAGCTAATTGTGTTCGATTAATAACATCCAACAATACGTCTTCCGAAACTGGCTCCTCGAACTCCAGGTACTCTTTGGCATTTCTTCCCACTAACTCGGCCCCCTGCCACGCGTAGTGAATAGATTCTCTTAAGGTATAAGCGCCATGAGAGATTAGAGGTGCGCCAGCCCAGGTCGCACTGCCTTGTGTGGGAGACACCACTCCCAACAACACTTGCATCAACGTGCTTTTCCCTGCTCCAGAAGGCCCCACCAGTGCAACGCGCTCGCCTGGATTAATCTGTAACGAAACATCTTTGAGAACTTCTACCTCATTTTTCTGATACCTGAATGAGATATTGTTCAAACGCCACCCTTCAGTTAAAAGCAGCACACCCCGCTCGGAACATGGAGGGATTTCGTCAACGCTCTCCAAGACCTTGTTGACGGTTTTTACGCACCCCGCCATTTGCCGCAGGCTAGGTAGGACCATGACCAACGAACTTAACGGCTGCAGTACGCGCCCGGCGAGCAGGATCGTGGCAAAAACACCGGCTGCCTGCATCATGTGGGCGCTAACCAGATAGAACGCACTTATCACAATAAGGACGATTTGAATATTTCCTAATGCCGCGAACTGCGAGCTGCACCAGGTTTGCAGCATGAACCGATTCTGCTCCCTGATCCGCATGCCTTCTGAACTTGCCAGATAGTCTTCAACCATGGCCTTTTCGGCATTGATGGCTTGGTGGACTGCGAAACTTCGCGCCGTTACTGTGAACGGCAATGGGAGTTCAGTGCCGAGGGCTTGTAGTCGCCTATCAAAGCGCCACAGCACGATGGCGGCCAGCGCCATTACAACCATTGGTACCAACACAATTACACCGCCGATCCAAGCAATGATCACCAAAAACAGAATGGTGAACGCCAAATCAGCCAGTGCGCTGGCGACAATGCTCCAGTACAGCGAGCGCAGCCGTGACCATGCTGCAAATGCCTCCACGCCCGCCTTCCCCCAACCTAACTGTTCAGTCAGCGGCATTCGACTGAGACGATGAATCAGCCCGGGCTCCATGCTGTATTGTAACTGGCTGGCCAAGTGCCCTAGTTCCTTGCTTCGGTCGTTACGCAACACCAACTCGAGCCCGATACACATAACGACCCCCAACGAAAGGACCCACAGCGACATGGGGGCTTGAGCAGGCATCACGCGATCGTAAATAGCATTCATATACAGCGGGATGACCAGTGCAAAGACATTGATCAGCAAAGTGCTCCATAGCACCTTACTGATTGCCCCGCTGTCATCCACGGTAGCAGCACGGATGTGCTTCCAGCTCAGCTTATCCAGCGCGCGTACTCGAGCCACCCGGTAAACTGTCATTGCATGAACGATGTCATCCAGGTCGAGCCCATTTACCTGCCAGGCATTGCTGGATGACAGCCGGATTAGCCTCCAACTGCCGTTCTGCAGCAGGAGGTAAGTGCCGGCCGCCAACAATGAAGCGGCCTCTAATGTGGTGGCAGAGACCGGTAGACAGCTGATTCCGAGATATTTGGCTCCCACGTCGAACCAGGCTTGCAGTGGTGCATCTGCAGGTAGGCTACGTACCTGTCGCGCCCATTGAAAGTGCGGAACCGTCCCCACGACATGTTCTGCAGCCTCAACCAAAACGTCCGAAATCGATTTTTTGTGCGAAAAAGTTCCATGGGGCGTTTCATTGGAATCCATTTGCGTAACACCTTTGCCCTTCATACCGCCACCTCGTCCAACCCTATCAACGACATCACTGTGAAACCGTAACGGTGTCACTGCCATGTGTCCACGTTTGCTGGTGGGCAGTATTTTCGGTCATGCTCCAGCCAGTTTGAGTCACCGTAACCACATCGACAGCATCGGTATGAACCGTTAGATTTTGGGCAGATCCTGCACCTGGAAACAAGGCATTCAAATCAATCGCAATTCGATCAGCCTTAGCATCTGCAAACTCAATGGTCCGGATACCGGAAATATGCACGTTAGCGTCTAACGAATAACTCCCGCTGCCGCCTTGCTTGACCATGATGTCGTTACCACCCCCACCATTAATTTGGTAGTGGCTCAAATCAGCTTGTGTAGAAAATGTGAATTGGTCGGCACTCGATGATCCAATGATTTTTCCAATTTGGATCAACGTATCAACACCACCAGACCCGTCATTGACCTGACCGTTCGACAAATTAGCCACAATGCCGGATGGCGAACTGGTGTAGGCGGCAGTCGTCAGCATGTCTCCGCCACCAATTAGGATATCATTGCCGCGATTTCCAACCAGGGTATCCGCCCCGCCATTGCCGTTTAATATGTTGTTGCTCGTATCTCCAATGATTGTGTCCGCCAACAGAGTCCCGGTTACGTTTGAAGCACCGCCACCGGATAGCTTATCGGTGCCGGCTATGCCAGACAGCCCCTTCACAACAGTTGCTTTGCTTAAGTCAGCCACAACACCCACCGACATCGTTGAGTAATTCAGGGTATTACTCCCCCCTGTCAAAGTGATGGTGTCGTTGCCTTTACTGCCGTAAATAATGTTATTGCCACTGCTTTCGGTAATGACATTATCGTTATCATTCCCCCAGATGATGTCGTCGAAGCCAGAGCTCCCCACCACCCGGTTAATATTGATCAACGTGTCCTTCCCGCCGAAACCATTGTCCGCCGCTCCAGTATTGCCACCACCACCCAAGTCGACGACAACCCCTTTTGAGGTTCCCCAGTTGTAGTAAGCGGTTCCTCCAATAAGGGTATTATTACCAGCGCCACCGTATAAATAAGTAGCGACGTTACCACTTGACAGTACATCGTCGTATGCAGAGCCCCACAACCCTTCGATGCCTATTAATGTATCGGTGTTCGAACCGTGGACTACTGTGCCATTCTTAGCACTGTTCAAGGTGGCTGTGATGCCGCTGGTGGCGGTACTGTACAACGCAAAATCACCGCTCCCCTTACTGCCATCCAATATATTGTTACCACCACCGCCCAACATATAGTTGGTGTTTTTGCCACCAACGAGCCTGTTATCTCCTGCGTTTCCTTCCAGATAGTTTGTTCCGTTCAGTGAGCCCACAACATCCTCAATACTGATGAGTTTATCGGGGCTAAAGCTAACGGTAGCACCAGAAGTAAACGTTAATATTCCGTTGACCCGCGGTGTCGACAGTTCTGTGGCGACACCCGAGTTTAAGTTGACATACATTGCGTTGGACACATTGCTGTAGTCGACGAGATCAGCACCCTGCCCGCCATCAAATGTATTGGGACCCAGTCCACCGATGAACGTGTCGTTACCAGCACCGCCATGTAATACGGCGCCAGATATTGCCTGAAACGTATCGGCGCCTTGACCTCCAAATACTTCGTTGAAATTCGCAATTCGATCCTGAATCAACTGGCCATTGGCATCCTCACCCTTGGCGACAATGCCCTTGACCAAATCAAGCTTGAGACTGGTCGTCACCGCTGAGTAGTCCAGCACGTTGTATCCCGAACCACCATCAAGCGAATCGGAGCCACCGCTACCAATAATCCGGTCATCGCCTGCTCCGGCGATAATAGAGTTATCGAAATCGTCCCCCTCCAGCCAGTCGTTGAACTGTGAGCCGATGAGCCCCTGGATATTTGAAAAGGTATCAGTGCCACCGGCACCGTTGCGCCCCGCTTCCGTTCGCCCTTGGGCAAGACTTGCACTTACGCCCGCTTTGTCAGTTCCTTGACTGAAGTCGATTACGTTAGTGCCTTGCCCGCCGTCGAATACCCCATTTCCTCGACCGCTGACAAATACGTCATCCCCGCTTCCACCGCGGAAAACCACATCGGTATCGCCGACGATCATCCGATTCCCAGAGGAACCGCCGAGCACTTGTTCAATATCGAGCAAAGAGTGAAGTACGCTCGCGCCGGTAGCGACCGTTCCATGAGTCATATCCACTACCAAAGCGCGGTCTATGGCACTGTAGTCCACCGTATCGAACCCACCGCCGCCGTCGTAGGTGGCGGTAGCCATCGAGGCGATAATAGTGTCGTCGCCTTCCCCAGCATGTATTTCACTGCCGGTAAAACCTGCATACACAATATCATCGCCACTACCGGTAGCCACGAAGGATTTGCCATAACCCGATGCCAGTAAGTACGTACCATCTTCTCGCTGAATAGCATAAGGCGAGTCCACCAATATGAAGCCTATCGTCTCCTGCTTTGCTCCTTCCACGGTAGTGTATTGGAACGTCAACGCAATGGAATCGTGATGTCCCGCAGGATAGAGTAATAACACCTGGCCCGCCTTCAGACCGTACCTATCCCCTTCCGCCGTACCAAATTCAACAGTTGTGTACCCCTCTGGCAGCCCAGAAAAAACATGAACAACATCAATCGCACCAGTCAAACTTATGATTCGGGTCATTGTTTCCGGTGAGAGCCGAGCAGGATCCTCAGTGAACACGGTCCAGCCAACGGTTTCGCCCCGAAGATCAATATTTTTTACCCCATACTGCATGGAGAGAGAAGGATCGCTTTGCGCACCGTCAGTTGCCGCCCCTCCCAGATAAATATGATTAGTTTTATCGATTTCAGGACTGAGTTGGAACAACTTGCCTGGGGCTAAAGGCGGAACTGGTAATCCTGGATCTACCGGTAAGCCGGGATCAACAGGGATGACCGAGTCGTCTGGAGTGGAGGGCTCAGTGGGCTTGGGAGTAGCGACTGGCTCCGTCGGTTCATCGGTTGCCGGGAAAGGTACAGGTACAGGTACAGGTACAGGTACAGGATCCGATGGCTCAGTAGGAACTGGAGCAGGATCAGCCAGCGCGGGACCTGAAGTGTCTCCCCCCAGTTTGGGCACTTCCGGTTTATGAGAGGAAGAAGAAGATGAGTGAAGCACAGGTACTGTATCAGCGTCGGAAACGTGAACAACCAAAGGCTTGGTCAGCGATAATGCGTCGCTCTTGCCACCCGTGCTTGTTCGCTCGACAGGTTCGGCCGCCGCTTCCTGTTCGACAACAATTGTCTTTTCAACAATTTTTTCGACTACTTTTTCGACTACTTTTTCGACAGCGTGAGCCGCTTCATGCGGGCCCGTATTTTTTTCTGTAGAGTTCTCGGGGTTGGCTGGCGAAACATTAATGACTTTGCCAATCGCCAATAGATCATCGGAACCTATTACTCGGCCGTCTGCAAATACCAGCTTGAATAAATTGTGTTCGTAGGAGGCCAACTGTGCCGCCATTGGCAAGACAAGCGTTTTGCCGTCAACGGACTTTAAAATGATGTCCGAACCGTCAATCAATACGGTGACGGAGGCGCCGTCCATCTGAATTTGGTTATCGGCCCGAGTATAAACAACGGTGGATACTGGGATAGTTTCTGGAGCCGGTAACACACCATATTGACTCGCTGGGGCTTCACTCATTTCAACACGTCCAAAAAATAATAGAAAACAGTCTAACGATTACCTGGTTCTGTCAAAGCAACTTGACTAGCGAGAACCAAAGGCTTGACCAAATACCCCATCACCGTGCGACGACCGGCCTCTAAAAACACTTGCACTCCCATACCTGGATGAATATGTTGGGATTGCTCTCCCGCCGCGACGGCAAGTTCAACGAGATAAAAACGGTCACCATTAGGGTCTGCAATTGCATCAGGACTGATGACACTGACCTTACCCGGAAGCGTGCCCCATGCAGAACCAGACAGCGCAGTGATTCGAACCTTGCCTCCCATGCCCACCCAGACATGATCACGGTCTTCCGGCCGAACCTTGATTTCAGCGATCAACGGTACATCAATGGGTGCGAGCTCAAATAAATCAGCCCCGGGCTTCACCACCATTCCCTCATGGGGGGCAACCACCCGATGAACTACACCCGCAGCAGGGGAAATGATACGGGCCGCAACTTTGCGTCCCGAATTAGCAGCCCCTTCGACGGTTGCTCGCAGTAACATGGACTGAGTGTCATTCAGCTCCTGTTGGGCCTGAGACATGAAGTCTGCGGTGGACTGGCGCAAGCGGGACTGTACTTCCTGCGCCTGCGCCTCAACCCTCGGTAAACGACTACGGGTCTGATTCAAGCTTGATCTGACGCGCTGTAGATCTGCGCGCTTTTGAAGCAAAACCCCTAACGCGGCGGCGCCTTTTTTGACCATCGGCTCAATCATGTCTACTTGTTGTTCTTGGAGAGCCATTTCTTTTTGCAGATCGATGACTTGCCCCCGCAACTCCACCACCTCCGCTTCTCGTTGGGAGACCTGTGAGGCGAGGACCGACTCGGATTCGGATCGCGCACGCGCGCGTACCTGGTACGTCCCTAGTTCGTTGTTGAATGCTTCGACTGCCAGCGCTTCGGTCATGTCAAAATCGGTGGTGCTCATGGGCTCACCCGACAGCTCATGTTGCAAGCGATACTCTTTAGCTTTAAGCACGGTTCGGCTAGCAGAGGTTCGGGCGACGCTTTCTTCGACGGTTGAATTATCAACTTCGGCCAGCAAATCACCTTTTTTAACCGTATCGCCCTCTTTAACGGAAATACCTCTAATTACTCCGCCTTCCTGCGACTGAATGATGATGTTGTGCATTTCCACCCGAACCACACCTTCACCGCGCACCAACACGTCCAATGAAAATACCGAGGCCCACGCGGCAAACAAAAACAGAATCAACACGATTCGCCCAGTCGAGCCCCGTGGGCACAACCGATGCATTTTCGCCAGCAACTGACTTGGATTTTTAATTCTGATTGCCATTACGGCGCACCAACGAACAGCTGGATCTGTCCACTGTTGGCTGTATTGACAGCGTCGATCCGATTCACGATTTGCAGTTGTTCCTGATCGACACCCAATTCATCCGCTAGCTTCTTGAGTTCAAGTAAGCGGCTAAATTGCAAAGAAAGCTTTTTACCCGTGTCCGACTGGTCCGCAGAAATAATCGCAGAAAGGGTATACCCCTGTTGTTTTATAGTTTCTTTATTGCCTGTGAGCCACGACTTTACTTCTGCCAATTCATTTGCCGCCGCAACAACCTCAGTATTTTTAAACCTTAAAAATATCCCGCCCGGCCTATTGCCGATATTACCGGCTTGAATAGACGCAGCCTCATTAACCTTCAGCCCCTCCTCCATACGCGCGATGGCGGCAACCATCTGGAACAATAAGGTCAGCAAAATGAAAACCATCAAAAGCACGGTCATCAAGTCAACATACGCAGGCCAAAAATGTCCTGATGAATTTGAACGACTCATTGATTAAACCTCTTGAGCATCAATTGGTAGCCGACGCAGGAAGCTCACGGGGCACTAAGCCGAAGTCCGCCAATCCAACCAATGTGTCGCCTTTAATGTGATAAAGACCCAAGACAGACAGCAAATAATTGCTTTGGGTATCAATATTTTCGATAGCTTGGGTATAAGCATCGTTCTGGGCTGAGATCAAATCGTTAATGCTCCGAGTCCCGATTCGAAACTCATCCAGGTACAGGTGCTTGGTACGTTCCGCTTCCTTCCTTCCAATCAGCGTGAGCCCCCATTGTTCGTAAGAGGTCTCCGCCTCCACGACCAGATTTTCCACCTGGCTATGTATTTCCCTAAGCATTAGCTCGTGCTGTGCATCAGCTTCACGTTGAGTTGCACCAGCCTGTGAAATGCGTGAACGCTTTAAACCGCCATCAAAAAGATCAATACTGACCTGCAAGAATATGTTCAGCCCCATTTCGCTACGAATACCGCTATCGAACGGTAGTTTATAGGCTGATATCAATTCCACGCGCGGGTAACGATCGGCGGAAGCGCGCACTACTGCAGCCTGCGCACTCCCGGCTTGCGCCTTCAACGACTGGAGTGCCCAGTTAGTGTCTTCGGCCGTGCCGGCTAAGGCGCTTAATTTACGTGTCCCTTTATCAATATCAATCTCAAATGGAACATTAACAACAGATTCACCCGTCAACGAGCGTAAAGCCAGCCGAGCCTGACCATACCGCTGGCGTATACTTTTTTGTCTGGCCTGTGCGCCATTCAGCGCGAGGCGACTTCGTACCAGTTCGGAGTCCGGGGAAAGACCACCTTTTACACGCTCTTGCATTAGCGACGTCAGTAAGGTCAACTCCTCCATATTTTTTAGGGCAGCGTCCAACATGCGACGATAACGCTCAGCATCGACGTAGGCTCTAACCGTTTCAAAACGCACATCTTCGTTTTCTTGGGCATAAGCAAATTCACTGCTTTGTTTGTCTAAGTGGGCTCGCGTGGTATCTGCCTCCCGCCGCCCAAAATCAAGGGCGGTATACTGCAGATTTAACTGCGCCTGGCCTCTCTCATCCAGTGAGTCTTGGTACCCGGTATAGCGATGATCTAAATAGTCATCCGTTTTGGCCAACGCTTGAATTTTTGGCATGTAAGCTGCGCGAGCGCCATCAACTCCGGCTTGAGCCGCGTCACTCCGAGACTTTGCAATGACCAGTCGCACCGAATGGTCCTGAGCCATGTCCAGCGCTTCCTTCAACGTCACCGACTGTGCCGCTGGAAAATTTGCCTCTGAAAGCCGTTCATTTGCAACTGCACACGCTGCATTAACGCCAGCAATACCCGCAACAGTGAACAGGATTGCGACGGCAGATTTACTGTGAACCATCTTTCACACCTACCCCATCAACTATTTGCTGCCGGGAAACTTCATCGCCCATCGCAACAGCTGTAGACAAGGCTGAAATATGGCCCACCACTTCGAGCATCGCGTCCTGTTGTATTTGCATGTTGCGCGCCACGCGCTGGGAATGGGCACTATCCTGGACTAACACCTGTTCCATAGACATCAGTTGCTTAACGACTGAAGCCCCATCTTGCGACAACCCACTCAATGTGTCCGCCAACGATCTAATAGCACTGCTGACAACTACGCGACTCTCATCCATAGAGCCGACCATGCGAGTGGTTCCCACTGCAATGCGGATCATGCTTTCTTGAGTGCGACTCATACCGTCCACCAACGAATGCGTACTGGTAACAAGTGCAGAGAGCTGAACATTAATGGCATTCAACAGCACAGGCACTTCAGATTGTGTTTTGTAGTGCTGAGCCGCTGATAATGACATCTGCTCGACGACTGCAAATAAGGCGCGCTCATTGCTGGCCGAACGCTCACGCCAACTAATCAGTTCGCTCATTAGCTCTGCATGAGATGCGCGGGTCGCCAAGACTTGTCTATGAGATTCGGTGCTTTCTATACCGCCGCGAGGACGAAGGACGCCACCCTCTTCTTTGACATGGCGAACTTGAGACCAAG
>Ga0182005_1001306_pt1 | contig 10217 bp, 6 predicted proteins | sample Sormic07211103_1_FD_123021 | JGI IMG/M metagenome (GOLD analysis project Ga0182005, IMG submission 123021) | Rhizosphere microbial communities from Sorghum bicolor, Mead, Nebraska, USA - 072115-103_1 MetaG | ecosystem: Host-associated > Plants > Roots > Rhizosphere | place: USA: Nebraska...
GCTCAGTCGGTAGAGCAGGGGATTGAAAATCCCCGTGTCGGCGGTTCGATTCCGTCTCTGGGCACCAAATACCGAAAACCCTGAATCGCAAGATTCAGGGTTTTTTTATGCCTGGGATTTGATGACGCTCGATTTCTGGCCGTCTTCTACGACTGATTCCTACAGGTGGAGGCCTTAAAACAGCCGCACTTTTGCGCTTTAATACCCGGAATTTCTTTTCTGAAAAGGGCAGAAGCCTATGGCATCCCTGACCAAGCAACAAAAGCGAGCCAAACGCGCCAAGGTAAAAGCCAAGCAACAACGCGTAGCCCGAAGCATTCACCACCCTGCCCTGTTCGACGATTTGTCTGATGAACCAGATGCCTATCCGGCTGAGTTCTTCGAGACTCTGTTTACCCAATTTCATGAAGCGGAAAACCAAAGCCGCAACGCGCTGTTTGTCGCGCTATTCATCGCTCTGGCCGATGTGATGTCGGCAGCCCCCGAGCTTCAACAGGAACTGATCAAGACGGGCGACCCTTCCGAATCAATGGCGATGCTCAGCCAAACCTTTTTGATTGATTACCGAAAATGGGCCTACGGCGCGACAGAGAACGAAACCCTGGAATGGCTTACCAGGCCTGACGTGCTTGACGATTTCACTCTGGCCATGGAGGAAGCGGTTGCCGAGTTGGCAGCAAATCTATCCGAAGACGACGAATAGTCCCGCTCGCTACGGACAAACCGAACAGGTGATGCCTCGCACTTCAATTGATGGCATCCTTGCGCCCAATTTAATCGCCCGCTGGCGATAGCCCTCAGGGCCTGCGCGCAGGGATGATCGTTCTCCATCGGGACAACCCAGACTCACATCCCTCCTTGCTGTCAGGCCCCGGCTCGCATTGCATTGAGAGGAACACTCGTGAATCAGCAAAACCTGGCCGACTTCATCTGGAACGTCGCAGATGTACTGCGCGGCGATTTCAAGCAATCCGAATTCGGTCGCATCATCTTGCCGTTTACCGTGCTGCGCCGATTGGAATGTGTGCTGGAACCCACGCGCGAGAAAGTACGGACGCAGTTCACCGCACTGAAAAACACTACCGTAGATCGGGACCTGATTCTGCCGGGCATCGCCGAGGCGACGTTCTACAACATCTCGCAATATGACCTTGCAAGCGTCGGCGCTACGAGCACGCGAGCTAACCTTGAAGATTACATCGCCAAATTCTCGGCCAATGCTCATCAGGTCTTCCAGCATTTCAATTTCAGCGACTGGCTGACTCGCCTCGAAAGCGCCAACTTGCTGTATCTGGTCACCCAGAAATTCGCCAGTATCGACCTGCACCCCGACGCCATCAGCAACCATGAGATGGGTCTGGTGTTTGAACACCTGATCCGCAAGTTCGCCGAATCGGCCAACGACACTGCCGGGGAGTTTTTTACTCCACGTGATGTGGTACGCCTTGCCACCACGCTGGTATTTGCTCCGGATCACGAAGCTCTCAATGGTAAAGGCGTGATTCGCACCGTTTACGATTGCGCTGCTGGCACCGGTGGCTTCCTCTCCTCCGCGATAGAGCTGGTCGGCGAGTGGAACCCTAAGGCGGACATGATCCCTTATGCGCAGGAACTGAACCCAGAGACCTACGCGATCTCGTTAGCGGACAAGTTGATCCAGGGCTTCGAAACCAAAAACATCAAACTCGGCAACACCCTCTCCCACGACCAACTGCCCCACGAGCAGTTCGACTACTGCCTGGCTAACCCGCCATTCGGTGTTAAGTGGGAGAAAGTCCAAAAACAGGTGCAGGACGAACAAAAAAGCAAAGGCTTTGCCGGACGGTTCGGCGCTGGCCTGCCACGGGTTGGCGATGGCTCGTTGTTGTTCCTGATGCATTTGCTGTCCAAGCGCAAACCTGTCGAATTGGGCGGTAGCCGGATCGGTATCGTGCTGTCGGGGTCACCGCTGTTCAACGGTGGTGCAGGTTCCGGCGAATCGGAAATCCGTCGCTGGATTCTGGAAAACGATTGGCTGGAGGCGATCATCGCCCTGCCTAACGATTTGTTCTACAACACCGGAATCGGCACTTACATCTGGGTGCTGTCCAATCACAAGGACGTAGCACGCAAGAACAAGGTGCAACTGATTGACGCTACTGCCATGCATACGCCGATGCGTAAATCTCTGGGCAGCAAGCGCAAGTTGATTTCGGAAAGCCAGATCGCCGACATCGCTCGCCTGCACGACGCGGGTGAAGACGCACCCAACAGCAAAATCTTCAACACCACTGACTTCGGCTATCGCCGCATCACCGTCGAACGCCCGCTGCGCCTACGCTTCAGTGTCATCCCAGAGAAAACTGCAGCTTATGCCGCCAGCAAAGGTGCCGATCACATCGCTCAGTTTGCTGCGGTAGAAGGCAGCTTCGATAACCTGCCGGCCTTCCTCAAGTCTGCCGGGGTGAAAAAGCTTGGCAAAGCTGCGCAGAAAGCTCTGTTCGCCTGTTTCGGTGACCGCGACCCTGAAGCCCAACCGGTTCTGGATGAAAAAGGCCAGCTCCAGGCTGACAGCGACCTGCGTGAAAACGAAAACGTTCCGCTCAACCAATGCATCGAAGACTACTTCGCACGCGAAGTCCTGCCGCACGTTCCGGATGCCTGGATCGACACCAGCAAGCGTGACGAGGAGGATGGATTGGTTGGCATCGTGGGTTACGAGATCAACTTCAACCGTTATTTCTACCAGTACCAGCCGCCGCGTTCGCTGACTGAGATAGATGCTGACCTGAAGGCTGTGGAAGCGGAGATCGCTGCGCTGTTGAACGAGGTGACAGCATGAGTCATTACAAGCCGTATCCGGCTTATAAGGATTCAGGGGTGGAGTGGTTGGGGCGGGTGCCGGAGCATTGGGATGTTAAAAGCATTAAGTACGTCGCACCTCATGTTGGCAGCGGTAAAACACCGTCTGGAGGGTCGGAGGTTTACCAGAACTCTGGGATTTTGTTTCTCCGAAGCCAAAATGTATATGACGATGGGTTAAGACTCGACGACGCAACTTACATTTCGGAAGAAATAGATCTCACAATGAAAGGCTCCAGAGTCAGAGCAAATGACGTTCTGTTGAATATTACTGGTGCGTCTATTGGACGAAGTTGCCTAGTCCCGGAACCTTTTCAGCCAGCAAATGTAAACCAGCATGTTTGCATTATTCGGCCCGAGAGCAGGGAAGAAGCGAAATGGCTTTCACTTTGTCTGAAAAGTGAATCTGTCCAGTCTCAAATAGATTTCTCACAAAATGGAGCAGGACGTGAGGGATTAAATTTTGAGCAGATTGGCAATATTTGTATCTCTCTACCGCCAACAACAGAAAGACTCCGTATTTCAGAACACCTTGCACACGAAGGTGCTCGGATAGACGGACTTATTGCAAAGAAAACCCGATTCATTGAGCTACTAGGTGAAAAACGCCAAGCGCTGATCACGCATGCCGTTACCAAGGGTCTCGACCCTGCTGCCAAAATGAAAGACTCTGGCGTGGAATGGCTTGGTGACGTACCCGAGCACTGGGCAGTAAAACGCTTGAGACTCATCGCAAGCGTTCAAACTGGTATAGCAAAAGGTAAGGACAATGCCGATAAAGAGACAGTCCAAGTCCCTTATCTTCGTGTAGCCAATGTCCAGGACGGCTATCTAGATCTTGAGGAAGTATCGACAATCCATATACCTACTAAAGATCTAAATCGTTATCTGCTTCAGAAAGGTGATGTGCTAATGAACGAGGGTGGAGACTTTGACAAGCTAGGACGCGGGCACGTCTGGCACGGCGAGGTTGAACCATGTATTCACCAGAATCATGTTTTTGCTGTGAGGCCAAACCAAGTCCAACCCAAATGGCTAAACACCTTTACAGGCTCTAAAGCAGCCCAGTTCTACTTTATGGGTCGCTCTAAACAAAGCACGAATTTAGCTTCGATTTCGTCAACCAATCTTATGGAACTTCCCGTTCCGGTTCCCTCAGATGCTGAGCAACACGAAATATTGGAAACCCTCTCTGAGATGACTACTCGCCTCAAAACCCTTATCACCAAAACCGAACTCAGCCTCAACCTGCTAAAAGAACGTCGCACAGCCCTGATCACCGCCGCCGTAACCGGCCAGATCGATCTTCGGGAGGTCTCATGAGCCAAGGCCGCAGTATTCGCCTATTCCTAGTGGACGGCACACCCACAGGCCTGCTGACGGCCGAGATCATGAACTGGACCGGTCATGTACTCACCGGCCCACGCAGCAAGCTTGTCGAGCTGATTCAGCGCCCTGAATGTGCCCGCACCGGTGTGTATTTCCTGATCGGACCGGACCCGCAAGACAGCCTGCGCACTCAGGTGTATATCGGCGAATCTGACGACGTTGCCCAGCGTTTGAAGCAGCACAACAGAGGGGAAGATCAGGGTGGAAAGGATTTCTGGGAGAAGGTTTGCCTGGTTACAAGTAAAGATTTGAATCTAACCAAGGCTCACGTCAAGTACCTCGAGAGCTGGCTGATGCGCATTGCCCGAAATGCAGGGCATTGCGTCGTCGTCAACGGCACGGCTCATGACTACAGTAACTTGCCGGAATCAGATCGCGCTGACATGGCATTTTTTCTGGAGCAGATTCGGATCGTGTTACCAGCCCTAGGCTTCGACTTTCTGCATGAAGCGACCAAGCCTTCACAGATCAGCAAAAGAACGGAGGCTAGCATCAGCACCGTCAGCCAGTCTCCAGTATTCGAACTCACCAGCAAAACCCGCTCGATCAAAGCCTTCGCCCAAGAGATCGATGGCGAGTTTTTCGTACTCAAGAACTCTAATGCCAGCGAGCGCTGGACCAGCACACCGCATAGCTATCAAACGCTTTACACACGAGTAGTCAGCGAAGGTGTGCTTCCAGAAACAGAAACTGGCTTACGCGTATTCGCTGACGATTACGCATTCAACAGCCCTAGTGCGGCCGCAGCAGTAGTTTTAGGTCGCAATGCCAATGGCAGACTCGAGTGGACCGTGCAAGGCTCAGGTCAAACATACGGTGCCTGGCAAGATGAACAGGTTGCACCGCTGCGACCTAAACCTCATTCGGCCATGATTACCCTGGAATAGCACAATGAACGAAGCAGCCCTTCAGCTCTATCTACGCGAGCATTTCCCCAAGGAGAATGCCGCCTGCGAGTGGAAGGAGTTCAAGAACCTCACCCACGCCGTGTCTGGACGCAAAGGCGAGGACATTGCCAGCTATCTGTCGGCCATCGCCAATATGGCCGGCGGGCACCTGGTGATTGGTGTTGAAGACGCTTCGCTACGCATTGTCGGCATCGATAACTTTCACGATTACACGCCCGAAAATATCCGCCAACGCTTACTGGGACGCTGCACCAATCTGAACTCAGAAGGTTTTCGCATAGAAAGCTTCACAACCAGCGATACCGCTAAAGTCGTGTGGATCTTCCACATTCCGCAGCATCAACCTCGATTACCAGTGTATGCCCACGACAAAGCCTGGCAGCGACTCGACGACGCGCTGGTTGAAATGCGGCCGGAGCGCCTCGCAGCTATCTTGAGTGAGCCTGTCGATAATCGTGATTGGTCAGCCGAAACGGTGGAGGGCGCCACTCTCGCCGACCTGGATGAACAGGCGCTGATCGTGGCACGGGAGAAGTTTGCCGAAAAATATCGCAACGCTTCCTTCGCTGCGGATATTCCCGCTTGGGATACAGCAACCTTCCTGGATAAAGCGAAGATCACCATTCAGGGCCGGATCACTCATACCGCTCTTTTGTTACTCGGCAAACCACAGTCCAGCCACTTCTTGCCTACGCTAGCGCAAATCACCTGGAAGTTGACGGGCGAGGAACAGGCTTATGAGCATTTTGGTCCGCCATTCCTTTTGGCTACCACCCAGGTGCTGCATCGCATCCGTAACATCAGCTACAAGCTGTTCCCGCAAAACCAACTGCTGGCCACAGAAGTCAGCAAGTACGACACCCGCGTTATCCTCGAAGCGTTGCACAACTGCATCGCCCACCAGGATTACCAACTGCGCTCACGTATCATCGTTACTGAGCGGGTCGATCGACTGGTGTTTGAAAACGCGGGAGGATTCTTCGAAGGGCAGCCTGAGGATTATTTCAGCGGTGAGCAAACCCCGACTCGATACCGCAATCCATGGCTGACCCAAGCCATGGTCAGTCTAAGCATGATCGACACCATGGGCTTCGGTATCCGCACCATGACCCTGTCACAACGCAGTCGCTATTTCCCGCTGCCGGATTACAGTAAATCCGAAACGAAAAAGGTCGTGCTGGAAATATACGGGCATGTGATCGACGAGAATTACACACTGCTGCTGCTTGAACGTGACGATTTGCCCCTGAACACGGTGATGTTGCTGGACCGGGTTCAGAAAAAGCAGCCCATCACGGACGCGGCCGCAGGAATGCTTCGTAAGCAGGGGCTGATCGAAGGCCGAAAACCGAATTACTACACTGCCGCACAGGTAGCGCAAACCACTGGCAACAAGAGCGATTACATTCGCAATCGAGCCTTCGACGACGCCTACTACAAACGCCTGATCCTCGATTACCTGAAGCACTATGGCTCAGCATCCCGTGACGAGCTGGTCACGCTGATCCTAGACAAACTTTCAGACGCTTTAGACGAAAAACAGAAGCAGAACAAATTCCGCAACCTGCTGAACGCTATGTCGACTCGCGACAAAACCATTGAAAAATCAGGTGGTTTACACAAAGGTCGATGGATTCTAAAGCCCAAACCAAGCATCTTTATCTAGACAAACTTTAGTCAAACTCTAGACAGACTATCCCGCAGAGTCGGGTTCAATTCAGCTGTGAAGGATCGCACATGTCCCACATCCACCACGAATGTGAACTGGAACGCCATATCATCGAACAGTTGGCCGACAGCGGCTGGCTGATTGGTAAATCCAGTGGTTATGACGTCGCACGGGCGTTGTATCCGGAAGATGTGCTCGATTGGCTGAATGACACCCACCCACAGCAAATGGCTGCACTACGAAAGATGCACGGTGAAAGTACGCGCACCGTTCTTTTCGACCGATTGGGCGCACAGCTCCAGAACAAACTGGGTGGCACGATCAATGTGTTGCGCCATGGTTTTGCCGTTTCGGGTGCCGGCATTTTGGCCATGAGCCAAGCCTTGCCTGAGGACACTCGCAACGACACTGTTATTGCTCTCTATGCCGCCAATCGTCTGCGCGTGGTGCCACAACTGCGCTACTCCCAGGACAAAACCGATGAGATTGACCTGGTGTTTTTCATCAACGGTTTGCCCGTCGCGACTGTCGAGCTTAAAACCGACTTCACTCAGTCAGTGGAAGCAGCCATGCAACAGTACTGCGAGGACCGTCCGCCCAAAAGCGTGAAGACCGGTCTAGCTGAGCCGTTGCTGGCGTTTCGCCGGGGAGCAGTGGTGCATTTCGCAATGAGCGACAGCGACATTCGCATGACCACCCGACTGGCCGGCGACTCGACGTTTTTCCTGCCATTCAACCGTGGCGATGACGGCGCTGCTGGCAACCCGACCAATAAGGACGGAAGCTATCCGGTCAGCTACTTGTGGCAACAGGTTCTGCAAAAAGACAACTGGTTGCGGATTTTCCACCGCTTTGTGCTGCTGGAGCGCAAGGAGGTGCAGGATGCCAAGGGCATTGCATCCTTCAAGGAAACGCTGATTTTCCCACGTTTCCACCAGTGGGAAAGCGTGACGGCGATGCTCAAAAAAGTGGAGCAAGAAGGCGCAGGCCAGCCTTATCTGATCCAGCACAGCGCAGGCTCCGGTAAAACCAACACAATCGCCTGGACCGCTCACTCGCTGGTCCGCATTCGTCGCCCGGATGGCGAACCTTACTTTCACAGCGTCCTGGTGATTACAGATCGTCAAGTGCTGGACAAACAACTGCAAGACGCCATCAAGCAAATCGATCACCAGACAGGGTTGGTGCGGGCGATTGACCGTGAGGACAACAATCAGCCCAAAAGCGTGCAATTGGCAAACGCCATGCTCGAAGGCACTCCAATCATCATTTGCACCTTGCAGACGTTTCCTCATGCACAGAAGGCGATCCTTGGCGAGAAATCTCTGCGCGATCGACGCTTCGCAATCATCATCGACGAAGCCCACAGCTCTACTGGCGGCACTACCGCGGACGATCTGCGATATGTGCTGACGGGACAAAGTGAAGAGGAGTGGGAGCAACTCAGTAAAGATGAGCGCCTCTCTGTTTGGCAGTCTTCACGACAGCAGCCCGGCAATGCCAGCTACTTCGCGTTCACCGCTACACCTAAACACTCGACGATGAGTCTGTTTGGCCGCCCACGATATCCAGACAAACCAGTTAGCATCGATAACCCACCCGTCCCCTTCCACCTGTACACCATGCAGCAGGCGATCGAAGAGGGCTTCATTCTCGATGTACTGACGAACTACAGCAGCTACAAAGTCGCCTTTAAAATCGGTTCGGCATTCATGGACAGCCAAGATGAGCGTGTCGATGAGAAAAGCGCCAATCGAGCCTTGGCCAAGTGGTTGTCACTCAACCCAGTCAATGTCGGTCAGAAAGTCGAACTGATTGTTGAACACTTCAAGAAGAACGTCAGCCATCTGCTTAATGGGCAAGCCAAGGCAATGATCGTGACGCCTTCCCGTGCTTCAGCGGTCAAGTATCAACTGGCCTTACAGGACTACTGCGAGCGCAATGACTACACCAATATCAAGTCGATGGTTGCGTTCTCCGGCGATGTTCCCAACCAAGAAGTCAAAGCCACCGGATTCATGGATGATCACGCCTTTAGCGAAATCAACCTTAACCCTGGGCTCAACGGGCGTGACATGCGCAACGCCTTTGACACACCCGATTACCGAGTGATGATCGTCGCCAATAAATTCCAGACCGGTTTCGACCAGCCAAAGCTGGTTGCGATGTACCTGGACAAAAAAATCTCTGGCGTTGAAGCGGTGCAGACACTGTCTCGCTTGAACCGCACTTACCCCGGCAAAGACAAGACCTTTGTTATCGACTTCGCCAACGAGTCCGAGGAAATCCTCAAGGCCTTCAAGACTTTCTACCGCGACGCTCAAGTGGCAGACATTCAAGACCCGAACATCGTTTACGACATCAAGCAACGGCTCGATGAGATGTATATCTACGATGGCGCCGAAGTGACAGCGTTCGGAGATGCGATTGTTGACCTGAAAGTCACGCATCAAAAGCTTTATTCCCTGACTCAACCGGCAACAGATCGCTTCAACGGCAAACTCAAACTGCTCAACGACGGCATTGATCAATGGGAAAAGGCCTGGGAAGTCGCTAATGACCAGGGCGATGAGCAGGACATGCAGAACGCCGATGTCCAGCGCGCCGAATTCGCAAAAAAACGCGACGAGCTGATGATTTTCAGCGAAAGCCTGACCAAGTTTGTTCGTACCTACGAGTACGTGGCACAACTGGTGGAGTTTGCTGACCCGTCGCTGGAAGCCTTTGCCAGTTTTGCCCGATTGTTGCGTAAACGGTTGAAAGGGGTCGGTTCTGATCAGGTCGATCTCGCTGACCTGACGCTCAGCCATTTCAAGATCAACCAAGGTCGCTCACTGGGGGGAGTGCTTCCAACGGGAGAGACTCCAAGCCTTTACAGCGTGACCGACAATGGTCTGCGGGACGCACGCGATCGAGAGAAGAAATACCTTTCCGAATTGATTGAAAAGCTCAATGAAGCTTTTGGAAAAAACATTACCGATACCGACAAAGTTGCCTTTGCTGTGCACGTGTCAGAGAAGCTCCGATCCGATAACGTTGTGATGGATCAAGTCCAGAACAACACTCGCGAACAAGCCATGAAGGCTGATCTTCCAAGAAAAGCCATTCAAGCCATTGCCGGCGCCATGAATAGCCACCACAGCATGGCCACGCAACTGTTAAGCGACGAGGCGACCAGAGACGTTTTCATAACGGTACTCTATGAACTGCTGAAAAAGGACGCGGGGGCGGATTTGATCGAACAGGCCAGGTAAGGGATCCTCAGTTCAATTCCGTTTCTGCACACCAAAACCCTGAATCGCAAGATTCAGGGTTTTTTTATGCTCGCGATTTGATCAGACCTCGCGCAAGTCGTCTCTCTTCGGCTAGTTTTCACTACCCCAATGGAAGACCAGATTGCGAGCAGCACC
>Ga0182005_1001308_pt1 | contig 10211 bp, 8 predicted proteins | sample Sormic07211103_1_FD_123021 | JGI IMG/M metagenome (GOLD analysis project Ga0182005, IMG submission 123021) | Rhizosphere microbial communities from Sorghum bicolor, Mead, Nebraska, USA - 072115-103_1 MetaG | ecosystem: Host-associated > Plants > Roots > Rhizosphere | place: USA: Nebraska...
AGCGCCGGGCGGATCAGGCTGTTCATGCCGGTATCGAGGCCGAGGTAGCGCACGTTCGCGCCCTTCTCCTTCTCCTGCGTGACCTTCGCCAGCAAGACACCGGCATCGGCCACCAGGTAACGGCCCGGCTCCATCCACAACTGGAATTGCGGGTACGCCTGGTGCACCGAGGTGAGCACTCGGTCGAGCGCGGCCATGTCCAGGGCCGTCTCGCCAGGATGCGACGGCACGCCGAGGCCACCGCCGATGTTGAGCACCGAGATCGTGCCGATGCGTTCGGCCAGCGCGGCGAGCTGCGAATAGACCTCGCCCCAGTGCGCCGCGTCGAGGATGCCGGAGCCCAGGTGCGCATGCAGGCCGATCACCCGCGCACCCGCCGCGTCGGAGAGGCGCAGGAAGCGATCCAGGTGCTCGATCGGCACGCCGAACTTGCTGCCGGTACCGCCGGTCTTCACCTTCTCGTGGTGGCCCAGGCCGCGACCCAGGTCCACGCGCAGCATGATGTCGCGCCCGGCGAACATATCGCCCCAATGCTCGATCGGATGCAGCGCGTCGATGGTGATCGTCGCCCGTGTCTGCAAGGCGGCCTCGAAATCGCGACGGGCCGCGAAGTTCGGGGTGAACAACAGTGGCACGTCGTCCGGTACCGCGGCCGAAACCGCCGCCAGTTCCCCCGGCGAAACGCATTCGAAGGCGAAGCCTTCCTCCGCCAGCACCTTGAGGATGCCCGGATGAGTGTTCGCCTTCACCGCGTAGTGCGCGCGATCGACGGCCTTCAACGACTTCACGCGGCGTGCCTGCGCGCGCACCGTCGGCAAGTGGTAGACGTAGCGCGGGGTGCGTTCCTGGGCCAGCCGCATCAAGGCGGGCCGTTCGCCCTGCCACCATGCGGCGCTCGGCAATGCCTGTTCACCGGCACCGTAGAGCGCCTGCCAGGAGGGACCGAAGACGACGCTGTCGTCCGTACGCAGCGCACCGGCGCCGATCAGCAGTTCGTGCAGGCGAGGCAGCATGTCATCCACCACATCCTCGTCGACGACGAAGGTCAGGTTGAGGTTGTTCGACGACTGCGAGATCAGGTGCACGCGTAACTGGCCGAACTCGGCCAGTACGCCCGACAGCTTGTGCAGCATCGAACGCATCCCGCGGCCGACGAGGGTGATGGCCGCGCACGGCGCGATCACCTTCACCCGGCAGACGCGGGCCAGATCCGCCGCCAGCGCGGCGATCGCATCGGAATCGAGCAGGTTTTCGGTCGGGTCGAGCGATACCGTGACGTTGGTTTCCGCCGAGCCGATCAGGTCCACCGACAGGCCATGGCGCTTGAAAGCGTCGAAGACGTCGGCGAGGAAGCCGACCTGCTGCCACATGCCGACCGATTCCATCGACACCAGGGTGATGCCCTTGCGTGCGCTGATCGCCTTGATGCTCGGCGCGTGCTCGCGCACTTCGGGGCCGATCGAGGTGCCTTCCAGCTCGGGCCGGTTGGTGTCCTTGATCAGCAGCGGGACGCGCGGTTCGCGCAGCGGGGACAGGCAGCGCGGGTGCAGGACCTTGGCGCCGGTGGAGGCGATTTCCTGCGCCTCTTCGTAGTCGAGCCGCTGCAACAGGCGCGCGCCGGCGACCTGGCGCGGGTTCGCGCTGAACATGCCGGCCACGTCGGTCCATATTTCCACGCGCGACGCCGCCAGCAGCGCACCGAAATAGGCGGCCGACGTATCCGAACCGCCGCGTCCGAGCAGGACCGTGCGTCCGCTTTCGTCCTGCGCGATGAAGCCCTGCGTGATGAACACGTCACCGCGTTCCGCCAGCGCCGCGGAAATCGCCGCATCGTGGTGCGGCTCCACCATGGCCGAAAGCAGGCGCGTGCGTTCGTTCTGGTTGGGCAACACCACCGAACGCAGGCATTCGCGGGCGTCGACCCAGGTGGTCGCCAACCCGTTGGCGGAGAGGAAGGCCGCGCCGAGCGCGCTGGACATCAGCTCGCCATGCGCCTGCACTCGCGCCTGCCAGGCCAGTTCGCCAAGATCCGCGGCACCGGCCTCGGCGAGCAGCGCCAGGTCGGCAAGCCGGGCACCGAGCGTTTGCGGCATCGCCAGCGACATCTCGGCAAGCAGGGCATGGTGGCGATCGGCCAGTGCGGCGGCCGCGTCCGAGCGGCGTTTGGGTTCCGTGTGCGTGCAAAGCTGTTTCAGGCCGTCGGTGATGCCGGACAGGGCCGAGACCACGATCAGCACGCGCGCGCCTTCGGCGCGGCGGCTGGCGGCCAGTTCAAGGATATTGCGCCAGCGCGCGGCGGTGGCCACGGAGGTGCCGCCGAACTTCATGACGATCCAGGGCGCGTTGAGGGGCAACGGCGCGTTTGCGTTTTCGCTCACGGGACTCTTTGGGCTGGTGGGGAAAGCGTTGGCCGGCCAAACCGGCAAATCCCCCGAAGTGTTGCGCCGCAACGGCAAAAACGCAATCAATCGCCCTTGTGCGCGATCTGGGCCATGCGCTGGGCATCGGCGAGGATGCCGTGCAGGATGCGCAGCTCGCGCGGCTCGGGGCGGGCACGCAGGAAGAGCTTGCGCAGCTTCAGCATGATCGTCGTCGGCGAGCGGCCCTTGTGGAACTCGATGTCGTCGAGCGCCTGGCCCAGGTGGGTGAAGAACCGCTCCATCTGCTCGGCATCCGCCGGCGCCTCGTCGGGATCGACTTCGGCCACGACCGGTACCCCCGGTTCCTCCGCCAACAGCGCCGTACGCAGTTCATAGGCCACCACCTGCACCGCCTGCGACAGGTTCAACGAACTGAAATCGTCGACGCTCGGAATCCGCACCATGGCATGGCAACGCGCCAGTTCGTCGTTTTCGAGTCCCGTTCGCTCGTTGCCGAACACCAGCGCCACCTGCTCGCCCCGGCGGGCGGCGGCGATCGCCTGGGCCGCTCCTTCGCGCGGGTCCAGTTCCGGCAGGTTCACGCCGCGGCGGCGGGCGGACAGGCCGAGGGCGAAGGTGGCACCCGCGAGGCCGCCGACCAGGTCGTCGTGGATCGCCGCATGGTCCAGGACGTCGTCCGCACCGGCCGCCAACGCCGTCGCCTCGGGGTCCGGGAAGCGGTGCGGCGCCACCAGGGTCAGCCGGTCGAACCCCATCGTGCGGATCGCGCGCGCGGCCGAGCCGATATTCCCCGAGTGGGAGGTACGGACGAGGACGAAACGAAGGCGGTCGTGGAGATCGGAAAGGGCCATGGGTGGCGGACGATTGGCGGGAGGACCGGAAAGTCTACAACGGCAATGACTTGGGCGAGGCGCGACAGGGTGGTAAACTCTGCGGCCGATGCGGCTTCGACCGCCTCCCATGTTCTTTTACCAAGCCGATCCCATGCCCAGACCCGCCGTCAATGTCGCGGCGCGCGCCGCGCGCTCCGCAGGAAACATCATCCTGCGCTATATGAATCGCATCGAAGGCCTTGCGGTCGTCGAAAAGCAGCGTATGGACTTCGCCTCCGAGGTCGACCGCCTCGCCGAAGCCGAGATCGTCAAGGAACTTCGCCGTGCCTATCCCACCCATGCCATCCTGGGTGAAGAGTCCGGGCAGATCGGCAAGGGGCCGCTGACCTGGGTCATCGATCCGCTCGACGGCACGCACAACTACCTGCGCGGCATCCCCCACTTCTGCGTCTCGATCGCCCTGGTCGAGAAGGGTGAACCCGTCTATGGCGTGGTCTTCGATCCGTTGCGCGATGAACTGTTCACGGCGAGCAAGGGCGATGGTGCCTACCTCAACGACCGTCGCATCCGCGTCGGCAAGCGCGAAGGCCTCGCCGGGGCGCTGATCGCCACGGGCTACCCCTACCGGGCGCGCAACCACCTCGACGCGCAGCTGTCCATGACGGCCGCCCTGCTCAAGGACGCCGAGGACATCCGCCGCATGGGCTCGGCCGCGCTCGATCTGGCCTACGTCGCCGCCGGCCGCGTCGACGGTTTCTTCGAGCCCGGGCTCAACGTCTGGGATATCGCCGCGGGCGCCCTGCTCGTGCGCGAGGCCGGCGGCGTCTATGGCGATTTCGCCGGCCGCGAAGGCCTGCCGGAGAGCGGCAACATCATCGCCGCCAACCACAAGGTGGCCGCCGCCATGACCGAGGTCATCGGCGCCAACGCCACGCCCCGTCTCCTCGGCGTGTAGTCAGAAGGCGTGTAGTCGGAAGGCCGGCGCCACGGGATAAATCCTCGCGCTGGCCCCTTCCCCGCGCCTACATACGCGCGTGGGCACCGCCTCCTAATCTGTCGCTGGCGAACCGGATGTTCGCTTCCCCTACGACCGATCAAGGAAAAACCCGTGCCATCCCCCACTCAAAACCTCGGCCGCCTGTCGGCCGTGCTTTCGCTCGCCCTCGCTTCGACCTGTCTCGCCCCGACGGCCATGGCCGAGGTACGCACGATGATCGTCACGTCCGATCCCCAATACCCCTGGACGGCGAAGACGGACGCCCGCATACCCCAGGACGATGCCGAACGCGACGCGGAATCCCAGGCATTGATCGAAGAGCAATACCGCAGCATCGTCGCTTACCGCGCGGCCCGCCCGGGCCAGGACATCCCCGTGTTCGTCAATGGCGATCTCACCGCCTATGGCCACGGGGCGCAGCGCGCCACGATGGAGCGCTTGCTGAAGATCCTCGGCGACAACGTCCACCTCGGCCTCGGCAACCACGATTACGAGAACAACATACGCAACGACCAGGGCGAAGGCTGCTACAACAACGGCTGCGCGCGGGACAGCATCACCGACCTCGTTCGCCATGTGACGAAGAAGCGGGGCGTCGTCTCGTTCGACTTCGCGGTCCAGCCGGGCGCGTTCAGCACCCGCTACGTGGGCAGCCTCGCCTACGCCGTGCGCACGCCGGGACTCGACCGCGTGCTGCACATGCAACTCAACAACCGCCCGACCTACGCGGTTTCGTTCGACACGACCGAAGGCATCGTCCCTGCACGGTACGACATCGAATCCTCGGTGCCATGGCTGTACAACCTGTTTGGCGAACACCTGAGCGTGCCGCCCTTCGGCTCGCCTTCGGATCGTGCCTATGACTTCGCCATCGTCCACATGCACAACCCCGATGCGTTCAACGGCGACTTCGCCCGCACCGTGTCAGGCGTCGACGTGGCGGCCATCTTTGCCGGCCACTTGCACCGTAACTTCGGGTATTACAGGAACATCGGTAGCGTGCCGGTCTATCTCAGCGGCTCCGCTTCGCAGCGTACGTACCTGGTGGTGGAACACGATACCGATGAGGCGGTGCTTCGGGTATACGGCGTGCGCGACAACGATCCGGAGCACAAGACGCTGGTCGACACCGTGCCCACCCGGCGTGCGGGCTGAACTCAGTCGTCCTTGAGCAGGTTGCGCAGGAAAGGCACCGTCACTCGCCGCTGCGCGGCGAGTGACGCGCGGTCCAGTGTATCGAGCAGGTCCAGCAAGGTACCCAGGTCGCGCGCGTGATGCGCGAAAAGCCAGTCCAGCACCACGTCGTCCAGCTCGATGCCACGCGCCGCGGCTTGCTCGCGCAGCACGCCGCGGCGTTCCGCGTCGGCCAGCGGTTTCAGCACCGCCTGGGTCAACGAACCCAGCCTCGAACGCAGGTCGGGCAAGGCGATATCCAGCGATACCGGCGCACCCGCCGCCGAGAACAGCAGGGTGCATCCGTCCGCACGATACCGGTTGAACGTGTCGAACAACGCATGCTCCGCATCGTCCTCGCCGGCGATGGAATCGATGTCGTCGATCGCCAGCACATCGCTGCCCGCCATGCCGCGAATCGCCACCGCGCGCGATCCCCGCAAACCGGCCAGCGGCAGGTATTGGGCCGTGCGGCCAGCGTCGATCGCCGCCTGGCATGCGGCGATCAAGAGGTGGGTACGGCCACTGCCCAAGGGGCCGGCCAGGAACACCCATGGCGCGGAGCGGTCCACCGCCGCGGCGCGAACGGCTTCCACGGCCACCGCGTTATCGCCAGGATGGAAGTGCTCGAAGCGCTGGCGTCGCGGCCAGCGCAATGCGAGGGGAAGCTGGGCCGTCATGGATGGCCGTCGCCGGGCAACGGAGGCTGGTCATGCCGCGTATTCACGGTGACATCGACATCCACGTCGACTTCCACCTGTTCCGTGGACGCGTCCGCGGCGGGTTCCATGTAGAGGTCGCTCTCACGGTAACGCGCGAAGACATAGCGCATCAGCACCACCACCACGGAGGCGGCGGGCAGCGCCAGCAGCACACCGAGGAACCCGAACAGGTGGCCACCCGCCAGCACGGCGAAGATCACCGCCACCGGATGCAGGCCGATCTTGCCGCCGACCAGGCGCGGCACGAGTACGTAGCCTTCGAGCAACTGGCCGATGGTGAACACCACTCCGACGAGGATCACGTGCGTCCAGTCGCCGTATTGCACCAGCGCCGCGATCAGCGCCGCGACGAAGCCGATCATGAACCCCAGGTAGGGAACGAAGCTGAGCAGGCCCGCGACCATGCCGATCAGTGGACCGATGGAGATACCCACCAGGGTGAGGCCTAGTCCGTAGAACACGCCCAACGCCAGCATCACCAGCAGCTGGCCGCGGACGAAGGCACCGAGCACCTGGTCCGATTCGCGCGACAGGTGGACGACGGTCGGCTCGATCGAGCGCGGCAGCAGGCGCTGGATGTGCGCGATCATCGTGTCCCAGTCGCGCAGGAGGTAGAACGCCACGACGGGAATCAGCACGGCGTTGGTGATCCAGGTGACCACGCCCATGCCCGACTGGGTGACCTTGGCGACCGCCTTGGCGGCGATGCTCCCCACCGAGCCGATATGCTCGCGGATCGTCGCCAGCAGGCTGTCGGTATCGAACACGTTCGGGTCCAGCCGCAGGCGTGTCTGGATCCACGGCAGGGCCGTGCCGCGCACCCAGTCCACGTAGTGCGGGAGGTTCTCGGCGAGGTTCTCGAACTGGTGCTGGATCAGCGGGATGAGCAGGAGCACCACGCCGACGAAGACCAGCGAGATCACGGTGAACACGATGCTCACCGCCCAGGTGCGGCCCATGCCCAGCCGCTGCAGGCGATCGGCGAGCGGGTCGCCGAGGTAGGCGAGCATGGCCGCGATGGCGAACGGCATCAGCACCGGTGCCAGCAACCAGATCACGAAGATGATGACGGCGGTGATCGCAAGGAGTTGCCAGCGGCGCGAGGTGTCGTGGTTCATGCGAATCCTGATTCGTCGTAGGGGGTCACGGGACCCAGCGCACGGCGAGGTCGGCGCCATCGTGTGCATCGGCCGCCAGTATGTGGCCACCGGCCGCGTAGGCCGCCACCAGGCGTGCCAACGGCGCGCTGGCGTTCACATTGAGCAGCACGCCATCGGCCGTGGCACCGACGGGCGCCACCGACTTGACCGAAGGATCGTTCTGGAAGGTCGCCAGCAAACCGGCGTAATCGGCCGCCGAACGCAGGCCGGTCACCCAGACCTTGCCGCTGGAACTGCCGCCCTGGGTGGCCGCGAACTGCCGGTCGAGCTTGTCGGCCATGGCATTCGCGCCATTGGCGAGCAGCGCGGCGCGGGCCTCGCCACTGTCTTTCCAGGTGCCGGTGCGGCCGGCGGAAACGAGGGTCCAGTCGGCCTGGTCATCACCGATCTTGCCGACCAGGACCATGGCGGTGTTGTACCGGCGGGCGACCGTCGCCACGGCACCGGGATCGCCCTGGGCGATGGCCGCCGGATCGGGGAGCGAGTCGGCCTTGGGCACGACGATCTGGTAACCACGGGTATCGGCCATCTGCGCCAACGGCACCAGGTCCTGCTGGCCGAGAAGCTTGCCGCTCGCATCGCGGGCGATCACCAGGACGGGCGGCTTCGGCGCCGCGACCGACGCGTCGCCTACCGCCAGCACCCGGCGGATCGCACCGGGATCGAAGACGATATCGAGACTCAACGGGGCCCCATTGGCACCGCCGGTGCGTGCGTACTGATACTGCTGGACGAGCCCACCAGGCTGCTTCATGGCCTCCGCATAGCCGGGTTTCCCCCGGGGATCGGCCCCGTTGGAAGCCCGGGCGAGCACCTGGGTGAGCCCCGTGGCGAAGGCCTGGTCGCGTACGGCGGCGCTGGTATCGGCCACCGGCACCGTCACCGTGTAGATCGATGTCTGCGCCAAGGCGGAGCCGGCGCAGGCCACCACGATGAGCATCCATAAAGCGAGGAAACGGGCTGGGCGCATGGTCGTGGCATCCCTTTGTGAAGGCGGGAAGTCTGCCCAAACCTTGGCATGGCGTCCATCCAGGCCATGTGCAGGAGCCGGCCGCACCACCGCTTGCTGCTATCATGCGCGGTTTCCAATACGTGCCGGAACCGCTTATGTCCTCCGACCAGGGCTCCCTCACCTACCGCGACGCGGGCGTCGACATCGATGCCGGCAACGCCCTCGTCGAGCGCATCAAGCCGATGGTCAAGCGGACCTTCCGGCCCGAGGTGATGGGCGGACTCGGTGGCTTCGGCGGGCTGTTCGACCTGTCCGGCCGCTACAAGGAACCGGTGCTGGTCTCGGGCACGGACGGCGTAGGCACCAAGCTCAAGCTCGCCCAGCAACTCGGCCGCCACGACACCATCGGCATCGACCTCGTCGGCATGTGCGTCAACGACGTGCTCGTGCAAGGGGCCGAACCGCTTTTCTTCCTCGACTACTTCGCCACCGGCAAGCTCGACGTCGACACGGCCGCCTCGGTCATCGGCGGCATCGCCCGCGGTTGCGAACTGGCGGGATGCGCCTTGATCGGCGGTGAAACGGCCGAGATGCCGGACATGTATCCGCCCGGCGAGTACGACCTCGCGGGTTTCACCGTCGGCGCCGTGGAAAAGTCCGCGATGAACGACGGTTCGTCCATCGTCGCGGGCGACGTCGTCCTCGGCGTGGCCTCGTCCGGTCCGCATTCGAACGGCTACTCGCTGATCCGCCGGATCCTCGAGCGTGCCGGTTCGCCGCTGGACGCCGAGGTCGGTGGCGTGAAACTGGTCGATGCGCTCATGGCGCCGACCACGATCTACGTGAAGCCCATGCTCGAGTTGATCGCCAAGGTGGACGTGCACGGCATGGCCCACGTCACCGGTGGTGGGCTCAAGGAAAACATCATCCGCGTGGTGCCCGATGGCCTCGGCCTGTCCATCGACGCTTCCTCCTGGGAACTGCCGCCGGTGTTCCAGTGGCTGCAGCGCGAGGGCAACGTGGCGTCCGAGGAAATGTGGCGCACGTTCAACTGCGGCATCGGCTTCACGGTGCTGCTCGCGCAGGACCAGGTGGCGGCGGCGAAGGCATTGCTCGCCGGTCACGGCCTGGACACCTGGGTCATCGGTTCGGTCGTCGCCGCTTCGGGCGACGAGCGCGTCCACATCGCCTGACACCTCGCGTGGAACGCCGTCTGCGCATCGCCGCGCTCGCCTCCGGACGCGGCAGCAACCTTGCCGCGCTCATCGCCGCCCGTGACGCCGGCCGGTTGCCGGTGGAGTTCACCCTCGTGGGCAGCGACAAGGCGCAAGCCGGCGCGTTGCGTGTCGCCGCGGCGGCGGGCATCCCCTCGGTCGCACTGAATCCCAAGGACTATGCCAGCCGCGCGGACTTCGACGCCGCCCTGTTCGGCCGCGTGGCCGACAGCGGGGCCGAATTGCTCGTTCTCGCCGGTTACATGCGGATCGTCGATGCCGCGGTCGTGGACGCCTGGGAAGGCCGGGCGATCAACGTCCATCCTTCCCTGCTGCCCAAATATCGCGGCCTGCACACGCATCGCCGCTGCCTCGAGGCGGGCGACGTGGAGCACGGCGCCAGCGTGCACTTCGTCACCGCCGAGCTGGACGGTGGTCCCGTGGTCGCCCAGGCGCGCATTCCGGTGCATCCGGGCGATAGCGAGACCGATCTCGCCGAACGCCTGCTGGTCGAGGAACACCTTCTGCTACCCGCCGTGGTCGGCGCGATCGCCTCCGGCCGCCTGCGCTGGGATCGCGGCCCCGTGTTCGACGGCGCGCCCCTGACCCAGCCCCTGGCCCTGACGGACCTCTGACACCCCGCCAGGGGTAAGACCAGAGGTAGGACCCATGTGTTGGCAAGGCCCATGTGGGAGCCGATTCATCGGCGATGGGTGCTTGCTCCAGCCTGGCCCGCCGCCGCGGGATCGCCGATGAATCGGCTCCCACAGTAAAAATCG
>Ga0182005_1001309_pt1 | contig 10201 bp, 12 predicted proteins | sample Sormic07211103_1_FD_123021 | JGI IMG/M metagenome (GOLD analysis project Ga0182005, IMG submission 123021) | Rhizosphere microbial communities from Sorghum bicolor, Mead, Nebraska, USA - 072115-103_1 MetaG | ecosystem: Host-associated > Plants > Roots > Rhizosphere | place: USA: Nebraska...
AAGCCTCGCCCGATCATCGCAAGGCTTCCTTCGCCACCGGAGAGATTGAGGAATCGCGGGCCAGCCCGCTTCCCACCCGGGTGCGGCACGTGGCGCCCGGCAGCTCCCCCGCCACGCACACGGCGAACGCGAGGGCGAAACCGAGCCCTAACACCCAACACAGCCGGCATGAATTCGCGCTCTTTAACAGGTATTCCACGCAACTCATTGATTTGATAACCTCACCCAGCCGATCCTGACAGGGGAAACGCCCGATGTCGCCAGCCACCCGCCCTTTTCACCCACGAGCATGGCTCCGCCCCCTCGCGGTGGCGGCCGTGCTGATGCTGCTCGCCGCCTGTGGCAGCGCCCCGCACAAACCATCGTCGTCGCAGCGCCGCAATCCCGCATCGGCCGTACCCATCGCGAAAAACCTGGGCTGGTCCACCAAGCCGGCCGACGCGCCACCGGCCGATGCCGCCAACGATGTGCTCTTTCGCGCCATCGGCTTGGTCGGCACACCCTACCGCTGGGGCGGCAATACCCCGCAGGGCGGTTTCGACTGCAGCGGGCTCATCAACTACATCTACCTGACGTCGACCGGACTGCGCCTGCCCCGGACCTCGGCTGAGATGGCCGCCCTCGACAAGCCGAAGGTCGACGAGACCGAGCTTTCCAGCGGCGACCTCGTCTTCTTCGGCCGCGGCCACATCACTCATGTAGGGGTTTACGTCGGCAAGGGTCGTTTCGTACACGCGCCGAACTCGGGTGGCACGGTACGTTTGGACGATCTGGATGGCGCCTACTGGAAAGAGAACTTCGCCTATGGGCGCCGCGTCCTGAACTGAACGGACGGCAACGCGCCGATCGATGGTTCATGAATTGAATTGCACGCGATTAAATTGCGTGCTTTACTATTTCTCGTGAACGGCCAACCAGCCCTTTCCCTCCCAGACGACAAAGGACAAAACCCATGAGCAATATCTCCAAGTTCGACGGCGACGCCCTCTACACCGCGCATGCCAAGGTCGCAGGCGGCCGCAACGGTCACGTCAAGAGCGACGACGGCCGCATCGACATGGACCTGCGCCTGCCGAAGTCCATGGGTGGTACCGGTGAGGGCAGCAATCCCGAACAGCTGTTCGCCGCCGGCTACGCGGCCTGCTTCGAAGGCGCCGTGCGTTTCGTCGCCGGCCAGAAGAAGGTCAAGGCCGACGATGCCTCCGTCGCCAGCAGCGTCAGCATCGGCAAGCGCCAGGAAAACGGGTTCGCCATCCGCGCGAAGCTCGAGGTGAGCCTGCCGGGTGTCGACGATGCGACCGCGAAGGAAATCGTCGCCTTCGCCCACGAAAACGTCTGCCCGTACTCGCACGCCACGCGCGGAAATATCGACGTCGAGATTTCGGTGAACGGCCAGTCGGTGGTTTAAGACCCTTCTGGTTGAAACAAAGACGGCGCCCTGGGGCGCCGTCTTTGTTTACGAAGTCATCGCGAATCGCCGACAGGGTCGGCGATGATCCTCAGTGCGCGGCGTCGCCGTTCGGGTGGGCATGCCCGTGCGCGATTTCCTCTTCCGTCGCGTCACGCACCGTCTGCACGTCCACATGGAAGTTGAGCGTCTTGCCCGCCATGGGATGGTTGAGGTCGACGTCGACGACGCTCGAACCGATCTTCTGCACCACGACCACGCGGCTGCCGCCTTCCTTCAACGAAAGCACGGTGCTGTCGCCGGCCTTCAGGCCCTTGCCCTGCTGCGGGAAGTACTTCTTCGGCACGCGCTGCGTCATGCCTTCCTGGCGAGGACCGTAGCCTTGCTCCGGGGCGATCTCGACATCGAAGGTGTCGCCGACCGACTTGCCTTCGAGGCCGGCCTCGAGGCCGGGGATCAGCTGGCCGTGGCCGAGCAGGATCCACAACGGCTCGCCGCCCTCGATCGAGCTTTCGACCTTCTCGCCATCGACGGTGAGGGTGTAATGGAACGAGATGACCTTGCCCTTGCCAGCCTGCATGTTGGTTTCTACCGGAGGAAAACGGGGGATTTTAGCCGCGCCCGGTCGTGGCGTCACGTCGGACCACGGTGGCGGCCGAAGCCGACGCCACGAGCCTCCGGCCCGAGCCAGGTCAGTAGGGCCAGAACCAGGGCCACCGCCGCTATCCAGGTCGACATGGCGAAGGCGAAATCGCCGCCCCGCTGCCCCGCCAGCCAGGTCTGCGCGGTGGCGGTGATCGCCGCGAGCAGGTTGCCCATCTGGTAGGCGAAGCCCGGCAAGGTGCCGCGTACGGCATCGGGCGACAGTTCATTGAGATGGGTGGGCACCACGCCCCACGCGCCCTGCACCATCACCTGGATGAAGAAGGCGCCCAGGCCGAGCAGGAGCAACGAGCCTCCGTACATCCACAGCGGAACCACCGGGATCGCCAGCAGCGCCGCGATGATGATCGCCTTGCGCCGGCCGATCCGCTCGGAAAGCGAGCCGAAGGTCAGGCCACCGGCCAGCGCACCGAGGTTGAGCAGCGCCGTGAGCAGGAACGCGGTGCCCGAGCCGGCGGGAATTCCCAGGGTCTCCTGCACGAAGGTCGGATACATGTCCTGCGATCCGTGGCTGAACATGTTGAACGCCGCCATCAGGAGCATGAGGTAGACGAACAGTTTCCAGTGCCCGCGCATGGAGACGAAGACGCTCTCGCGCGCATGCGTGCGGCGGCTCTCCCACACCGGCGACTCCGGCACTTTGCGCCGGATGTACAGCACGAGCAGCGCAGGCAACGCGCCGACCACGAAGAGGCCACGCCAGCCGATGTGGTCCACCAGCAACCAGTTGGCGAGTGCCGCGAGGAAGAAGCCACACGGGTATCCGCTTTGCAGCAAGCCGGAAACGAAGCCCCGCGAACTGGCTGGAATCGATTCCATCGCCAGCGACGCCCCGATGCCCCACTCGCCTCCCATCGCGATGCCGAAGAGGAAGCGCAGGCCGAGCAGCACGCCCAGCGATGGCGAGAACGCGCAGGCCACCTCCAGCAGTGAGAACAGGACGATGTCGAACATGAGCACCGGCCGGCGCCCGTAGCGGTCGGCCAGGCGACCGAAGATCAGCGCGCCGATCGGTCGTGCGGCGAGGGTGAGGAACAAGCCATAGGTCACCTCCTGCTTTGGCACGTGGAACTCGTTGGCCACGGCGAGGATGACGAAGGTCAGCAAGAAATAATCGAAGGCGTCGAGGGTCCAACCCAGGAAGCTGGCTATCACGGTATGCCGCTGCGTATGGTCGAGATCGCGCAGCGCGGCGGGAAGCGGCATGAGAATTTCCTCAACGATCGGGCGGCGCCGAGGCTAGCACAGCGTTAAGATCCGACGTGCGCCTCACGGCGCAATGACGGCATGCCACTACACTGGCGGCCACCACGACAGACGGAGGACTCATGAAGTACTCGCGATCGATCGTTTCACTCGCACTCCTTGCCGGCCTGGGTATCGGCGTGGCCCACGCCCAGGCGCAGGGCGGCTCCGACAGCGGTGGCGCCCCCGCGTTTTCCGAGATCAGCAAGGACGGCAAGGGCATCAAGCGCAGCGACATTCCCAAGGATGTCGACGCACTCAAGCAACTGCGCGCGCACTTCCCCGAAGCCGATCTCAACCACGACGGCAAGGTCGACAAGGGCGAGTACGACGCCTATGTCAACAAGAGCAACCAGCCGCAGCAACAGCGCTAGTATCCAAGGCCGCGTGCGGTCTTCGTACGCGGCCCTTTCTAAGGATGGACCACCACGCATGATCCCCGACAGCCGGACGAGGCAGCGCATCGCCTCCCGATTCAGTCGCCGCGGCGACCGGATCTACATCCACGGCAAGCTGGCCACCGATCCCGTGTACGCCGCCGCCGCACGAGCCATCGCCGGAAAACGCCTGCCCCTGCTCGACATCGGCTGCGGCCTGGGCCTGCTCGGCCATTACCTGCACGCGTGCGATGCGCTCGACGGCTACGTCGGCCTCGATCACGACGCCCGCAAGATCGCCATGGGCCGCGTCGCCGCGGAACGGGCCGGGCTGGGCGGCGAGATCGCCCTGTGCGAGGGCGACGCGGCCACGCCGCAAGCCTTGCGTGGCCACGTCGCCATGCTCGATGTCCTGCATTACCTGCCGCAGGAGCGCCAGGGCGAACTGCTGGCCTTCGCCGTGGACCACCTGGCCGACGACGGCGTGCTGATCCTGCGCAACGTCATCCGCGACGGCTCCTGGCGCTACCGGGCCACGGTATGGGAAGAGAAATTCATCAAGGCGGTCGGCTGGATTCCGGGTGGCGCGCAATATTTTCCGACCGAGGACGACATCCGCGGGGTGCTCGAACCGCGCGGGATACGCGTCGACTTCCGGCCGCTGTTCGGGCGGACGCCGTACAACAGCTACCTGATGACGGCGTCCCGGCGAGCCTGAACCGGCCATCCACCCATTGTGCGCCGCAATAAGGTATACTCGGCGGGTCGTGCTTGCGCTCCGACTCCCTTGCGGACCCCCGGCGTGGAGCTTTTCCCGCCCGTTCCCCCACCTCCGGAAGCGCGCACGACACCGGCCAGCCTGCTGTCTTCGTCATGGTTCGCGGCCGCCAAATCCATAACTCGCAGCGCGGTTCCAGGGAACGCTCGGGTCACGCAGGAGTTTCTCCATGTCTTTCGATTCGCTGGGCCTTGCGCCCGCGTTGCTGCGCGCGTTGTCCGAGGCAGGCTATGAAAAGCCCACGCCCATCCAGGCCGCCGCCATCCCCGAAGTCCTCGCCGGCCACGACCTCATGGCCGCCGCGCAGACCGGCACCGGCAAGACCGCCGCGTTCGCCCTGCCCGTGTTGCAGCGCCTCGCCCGCGATGAACGCAACGAAGGCCGCCGTCCGATCCGCGCGCTCATCCTCACGCCCACCCGCGAACTCGCCGCCCAGGTGCAGGAAAACCTGCGCGACTACGGCAAGTACGTGCGCCTTTCCAGCACCGTGATCTTCGGCGGTGTCGGCATGGGCAACCAGTTGCAGGCCCTGCGCCGCGGCGTCGACATCGTCGTCGCCACGCCGGGCCGTCTGCTCGACCACATGCAGCAGCGCTCGGTCGACCTGTCCAAGGTCGACGTGCTCGTCCTCGACGAGGCCGACCGCATGCTCGACATGGGCTTCCTGCCGGCGCTCAAGCGCATCCTCGCCGCCGTGCCGCGCCAACGCCAGACACTGCTGTTCTCGGCCACGTTCGCACCCGAGATCAAGGCCCTCGCCCAGCAGTTCATGCGCGAGCCGCGCGAGATATCGACCACGCCGGCGAACACCGTCGCCAATACCGTGACGCACGTGGTGCATCCGGTGGACGCGGCCGCCAAGCGCGACCTGCTGCTGCACATCCTGTCGCAGGACAGCCGTCGCCAGACGCTGGTCTTCGGCCGTACCAAGCACGGCGCGGACAAGCTCGTCCGTCACCTCGAACAGTCCGGCGTCAAGGCCGCGGCGATCCACGGCAACAAGAGCCAGAACGCGCGCACGCGTGCGCTGTCCGACTTCAAGTCGGGCCGTGTCACCGTCCTGGTCGCGACCGATATCGCCGCACGCGGCATCGACATCGACCAGTTGCCGGTGGTGATCAACTTCGACCTGCCGATGGTCGCCGAGGACTACGTGCACCGTATCGGCCGTACCGGCCGCGCCGGTGCCGAAGGCCAGGCCATCTCGCTGGTCAGCCACGACGAATCGGGCCTGTTGCGCGACATCGGCCGTCTGCTGAAGACCGACCTCTCGATCAGCAACGTGCCCGGCTACGAGCCGAGCACGCCGCTGCGCCTGGATGCGGGCGCACCGCGCCCGAAGCAGCAGCAGCGCCAGCCGCGCTCGCAGAGCGGTGGTGGCCAGGGCCGTCCCGGCGGCAGTGGCGGCCAGTCGCGCCAGGGCGGCGGCAACGGCGGCGGACGTCCCCCGGCACACCGTCCGCACGGCCACTCGGCCGCGGGCACGGGCGAGAACACCGGCAGCCACAAGCGCCGTCGCCAGCGTCGTGGCCCGGCCACGAACAAGGCCTGATGGCCTAGCCGCATGGGCGATGGTTCGCCCATGCGGCAATCCGGATCATGGGTGCTGGCAGGTTTTCCCCACCCAGGTAGTTCCGCATGACCCGATTCCACCGTTACAGCGTCGCCGTGCTGCGCACGGCGTTCGGCGCCCTGTTCACCTTTTCCGGTCTCAACCACATCTTCGCTTTCTGGCAACCTCCGGCCCCGCATACCAGCGCCGGCCGCGCGTTCATGGCGGGATTGGAAGCCAGCGGCTTCGTGGTGCCCCTGCTCGGCGTCGTCTTCGTCTACGCCGGCGTGGCCTTGATGGCGGCGCGACTGGTGCCGCTCGCCCTGCTCCTGCTGGCCGCCCCGGTCGTCGCGATCTTCGGTTATCACTTCGTCACCGAAGGCCATACGCTGGGCCCGCACGTGCTCGTGCTGGCCGTCTATCTGCTGCTCGCCTGGCAGGAACGCGGTGCATGGCGCGCATTGTTCAGCGCGGAACACGATACGCCCGCGTCCGGTGAATCCTCGCCGCTCAGCCCTGCGTTCTGATCTTCGCCGTGAGGACGTGGTCCTCCCACAGGCCGTCGATCTTCAGGTAACGCTTCGCATAACCCTCCCTCTCGAAGCCGAGGCGTTCGAGAAGGCGCCCACTGCGGTCGTTGCGCGGCATGTAGTTCGCCATCACCCGATGGAAATCCAGCGGACCGAAGGCATAGCGGATGCCCGCATCGATGGCCTCGTACATCAGTCCCTGGCCTTCATGCCGCCGTGCGATGCCGTAGCCGAGGTGACAGGCCTGGAACACGCCGCGCACCACGTTCGCGAAGGTGAAGCTGGCGATCATCTCGCCACCATCGGGCGACAACACCGCGAAGGGATAGCCGCGGTCGGCACGCGCCGCCTCGAGGCCCGCCTCGATCGCCTGACGGCACCCTTCCAGCGAATAATGCGATGTCGTGCGCAGGGGTTCCCAGGGCGCGAGATGGTCGCGGTTCTCCGTGCGATAGCGTTGCAGGAGTTCCGCTTCCTCCACGTCGAGCAGCCGGATCACCGTGCGCGACGTGCGCATCCTTATCGGTTCGCTCATGGGATCAACGCTTTCGCGTGGTGACGCAGGTGATCCTCGATGAAGGTCTGGATGAAGTAGTAACCGTGGTCGTAGCCCGGTCGCATGCGCAGGTCGAGCGCCTGCCCGGCCTCTTCACAGGCGGCCTCGAAACGCTGCGGCTGCAACTGGTCGAGCAGGAATCCATCGGCCTCGCCCTGGTCCACCAGGATCGTGCCGTCGAAACGGGCGCCTTCCTCCACCAGACGGGTGGCGTCATACCTCGCCCAGCTGGAGCGATCCGTGCCGAGGTAGCGCGGAAAGGCTTTCTGGCCCCACGGGACACTGGCGGGAGCGACGATCGGTGCGAAGGCGGACAACGAGCGGTAACGGCCGGGATTGCGCAGGGCGACCACCAAGGCGCCATGGCCACCCATGGAATGGCCGAATATGCCCTGTCGCCCCATATCCAGCGGAAACCGCCCGGATACGAGGCGCGGCAATTCGTCCACCACGTAGCTGTACATGCGGAAGCGCTCGTTCCACGGCGCTTCGGTGGCGTCGAGATAGAACCCTGCGCCCTCGCCGAACTCCCAATCGCCCGTGGCACCGGCCCATCCGGTATCGCGGGGGCTCGTGTCGGGCATCACCAGGGCCAGCCCCAGTTCCGCCGCCATGCGCTGCGCACCGGCCTTGATCGTGAAGGTCTCGGCGGTGCAGGTGAGGCCGGCGAGGAACCAGAGCACCGGGACGGGGCCCTTTTCCGCGGCCGGCGGCAAGTAGACGGCGAAACGCATGGTTCCCCCGCAAGCGTCCGAAACATGCGAATAAAAGCCTTGAACGCCGCCGAAGCAACGCTGTTCCGACACGGTCTCGATCGCCGTCATGTGCCCGTCCCTTACTGAAGCTGACCAAAGAGTGTAACGCCGTCACGCCGGACGGCCACGACCCACGGCGAACCACGCATATCGCTGCTACAATACGTTTACTGCCCGGCGCCGAATGTCGCCGCCGCGCCCCTTTCGAGGTCGCCATGTCATCCCCCGATACAAATAACGCTCCGGCCCTGCCCGGTTTCAGCGCGCTCGCGCTCGACGCCAACGTCGTGCGTGCGCTGACCGAAGTCGGCTACGAGACCCCCTCTCCCATCCAGGCCGCCACCATCCCGGCCCTGCTCGAAGGCCGCGATGTCATCGGCCAGGCGCAGACCGGTACCGGCAAGACAGCGGCCTTCGCCCTGCCCGTGCTGTCGCGCATCGACCTGAAGGCCGGCAACAAGCCGCAGGCACTGGTGCTCGCGCCCACGCGCGAACTGGCCATCCAGGTGGCCGAGGCGTTCCAGAAGTACGCCACCTACCTGCCCGGCTTCCAGGTACTGCCGATCTACGGCGGCCAGAGCTATGGCCCGCAGTTGCAGGGCCTCAAGCGCGGCGCCCAGGTCATCGTCGGCACGCCCGGCCGCGTCATCGACCATCTCGACAAGGGCACGCTGGATCTCTCCGGCCTGCGCTTCATGGTGCTCGACGAGGCCGACGAGATGCTCCGCATGGGCTTCATCGACGATGTCGAGAAGCTGCTCCAGGCCACGCCCGCCAGCCGCCAGGTGGCGCTGTTCTCCGCGACCATGCCGGCGCCGATCCGCCGCATCGCGCAGACCTACCTGAAAGAGCCGGTCGAGGTCACGATCAAGAACAAGACCACCACCGCGGCGAATATCCGCCAGCGTTACTGGTGGGTCAGCGGCGTGCACAAGCTCGACGCGCTCACGCGCATCCTCGAGGCCGAAAGCTTCGACGCGATGATCGTCTTCGCGCGCACCAAGTCCGCCACCGAGGAACTCGCCAGCAAGTTGCAGGCGCGCGGTTTCGCCGCCGCGGCGATCAACGGCGACATCGCACAGGCCCAGCGCGAACGCGTCATCGACCAGCTGAAGACGGGCAAGCTCGACATCCTGATCGCCACCGACGTCGCCGCGCGCGGCCTCGACGTGGAACGCATCAGCCATGTGCTGAACTACGACATCCCGCACGACACCGAGTCGTACGTGCACCGCATCGGCCGCACCGGCCGCGCGGGCCGCAGCGGCGAGGCGATCCTCTTCGTCACGCCGCGCGAGAAGAACCTGCTCCGCCAGATCGAGCGCGCGACGCGCCAGCCGATCGAGCAGATGCAGCTGCCCACGATCGAGGCGGTGAACGACACCCGCGTCAACAAGTTCAACCAGCGCATCACCGATACGCTGGCCACCGGCGACCTCGGCCTCTTCCAGCAGTTGGTGGAAAAGTACGAGCAGGAACACGACGTGCCGGCGATCGAGATCGCCGCCGCGCTGGCGCGCATCGCCCAGGGCGACCAGCCGCTGCTGCTCGAACCGCCGGCCAAGCGCGAATACACCGAACGGCCGCCTCGCGAGTACGAGCGTGAGCGTCCGTCGCGCGATGGCGGCGACTTCAACGACCGCCGCCCGGTGCGCGAAGGCATGCGCCAGCCCCGTCCGCACGTGACCGAGGCCGGCAAGCGCACCTATCGCATCGAGGTCGGCCACGAGCACGGCGTGAAGCCGGGCAACATCGTCGGCGCGATCGCCAACGAAGGCGGTGTCGAGGCGAAGTTCATCGGCCGCGTCAGTATCCGCGACGATTACAGCCTGATCGACCTGCCCGACGGCATGCCGGCCGAGACCTTCAACCACCTGAAGAAGGTGTGGGTCGCCCAGCAGCAGTTGAAGATCGCCGAGTGGGACGGCAAGGAAGCGCCGCAAAGCGGCGGTGGCGGCGGTGCCTCGCGTCCGCCCCAGCGCAGCGGCTTCCGCCCCTCCGGCGCCCGCCCGGGCGCCAGCGGCGGCGGCAAGCCCCCACGCAAGAAGCGCGACTACTGATCGAAAAGGCCTCGGAAACGAGGCCTTTTTCTTTGGTAGGAGCCGCCCCTCTTGAGAGCCGACCCTCGTGGGAGCCGCTTCAGCGGCGATCCCGCGGCAGCGGGCCAGTACTTCGCGCTTCGGAAGGGCTCGGCTTTCGCCCTCGCATTCGCCGTGTGCGTGGCGGGGAGCTGCCGGGCGCCACCCTCGGCGCGACAGGCGGTGCCGTCCCTTGGGAAGGGATGCCGCTGCGCGGCCGTGTCTTATGGCTGGCGCCCCTTCGGGCTCGGACGGTCGG
>Ga0182005_1001310_pt1 | contig 10200 bp, 11 predicted proteins | sample Sormic07211103_1_FD_123021 | JGI IMG/M metagenome (GOLD analysis project Ga0182005, IMG submission 123021) | Rhizosphere microbial communities from Sorghum bicolor, Mead, Nebraska, USA - 072115-103_1 MetaG | ecosystem: Host-associated > Plants > Roots > Rhizosphere | place: USA: Nebraska...
GGGTGTGGATTCGCCACCCATGAACAAGGAAACGCCGACAATGCCCTCGTTCCCGACCACCGCGATCTCGGCCGAGGCGCCGTTTTCCAGCAGGTACAGCAACGAAACGATGGAAGTCGTCGGGAAATAGACATAACTCAGCGTACTGCCCGATTCATACAATACCTGGCCGAGCGGCATCTCAATCGGTTCCAGCTGCGGCAGCCAGCGTTGCCATTCTGCGTCGGGAAGCGCGGCCAGCAGGTGATTCTTTCTGGGGTCTGGAGACTTGTCCATAATGAAACTCCAAAGCGGATTTAACCTCTGGAAATGCTGCCGGAAACGCTGCTGCCGGAATTTTGAGTATAGTCGCCTGGCCGACGGGTGTGTGCGCTAGTGCACAAAGCAGGCGCGCCGCCGATGCCTAAAACATTGCTGATCGCGGCAGCGCCGGGATTTTTATGCAAAAAGACAATATCTCGTGGTAAATTTCCATGCCGCAACTTGCAGCGTCTGAAAATCATCGGGAACAGGGAAATATATGCATAAAAACAAGGCCATCATGGGCAATCGCAGCCGAATGCTGACTGCAGCAAGCACGGTTGCGATATGCGTGTTTTTTGCAGGCTTCCTGGCCGCCGGCGTCGCAGCCGCGCCATCCGCCCCGGACGCCATTACCCCCGACGGCGGCAAATATTACGGCCGGCTGACGGACGGCAAGCTGCAGGGCCAGGGGAAAATGGAATGGGCGAATGGCGCTGTTTACGAGGGCGGCTTTGAAAAAGGACTGTTTTCAGGAAAAGGAAAATACCGGATAGATCCCGGCTACCTGTACGAAGGCGAGTTCAAGGATGGCATGCGGTCTGGCCAGGGCCGCGCGGTCGACCCCAGCGGGTCGGTGTACGTCGGACACTTCGCCAATAACGAATTCGACGGCTTCGGCAAGCTGACGGCCAAGGACGGCGAGTATACCGGGCAGTTCAAGCATGGGACATATGCCGGCAAAGGGGAAATGAAGTACGCCAACGGCCGCACCTACAAAGGTGAATTCGCCGACGGCCAATTCCAGGGCAAGGGACGGTATGAGGTAAAGGGTGAAGAATTCTACGAGGGCGAATTCGACAAGGGAGAATTCGCCGGATATGGGATCTACCAGAGACAGGACGGCTCGCGTTATGCAGGCGCCTTCAAGAAATGGCTGCCGCACGGCGGCGGCCGGCTTACCGATATCCGCGGCAACGTCTACGAAGGCATGTTTGCCGATGGCCGCCTGGTCGGGCAAGGACGTTATGCCGGCAAGGACGGCAGCAGCTACCAGGGCGGATTCAAGAACTGGAAATACCACGGGCAAGGGATTTTCCGGAATGCCAAAGGCGACCGCTACACAGGAAATTTCTCGTATGGTTTCTATGAAGGCGAAGGCACGCTGACTTATGCTTCTCCGCAAAAAGACGGCCGCACCAAGGACAGCGGCATCTGGAGCGAAGGTGTCCTGGAAGACGCTACGGCTGAAGCGCAAGCCAAGTTGAACCTGGAAACCGCGCTGTACCAGCAGCGCGCCCTGCTCGACAAGACCCTGGCGGCGGTCGCGCCGCGTGAGCCGGGCAAGGTCAACATGTACCTGCTGGCTGTCGCCGGCGACGGTTCGCAGGAAGTATTTCACCGCGAAACGGATTTTGTGCGCAAGCAGTTCGACCGCGATTTCGGCACCCAGGGACGCTCGGTGGTGCTGGTCAACAGCCGCAACACGATTACCAAGGAGCCGATGGCGACAGTCACCAGCATCCGCGAAAGCCTGAACGCCATCGCCGGCAAAATGGACAAGCAGAACGACATCCTGTTCCTGTACCTGACCAGCCACGGTTCGCGCGACCATGAACTGATGCTGGCCCAGAACGGCCTGGAGCTGCGCTATCTCAAGGCGGCGGAACTGGGGAAAATGCTGGCGGAGTCCGGCATACGCTGGAAGGTGGTGGTCGTGTCGGCCTGCTATGCGGGCGGTTTCATCCCCCCATTGAAAGACGAGCGCACGATGGTGATTGCCGCCGCCCGCCCTGACCGCACTTCTTTCGGCTGCGCCGACGACAATGACTTTACCTACTTCGGCCGGGCGTTCTTCCAGAAATCCCTGCCCGGCAGCGCGTCCTTCAGCGCGGCCTTCGACAAAGCCAAGGCCCTGGTCGCCACCTGGGAAAACGACGACATCAGGAGCGCGGGCAAAGGCGGCGGCGTAATGCATTCAGAACCGCAGATATACCACACCGCCGCGATCGACCAGTACCTGAAGACATGGCAGGCGCAGCTGAAAACCGTTGCGCCGGCGGGCAATGCCAGGCAGGCTCCGATAGCCGTGCCGCCCCGCTGACGCAGGCCGGCGGCACGCCGCTTTCCTATTGCTGTTCGTAAGCCTGCCGCACCAAGGAAACGTGGAAAACCGCCTCTGCTCAAAGATAGCGGCCCCTGTCCGCAAGCTACTCGCCGGCTGCCGGCTCCATATACGCGAATTCCCAAGCGTGGCCGTCCAGGTCGCGGAAACCGTGGCTGTACATGAAGCCGTAGTCTTGCGGTTCTTCCGTGGTGCGGCCCCCTGCAGCGCGGCCGGCGGCAACCAGCTGGTCGACCTGGGCGCGGCTGTCGCATGAAACACAGACCAGCACCTCGGTCTGCTTGGTGGCGTCGCACACCGGCTGTTTAGCAAAACCCTGGAAAAAATCCTCTACCAGCAGCATGGCGTAAAAGTTCTCGCCAAGGATCATGCAAGCCCCTTGGTCGTTGGTGAATTTCGGGTTGAAGCCATAACCGAGGCTCTTGAAGAAATCCTTCGATTTCGGCAAGTCCTTGACTGGCAGGTTGATGAAGATTTGCTTGTGCATGATCTTTCCTTTCGGATAATTCAGGCGGTTGCCTGCGCTGCAGCGATATCGCTGATGTCGAGTTCGCGCACCGGGCGCACTTCAATGCTGCCGTAACGTGCAGGCGGGATTTTCGAGGCCCAATGGATCGCCTCGTTGAGGTCCTTGGCTTCGATCATGTAGAAACCCGCCAGCTGCTCCTTGGTTTCGGCGAACGGGCCGTCGGTCAAGGACATCTGGCCGTTGCGCACCCGGACGGTAGTGGCGGTGTCGATCGGCTGCAGCGCTTGTCCGGCGACAAAATGGCCGCTGCCGCGCAATTCCTCGGCAAAAGCGAAGCAGGTGCTGTCCGGACAGGCATGCAGCTTGTCCTGGGCAAGGTAGACAAGGCACAGATAGTTCATGATGGTCTCCAGTAAATGGCATGGAATGGTCGGCGACAGCTGGCGGCGTAGAGCCCCCCGGCGTCGGTTTATGTACACCTGCACAAGATAGTCGAACCGCAGGCAGCGGAATCGACAGTACTCCAGATATTTTTATTGCTCTGCCAGGCCGGCCAGCCGCCGGTGCAGGAAGCGCCGCTCCGGCTCTTGCTGGGTCAGGGCCAGCGCCCGCCCGTAGGCGGCGCGCGCTTCCGCAACGTGGCCAAGGCGGCGGTGCAGGTCGGCTTGCGCCGCGTGCGCCAGATGATAATTTTGCAACTGGCCGCCGGCAATCAGGTTGTTGACCAGGACCAGGCCCGCATCCGGCCCTTGGTGCATGGCGACCGCCACCGCGCGGTTCAGCTCGACCACCGGCGTCGGCTCCAGGCGCAGCAAGGCGTCATACAAGCCTACGATCTGTCCCCAGTCGGTAGCATCGGCATGGCGGGCGTGGGCATGGACAGCGGAAATCGCGGCCTGCAGCGCATAGGCGCCGAAACTCCCGGCCGACAAGGCGCGCTCCACCAGCGCCGATCCTTCGGCAATATGTTCTGCGTTCCACAAGCTGCGGTCTTGCTCGTCCAGCGGGACCAGGTCGCCATCCGCGGTGCTGCGCGCGATGCGGCGCGATTCGTGCAGCAGCATCAGCGCCAGCAAGCTCATCACCTCCGGTTCCGGCAGCAGTTCCAGCAGGAGCCGGGCCAGGCGGATCGCTTCTTGCGACAGGTCATGGCGCGTCAGCGTCGCACCCGAGGAGGCGGAATAACCTTCGTTGAACACCAGGTAGATGACGCGCAGCACCGTGTGCAGGCGCGCCGGCAATTCGTCGCGGCCTGGAACCTGGTAAGGGATGCGGGCGTCGCGGATCTTCGCCTTGGCGCGCACGATGCGTTGCGCCAGCGTCGGCGCCGGGGTCAGGAAAGCATGGGCGATCTCTTCCGTGCTCAGGCCGCACACTTCGCGCAAGGTCAGCGCGATATGCGCGTCCGGCGCCAGCGAGGGGTGGCAGCAGGTAAAGACCAGCCGCAAGCGATCGTCGTCGACGTGTTCGCGGTCGTCGTCCGGGCCAGGACTGTCGTCGGCAATCGCTTCGATCGATTCCGCCACCTCGTCATAGGCGGTGAACCTGGCGCGGCGCCGTATGCCGTCGATCGCCTTGAAGCGCCCGGCGGACACCAGCCAAGGCACCGGCTTGTCGGGGACGCCGTCGCGCGGCCATTGCTCCATCGCGGCCTTGAACGCATCCTGCAAGGCTTCTTCGGCCAGGTCGAAATCGCCCAGCAGGCGAATCAGGGTAGCGAACACGCGTCGCGATTCGCTGCGGTATACATCTTCTATCGTGGCGCTTATTGGCATCGTGTAGGCATCGTAACGAGGTGGTCTCTGGCAGTGCTTTTTATAGCCTGTCCATTCCTGTACCACGAGAATAATACATTGAATCACGGCCCTGCCGATCCCCTCTGGAACAGTGCCGATGATGCAGCAGGGCCGATGCACCCTGATCCCAGCATTGACTTCCTCGTCCAACATAATGGATAATATTTCCATTATTATAGATACCGAGAACCTTGCCATCATGGATATCAATGCCCGCATTGCCGCTCGCGTCAGTTTCCTGCGCCAGGAGCGCGGCCTGTCGCTGGATGCGCTGGCCACCAAATGCAGCGTCAGCCGCTCCATGATTTCCCTGATCGAGCGAGGCCAGAGCAACGCCACCGCGGTAGTCCTGGAAAAACTGGCGACCGGGCTCGGCGTGATGCTGCCGGCCTTGTTCGACGATCCGCAGCCGCAGGCCGCGCCCCTCATCCGCCACGCCGACCAGCCGCAATGGCGCGATCCGCAATCGGGCTACCTGCGCCGCAATGTTTCGCCGCCGCATCCGCAATCGCCATTGCGGATTGTGGAAGTGCTGTTTCCGGCCGGCGCCCGGGTCACTTACGAAACCTCGGCGCGCGAGGCGCTTGTATACCAGCAGATATGGATCCTGGAAGGCAGGATGGATATCGCCGTCGGCGATGCGCAATATTCGATCGAAGCCGGCGACTGCCTGGCGTTCCAGCTGGACAGCCCGGTCGCCTATCACAACCCCCATCGCAAACCAGCGCGCTACGCCGTGATCAGCAGCACGGACAGCGCGCGCCCATAAGGAGCCGGCACATGCAAGAGCACATACAAATCCGTCGCCTGGACTCGCTCGAACCGGCCGCGATCGCCGCCCTGAGCGAGATCCTGATCGATTGCGTCGACGGCGGCGCTTCGGTCAGCTTCATGCATCCCCTGACCCGCACGCGGGCGGACAGTTTCTGGAATGACGTCGCGCCCGGCGTCGCCGCCGGCGAACGCCTGCTGCTGGTAGCCTTGGCCCCCCATGGCGAAATTGTCGGCACGGTGCAGGTAATCCTGAAGCAGCCCGAAAACCAGCCGCATCGGGCCGATGTGGCTAAACTGCTGGTCCACCGCAAAGCGCGCCGCACCGGCCTGGGTGCGGCGCTGGTGACGGCGGCGGAACGTGCCGCGGCGCTCGCCGGCAAACGCTTGCTGGTATTGGATACGGTCACCGGCAGTCCGGCGGAACAGCTATACAAGCAGCTGGGATGGCAGGTATCCGGGGTGATTCCCGACTACGCGCTATGGCCGGATGGCCGCTTGTGCGCCACCACCGTCTTCTACAAGCGGATCGGAAACGGCGCAGCGGCTTAAGCCGGTTACCTGCGCCGGTTACTTGGCATAGGCCGGGGACTCCGTTTGCGGCGGCTCGGCGCCGGCCGCTGCAAAGTTGCTGGGAAAACGCGCATCCCGCAACTTCATGAAGGGCGTTTCGACCAGCCTGTACAGCAGGTAACCGCCGCCGATGGAGACAATGGCAATCACACCCGCTTCAACCGCGGGATTGACGCCAGCGTTTTTCAGGATCCGGTGCGCGATTACAGCGAGCGGCTTGTGCACCAGGTAGATCGCATACGACCAAGCCGCCAGCTGGGCTGCGCCCGGTATCCGCCAGCGAAAAAGCCAGCTGCACGGACTGAGCGCGGCCGTCACCAGCAGCGCAAAGGCGACGGCAACCAGCGAATAGCCGAACCCGCTCATGAAGAATCCGTAGCCGTAGTCATCTATATAGTAATAATTGACAATCAGGTAGAAAAGCAGCGCCATCCCTGCTGGCCCAGCCGAATGTCGGCGTGCCGCTGACGAAGGCCATGTAGTGGTACATGAACACGAGCGCGATCGCTGCGGCGCGCAGCGTGTCGAGGCCGTTGTTGCGATGCGGCGTGTTGGTAGAGGGGCGGATGAATGGCAGCATCGGGGCAGCGGCAAGGTTGATCGGAGTCGGCTGGAAATGGCCTGTCCTGTTACGAGACTTGGCTCGCGCCAGCCTCCGCTACGCAAACCATATGAAAAAAGCCCGCCGAAGCGAGCTTTGGTAATGACCGATACTTGAGGAGATTCGCGTAATCCAGTGCTATCTGCAAAGTGACTACGCCGCGAATGAATCTACTCAAGTATCCGCCATCGGACAAATTCTGGATGCGCACGATAGTCTGTACGTGCGGCCAAGTATGCAACACGGATTTCTTCGACGCAAGTTTTTTTTGACGCTTTTCCATCCAGGCGCGAATCGCTTTCCAGACGATGGCTGGTAGACTTCAATCTCCCTGCTTCCCACCTATCCGATGGAAGAAAAATGCACAGCGCGACCAGAGCTGAATCGAATTCTGCAACCCGGACAATGCTCGACGGCGTTCGCCCCCAACCCGCTACTGTGCGTCGCCCTGTACGCGCGGCACTATTTGCGCCGCTCGTGCTGCTGGCATCCAGCTTCTGCCCGGCAGCCGGCGCAGCCGAGGCGTCGCCCTGCCCGCCGGACTGGGAAGTCCAGATCTGCGAACTGAAGGCGGTGGTGGACGTGCTCAAGAAAGAGCACCTGACCGAGATCGACGTCCCGGCCTTCCTCGACGAAACCATCCGCCTCGGCGTCAAGACGCTGCCCTACGCCAGGTTCTTCAATGCCCAGGAACGGCAGGAACAAATAAAAAAAGACCAGCGCACGCGCAACGGCGCGCCTGGCATCGGCATCATTTTCGAGACCTTGCCTGACGGCTTGCATATCATCGATGTGGTGCCTGACGCACCCGCCGCGCAGGCCGGCGTGCGCACCGGCGACCTGGTGGTGGCGATGGACGGCAACAGCATGGTCGGCATCGACAATGCCGAGATTGCCAAATATGCCAACGGCGAAGCCGGTGCGCCGCTCAAGCTCACACTGTTGCGCGGCCCATCGCAGCAGCGGCTGGAATTGGCCCCGCTGCGCGCCATCATCAAGCCGCAGCCGGCCAGCGTCAAGCGGCTCGACGGCAATGTGCTGTATACCCGGCTGGCCAGTTTTCCCGAGCCTGCCATCGGCGACTACATAGACGTGGTGCAAGCCGAACGCAAGAAAGGGCCGCCGGCCGCGGCAGTGATCCTCGACCTGCGCATCAACGGCGGCGGCGCGCTCAACGCGGCGATCGGCATTACGGCGCTGTTCACCGGCCGCAACAAGACGGCGATGGTGACGCTGCAGCGCGACGATAAAATCCAGCACCGCATCAGCACCAACTGGCCGGATTACGACCTGCCGGTAATGCAAGGCCAGGACCCGCTCGCCCCCTTGCAAGGCGACGACTGGTGGCGCAACGTACCCCTCATCGTGCTGGTCGACGGCCAAAGCGCCTCTGCCGCCGAAGCCACCGCCGCGGCGCTGAAAGACCTCGGGCGCGCCCGGCTGCTAGGCACGCCGACCTATGGCAAGGGCATGGCGCAAACCGGGGTCGACATCCGCGACGGCACCCAGGTTTCCTGGAGCAATGCGCGCAACTTGCGGCCGAACGGCTGCCCGATGGAAGGTTACGGCGTGGTGCCGGACTGGATCGTGCCGCCGCGCAAAGACGCCGACATGGACGGCGTCCTGCTCGGCTATCGCGAAGTCGACATTCCGCGCGCCGCCTACGCCAGCAAAACCGCGCCCGATCCCTTCGCCGACGTGCGCAAGGAGCGCCAGCGCCTGCGCGAGCGGCGCGCACTTGCCAAGCTGGACCCGGCCGACAGCGCAGCGTTGCCGCAAAAGGAATTCGGCGCCGCCAAGGATTGGCAGCTGCAGCAGGCGCTCAACGCGCTGGCCGGCAAGCCGGTGCAGGCAGTGGCCGTGAACCCGAGGTTCATGCCGGCGCAGCCGGCGTGCCTGAAACTGGACATACAGGTAACTGAACAACAGAAAACGCAGTGACAGTCCACTGCACGTGAAACCGCGGATTTTGATCCGGGCGGCTTTTTCACGCTCCCAGAAAATTTTCTACCGCATTGCCTTGGCGCGGCAAGACGCCATCCCAGCCGTGGGCCGGCCGTTCTACCAGGCTTGCGCGCCAGTCGCCCACATAATCGAAAGCGGGAGCCGGCACGGGATCCGTGAACCAGAAACTGGTCTGCAGGATGACCTCGGGCTCGCCAAACCAGTGCGCCCGGCCGTCGCCGTCCATCACCCACCACCTTGCGCCCTGCGGCGCCTGGCTCCAATCAACGTTGCATGCCATGGCAGAACCCTTCACGTTCGCATCGTCCCGCAAACCGGTCATTCATTTCTTGATATTGATATGGTTGACCACGTTGGTTACCCTATCGACTCCCTTGGCGACCACAATGCTGGTCTCGACCTGGGCCTTGCTGTCGGCGAGGCCGCTCAATGTCACTTCGTGGTTCTGGACCAGGACTTGCAGGCCCAGGCTTTTGAGATCGCTGCTCGTCAATAACGCGGCTTTGACCTTGGCAGTGATGACGGCATCGTCAACTGCAGTATCGACGGCAACAGGCGGCGGATTGCCAGTCATGTCTTTTGTCTTGTTGCAGCCTGGCAGCGAGACCAGCAGGATGCACGCAGCGACGACACCCGGACGGACGAAACGCTTCAGAAGCGCGACCATGATTTTCCCAGTCCTCTTTCAAGCTCACACAACTCTTCTGGTGTCTGCCGGTTCTTCTTGCAATATCTGACGCAGCACCATGGGACGTTGCGGCAAGGCCAGCTGTTGCGGCCTTTGCCTGTCGGCGACGCTTTCCACGCCGTCACTGGCAATCGCTTCAAGGAAAACCAGGACGCTGCGATAGTAGTCGACGCGCATTTCCGACTCGAGCAACTGCCGTTCCGCCTGAAACAGCGAGAGGCGCGCGTCGCGCAATTCGCCTTCCGCCAGTTTTTCCGGCGTCGCAGCGTATTTTTTCGCCCAGCCGCTCATCCATTCCATTCCCATGTCGTTTCCTTTTTTGTCAGGAGATAATTTACCGCCAACTGTGCAATCGGCTAATGCACAAAAAAATAAAGCGCTATCAACATGATCATCGGCGCGCCAAGAATCCATCCCAGAATATATTTGTCCATCGCGGCTCTCCTTTTTTGCGCGTATTGAATAAGTACGGAACAACGGATGCAACGAGAAGGAGCTCTGTATTGCTTACTCGATGAAAGATCTTATAGAGCTTATTTATCGCCTGATCCGTTCGCTATCCCACATTGCACAAAATTTCCGCAATGCAGTCCCCAGGCAAGCGACATTTCCCGGGCCGTCCGGATTGGAACAACAATACTATTTACGTACGCTAGCGAACAGAAAAGCAGCGCTTAAAGGAGCAGAGTCCGGTACATACATCGGAACTCCCCTTCTTTGCACTGGCAAACCATGGTTACGCTCGCAAATCCTTTTACATTCCTGGCCGCAATTGCAATATGTGCGCTGCCGGCATTCCTGGTTGGCTGTAACGATGCGCACAGCATGCCCGCTGTTGCGCCATCCGCCATGGCCAAGGCCGTAACCGACGGCTCCATGCTCACCGCCAAAATCAAAACGGCTTTATTGGCGAGTAGCGACCTAGAAAATCTTGATATAAGAATCCAGATAAGAAACGGTGAAGTCGTGCTA
>Ga0182005_1001311_pt1 | contig 10192 bp, 7 predicted proteins | sample Sormic07211103_1_FD_123021 | JGI IMG/M metagenome (GOLD analysis project Ga0182005, IMG submission 123021) | Rhizosphere microbial communities from Sorghum bicolor, Mead, Nebraska, USA - 072115-103_1 MetaG | ecosystem: Host-associated > Plants > Roots > Rhizosphere | place: USA: Nebraska...
CTGCGCGGCGCTCGGCTTCTTCGTGCTGCTGTGGCTGATCGGGTTGTTCCCCGCCGATCCCGGCATCGGCGCGGTGCTGATTGCTTCCAGCACCGACACCCACGCAGAGCTGATCATGCGGGCGGCGGCGGCAGGCAAGGCGATCTTTTGCGAAAAGCCGGTCGACCTGACGCTGGAGCGCGCCAAGGCATGCGCGCGCGCGGTGGCGGACGCCGGCGTGACTTGCATGATCGGTTTCCAGCGCCGCTTCGATCCGACATTCCATGCGCTGAAGACGCGCCTGGCCGCAGGGGAAATCGGCGACCCGGAAATGCTGATCGTCACCAGCCGCGATCCTGGCGCGCCGCCGGTGCCGTACATCAAGAGCTCGGGCGGCATATTCAAGGACATGCTGATCCACGATTTCGACATTTTCCGCTGGATACTGGATGACGAGGCTGTCAGCATCTCGGCCACCGGCAGCTGCCTGACCGACCCGGCGATCGCCGAAGCCGGCGACATCGATTGCACCGCGGTCACCATCCGCAGCCGGCGCGGCCGCCTGTGCCAGATCAATACCAGCCGCCGCGCCGCCTATGGCTACGACCAGCGTTTCGAAGTGCTGGGCAGCAAAGGCATGCTGCAGGCCGGCAATCACAAGCCGACCGAAGTGAGCGCCGCCACCGGGCACAGCGTCAGCCAGGACAAGCCGGAACATTTTTTCCTGGAACGCTATCGCGCTGCCTATGCCAGCGAGATCGCCCATTTCTTTGATGCGGTGGTCAACCGGGTTGCCGTGCGCACCACGATAGAAGACGGCGTCAAGGCCCTGGAGCTGGCTGAGGCGGCAACCTTGTCGTGGCGTGAAAACCGCACCATCGAGCTGGCCAAATGAGCCGGCCGCGGACACTGAAAGTTGGCATCGTCGGCCTTGGCAGGCTAGGGCGGCGCCATGCGGAAAACCTGATGTCGCGGGTGGCCGGCGCTGAGCTGGCGGCAGCCTGCAGTCCCTTGCCGGCGGAACTCGAATGGGCGCGCGACACGCTGCAGGTACCGCACCTGTATGCCGATTACCAAGCTTTGCTGGCGCATGACGGGCTGGATGCGGTGTTCCTGGTGACGCCGACATCCTTGCACCCGCAGCAGATCATCCAAGCCTTGCAAGCCGGCAAACACGTGTTTTGTGAAAAACCCTTGTCGCTGGACCTGGAAGATTGCCGCCGGGTCAGCGCCGAGGCGGCACGCCATCCGCAGCTGAAGGTGATGATCGGCTTTGTGCGCCGTTTCGACGCCAGCTACCAGGATGCGTACCAGAAAATCCAGCAGGGCGCCATCGGTGCGCCGTTCATGGTGTATTCGCAGACTTGCGACCAGCACGATCCGGATGGGTTTTTCGTCAAGTTCGCCGCCACCAGCGGCGGCATCTTCCTCGATTGCAGCGTGCACGATATCGACCTGGCGCGCTGGCTGCTCGGCAACCCGCGGGCGGTCCGGGTCTATGCAGGCGGCACCCGCGCCATCCACCAGGACCTGCAGCAGTTCCAGGACGTCGATAACGGCGTCGCCATTTGCGAGTTCGACAATGGCAAGATTGCCACCTTTTATGCCTCGCGCACGATGGCGCACGGGCATGACACCATGACGGAAATCACGGGGACGGCGGGACGCCTGACAGTGGGCGGCAATCCGCGCAAGAACCGTGTGGAGATTGCCGATGCCCATGGCGTCCGCAACGAATGCCTGCCCAGTTTCTTCGAGCGTTTTGAGGATGCCTTCCTGACCGAGGTCAGTACTTTCGTGGATGCGATACGCCGCGAGCAAAAGCTGGAGCTCACCCTGGATGACGCTACCGAGGCGACCCGGATCGGTATTGCCTTGCGTGAGTCGCTGCTGTCAAGGCAGGCGGTGTTGCTGTAGCTGTCATTGCCGTGCCGCATGCAGCAGCATCGGGCTGGACCGGCAGGCGTGACGGGAAAAGAAGGGATGGGCCGGGATTAAGGCTTTACCTGGGTCGCGATGAAATAGACGATCGAAACCAGCATGCCTGTCGCGCCGATCAGTTTCCAGGTCAGTCCATGCAACTCCTTGCGCATGCTGGAGAATTCTTTATGCAGGTTAGAGAATTCCTTATGCATGTTAGAAAACTCCTTATGCATGCTGGAAAATTCTCTGTGCATGGTGGATTCGAGGTCTTTCAAATCGGATTTTGTGGCGCAGGTATCCAGCCTTGTTTCTATACAGGAAAGGCGCTCACGCGCATCTCCTGCAAACTCTTCAAGTTTGCTGACCCTTGTGTCCAATATGCCTGCATGGCAGTTACCCGCAGGAAGGTTCGACTTCTGCGCCTGCGTGCGTTTGCTCGGGATATGTTTAAGTTCCGTCATGACTTTCCTTAAAGCACGCCACCTCAGAACGTCATTGTGGATGTGTGGCGGCATTGCCAGGGAAATATTAGCGCAATTTCAGTGTTTTTTATTCATCATAACCTTCAATTGCGCCGGTTTCTTCTACATTAAGCTCTAACCTATAAGCCAAGGCTATAAACAGCGCCTGGCACAGGCACATCGCATTGGTCAGCGAACGGAAGGCGAAGGCGCTGCCTTCTTTCACAGTCAGCAGGACGGACGCGTGCCGCGCCAGCGGACTCAGCTGGCTGTCGGTGATGACCAGCGACTTGGCCTGGTGGTGGTGCGCCAGCCGCACGCAAGCCTGGGTTTCCTTGCCGTAGGGGGTAAAGCTGATCGCGATCACGACGTCATTCTTGCCGATGCTGCGGATCTGCTCGCGGATCATGCCGCCCAGGCCTGACAGCAGGTGCACGCGCTTGTTGGTGTGCTGCAAGGCGTACACGATGTAGCTGGCGATGGGAAAGGAGCGGCGCACGCCGATCACGTAGATGTTGTCGGCTTTCTGCAGCAGCTTGACCGCGGCGTCGAACTGCACGTCGTCCATGCCGTTCAACAGCTCGTCCAGGCCGCTGCGGCTGGCGGCGATGAATTCGCGCGCCATCGAACCGCCGGTGAGCGGGGTCGGCTTGGCGTCGATCAGCTTGCGTATCCGCTGCTGGTAGTTTTGCGACGGTATCGCCTGCGCCGTATAGGCGTCGCGAAACACCGCCTGCATCTCGCTGAAGCCGCTGAAGCCGAACTGCTTGGCAAAGCGCACGATGGCGGACGGCTGCACGTCGCAATGCTCGGCGATGTCGCTGATCCGTTCCAGCATCAGGCTGCTGCGATGCTGTTCCACATAGGTGGCGATAATCTTCAGCTGGCGCGAAAGCGTTGCGTATTGTTCGGCGATTTGCAGCATCAGCTGGTCGACAGTCGGCGTATCTGCCATGGTGTTCTTTCTGGTTTATGTCGTGAAGCAATTATAAAGAAAATTTGGCAAGTGAAAATAAAATTCTAATTTAAATTTAATTGAAAAAAACGTTGCATATTGCACCTGCTTGTTCTATTGTTTAATACCGATGACGCTGTCGGATCCGGGCGATCAGCCTAAAAGCTAGTGAACAAAACAACAACGGAGACAACTATGCAACGACTCAGATGCAAGGGCCTGGCCAGGGCCTTGATGGTGACGGCGCTGGCGATGAGCTTTGGCGCCATGAACCCCAGTTATGCCGCAAATGAAAAATTCGTCCTGATCAGCCACGCACCGGACTCCGATTCCTGGTGGAACACCATCAAGAACGCCATCAAGCAGGCCGGCGAAGATTTTAACGTCACTGTCGATTACCGCAACCCGCCGAACGGCGACCTGGCCGACATGTCGCGCCTGATCGAACAGGCGGCAGCCCGCCACTACGATGGCGTGATCGCCAGCATCGCCGATTTCAGCGTGCTGAAAAAAGCCATGGAAAACGTCACGGCCAAGAAGATCCCGCTGGTCACAATCAATTCCGGCACCCAGCAGCAAAGTGAAGAGCTGGGCGCGGTGATGCACGTCGGCCAGCCGGAATACGATGCAGGCAAGGGCGCCGGGGAAAAGGCCAAGGCCGCTGGCATCAAGTCTTTCCTGTGCGTCAACCATTACGCTACCAACCCGTCCTCGTTTGAACGCTGCCGCGGTTTTGCCGAAGCCATCGGCGCCGACTATAAAAAATCGACGCTGGACGCAGGCCAGGACCCGACCGGCATAGAGAGCAAGGTCAGCGCCTACCTGCGCAACAATCCCGGCACCCAGGCAGTGCTGGCGCTCGGCCCGGATTCAGCCTCGCCGAGCCTGCGCGCGCTGCAAAAGATGGGCTTGAAAGGCAAGATGTGGTTCGCCACCTTCGACCTCTCCGAAGAAGTCGCCAAGGGCATCAAGGACGGCTCGGTGCAGTTTGCGATTGACCAGCAGCCCTACCTGCAAGGTTATATCCCGGTCGCCGTGCTGGCCATCATGACGCAAAACAAGACCACCGACGTCGCCACCATCCAGGCCAAGCTGAAAGCCAATCCGAAATTCCAGGCACGGCTGGCCGAATATGGCCTGGCGCCGCTCTACGGACCGCGCCACATCAGTTCCGGTCCAGGCTACATCACCAAGGACAATCTCGACAAAGTGTTGAAATACGCCGGCCAGTACCGCTGATCGGGGCCTTGTCTTACACGGCTGCCCGTGACGGCGACGGCGCGGGCAGCCAGGCGGAAATCCAGGGGGGGGGACGATGCACCCCGGGCCTTGTTACGCCCACCGCATCTCGCCATGCCCCAACCGGCCGGTCCGACATGCGGCTAACGCGGTTAAGTTAATACATGCAGGAGATACAACCATGAATTCAAGCAGTGTGCACGCTGACAAGCTAGGCGCGGACGGCAGTGGCCCGGCGCAGCAGAAGAGCGCGCCGAAAGACGAACGGGTGCGCCAGGAAGGCTCCTTGAAGCGCTTCCTCGGACGGCCGGAATTCGCCTCGCTGGCAGGCGCTATCCTGGTCTTTATCGTATTCGGTTTTGCCGCCGGCGATTCCGGCATGTTCAACCTGGACGGCGTGGTCAACTGGATGCAGGTGGCGGCTTACCTGGGCCTGATTTCGATCGGCGCCTGCGTGCTGATGATCGCCGGCGAGTTCGACCTGTCGATCGGTTCGATGATCGGCTTTGCCGGCATGATGGTGGCGATCCCCACTGTCTACTTCCACTGGCCGTTCTGGCTGGCGGTCATGTTTGCCTTCGCCGGTTCGATGGCCTTGGGCTGGCTCAACGGCTACCTGGTGGTCAAGACCCGGCTGCCTTCCTTCATCGTCACGCTGGCGTTCATGTTCATCTTGCGCGGCCTGACGCTGGCGCTGTCGATCATGTTCGCCAACCGCACCATCGTCAGCGGCGTCGGCGACCTGGCGGCCAACGACTGGCTGGGCAGCTGGCTGTTCACCGGCAATCTCGGCAGCGGACTGTTCCGCTGGATGGCCAGCCATGGCTGGATCGCTGCCATGAGCAATGGCCAGCCGCTGGTCGCCGGCATCCCCAAAGTCATCGTCTGGTGGCTGGTGCTGGCGCTGGGGGCCAGCTTTGTCCTGGCGCGCACCCGGTTCGGCAACTGGATCTTCGCTGTCGGCGGCGACGCCAACGCCGCCAAGAATGTCGGCGTACCGGTGAAGCGGGTCAAGACGTCGCTGTTTGTGTTTACCGCCTTTTGCGCCTGCCTGTTTGCCGTGCTGCAGGTAGCCGACGTCGGCTCAGCCGCGGCCGACCGCGGCCTGCAAAAGGAATTCGAAGCCATCATTGCTGCCGTGATCGGCGGCGCCTTGCTCACCGGCGGTTATGGTTCGGTGATCGGCGCCTGCTTCGGCGCCCTGATTTTCGGCGTGGTGCAGATCGGCATCACCTATACCAATCTCAATTCCGACTGGTTCCGTGTGTTCCTCGGCGTGATGCTGCTGGTGGCGGTATTGTTCAACAACTATGTCCGTCGCCGCGTGACGGAGGCGAGGTAATCATGAGCGATACCATTTTAGCCCTGGAAAATGTCAGCAAGTATTTCGGTTCGGTGATTGCCCTGCAAAATGTCACCTTGCGCCTGAAAAAAGGCGAGGTGCATTGCCTGCTGGGCGACAACGGCGCCGGCAAGTCGACCTTGATCAAGACGCTGGCGGGCGTGCACAAGCCCTCCGAAGGGGAGTACCTGGTGGACGGCAAGCCGGTCTCATTCAATTCGCCGAAAGAGGCGCTGGATGTCGGCGTGGCCACCGTCTACCAGGACCTGGCGCTGGTGCCGCTGCTGTCGGTGGCGCGCAATTTCTTCATGGGGCGCGAGCCGACCAAGAAAGTGTTCGGCATCACCGTCATGGATATCAACTACGCAGCCGAGACGGCGCGTGCAAAGCTGGCTGAAATGGGCATCATGGTGCGCGATCCGCATCATGCGATAGGCACCATGTCGGGCGGCGAAAAGCAATGCCTGGCGATTGCCCGCGCGATTCATTTCGGCGCCCGCGTCCTGATCCTGGACGAACCGACCGCGGCGCTCGGCGTGAAGCAGTCGTTCAATGTGCTCAAGCTGATCCACAAGGCCCGCGAACGCGGCATTTCGGTGATTTTCATTACCCACAATGTGCATCACGCCTATCCGATCGGAGATTCCTTCACCTTGCTCAACCGTGGCAAATCAATGGGCACCTTCACCAAGGACAACGTCACCAAGGATGAAGTCCTGGACATGATGGCGGGCGGCGCGGAAATGCAGACGCTGATGAATCAGTTGGAAGGCATACAGGTTTAAAGGAAGGCACTCATGCTAAACACTAACAATACCTTCGCATCAGGGCGCAAGCTCGATGTGGTTTGCATCGGGCGCCTGGCGGTAGACCTGTATGCGCAGCAGATCGGCGCGCCGCTGGCGGATGTCAGCAGTTTTGCCAAATACCTGGGCGGGTCTTCCGCCAACATCGCTTTCGGCTGCGCCAGGCTGGGCCTGAAATCGGCGATGCTGGCGCGGGTAGGCAACGAGCATAACGGCCAGTTCCTGACGGCGGCGCTGGCGGCCGAGGGCTGCGATGTCAGTCAGGTCAAGGTCGATCCGGAGCGGCTGACCGCGCTGGTGATGCTGGGCTTGAAAGACAAGGACACTTTTCCTTTGATTTTCTACCGGGACAATTGCGCCGACATGGCGCTGGCCGAAGAGGACATCGATGAGGCGTTCATCGCCTCCAGCAAGGCGCTGCTGATTACCGGCACCCATTTTTCAACGCAGCAGGTGCACCGCAGCAGCAGCCTGGCGCTGGAATATGCGCGCCGCAACAATGTCCGCACGGTGCTCGATATCGACTACCGGCCGGTGCTATGGGGGCTGACGCAAAAGGGCGACGGCGAGACGCGTTTCATCGCCAACGACGGCGTGACGGCGCACCTGCAAGGGATCTTGCCGAAATTCGACCTGGTGGTCGGCACCGAAGAAGAATTCATGATCGCCGGCGGCGGCCGCGACATCATCGCTTCCTTGCAAGCGGTGCGCGCAGTGAGCCAGGCAACGCTGGTGGTCAAGCGCGGCCCGCTAGGATGCGCCGTGATCCATGGCGCCATTCCCAACTCGCTGGATGAAGGTTTCAACTACCAGGGCGTGCAAGTCGAGGTGCTCAATGTGCTGGGCGCCGGCGATGCTTTCCTGTCGGGATTCCTGAAGGGCTGGCTGAACGGCGAAGACGATGAAAGCTGCTGCCGATACGCCAATGCCTGCGGCGCCCTGGTGGTGTCGCGCCATGCCTGCGCGCCGGCGATGCCGACGCCGGTCGAACTGGCCTATTTCCTCGACCATGCGGAACGCATGCAGCGGCCCGACCGGGACGCGCACCTGCAGCGGCTGCACCGGGTCACGGCGCCGCGCAAAACCTGGGATGAGGTGAATGTATTCGCCTTCGATCATCGCAACCAGTTCTTTGAACTGGCGCGTGAATCGGGCGCCGGCGAAGCGCGCTTGCCGCAGCTCAAGCAGCTGCTGGTGCAGGCCGTGGCCGCCACCGAGCAGGCGTTGGGCCTGCAAGGGAAGATCGGCATATTGGCCGATGACCGATATGGCCAGGATGCGCTGAATGCGGCAACCGGACGCGGCTGGTGGATCGGCCGCACAGTCGAACTGCCGCTCTCGAATCCGCTGGAATTCGACTACGGCCGTTCGATTGGTTCGCATCTGCTGAGCTGGCCCAAGGAACATGTAGTCAAGTGCCTGGTGCAGTTCCATCCGGACGATGCGGTAGAAAAGCGCCTGGAGCAGGAAGCGCAGATCCGCGGCCTGTATGAGGCGGTGCAGGTCATCGGCCATGAACTGCTGCTGGAAATCATCCCGCCCAAGGATTTGCCGAAGGCTGAGGATACCGTGCTGCGCGGCATCAAGCGCCTGTACAACCTGGGAATCTACCCCGAATGGTGGAAACTGGAATCGATGTCGGCCCAGCAGTGGCAGGCGATCGACAGCCTGATTGCCGAGCGCGATCCCTATTGCCGCGGCGTGGTGCTGCTGGGGCTGGCGGCGCCGGTAGAAGAACTGGCCGCGGGTTTCCGTGCCTCGCGGCACAGCAAGACCTGCCGCGGTTTCATGGTGGGGCGGACGATTTTCCATGAACCTTCCAAGCTGTGGCTGCAAGGGCAGATAGACGATGCCGCCTTGATCCGGCAGGTAAGGACGACTTTCGAGAAACTCATCGGCGTCTGGCAAGCCAGCCGCAGCGAAGAACCGGCAGCGGAGCGCGCAGCATGAATGCAAAAACCATACGCCTGACCATGGCGCAAGCGCTGGTGCGCTACCTGGCCGCCTTGCGGGTCGATACGGCGGACGGCCAGGCGCCGTTGTTCGGCGGCGTCTTCGCCATCTTCGGCCATGGCAACGTGGCCGGCCTGGGCGAGGCCCTGTACCAGCATCGGGAACAGCTGCCGACCTATCGCGCGCATAACGAACAAGCCATGGCCCATGCTGCCATCGCCTATGCCAAGACCAACATGCGACGGCGCATGATGGCGGTCACCAGCTCGATCGGGCCGGGCGCCACCAACCTGTTGACGGCAGCGGCGCTGGCGCATGTGAACCGTTTGCCGGTGTTGCTGCTGCCGGGCGATATCTTCGTTTCGCGGCGGCCCGATCCGGTGCTGCAGCAGGTGGAAAATTTCCAGGACGGCGGCGTGTCTGCCAATGATGCATTCAAACCCCTGTCGCGTTATTTTGACCGCATCTGCTATCCGGAGCAGTTGCTGACAGCCTTGCCGCGCGCGATCCAGGTGCTGACCGACGCCGCCGAATGCGGCCCGGTGACGCTGGCGTTGCCGCAAGACGTGCAGGCCATGGCTTACGACTATCCGGTCGATTTTTTTGCGCCGCAGACGGTCAGGTTCCGCGCCCGCGGACCGGCGTCGGACGAGCTGCAGGAGGCGCTGGCGTTGCTGAAAAACGCCCGGCAGCCCTTGATCGTGGCCGGCGGCGGTGTGCTGTACGGCGAAGCCACAGAAGCGCTGCGTGCGTTTGCTGAAAAACATGCGGTGCCGGTGGCGGAAACCCAGGCCGGCAAAAGCGCCTTGGCCTGGCGCCATCCCCTGCAGCTGGGCGCGCTTGGCGTAACCGGTTCGCCGGCTGCCAACGCCTTGGCGCAGAAGGCCGATGTGGTGATTGCAGTCGGTACCCGGCTGCAGGATTTCACTACCGGGTCGCACTCCCTGTTCGGCCAGGCAAAACTGCTGAGCATCAATGTCAATGCGGTCGATGCCATGAAGTGGCAGGGCACGCCGATGCTGTCCGACGCCCGGCTGGGGCTGGCTGCCTTGTCGCAAGGCTTGCAGGACTGGCGTTCCAGCACCGGCTGGCACGCGCTGGCGCTGGAACAGGCCAGCAGCTGGCGGACCACGGTCGACAAGATCACCGGCCAGCGGGAAATAGAAGCGCCGGCCTTGCCGTATGACGGCGAAGTGATCGGCGCGGTGCAGCGTTCCAGCATCGATTCGACCGTGCACGACATCGTGGTGTGCGCCGCCGGCACCTTGCCGGCCGAGCTGCACAAGCTGTGGCGCACCTCGACCCCGGGCGGCTACCACGTCGAATACGGCTATTCGTGCATGGGCTACGAGATTGCCGGCGCGCTCGGCGTCAAGCTGGCGCAGCCGGACCGCGACGTGATCGTGATGGTGGGCGACGGCAGCTACCTGATGATGAATTCGGAGATCGCCACGTCGGTCATGCTGGACAAGAAACTGATCGTCGTGGTGCTGGACAACCGCGGCTATGGCTGCATCAACCGCCTGCAGCAGGC
>Ga0182005_1001313_pt1 | contig 10176 bp, 8 predicted proteins | sample Sormic07211103_1_FD_123021 | JGI IMG/M metagenome (GOLD analysis project Ga0182005, IMG submission 123021) | Rhizosphere microbial communities from Sorghum bicolor, Mead, Nebraska, USA - 072115-103_1 MetaG | ecosystem: Host-associated > Plants > Roots > Rhizosphere | place: USA: Nebraska...
CCTGAAGGCTTTTGCGGTGGCGATAATCGGCGGCCTGACTTCGGGCATGGGGGCGGTCGTCGGCGGCCTGATCCTGGGCATCGCCGAGACGCTGACCGGGTTCTATATCTCCACCGGCTACAAGGAAGTGCCGGGGCTGCTGTTGCTGCTGCTGGTGCTGGCTGTCAAGCCGGCCGGCCTGTTCGGCAAGACCGCCATCAAGAAGGTGTGAATATGAATAAAAAAATATTTGCACTGGCTATCGCCGGCATCCTGGTGCTGCTGGCGTTTCCCCAGGTTTTTCCGAATCCGTATTACATCCACCTGGCTGAGACCATCCTGATCTACGCCATCCTGCTGTTCGGGCTGGACATCGTGGTCGGCTACACCGGCCAGGTTTCGCTGGGACATGCCGGCCTGTTCGGCATCGGTTCCTACACGACCGGCGTGCTGGTGTTCAAGCTCGGCTGGCCGTTCCTGGTTGCAGCCCCGGCCAGCCTGGCGGTGACCGCCATCTTCGGCGCCGTCCTGGCGCTGCCCGCGCTGCGGGTGACGGGGCCTTACCTGGCCATGGTCACGCTGGCGTTCGGCACCATCATCCAGATCCTGATCAATGAGATGAGCTTCCTGACGGAAGGGCCGATGGGGATCAAGCTGAACAAGCCGAGCTTCTTCGGCCATCGCCTCGACGAGGTGGAGTATTTTTACCTGGTGGCGGCGCTGATGGTGTTGTCGCTGATCGTCGTGCACCGGATCCTCAAGTCGCACCTGGGGCGCGCCTTCCAGGCGCTGCGCGACAGTCCGATCGCTTCCGATTGCATGGGGGTTTCGGTGTATCGCTACAAGGTGTACGCGTTTGTGATCAGCGCCGCGCTGGCGGGCCTGGCGGGCAGCCTGTATGCGTATTCGGAGGAATACATTTCGCCGAATACCTATAACTTCGAGCTGACCATCCTGTTCCTGCTGGCGGTCATCATGGGCGGTCGCAAGAGCCGCACCGGCTCGTTGATCGGGGCCTTGATCGTGGTCATGCTGCCGAGCCTGCTGGCGGATATCGAACTGTTCCGCCAGATCGCCACGGCTGCTGCCGTGATCGCAGTGCTGGCGACCGCTTTCCTGCTCTGGAAAAAGCGCAAGACCTTGCGCGAAGTGGCGGTGCCGGTGGTGGCGACGGTCGGCATGGCGGTGTTTTCCTATAAGCTGGAAAACATCACCGACTGGCGTTTGACGGTGTTCGGACTGATGACGCTGTTTGTCGTGTATTACCTGCAGGACGGCATCGTCGGTTTTGCCCGCAGCTTGCTGGGCCAGAGGATACCTGCCCGCAGCAAGCCGGCCAGCGTGGCCGCCAGCCCTGAGCAGGCATGGGCTTCGGCCGGCGGCAGCGTTGCGGCCGGCGCTACCTTGCTGAGCGGCCAGCAGATATTGATGCAGTTCGGCGGCCTCAAGGCGCTCAACGATGTCAACCTGGATATCGTCAAAGGCAGCGTGCATGGCTTGATCGGGCCGAACGGTTCGGGCAAGAGCACCATGATGAATGTGCTGACCGGCATCTACAAGCCGACGGCCGGCAAGGTTGAATTCAACGGCAAGACCATTTCCGGTTCGACGCCGGCGGCCATAGCGCTGGGCGGCGTTGCCCGCACTTTCCAGAACGTGCAGCTGTTCGGTGAAATGACCGCTACTGAAAACGTGCTGGTCGGCCTGCACCACACTTTCCGCAGCAATGTGCTGGACGTGATCTTCCATACCCCGCGTTACCGGCGCGAGGAACTGGCGGCGCGCCAGCGTGCCGCCGGCATCCTGCAGTTCGTCGGGCTGAGCGGGCTGGCGGCCGAAGAGGCGCGCAACCTGCCTTACGGCAAGCAGCGCCTGCTGGAGATCGGCCGCGCGCTCGGGCTGAATCCGGAACTGCTGCTGCTGGACGAACCGGCGGCGGGATTGACCGCGCCCGACATCAAGGAACTGATCGCGATCATCCACAAGATCCGGCAGCACGGCATCACGATCATCCTGATCGAACATCACATGGATGTCGTCATGTCGATTTCCGATACCGTGACAGTGCTGGACTTCGGCCAGAAAATCGCCGAAGGCAAGCCGGCTTCGGTGCAAAGCGATCCCAAGGTGATTGAAGCCTATCTCGGCGGCACCGCCGGCGAAGCCGCTGACGATGCAGGCAGCGCGCCGTCCACTTCCAACGCAGCGGGGTCATAAGATGCTCACGATTTCCAATTTGCATGCAGCGTATGGCAAGGTTGAAGTATTGCACGGCATTTCGCTGGAGGTGCCGAAAGGCAAGGTAGTGACGCTGATCGGCTCCAACGGCGCCGGCAAGACCACCACCATGCGCGCCATCTCAGGCATGATCAAGGCCAAGTCCGGCAACGTCACCCTGGCCGGGGTCGACGTTACCGGCCTGCCGTCGCACAAGATAGCGCGTGCCGGCCTGGCGCATTCGCCGGAAGGGCGCCGCGTGTTCGCCACCATGAGCGTGGTCGACAACCTGCTGCTGGGCGCATTCCCGCGGTTCACCCGCTTGCGTCCGCGCGGCGACATCAAGCACGACCTGGAGCAGGCGCTGGAACTGTTTCCACGCCTGAAAGAACGCCAGGGGCAGCTGGCCGGCACCTTGTCCGGCGGCGAGCAGCAGATGCTGGCGATGGCGCGCGCGGTCATGCTCAATCCGGAAGTGATCCTGCTGGACGAGCCCTCGATGGGGCTGGCGCCGATCCTGGTGGAAGAAGTGTTCCGCATCATTTCCCGGCTCAAGGAGCAGGGCGTGACGATGCTGCTGGTCGAGCAGTTTGCCGCCGCGGCGCTGAATGTCGCCGATTACGGTTATGTACTGGAGAACGGGCGGATTTCAGTGCACGGGCCGGCGCAGAAGCTGAAAAACGATCCTGCTGTGAAGGCAGCGTACCTGGGTGGCGGGCAGCATTGAATAGGACAATTTTATTGTCTTGTGGAAATTATTTGAGGCGATATGACGTTTTGCGTTAACCAATAACCACTATGCTTGAGATAGAGGATAGGGTTTAGTTTTCTAGAGTGCCCCGAACGTGAGAATCTGAGAGTGCCGTGATGCAGCATGCATAACTCGGTCGATCTTCTTTCAACTTCGGGAGCACTAAAATGACACAAAATCAGCAAATCACCAGGGCAAATCAAGTACCCGCCGGCATGATGGCCGGACTGTCACCGCGGCGTAGGGCTTCGCGCCATGCGCGGCCAGAGCAGCGTTTGCCATTCACGGTCAGGATCGCGGATGACGAGCAAGCGTTGCGAAAGGCGGTTGACATGCGGCGCGCCGCCTATGGCCGTCATTTACCCGAGCTGGCAAAAAAGATGGGGACAGTTGAAGCGGCCGATATGACGCAAGGGGTAGTCGTCCTGTTGGCGGAATCCAAGCTCGACGGTTCCTGTCTCGGCACCATACGGATTCAGACCAACCGTTTCCAGCCTCTGGCACTTGAACAAACAGTGACTTTGCCCGCATGGCTGCAAGGACGGCACTTGGCTGAGGCAACGCGCCTGGGGGTGGCCGACGGTCAGATCGGGAAAGTGGTCAAGAGCCTGTTATTCAAGGCGTATTTCCAGTACTGCTTTGAAAACGATATCGACTGGATGGTGATTACCGCACGTTCACCGCTAGACCGACAATATACCGGGATGCTGTTTCAAGATGTCTATCCGGAGCTGGGTTTCATACCAATGATCCATGTCGGGAATCTGCCCCACCGGATACTGGCATTCGAGGTCGATACGGTGGAACCGCGCTGGAAGGCTGTCAACCACCCTTTGTATCCGTTGATATTCGAGCTGGATCATCCCGACCTGGTTCTGGCTCCGCCACAAACGCAACACGCGAGCGGTGGCGAGCAGGATGGAAATTTTCAGGGAGCCTGGCACAGGCCTTAAATCGGCGCGCAACTTCTGCTTGGTAATCGTCCGCTGGTGCGGCAGAAGAGGGTAACATTGATATCGGAAAAAAAGTTGCCGTATTTTTACGGTACATTACTATACCCCCCTTCCCCTACATTTACGGATAGATGCCTATGTGGTTGTTCCATGCGGATGCGGCGAAAGACCGCGTAACAGCTTCAGGCACTCTGGACCGCTTGGTGTTTTATTTTTCAGTGGGTTTGCTGCCGCTGCTGATCATCGTGATGACGGTGATCGGCTTCCTTACGCTCAATCATCCGTATCTGCAGCAGGGGCCGGCGCCCCTGCAGCTCCATGTCTTGAGCGACCCGGAGCAGCAGTTGACGCCCGCCCAGGCATTCCGGCTACTCGCTGAAACGCCGTTGCAGGAGCATTTCGACACGCATTTGCTAGAAACGCCGTTCTGGTTTTCATTTGTGGTGCCGGCGCCGGTGGTGGACGGGCGTAGCGAAATTGAACTCTCATCGCGCCATGCGCAAGACGCCACTTGCTGGGAAGGAGCCGGCGAGCGCTGGCTAGGCAGTTCAAAGCGCGACCAGCAGCCCGGCAAGGAGCAAGGCCGGATGCGGATTGAAAAAACAGGTTTCATCCTGTCTCTGGATGCTGGCACGCAGCCGCTGAACATACTCTGCAAGGGCAGTTTTTCCGGCCCAGCCCGGATTGCGGCCCAGCGCTGGACCGTATACGACTTCGTCGTCTCAGAGAACAAGTTCTATCGCAGCATCGGCTTGCTGGAAGGCGGATTGCTGATGCTGACAATGTTCGTGCTGGTGGCGGCAATGATAAACCGCGAGTGGATGTACGTGCTGTTTGCTGTCTGGCTGCTAGGCAATCTTCGCCTCGGCGCCAATTCGATGGGCTGGGACGCCCACTGGCTCATGCTGACCATTCCCAACGAATGGCTGGGAATGGTGCGCAAGCTGACCTTCGCGACCTACTACATCGTTACTTTCACCTTGTTCCACATATTGTTTACCGCGGAACTGAAGAGGATCAATTTCCCTCGGGTAGAGCGCTTAGGGCAGTACCTGGGGATCCCTTTGTTCGTCGCTGCCGTGGTCTTGCCCTATAGCCGTTTCCTGCCGGTACTGTGGTCATGCGCGGTAGTCGGCATAGCGGTGCTGATTTTCCTGCTGGTGCGCATCCTGGTGGTTACCCGCACGCGCGCCGCGTTCTGGTATTGCGCCTCGATGGTGGTGGTGCTGTTTGCGCGGGTAGACGAGGTGATAGGCGCCGCATTCGGTATCCGCACCTTAGACCAGGTGCCGAACAACGCGATTGCGGCGCTGCTGTCGAGCCTGATGGCGGCCTTCGCTTTTGCCGAACAAATGCGTACTGGCAAGCGCGAGTTGGCCATGGTCCAAGCTGAATTACGCACTACTTATGAGGTCACGCCAATCGGCTTGTTTACACTGGCGGCCGACGGTAGTTTCGTACGCAGCAATCTGGCCTTGGAAAAAATCCTGGGGCGAGACAGCATCGACCAGCGCGAAAAAAAATGGGACGATTATTTCGAACCCGGAGCTCGCGAGAAGCTGTTGCAGATTGTTTCAGGCAATGGCGGCAATGAAGCAGAACTGCGTGGCATCACCGGTCCCGATGGCCACGCCAACTTCTATCTGGTGACAGCCACTTTCGCCAACGGCCGCATCGAAGGATCGCTGCAGGATATTACCGACCGCTCCCAGGCGGTCGAGCGCTTGCGGTTTTTTGCCGAGCATGATCCGCTGACCGGTGTCCTCAACCGGCGCGGCATCGAAATCATGCTGGAGCAGGCGATCGGGCGCCAGGCCGGCGACAGGCCTCTGGCCTTGGCTTATCTTGACCTTGACCGCTTCAAGCTGATCAACGACCTGTTCGGCCACCAGTCCGGCGATGAAGTGCTGAAGCAGCTATGTTTCCGGGTGCAGCAGCTGCTGGACGGCGATTGCCATATCGGCCGCATCGGCGGCGACGAATTCATCATCCTGTTCCAGGGCGTCGAGATCGGCGCGGCAACCGCCATCTGCAGCAAGATCATCCAGAAAATCAGCTATCAGTCGTATAACATCGGCGCCCGCGCATTCCAGGTAAAGGGTTCGATAGGGCTGATTGAAGTCGATGCCGGCATGCGCGTGCAGGACGCCATCTCCGCCGCCGACCGCGCCTGCCGCGAAGCCAAGCGGGCCCATAACGAACATATCGTGGTGTACCAGAAAAATGCGCCGGTGTTCCGCGAGCGGCTGGAAGAACTGAGCCTGATCGAAAGGCTGGGCGGCGAATTCCTGCCGGCCGGCCTGTTTGTCGAGATGCAGCCGATCATGTCGCTGCGCGAACCGGAGGCCTCGCTCAATTTTGAAGTGTTGCTGCGGCTGCGCGACGCCGACAACAAGATAGTGCCGGCCACCAAGGTGATTGCGGCGGCGGAAGAAAACGGCAACATCGCCGTGATCGACCGCTGGGTCATGAGCACGGTGCTGGAGTGGCTGGCGCAGCACCAGGCGCAACTGCCGCTGACAAAATTCGTTTGCGTGAATTTGAGCGGAGCCTCGCTCAACGACGAAAAATTCATCCAGGATATTTTCGTGATCCTCGGCCGGCATCCGCAAGTGGTGCCGATGTTATGCATCGAAATCACGGAAAGCGTGGCGCTGCACGACCTCGAGCATACCAGCCGTATCATCCAGCGCTTGCAGGCGTTGGGCGCCAAGATCGCGCTGGACGATTTCGGCGCCGGCTATACCTCGTTTACCTACCTGAAGAGCTTGTCGGCCGATGCCTTGAAAATAGACGGCGCCTTCATCCAGAGCATGAACCAGCATCCCGCCAACGAGGCGATCGTTGAAGCCATCGTTGAGCTGGCGCGCAACCTGGGCATGAAGAGCATCGCCGAATGGGTGGAAGACTGCGCCATGATCGAAGCGCTGGCGAAGCTGGGCGTCGACTATGTGCAAGGTTACATCGTGGCCAAGCCGCAGTCGCCGCAAGCGATACTGGAAGCGAGCTCCGCCGCCAGCTTCATCACCGATCCGGCCCTGGCGCGTTTCGTCGCGAGCCGGCGGGTCGACGGCCGGCCATCATGGGCTGAAGCAGGAGACGGCTTTCCGCCCTCGGGTTTGCATTGACCGGCAAGATGCCGATGTTATGATTGCAATTTTCATGAAGCATCTATGAACGCTGCAATTTCCGGTTTTTCCCTCGGTCTTTCGCTTATCCTCGCCATCGGCGCACAAAATGCCTTTGTCCTCAAGCAGGGACTCAAGCGCGAACATGTTTTCCTGGTCTGCCTGACTTGCGCGGCTTCCGACGCCGTCTTGATATTGCTGGGCGTGATGGGCCTGGGCATCATCATCGAGCAGGCGCCATGGCTGATGCCCGTCATGCGCTACGGCGGCGCGGCTTTCCTGCTAGCATACGGCGCCAGGAGCTTCATCGCCGCCTGGCGCTCGTCGGACGTGCTGCTGCAAGCCGCGCATGTGAAAGGAGCGCTGCTGCCGACCTTGCTGACCTGCGCTGCGCTGACCTGGCTCAATCCGCACGTCTACCTGGATACGGTGCTGCTGATCGGCTCGATCTCGACCCAGTTTCCCGGGCAAAAAGGCTTGTTCGCCGCGGGCGCGATGCTGTCGTCGTTCGTCTTCTTTTTCTCGCTGGGGTATGCCGCCGCCTGGCTCCGGCCGATCTTCGCCCGGCCGATGTCGTGGCGCGTGCTGGAAGTCGTCGTCGGCGTCACGATGTGGTTCATCGCCTACAAGCTGCTGAGCGAATAGGCTTGCCGGGCGGCGGTGCAGGTAAAATAGCGGCTGGCGCCGGGATTGCGCCATTTACTCATTACCGGACAAAGAACATCATGAGCGCGACACTGAAACACATCGTATTCTGGAAATTGAAAGAGCACGCCGAAGGCGCCGACAAGGCCAGCAACGCCTTGCAGCTGAAAGCCTTGCTGGACAGCTGCGCCGGCATCGTGCCGGGCATGCTCAAGTTCGAGGCTGCAATCGCCCAGCCCGGGCTGGAGGCGACTTACGATGTCGTGCTCAATGCCGAGTTCGCCTCGGCGGCGGCGCTGGAGGCTTACCAGAACCATCCGGCCCATGTGGCGATCAAGCCTTTTGTCGGCGCAGTGCGGGAAGCGCGCCAATGCATGGATTACCTGAGCTGAACGGCGGCCATGTTTCCTTCCCATGTTTTTCCTGTCGATAATCCCTTCCTGACCTACCTCGGCGTCGAGTTCGTGGCGATGGGCGAGGGCGCGGCCGAACTGGCTTTGACCTTGCAGCCGCATCACATGAACAGCTGGCAAGTGACCCACGGCGGCGTGTCGATGACCATGCTGGACGTGGTCATGGCCCTGGCCGGCCGGTCGCTCTATCCGCAGGCTGAAGCGGCGGTCACGGTGGAAATGAAAACCAGCTTCCTGCAGCCTGCAGGGCAAACCGGCGCGCGTATTGTCGCCAAGGGCCGCGCCTTTCATCGTTCCACCACCATGTGTTTTTGCGACGCCGAGCTGTGGCACGGCGAGCACCTGGTGGCGAAGGCGATGGGCACATTCAAATATCTCAGGCACCATCGCGCTGCACTGAAAATCAAGGCGGGCTGAGGCAGGCATGAACAATAAAGACATGAAAATTCATCTGACAGTGGATGTCTGGGCGGCGCAGAAAGCCGACGCCCGCGCAGTGCGTTTCGACGTCTTCGTGATTGAACAGAAAATCCCGGTCGAGCTGGAGTGGGACGACATGGACGAACACTGCCTGCATGCCGTCGCCTATGACGCCGCCGGCCATGCCATCGGCACCGGCCGCCTGCTGCCGGACGGCCACATCGGCCGCATGGCGGTGCGTGCAGCCGGGCGCGGCAAGGGGGTAGGCGCCGCTATCTTGAAAGCCTTGATGGCGCAGGCGCGGCAGCGCGGCGATGCCGAGGTGGTGCTGAATGCCCAGACCCAGGCCGAAGCGTTTTACGGACGCTACGGGTTCAGCCGCGATGGCGAGGAATATTACGAAGCCGGGATTGCGCACATCTGCATGCGCCACGTATTTAGCTGAACCATCACCAGCTCGGCGCGTCGCTGCCCAAAGGCACGGATGGCCGGCTCCAGTACGCTGGCGTCAGCGACAGCTTTCCTGCATGGCTCACGGCGCTCAGGCGGCCAAAGCCGGAGTCGCTGTGCTCAAGCAGATCCTGGATCTGCTCGAATTCGACGTCAGCCGTCGCCAGCCCATTCTCGATCCGCCCAAGCTGGCGCAGCCAATGGCCGGTCTGCGCCAGCGATACCCGCACATGCCAGCTGCCGCCCTCGGCGACGCGGCGCGCCAGCGCCGTGATGGCGCCGGCTGCCATCAGATAGCCGGCGGCATGGTCCAGCACCTGCATCGGCAGCGGTTTCGGTTTGTCGCTGTGCGCGGCCTGCGCTTCGGCGTGGTTGAAACCGCTGGCAGTCTGCACCAGCGAATCGAAACCGCGGCGCTCGGCCCACGGTCCGGCATGGCCATACGCCGACAGCGATACGTAGACAATGCCGGGACGTTTTTTTGCCGCCGCTTCGGGGCCAAAACCCAAGGCCTCAAGGCCGCCCGGACGGTAGCCTTGCACGAAAATATCGGTGTCGTGCAGCAGGCGGCTCAGGATGCGATGATCGTCGGCCTGGCGCAAGTCGAGCTGGCATGAACGTTTGCCGCGTCCGGTATCGATCACCAGCGGGCCGATCGCCGGCAGTTGCGGCGCCGTCACCAGCATGACATCGGCGCCATGCGCGGCCAGCGTGCGGCCGCAGACCGGTCCGGCGATGATGCGGGTCAGGTCGAGCACGCGCACGCCGTCCAGCGGCCGCTGCGCGACCGGCGCCGGCAGCGCGCGCGGCGGCGCATCGCCGATCTTTTCTATGGTCAGCAGCGGCAGCGCCTGCACTGCCTGTCCTTGCGGATGGCGCTCCCATTCCTCGAACGAACGCATGGCGGTCACTACCAGGCCGGTAGCGGCCGCGGCTTCCTCGAAATCCTCCGCGCTCCAGCTTTGCAGCGCCTGCTGCACGCTCTCGACCGTATGCTGGCATTGCAGCAGCCTGAGCACGCCGTCGCGGTGATGCGGGAAATTGGTGTGCAGGCGCAGCCATTTGCCGTCGCCGCAGCGATAGGTGCCGGCGATCTTGTCCCAGATTTCGTCGCTGCGGGCATCGTTGACCCGGAAATAGCGTTCGCTCCGGAACTCGGCCGCGGCGTGGCGCATGTCGACGCTGACCTGTTGCTGCTGCTGGCTGCGCAACTGCCACAG
>Ga0182005_1001317_pt1 | contig 10164 bp, 8 predicted proteins | sample Sormic07211103_1_FD_123021 | JGI IMG/M metagenome (GOLD analysis project Ga0182005, IMG submission 123021) | Rhizosphere microbial communities from Sorghum bicolor, Mead, Nebraska, USA - 072115-103_1 MetaG | ecosystem: Host-associated > Plants > Roots > Rhizosphere | place: USA: Nebraska...
GCCGATCGGGATGCCGCCCTCGGCCAGGCCCTGGCGGGCCTCGGCGATGGCGGTGTCGAGCAGGGCGCGGTAGTCGGGCGTGGCGATCATCGGATGCGTTCCTTGGCGGGAGAGCGCCATAGTGCGCATGGCGGCGCGGGCTGTCATCACCGCAAGCCGGGCGCGGGGCAGGGCGCCTGCGGCGGCGGCGTCGTTGCGAGCGCCGGCCCGCGCGCCGCATCAGCGTTCCGGCGGCGCGCGCATGCGGCTTTACTTACCGCGCGAATGGGTCTATGAACGCTCTACCCCCATCCCCCGCATCACCGGCTCGGCGCAGGCCTGGCTGCAGAAACGCTGTTGTCCGATTGCAGGAGACACGCGATGCGCACCACGATGTGGAAAGGGCTCGGCGGGCTGGCCGTGGCCGCGGCAGGGGTGGCGACCGGCGCGCAGGCGCAGGCCCAGGACCAGGAAAAGGCGCAGGGACTGCAATGGAGCGACGGCGCGGCCAGCGCCTCGCTCTACGGCACGCTGGATATCGGCTACGTCGGCCGCCGCGGCGGCAACGGCGCAGTTGCCGACATGGGCACCCAGAACGACCTGCAGAGCGCCGCCGGTTCCGACGGCAGCAATGTCGGCCTCAAGCTCGGCTACGACCTGGGCAACGGCACCCGCCTGATCGGCGAGGTCGAGGTCGGCGTGGACCTGACCGGCGACAAGGACGCTGGCAGCGGCGGCGATACGTTCTACACCCGGCATGCCTGGCTGGGCGCGACCGGCGGCTGGGGGACGCTGCTCGGCGGCACCGTCGATGGCGGGCGCGCCGCGGTGCTCAAGCAGTACGATCCGTTCAAGGGCCGGTCGGTCGCCAGTGCCGGTTCCCTGCAGGTGGTGGTGTCCCGGGCCAAGGACGCGGTGGTCTACGTCACTCCCACCTGGCGAGGCCTCAACGCCACCTTCGCCTATACGCCGAATCTGCTCGGCGTCAGCGACCGCGACAGCCGAAGTCCGCTGTATGCGGTGATCCTGGCCTACAGCAACGGACCGCTGAGCCTGGGCTACGACCACGAAGAGGAATGGTGGAACGACGTGCCCGGCCTGACCCGGCTCAGGATCAATCTGTTCGGGGCCAGCTACGACGCCGGCCCGATCAAGCTGTACGGGTTCTACGAACGCATCGACATCCAGCAGCCGTTCGACGTCGCCGCGCTCGGCTTCTACCACGAGCACAAGGGCTATCTGCTGGGCTTCACCGCGCCGATGGGCGCCAACGGACTGTGGAAGGCGGCATGGAGCCGGCGCGATTCGTCCTACGTGGACAACACCTGCGACAAGTGGGGCGTGGGCTACCAGCACGCGCTGTCGCCCAAGGCCTATCTCTACGCCGACTACGCGCGGATCGACAACGGCGCCGGCGGCACCTGCACGATCGCCTACAGCAATGAGCAGACCTCGGCCGACCTTGGCCAAGGCGACGCCGGCGGCTACGGCATCGAGGGCGTGGACGTCGGCCTGGTGCTGAAGTTCTGAGGGTCGCGCCCAGCGGCCGCGCGCGCCGCACCGCGCGCGGCGCGGACGCGGGCGTGCGATCGCCGGGCGGCGGCCGCGTCGCCGGCGGGCCGGGTCGGTCGGCGCAGCGGCGGCTGCGACCGGACGCCGCAGACCATGACGGCGCCAGCAGTGCGATAATCCCCGCCATGAGCGAATCCCCCTACAAGTCCGGCACCACCCATTTCGGCTTCCGCGACGTCGCCGCCAAGGACAAGCAGAAGCTGGTCGGCGAGGTGTTCACCTCGGTCGCCGGCAACTACGACCTGATGAACGACCTGATGAGCCTGGGCATCCACCGGGCCTGGAAGCGCTATTTCGTGGCCACCGCGCAGGTCAAGCCGGGCGACCGCGTGCTCGACCTGGCCGGCGGCACCGGCGACATCGCCGCGCTGCTGAAGGAGCGGGTCGGCGACGACGGCGCGGTGGTCCTGGGCGACATCAACGCCGGCATGCTGTCGGTGGGCCGCGACCGGCTGACCAACCGCGGCCTGGTCGCGGGCCTGGACTACGTGCAGTGCAACGCCGAGGCGCTGCCGTTCCCGGACCAGAGCTTCGACCTGGTCACCATCGCCTTCGGCCTGCGCAACGTCACCGACAAGGACGCGGCGCTGCGCGAGATGTACCGGGTGCTGAAGGTCGGCGGGCAGGCGCGGGTGCTGGAGTTTTCCGAGGTCACCGCCGACTGGTTCAAGCCGATCTACGACTTCCATTCGTTCAAGATCCTGCCGCGCCTGGGCAAGCTGTTCGCCAAGGATGCCGACAGCTACCAGTACCTGGCCGAGAGCATCCGCAAGCACCCGCCGCAGGACGCGCTGAAGGGCATGATGGCCGAGGCCGGCTTCGCCCGCAGCCACTACAAGAACCTGACCGGCGGCATCGTCGCGATCCATTCGGGCTACAAGATCTGAGAAGCCGGGATTCGGGATTCGGGATTGGGGATTCGTAAAGCGGGGGCAATGCGCTCTTTGCGAATCCCCAATCCCCGAATCCCCGCTTTTCCACAGCCGAATGGCTGGTCATCCCAGCCTTCAAGGTAAACTTCCGGTTTCCCCGAACCGGTGCTGTCCGCCATGCGTTCCCCGTTCCTGTTGTTGTCCCTGGCCGCGGTCATCGCGACCGGTTGTTCCCGCCAAGCGCCCACCGAGGCTGCCGCTCCCGCCGCCAAGCCCGCGCCCGCCGCCGTGAAACCCGCCGATCGCAGCCACGACGAAAGCTCCTACGCCGAGCCGGGCAAGGTCGTGATCAAGGACCTGGCGCTGGACCTGAAGCTGGATTTCGACAGCAAGCAGATCGGCGGCACCGCCACCTACACGCTGGACTGGAAGGACAAGAGCGCCAAGCAACTGCTGCTGGACACGCGCGAGCTGACCATCGAGAACGTGCAGGGCGACGACGGCAAGGGCAACCTGGCGCCGCTGCAGTACGCGCTGGCGCCGGCCGACAAGATCTACGGCAGCAAGCTGACCATCGAAGCGCCGAACCAGCCGCAGAAGGTCACCATCGCCTACCACACCGCCGCGACCGCCTCGGGCCTGCAGTGGCTGGAGCCGTCGATGACCGAGGGCAAGAAACTGCCCTTCATGTTCAGCCAGTCGCAGGCGATCCATGCGCGCAGCTGGGTGCCGCTGCAGGACACGCCGAGCGTGCGCTTCACCTACAGCGCGCACGTCGTGTCGCGTCCGGACGTGATGGTGCTGATGAGCGCCGACAACGACCCGAAGGCGGCGCGCGACGGCGACTACACGTTCAAGATGCCGCAGCCGATCCCGTCCTACCTGCTGGCCATCGCCGCCGGCGACCTGGTGTTCAAGCCGATCTCCGAGCGTTCGGGCGTGTGGGCCGAGCCGACCATGGCCGACAAGGCGGCCAAGGAGTTCGAGGACACCGAGAAGATGATCGTCGCCGCCGAGACGCTGTACGGTCCGTACCGCTGGGGCCGCTACGACATGCTGGTGCTGCCGCCGTCGTTCCCGTTCGGCGGCATGGAGAACCCGCGCCTGACCTTCGCCACCCCGACCGTGATCGTCGGCGACAAGTCGTTGGTGTCGCTGATCGCGCACGAGCTGGCGCATAGCTGGTCCGGCAACCTGGTGACCAACGCCAGCTGGAAGGACATCTGGCTCAACGAAGGCTTCACCACCTACGTGCAGGGCCGCATCACCGAGGCGCTGTACGGCCAGGAAATGGCCGAGATGGAGCGCGAGATCGACCAGAACGATCTGCTCGCCGAAGTGAAGGACATGAGCCCGGCCGACCAGGCCCTCGCCCTGCCGCCGCTGAGCGAGCGTGATCCGGACGAGGCGCTGAGCCAGGTCGCCTACGTCAAGGGTTCGTGGTTCCTGCAGTTCCTGGAGCAGCGCTTCGGCCGCGAGACCTTCGATCCGTTCCTGCGCGGCTGGTTCGACGACCACGCCTTCCAGAGCGCGAACACCGACCAGTTCGTCGAGTATCTGAAGAAGAACCTGCTGTCCAAGAAGCCTGGCGCCGTCACCGATGCCGAGCTGAAGGCATGGCTGGACGAGCCGGGCATCCCGTCGTTCGCGACCAAGGCCCGCTCGCGCAACTTCTCCATCGTGGATACCGCGCGCATCGCGTGGCAGGGCAGCAACACGCTGCCGAATGCGCAGATCACCGGCGAGTGGGGCACCCAGGAATGGGTGCACTTCATCGACGGCCTGGGCAAGACCCTGCCGGTGGAGAAGCTGGCCGCGCTGGACAAGGCCTACCACTTCACCGGCACGGCCAACGGCGAGATCGCGATGCGCTGGTACCCGCTGACGATCCGCAGCGGCTACAGCGAAGCGAACGAGGCCGCGGGTGCGTTCATCGAGCGCGTGGGTCGCCGCAAGCTGATCCTGCCGATCTACGCCGAACTGGTGAAGACGCCGGAAGGCCTGGCGTTTGCCAAGGCCGCCTTCGCCAAGGCGAAGCCGGGGTATCACCCGATCACCACCGGCTCGGTCCAGGACATGCTGGACAAGGCCGAGGCGGGCACGGCCAAGCCGTAATCGCCAGACGTATCGGTTGAACGAAAAACGGCGGGGAAACCCGCCGTTTTTTCATGCCTGGGCGCCAGCGCTCAGACCGCGCGCACGGCCAGGAACATGTCCACGCAGTCGTGCATCACCTGCTGCTGCTGCGCCGGTGCCAGCGGTGGCTGGCCGAAGGTGATCTGCGGCCAGAACGCAAACGCCTTGAGCATGGCCTGCAACTGGTGGGCCGCCTCGGCAGGCGGCATGTCCGCACGCAGTCGGCCATCGGCCTGGGCGGCGCGGATCCAGCCGGTCAGGCCTTCTTCCTTCTCGGCCAGCTTGTCCATCATCGCGCGCGCCCGTTCGGGCGTGTGCACCAGCTCGGCCATCGCCACCCGGGACAGATCGATGAAGCCGGGGTCGTCGAGCAGGCGCATCTTGCGCGCCGCGAACACCAGCAACTGGTCGCGCAGCGGCCGTGCCGGATCGTACGGCACGATATCCAGCGCCTGGCTGGCCTCGAACAGTTGCCACAGGATCGCGGTGAACAGTTCGTCCTTGCTGGCGAAGTGGTTGTAGACCGTGCGCTTGGACACGCCGGCCGTGGCCGCGATGCGGTCCATGCTGGTCCCGGCGAAGCCGAACGTGCGGAACTCGGCCACCGCCGCGTCCAGGATGGCCGCGCGCTTGCGGTCGGTCAGGCGGGTGGGGCGGTCGGAAGTGCTCATGGGATTATTTTACACCGTTCAGTTTACTTTTCGGAAAAGGCAAGTAGACTCGGCGGTGTACTTTACAGGGCAAGCCCCGATGACGCGTCGCCTGCCTCGGTTCCTCCTCCTTCTGACGGTGTTGATCGCCATGTCCATTGGCCTGTTGACCTGCGGTGCCCGCCCGGCTGCCGCCTATGACCAGTCGCCGCAGTTCGGCGATGGGCGCTTCCACAATCCCGCCGGCAAGAGCACGCTGGGCTTCGTCGGCACGCTGGGCGTGATGTGGAAGATGCTGTTCGAAAAGCCCGCCGACGCTACTCCGCTGGCGCCGATCCCGGTGCAGGCGCTGACCCGCCAAATCCTGCTCGATGCGCCCGATGACAGCCTGTGGCGGCTGGGGCACTCGACGATGCTGATGAAGCTGGACGGCCATTTCTGGCTGACCGACCCGGTGTTCGCCGAGCGCGCCTCGCCGATGTCGTTCATGGGCCCGAAGCGCTTCCACGCCCCGCCGTTGAGCATCGACGAACTGCCGCCCATCACCGGCGTGATCATCTCCCACGACCACTACGATCACCTCGACCACGCGGCCATCCTCGCGCTCGCGCCGAAGGTGCAGCACTTCGTCACCGCGCTCGGCGTAGGGGACCGTTTGATCGGGTGGGGCGTGCCGGCGGCGAAGGTGGTGCAGCTGGACTGGTGGCAGGACACCCGCGTGGAGGGCCTGAAAATCGTCGCGACCCCGGCCCAGCACTTTTCCGGGCGCACCCTGGCCGACGGCAACCGCACGCTGTGGGCCTCGTGGGTGATCGACACCGGGCATACCCGGATCTTCTTCAGCGGTGACACCGGCTACTTCGACGGCTTCGCGCGCATCGGCGAGCGCTACGGCCCGTTCGACCTGACCATGATCGAGACCGGCGCCTACGATGCGCAGTGGCCGGACGTGCACATGCAGCCCGAACAGAGCCTGCAGGCGCACCTGGACGTGCGTGGCAAGGTGATGATGCCGATCCACAACGGCACCTTCGACCTCGCGCTGCACCCGTGGACCGAACCGTTCGAACGCATCACCACGCTGGCGCAGGAACAGGGCGTCGCGCTGACCGCGCCGCACATGGGCGAGCGCCTGGATATCCGCGCACCGGCACCGTCCACCCAGTGGTGGCGCGAAGGGCAGCCGGCCACGCCGTGACGTGGCCGCCGGACGGCGTCGTGCCGGCATGATGCGCTTGGCGATAAAGTAGGCGCAGGCGCTTGGCGCGCCATCGTCCAACACGGAGTACCCAATGAAGCGACTGATCCTGGTAGCGGCCTGCGCCTTCGCGCTGACCGCCTGCAGCAACCCCGAGGCCGAGCGCCAGGCGCAGCAGGCCGCCGAAGCCGCCGCCAAGGCGCAGCAGGAAGAGAAGGCCGAAGGCGTGGCCAAGCAGTACGACATGGCCGTCGCGGCGCAGGACTGGGAGCGCGCGCGCATCCACGGCGGCTCGCTGCTGGATCAGTACAAGGACACCGACGTGGCGGCCCGGATCGAACCGGGCTACGCCGAGGTCAAGGCCAAGGCTGAAGCGGCGCGCGAGACGCGCCGCCTGCAGGCGCTGTGGCAGTACAACAAGATTCCGGTCGGGACCAAGGGCATCCAGGCCTCCGCGCAGATCTACAGCAAGGAGCGCGTGGACGTGGACGGCAGCGGTGCCAAGCCGGTGCAGCTGGTTTTCCGCGACCACCCCGAGTGGAAGCGCCACGCCTACCTGGTGCTGCAGGCCGGCGATTTCCGCTGCCCGAAGTGCCAGGTCAAGGTGACCGTCGACGACGGCAAGCCGGTCGCGATGGCGGCCTGGCGCCCGGATACCGATGAGGCGATCGCGATGTTCATCACCGACCAGAAGGCGCTGTGGAACCTGGCGCGCAAGGCCAAGGTGATCAGCATCGAATTTCCGGTCAAGGCCGGCGGCACGCGCACGGCCGTGTTCGAGACCGGCGGCGTGGATGCCAGCCAGATGCCGCAGTGGTGGCAGTGAGCCGCCTGCCGGCCCTCCGTCACTGGGTGTTCGACATGGACGGCACGCTGACCGTGGCGGTGCATGATTTCGAGCACATCAAACGCGAACTCGCGATCCCGCCGGAAGACGACATCCTCACCCATCTCGCCGCGCTGCCGGCCGAGGTGGCGGCGGACAAGCATGACTGGCTGCTGGCACACGAACGCGCGCTCGCCGAGCAGGCGCAGGCCGCTCCCGGTGCCGTGGCCCTGGTCCGCGCGCTGCACGGTGCGGGTTGCCGGCTGGGCATCCTGACCCGCAACGCGCGCGAACTGGCCCAGGTGACACTGCAGGCGATCGGCGTGGGGGATGTGTTCGCCACCGACGACATCATCGGCCGCGACGAAGCCGAGCCCAAACCGTCACCGGCCGGGTTGCAGTACTTCGTTGAGCGCTGGCAGGCAGCGCCCGCCCGGATGGTGATGGTTGGCGATCACCGTTTCGACCTCGAATGCGGTCGCGCCGCCGGTACCCGCACCCTGCTGGTCAACACGCCGGACAACCCGTGGCCGGGCCTGGCGTGCTGGCATCTGGCCGATTGCGGCGAGGTGCTGGCGGCATGGGAAGGGAAGCGGGTTTCGGCCTGATCGCAGCGGACAAGGCCTGTCGCATGCTCAACCGGCGACGGACCTGAAAAGCAGCCAGGCATGGCCTGGCTCTACCCCCAACACCCCTCGAGTCCCCTCTGGTGGAGAGCCCCCTTGATGTTCAAGGGGGCGCGCCGAAGGCGGGGGGATAAGGTGGAAAGCGCGGGACGGTTGCGCCGCAGGCGCAGTCGTCTCAAGGGGGCGCGCCGACAGGCGCGGGGATAAGGTGGCATGCAATTGGGGCCCGCGATTCGCTACGGCGAATCGTGGGCAGCGTTTGATCGCATTGCGATCAAACGGTCAGCGCGTAGCCGAATTGCTGCTTGAACTGCTCATTGAACTCATCAAACGTGAAGCGCTGGTTCTGGGTACCCGGGTGCTCGACCTTCAGCGCGCCCATCAGGTTGCCCATGCGGCCGATGGTCAGCCAGTCGTAGCCCTTCTCGATGCCGTAGATCAGGCCGGCGCGGAAGGCGTCGCCACAACCGGTGGGGTCGACCACGCGGCGCTCGTGCGCCGGCGGGATGTCATAGGTCTTTTCCGGGGTATGGATGACCGCGCCCTTCGGGCCACGGGTGGTGATGTAGGCCTTGACCCGGCTCACGATCTCCTTTTCATCCCAGCCGGTGCGCTCCTGCAGCAGGTTGGACTCGTAGTCGTTGACCACGACGTAGTCGGCCTGTTCGATGAAGGTGCGCAGTTCCGGGCCGTTGAACAGCGGCATGGCCTGGCCCGGGTCGAAGATGAACGGCACGCCGCCTTCGAAGAATTCCTGCGAGTTCTGGATCATGCCCTCGCGCCCGTCCGGGCCGACCAGGCCCAGGGTCACGCCCGGCACGTCCTTCACGTGGTTCTCGTAGGACCGCATCATCGCGCCCGGGTGGAAGGCGGTGATCTGGTTGTTGTCGTGGTCGGTGGTGATGAACGCCTGCGGGGTGAACAGCTCATCGATCACCTTGACCCGGCTCAGGTCGATGCCCAGGCCCTGGAAATACTCGCGGTACGGGCCGAAGTCCGAGCCGACGGTGCCCATCGGGATCGGCTCGCCGCCCAGCAGGTACAGGTTGTAGGCGATGTTGCCGGCGCAACCGCCGAATTCACGACGCATGCGCGGCACCAGGAACGACACATTCAGGATGTGCACCTTGTCCGGCAGGATGTGATTCTTGAACTGGTCCGGAAACACCATGATGGTGTCGAAGGCAAGAGAACCACAGATCAAAGCGGACATCGAGTAAGGCCTATGCGGAAGGGAGTTTGAGGCCCGTCGGGCGGGCAACGAAACGGCGCCTCGCGGCGCCCTGCGGCGCAAAGGTTAACGGGTGAGGCGGCTTTGGGCCAGAACCCGGGCTGTCCGGATTGGCCTGAATGGCCGTGAAGGCTGGCGTTCGGCCAGATTTGTCCTTGCTCGCGCACAGGGGGATTGCTAGGCTTGTCGACCTCGAATTCTGCCCATTTTTTCGCCATCCCGCGTTGGGCGCGACACCCCTCAGGATCAACTCCCAGATGTTCAAGAAACTGCGTGGCATGTTCTCCAATGACCTGTCCATCGACCTGGGCACGGCCAACACCCTAATCTACGTGCGTGGGCAGGGGATCGTGCTGAACGAGCCGTCGGTCGTGGCCGTGCGCCAGGACCGTGCCATCGGTGGTACCCGTTCCGTGGCTGCCGTGGGCGCCGAGGCCAAGCAGATGCTCGGCCGTACCCCGGGGCATATCACCACCATCCGCCCGATGAAGGATGGCGTCATCGCCGACTTCACCTATACCGAGGCGATGCTCAAGCACTTCATCAAGAAGGTCCACAAGTCGCGCTTCCTGCGTCCGAGCCCGCGCGTGCTGGTCTGCGTGCCGGCCGGCTCGACCCAGGTCGAGCGCCGCGCGATCAAGGAATCGGCCGAGGAGGCCGGTGCGCGCGATGTGTTCCTGATCGAAGAGCCCATGGCCGCTGCGATCGGCGCCGGCATGCCGGTGACCGAAGCGCGTGGCTCGATGGTCATCGACATCGGCGGCGGCACCACCGAAGTAGCGGTGATCTCGCTGAACGGCATCGTCTACTCGGCCTCCGTGCGCATCGGCGGCGACCGCTTCGACGAATCGATCACCAACTACGTGCGCCGCAACCACGGCATGCTGATCGGTGAAGCCACCGCCGAGCGGATCAAGGTGGAGCTCGGCTGCGCCTACCCGCAGGCGGAAGTGATCGAGATGGAAATCTCCGGCCGAAACCTCGCCGAGGGCGTGCCGAAGATGATCAAGATCAACTCCAACGAGGTGCTTGAGGCCCTGCACGAGCCGCTGTCGGGCATCGTCAGCGCGGTCA
>Ga0182005_1001318_pt1 | contig 10137 bp, 8 predicted proteins | sample Sormic07211103_1_FD_123021 | JGI IMG/M metagenome (GOLD analysis project Ga0182005, IMG submission 123021) | Rhizosphere microbial communities from Sorghum bicolor, Mead, Nebraska, USA - 072115-103_1 MetaG | ecosystem: Host-associated > Plants > Roots > Rhizosphere | place: USA: Nebraska...
CTACAACAGGACGGACTACATCGAACGCCGGCGTCCGATGATGGCTTGGTGGAGTGAACATATCCAGAAGGCGGCCACCGGCAGCCTGTCGGCATCGGCCATCAATCAAACCAGGGACCGCAATGTCGTACCAATTCGCTGAGCATCCAAAAAGTACGCGACACCGGCTACGATCCGTGTCGTGTAGCAGGGCGAAAGGAGTGACGACGGTCGCTAGATCTCTGGTATGCCTGCGCCTCTTCAGCCAAGCCCCTGAGTATGGGAAGGCTCCGCATTCCCATACTCAGGGGCTCACGATTAAAGGTCTATCAGGCAACCACGACTTTTGCCTTTCTGCGGCGGATCAACCCTGCTGTTAAGTCGTAGTAGTAGACGGTAGCTGGAGCTGAGCACCGCAGGTAGTGCTTCAGAAACCATCTCACGTGCTTTTCTCTCCAGGACCAGGGAGTCGCGCAACCCCAGCGCTCACGAATCACCTCGTGCATCCTTTCTGCTTGCCTGATGTGCCGCTGCCGCGTGGCATGTGCACCTTTGAGCACGGGGCGCAGAAACAACGCTATGTCGAACTCGGCCATCATCGCCGACCTCCGATGTAGGCACTCACCACATCGATGCGGTTATGTCCCAATTCGTGGCTGATCTTCTGTCGTGCACGCTGATCAAGCTCTCGATCTTCTCGATGAACACGACCGCCATTGACGGGTGTATTCAAGCCAGTCAGTTGCTCATAACGCTCACAGGCGTAAGCCGCCCGCAGCTCATGAAAGCCTTTCAATCCATGCTCATGCAAGATGTCCCGTGCCGGTCGCACAACTGATTGCATAAACTCTTTGTAGCTCTCGTTGGGGGCCAACAGGTTCCGACTGCGACTGGGTGAAGCCTCCCAGGCCCTATCCAAGGCGCCACGGATTTGATCAGTGATCGCTATCCAACGCGGTGCTGACGCGCCTGATCGACCGCCTTTGGTGCCGTCCTGAATGTTGATCTTGCCCAGTTGCCCGGCCTCACGTTGCAGTCGGGGCAGGTCCGCCAAGATCGCTTCACGCAGGCGCATACCAGTCTCCCGGCCCAGATGCACAATTGCGGCCACTCGCTGCTGACCTCGCTCTGACAGTGCGCGTGCGATCAACTCGATCTGAGCACGATCTTGGCCTTGCGGGGCCTCCCCGCGCACGCTTGAGCGTTGCAAACCCAGCGCCTTGCTCGGATTGGGGATTTTGACGTACTGATCACCGCGCAGCGCAGCCATCGTTCGGTTCACTGTGGACAGTCGGTTCTGCGCGGTGGCGATGCCGACGTTACCCTGATCAACCTGCTCCCGCACATAAGTGGCGTACCGCATGAGGATGTCACGATCGATCTGTCGCGCGTCATTCAGCCTCGGCCCTTCATCGGATCGACACCAATTTACGAAGGCCTGCCAGCGATCGCTATGGGCTTTGACGGTAGCAAAATGGCCATCGCCAAATAGATCTTTCAGTGCTTGCGGTCCGGCATAACTGAGCTGGCGACCAAAGCCAAAATTACGCCCCGCTCGCTTACCGACCCGAGTCATTTTCCTGCTCCTGATCGACCGCCGCGAGATCATGCAAAAGGGCTCTCCAGTGCACACTCACGATAGCGAACTGGGCCCAATCAGTCGGGCGAAAACACAGCGTGTTGTCGGTGACGTAAAGATGCGCGCCTTCCTCTTTCAACCACTGAAGGATGGCTGTCGGCGAGGTGATAGCTTTACGGAAGGTGGCGACATCGGCGACACCGGCGACAACCCTTGCCTTGTCTGGTTTTGAGCGTGGCGACAAAGTGGCGACACTCGCGGCGACAAACCGCACTTTCGGTTCATTTTGGCGCTGAGCCAGATGGTTGCGCAGCGCTTCATCAAGATTGAACATGGCGCACCTCGAAGGTGTGACCGTCGGTGATCAGCCACTGATGTTCAAGCAACTCGACCAGCAGCTTGGCGGCATGGCGACTGCTCTTCCGGGCAAAGCGGGGACCATTGCGATTCAGCTCCCGAATACTGAAGCGCTTCCAATCTTTGATCTGCAGCCAGCGCAGCAGCCGGTCAGCCTCCTCCTTAATTCGACACACTGGCTCCTGCTCAGTCAGACGCTGGATCTCGGTGAGGTAGTAGCCAACTAAGGCCGAGGCCCGCTGGATATGGTCGACCTCCACGACGCTGCTCTCCTCCACAACTGCAAAAATGCCGGCGACGCGCAGCAGGTTATCGGCAGACTTCGATCCACTGGGCCGTACGCTGGCCAGCTCGCCAAACTCACCCAGCTGAGCTTCGATGGCATCATGCAAATCAATCCAGCGACGGCGGGCTAACGGACTGAGGGTCAGCGGTGATAGCTGCAGGGCACCGTCAGGGGTAAGTGACCAGGGCAGATGAAACAGCGCCGAAAGGCGGTGGTGATAGCGCTTTAGGGCAGCGTCTTGGGATAAGTCGACAGCTTGGTAGCTGCGTTGTCCGGCCAGGCTGGTGGGCCAGGTCATCAAACAACGACCGAGGATGCCTTGCCCCTGCAGCAACGGGTCACTGAGTAACTGCATGGCCAAGTACGGTTGCAGCATGAGGTGCAGGCTCAAGCGTCGGTCATAAGCCCGAAGGCTTTCGCCTACCATGGAGCGAGCGCGATCAATCGGGCTACCGTCCCAGAGTGACGACAAGGTCGTGACCGCTTTCAAACGATTATCCCGACTCATGGTGCTGCTGCCGAGGAACTGTCCGCCTTCGTCACAGAACAGGCCCATGCTAGGCAAGTCATGACAGAGCCCTTTGATCAGGGCTTCGATAGTCGGGTCTGTGGTGATCAGCCGGGGTGCCGAGGGCTCCGCTTCGAGCGGCAGGCCGTTTGCGGAGTCGGGATCGGCGGGGTTGATACGCTGCGCCTGTCGCTGTGCGGCACGGTACCGGGAGAGTTGTTCGCGGTAGCGCTGCCACTGCTCACGCTCCCATTCTCGTGCAGGCAGCAATGCACATCGGTCTGCCGCCGTTTTACGATCCCCAGACGCGGCCACGGTGATCAAGTACAGCGACAGGGGATAATTTCTCCCGTCGAGCTGTAAGCCCGCATGACCTTGGGTCGCCAGCGCCGAGGCAGCCAACACCGATTGCGCGGCCAGCGCCTGGGGCACGCCGATGACCTCGGCCATGCGCTCCACCGCAGGCCCCAGAATCCCACCCAGTGCCTGCACCGGATAAGGCTGGGCCACGGGATTCGACTCAATCAGCGGTCGAGGCGGTCGCGGTAGTTCAAGCTTCGGATCTAACTGCTGCATGGGCCCTCTCCTCGTTCATTGCTGGTTGTCCTCACGTAGCCCCGCCACGGCTGTTGAGTGTTATCAGGGATCAAGGCCCCTGCGGCCTGTGAGGCGTTCACTGACGCGGAACGAACGGCTCCTTACGACCGGGAGCAAGGGTATGACCCCATGAATCTGGCCTCCTTAGACGCATCCGAAGATGCGGGCGGGTGGAGGCTGTGCCGACTGACGAGTTCGGCACCTGGAGATCCTGAGCAGGAGAAGGCAACGACATGGACACCTTGGGCATGCCTGACTGTCAGTCAGGTGCAGCCTTTTCAAAGGCTGCGGCACCGGTGCCTGTGTCGATGCGGATGGCGACGAATCGGATTTGTCAGGCCGATTGTCACGAGGAGAGTTGCGGCAATGCCCTGTACTACGTGGCTTGCAGCAGCGGTACAAGCGCCCGTCTCTTTCCGGGAGAAAGAGACGGACGCAGTCTGGCGCAGCGAAGTGTGCCAAAAGGTGAGGTTGCTGCAGCGCAGCGAGGAAGGTGCATCGTCTGCCGCAGTGGGCAGATTCAGTCGAGTAGGCATCCATCACTCTTGGGGAGTGACCGTGCGAGCCGCCGGATGCTAATCGCACTTCGGAAGAACCACCACCACGCGAGTGACGTAGCCTTGAAGGTTTTGGCTACCTGGGCTGGTGCTGTCAACGACAGCGGTCCGTGCGCCAATTGTTATACCCACTCGAAAAGCTGGTCAAGCGTCACTGCCAAAACGGGTAAGCAGTGGCGACTGTCGCCATTTTTGTCGCCATGCTCCAGGCCCCGCTCCGCATGGATTGTCGCCGGTGTCGCCGGTGTCGCCAACTCTGTAACCATAGACCCACGACAATCGCTGCAACGACACTCTGTAGATGCACAGCGCTCGATATATACCGGTGGGAAAATTACTGACGGGCAAAGGCGTGGCGCTAGACGGTAGATAGCGGTGGCTTCGAAAAAAAGCGAATGAACCCTCCGATCGGCGCGATCAAAGATCGCTTGATCGGAGGGTTGGGCGGGGAAAGCAAAATCTCAAACGTCAATTACGGACTCAGGCATCAACACTAGTTGATTGGGAGGTGACGGCTTCACAACGCATGATGAGCATCCGCTGCAACCGCAGCAGAAACCTGCTTCAAACGCTCCGCGGTGATCACCTGGGCGATGATACTTTCGGTTTTGGGTCGATTGTGACTATTTGCGGCAGGCAACAATCGGCCAGGAGCAACCGCCCCCCTAAACACAACATAGCGAGCATTTGCTACCATCGACCGCTTTCGGCACTACTTAAACATAAGAATGAATACGTCTACTTGGTCTTGCACATATCTATAAGCTCTTTAATTATAGTTATAAGATCCGCGCACACCTCACCTTTTTCTATCTGTTGTATATAGTCTTCTTTATTAAATTTTACTTTGAAGTAGCGACGAATGCCATCAAGAACTTGTTTGCCGTCCTTGCTGAAAAGCCCCTCCGAATTACTTTCGCGGTCACTTTCTTTATAGTTGCTTGGCACAACCAGCCCATGCTTTTTCAGTAAATACTCATTGACAGCATCAACATCTGTGGAGATTTCATTGTTTTTACGATTTTTGGAAATATACCTAGATATCGCAGTGGGAATGATTAGGTAATTTTCAATCTCCCGACGCCGTAATGTCCGATACCTCAAGATCGTGTGCTTGCCAGAGTCGTCTCTCTGATCAGTATTCCATTGAAGGTCGGCATTGGTGGTGCTGTAATTTTCATCGTCCAAGTCACGCAAGCTATAAGCGTTGATCGGCTGACGAGTATCCTGCATGATCTTCTGATTAAGCTCGATGATCAGTGTCTTTCGTTCCGAATGCTTCTTGTTTGTGACCCACAGAACTAGGTTTTCAGGCCATTTCATATCCAATTGCTTGCAAATACTTTGCAAGGCGCGGGCATCACTAGCATTCTCGACTAGAAGAACTTTCTTATATCTTATGATGTCATCAAGAAGCGGGAAGTACTTGCTTCCAAGCCCTTCCAGCACGAGCACCTTCTGCTCTTTGTTACGCAAATACGAAGCTTTGGATTGCTCGACGTGGAGCATTTTCTCATAGTCGACTAATTTAATCAGCTCCGGGCTGTGGCTTACCATCAGAATCTGCTTCTTCTTGCGCAGGCAGATGCCTTCTAATTTTTCCAGAAGCAGCGACTGGAGGGAGGTGTGCAGGTGTGCGTCAGGCTCATCTAGTAGTAAAATGTCATTATTGGAGTCTAGTGCCAAAGCAAATACGCTGACCCACTGTAGGAATCCGCTACCCTCGATCATCAGATCTCGCCGCGATGAAGGCCTGGCCTCCTTGGCACCGGTAGTTGTATTGACGGCAACGTCAATCACGTCCACGTGCACAAAATTGTGGAAATTACTGTCGAATGGTTTTGGGCAAAGCTTTACGCGGAAAACGTCCGTGAGAATTTCCTCAAGCTGCCGCCACTCGGTGTCCACGAGTTCCAATTTTTGTTTGTCTACGGCAGGGAGCCGCACCCTGCCTGCCAATAATTCTTCCTTGGCCTGCTTGATCTTTTGCTCGTGTGCAGTATACAGGTCGAGTAACAGATTGCGGATCACCGAACCAGCCTGTCCCTTGCCAATAAGCTTGCGCCGATCAGCGATGGATAGCCAAGTTTCATTTTCGTTCATCCCGCCAAATGGTGGGAGATAAGCGATTACAGGGATCTTGGTATCGGCGAGCAGATTGGAGTCCGATTTTTTTATCGCGAAATTATTGCCATTCAATGAGTACGCTAACTCAAGATGATAGCTCTGGCCTGATTCTCTCCAACCAATTTTTATTTTTAGTCCGTAGGACCCATTGGTGTTCTGGTCCTTCCACAGGTAGCGAAGCGAAGGAATACTTATCGGTGAAAAAGCTTCAGGTGCAATGCCAAGACCATTCTTAGAATCGTAATCATGCGCCAGCGATTTACTACCTCTGTAATTAACCAATAGCATTTTGGTGAACTCCCAAATTGCCAAAGCGTGCAAAATACTTGTCTTACCGGAATTATTGGTTCCCGAAATAAGAGTTAAACCCGTATCTCTGAGCTTTATTGAAATATTTGAAAATCGTTTAAAGTTTCTGAGTTCAATTATATTCAATTTTGCTTGCATTCCCTGCGGTGCTGCACGACTGATTTACCGAATTGCTGAAGCATGCGATTCGGGGCCTACTCAAATTTTGAGCCAATAGCTCATGATAGCAATTTGCCTCAAAAATTTAAATGACCGCGAGCTAAATTCAGCTCGAATCTAGGGCAGCTTTTCTGATGTAGGCTCGCAAGGACACTCATAAGCCAAACCAGAATTCGATCGCAATTCATTCGAGACCGCCTACCACAGTTCCTATGTCTCCAAGGATGCTGCTTTTTGCCAGTGGCCTCTATAGTCGACTCATGCTGGCCAAAACGAAGGATTCCCAGCATCAGCTTAGTTATCGCACCACTTAGAAACTAGAGCCTGCGGGGTCACCTAAATTCGCATTGATGTCCGAAGCGAAGCTGATGTATTTACTGACCGGGTCACTCTCACGGCTCTAAGCGGCTAACGATTTGCCCCAGTACCACCGCACAGCCCCTGATACAGCTTCTATTCAGCAACTAGAAATAGCTCCTTGACCGCTTTGCGAAGGGAGCCGGGGATGGCGTTAGGGCGCCTACCGGCCTGAAGCCACCTTGGGTGCAGACTAGCCTGAGCGGCCATTTTCGCCGCTTTTATCTGAAGCTTTACTAAAACCGAGCCGTCGCATAACTAAGAAAGTAATGCGACAGCCAGTCTATAGTTGGTATGTGGCAATTCAATCTCATGATTTAGAAGTTACGCGACGACATGACAACAGGTAAGCAAATCAAGCGTCGTTTCGAGAAAAGAGGTAATCTATTTCATCATTAGATAAATCGGCAAAACGAGGCCTGGCCTTCACAGGTGGATCATAGGGTGAAGGTGAGTCAGCATCTACTTCATTGAAGTGCTCAAAAAATTTCTGCTCCAGATCGATCGAGTCATAAACAGATCTAGCCACATGGGAGACATCTACAGCGCCATACTCTTCGGCCAACTCACAGATCAGCCCCTTAAGTCTCGCCCTAGCACTTGACTCGGTATTAATGTCGGAGAACACTCGATCCTCAGGAAAGTTATCTCCGAACTCCTCTATCATCTGATAGGAAACAACTTCATCATAGAGGTTACCCAGATAGCTGTACCCGTGCCGAATCATGTGAGCTACGACTCCTCCAAGAGCAATCATTTCTCTATCCGAAGGGTGATTTTCGAAAGCAACTGACAAAAACCGTTGTATGCGAGACAAGTCCTCGCCAGCAATATCCTTGTCAAGAGCCCAGAGAATTATCTGGGCGGAGTACATATAGCCCATTCCACAGTCAGCGCTTAGAATTTTTTCAACTGCCCGAATAAGAGAACTGTCGGAAACACACAGGGGGCGGACGTATTGAGCCCTTATCATGCACAAATTTGCCAAGTACTCGCCTGACACCCCTAAAAACTCTTGCTCCCCTAAACGCCTAAAAGTGAAATCAATAAATTCGCCTGCGTAACGACTTGAAATAAACCCGTTCTTAACCAACTCGGAAATAGTGGTTAGAGACTGCATAGTTAGCAAGCTGCTAAAGCATGCACGTAAAGCTGGTGCGTTCTTACAGTACCTCGCTAATATATAGTCGCCCAATGAAGGATTAAATAGTTTCAGGTAAGGTATAGAGCTACTCAGGATCATGCGAGTCAGTATAGAACCTGATAAATGGCGCACATTGATGGAAAAATCCATTTTCCCAGATAATGCACCTACTCCGGGAGCGCTGATGTACCTAGCAAACGCCTCGGTAAGAGCTTCTTCAGAAATCTCACGCCCATTCATTGCTACTAGCAAAGCGAGGGCACGACCGCAATCGTCTAAAAGAGCGTCAAATACGTTATCCCACACCTTTTCCGGGTTGTTTAACAGACCCTCTGCGTACTGCCAGTATGAATTTACCGCCACGTTTTCAAGCCGCTGTGCATCGGTGATAAACTGTACCAGTCGGGGGTTAAAATTTTTATGATCGATAATAACCCGATAGCGCTTAGACTCGTAAATCTGATCGATAAACTCAATCCCCAAGGATGAGTGCCAGATATGGTTGTACAAAATATTCGCTTTATCTAACCTTGTTAGAGAATCAAGCGTAATCTCATACTCCTTTGTGTGCACATTGCCATTCTCGAAAACATCACTGAGCATTTTCCCTTGACTTAAAATAGTAGTCCTTGATGTTAGGACAAAACGCTTATTTCTATCTCTTGCAACCCTCCTTATAAAACTGACCACTTCTGCGCTTTCAACCCCACTCACCGCCTCCAAGTAGTTTCGCCCCAAGAAATCATCAAAATAGAATATTTGCTTCTCTTCCGGCAGATACACACTTTCTGCTTCAATGACATCTTTAGAAATTTCTACCAGCGAGTAGCCCTGTGCCACATAGTGCAATATCAACTGTTCTGCCAGTGTCGTCTTACCAATACCCGCGGCCCCGGTCAAAACAACAACATGATATTTTTCCAACCGTTCAATTGCGGCGGAGTGATTCGATGTTTGCGTGTAGACCGCTGACTTACTGATTATTTCTTCGATAGTATTTCTGCTACGATCATGAATAGCTTTATCCATGAAGTACCGCATCAAGTTTGAGCTAACAAGCCAAAGCTTATAATGACGAGACTCTACCGCTGGGTACTTAGCAAGAAGATCATTTAAATCTTCCTGACCGAGAATATCGCTAGGGCTTTTTACAAACGGACTCAATGCTTCCATCAACCGCTTCTTATCGCTCGGCGACAGCTTGAAAGAAACCACCAAGATATATCTCTGGGGATTTAGCTTTATAACCTTTTCTCTTTCCTCAACTGAAATTTTTTTAAATAGTTGATCACGACCCGCTGGAGCCCAATGCTTGCACTGAACTATCCATAAGGTTTCAGAGTTTACGATGTAACGACCGTCAATTCCACCATCTCGCCCTGGCTTGAAACGCTCGAAAATTACACCTTCATGGGCACCAAGTAAGTCCGTACAGAAGACCTCAAATTCTTTATCATTCAGCCGCGAAAAGTCGTACTCGTTCAAGGGGAGGCTCCGCTACATTCCACGTCATCGTCGACGAAATCCGTGCCGAGTATACCTATTCAACCGCCCAGTTAGATTCAAGAAGTGGAGTCGTTTGCCAAACTGAGTCTTTCCCAGAGGAATGCCATGTAACGGTGAGGAAACCTTGAATGAAGGGGCGTCAGGCAGGTTGAATGGGAGCCGTGGCTATCGCCACGTAGGTTCCCAACGACTGGGGCCTTTCTGCTTGGCGGTGTAAGCCGTAGCAGTGCTCCTCGCAAAGCGCTTCGACTCCGAAAGGCTCTAGCACTTTTGCTGCCGACATATGCGCCAGTAGGTCAACATTCGCTTCTTTCCTCGCTTGAAATGCAGTGCGGCTGTGCGCGGTTGTCAGATCGAATGTGGGCAATGAAACGCAGCTTTATTTCGGAAGGTATTCCAATCGGTATTCCAATTAAAATATAAAATATATATTAATTATAATAATCAGTAACATACAATATCCATTCAGATTACCCCGGCCCACCAAATACGAAGCAAAACAAAACCCGCCAAGTGCGGGTTTTGTTGCATCTGGGGTTTGGTCATTTCTGCAGGCAGCATCACCATCCCCGGCAAAAGCAGGCCTGCTCGCGATAAGGCTCGCAAGACCACCACAAAAAAACACCTGCAACCGCTTGAGCAACCAACGCACTCAGGAAGATCAACATGAAC
>Ga0182005_1001320_pt1 | contig 10136 bp, 11 predicted proteins | sample Sormic07211103_1_FD_123021 | JGI IMG/M metagenome (GOLD analysis project Ga0182005, IMG submission 123021) | Rhizosphere microbial communities from Sorghum bicolor, Mead, Nebraska, USA - 072115-103_1 MetaG | ecosystem: Host-associated > Plants > Roots > Rhizosphere | place: USA: Nebraska...
CGACAGCACCAGTCCGTACAGGAACGGGTAGACGAAGATGCCAAGCACGAAGAGGAGGGCCGGCAGGATCATCAGCGTGACGCCGTCTATGCCCCGGTTGGCTAGCCGACGGCGCAGGCCCGGCCGGTCCGGCTCCGCGTTGACGCGCGGCGATGTCTGGATCGCTTCGACGCTCATGCTGCCCTCGCTGTCGCAAAGACCAGGGCGCGCAGGGCGTCGATCTCCAGGCTGATGCGGCTGCCAATGTCGACCTTGCGCGGCCCGTGGAAGACGAGCTCCATGTCGGTGGCGGTGCGGGCGGTGCCGACATATTCGCGGCCGCGATATTCGATGGTCTCTACCGTCGCCTGAATGGCGTTTCCGCCCGAAGTGCCCTCGATCACGTCGTCGCCGCGGGCGGCGAGCACGGCATCGTCGCCGGGCTTCAGGGCGTCCATGGCGCGGCCGGTGAGTTCGCGTCCCTCGGTCGAGATCGTGGCAACCCCGTTCGCGACGCCGACGACCTTGCCGACGACCTTGTTGCGGAAGCCCATGAACTCGGCCACGTCGAGATAGAGCGGGCTCTCGTAGAGCTCATGCGGCGTGCCGACCTGACGGATCGACCCGTCGCGCAGCACCACGATGCGATCGGCCAGCGACAGCGCCTCGTCCTGGTCGTGCGTGACGTAGATCGTGGTCGCGCCCAACTGGTTGTGGATACGGCGGATCTCGGCGCGCATTTCCAGGCGGAGCTTGGCGTCGAGATTGGACAGCGGCTCGTCCATCAGCACCAGAGGCGGCTCGATGACGATGGCGCGGGCGATGGCGACGCGCTGCTGCTGGCCGCCGGAGAGCTGGCCGGGAAGCTTGTCGGCCTGGCCCTGAAGGCGCACCAGCGCAAGGGCTGCCTGGGAGCGGGTTTCGATTTCGGCGCGCGGCAGGCCGCGCATCTTCAGGCCGAAGCCGACATTCTGCAGCACGGTCATATGGGGAAACAGCGCATAGTTCTGGAACACCATGCCGAAGCCGCGATCTTCCGGCTTGAGCTGGTCGATGCGCCGGTCGTCGATATAGATGCCGCCGCCGGTGGTGCCGAGCAGGCCGGCGATGCAGTTGAGCGCGGTCGACTTGCCGCAACCCGACGGGCCGAGCAGCGCCACGAATTCGCCCTTGCCGATCACGAGTTCGATCTGGTTCAGCGCATGGAAGCTCCCGAAAGCCCGGCTTACGCGGTCGAGACGCAGTTCATTGAAGGACATTGAGGCGAGCGACATGCCGTTATTCCGTCCGAAACAGGGATCCAGGGCGTCACTGCCGCGGACCCGATGGGCGCGCGGCAGTGACAATGCGGAGCGGCCGATCAACCGGCGGCGACATCCTCGTCCCAGCGACGGAAGGCCACCACCAGGGCGTCGGGCTCGAGCGGCAGCTCGATCGGGTTGTTGGCGATCCAGTCCGCATATTCCGGACGGCCGAACTCGGCGATGATGTCCTGGCTGGCCTGCGGCGCCATGCTCAGCGGCACATCCTTGACGGCCGGGCCCGGATAGAAATAGCCGGCGTCATAGGAGTAGGCCTGCTGTTCCGGCTGAAGCGCGAACTTGATGAACTCCAGCAGGACCGCGACCTTCTCGGCCGGAACGCCCTTGGGGATCGCGAAATAATGCGCGTCGCAGACCCAGTGGAAGCCATCCAGCTTGCCGACGGCGGCTTCCTTCGGCACGACGCCGAGGGCGCGCGGGTTGATGTCCCAGCCGGTGGTTGTGACGGTCATGTCACGCGTGCCCTCGCCGAATTCCTTCATCAGCGCGCCGGTGCCGGCCGGGTAATATTCGATCTGCTTGTGCAGTTCCTTGAGGTAGGCCCAGGTCTTGTCCCAGCCCTTGGCCGGGTCCTTGGGATTGGAATCGCCCAGCAGATAGGGCAGGCCCATCAGGAAGGTACGGCCGGGGCCGGAATTGGCCGGGCGCGCATAGATGAACTTGTTCGGGTTCTGGCGCGCCCAGTCCAGCAGCTCCTGCGCCGTCTTCGGCACGTTCGGCACGCGGTCGGGCATGTATTCGAGCAACGGGCCCGAGGGGTAGTAGGAGACGACGACGCCCTTGCCTTGTCCCTGCTGCTGCATGCGCCAGGCCGGGTCGAGATAGATGTCCTGCAGCTTGGGCAGGCCGTTCTCGGGCAGGGCGATGATGTCGGTCCAGATGTCGTCGGCAAGGCCGGCCGACAGGGCATCCGGGCCGATGATCACCATGTCGATATCGACGCGATTGGCGCGCTGCTGGGCGCGGATCTTGCCCGGCAGTTCCGGCGACGGCGCCTTGTTGAAGGTGAAGCGCGACACGAGATTGCTGTTCTTCGACGCGAAATTGTCGAAGATCGGCTGTGTCAGGGCCAGATTGCCGGCAGCGTCGATGACGTTGAGGGCGACGGGCGCGCCTTGCGCAAACGCGCCCCGCGGCATGATGAGCCCGGCGCCGGCCGCGAGGCCCGCTCCGGCCATGAAGCGGCGACGTGAAACCTTGTTGAACATGACGTACTCCTCCCAGTGGTTGTCATGAACGACGCGCGCCTCCTCCCAGATGACGCGCGGCGCTGGCGATCAGGCGAGCGCGGACTCCTTCCAGCTTTCCAGAATCCGGCCGAGCGCCTGGCGATCGGTTGTCTCGAGTTCCGGCAAGCCAGGCAGGCGCACCGCCCCGACCTCGGCACCGCGAAGGCGCAGAGCCTCCTTCACGACGGTGACGTTGGCACCGTTGTTGTATTTCGTGCGCATGGTCTCGAACGGCGCGATGCGATCGACATAGTCGCGCGCCGCCGCATAGTCGCCCGCCTCCAGCGCGCGCCAGACCGCGAGCGAAAGCGCCGGCGCGATGTTGACGAGGCCCGAGGTGAAGCCCTTGCCGCCCAGCGCGTAGAAGGGCAGCGCCCAGCTTTCCGCGAGACCGCAGATCCAGGTGGCATCGGAGCCCTGGGTGGCGCGCACGCATTCGGCGAAGCGCATCGTGTTGGTCGACGCGAACTTGACGCCCGCGACGGCCGGATGGCTGCCAAGGCGCACCATCTGGTCCAGCGGGATCAGGTCGGAACGGACATAGGCGACGAGGGGCAGATCGACCGCTTCGGCAATGGCGATGAAGTAATCGACCTGCGAATGCGGGGCGGCGAAGGGATCGAGCGGATGGTGGATCATGACGCCGTCGGCGCCGGCAGCCTTGGCAGCCTTCGCCACGGTGATCGCCTCGCGGACCGAGCGACCGGCCGCGGCGGTGACCGCCGAACGGCCGTCGACGGCTGCGACCGCAATGTCCTGCAGGCGGATGACCTCGTCCGTGGTCAGGCTGAAGAACTCGCCGGTATTGCCGCCCGTCACGATGTTATGGACGCCGGCCGCCGCGATGTCGGACACGATGCGGCCCGTCAGCTTCGGCTCGATTTCGCCACGGTCATCATAAGCGGTGACATGCACGCCGGATATGCCGTGCAGGACGCGGCGGTACGCCTCGAACTTCATTGTATTCCTCCCTGTAAGCCGATCAGAAGACCAGCTCGATATGCGTCTTCCCCGCGTCCATGATGTGCTGGCGCATCAGCCGCTCGGCCTCATCCTCGTTGCGGGCGACGATCGCCTCCATGATCGCTTCATGTTCATGGAACGACGCCCGGCGAACATCCTCGCTCGACAGCACGGTGATGCGGGCGGCGTGGTCGTAGGTGCGCTGCGCGTTCTGAAGCCGGCGCAGGTAATCGCAGCCGGACGCCTCGTGGATCGTGTCGTGGAACTGCTCGTTCAGCGCGATGAGCTGTTCGACGCTGCCCGTCTCCAGCACGGCGCGCATCTTGTCGACGACCGCGCGCAACCGGGCAAAGGCTGCGTCCGGGGCATGTTTGGCGGCCTGGCGCGCGATGATGCTTTCCAGCGCGGCGCGGGCGAGCGTCATTTCCTCGGCCTGCCGGGGCGAGAAGGTGACGTAGCTGCCGCGACGCGGTTCGGTCCGCACGAGACCTTCGGCCTCGAGCTGGCGCAGCGCTTCTTTCAGCGGGCTGGTGCTGGTTCCCAGATCCGCCGCGAGCTGGCGCTCGTTCAGCTTCGCGCCCGTCTTCAGGCGGCCGGAAATGATGGCCTGGCGGAGCTCGTCATGGATGTGCTCGCGCAGGCTGCGCATGCGGATCGGTTCGAGCACGCGCTCGCTGCGCTGTTCCCTATCGTCCGCGACGTGACCATCCATTCCATCATCTCCCGAAGCCGGCGAGACTTTTGTAAATTCAAAAATCTGATACGTCAAACTCTGATGTATCAGATTTCACGATGGCTTAAATCGCTGACCGGACGGGGCGGGTGGGGAAGCTGGTGACCGGAGCGGGCTCTAGAAATGACTTGGCCGTCGTCCGGTGGGACGACGGCCAAGCCGATCCGAAAATTCGGGTTCGATTATTCCGGCCAGACGGACTGCAGCTTCTCGCCGGCCAGGATGCGGTCGCGCGCAGCGGCCTCGTTGCGGCCCAGTGCGTCCGCTGCATCGGCGACGTCCCGCACGCGTTCCTTGGGGATGACCACGACGCCGTCAATATCGCCGAAGATCACGTCGCCCGGACGCACGGTGGCACGGCCGATCTGGAGCGGGACCTGGGAGTGCCTGGGTTCCTTCTTGCCGGTGACGCCGACGGGGCTGGGCGCGCTGCCGAACAGCGGATAGCCGAGCGCCCGAACCTGGGCCAGATCGCGGACCGTGCCGTAAACGACCGTGGCGGCGGCGCCGCGGGTCTTGGCACCCGAGCTCATCAATTCTCCCGAGCAGGAACCCGGGGCGCAGGAGGCGTCGCAAACCAGGATGCCGCCTTCGGGCGTGTTGTCGATCGCGTTGTGATAGACGTCCTGCGGTTCGCCCTTGCGGTCGGAAACCTCGAACAGGACCGTAACGGCCGGGCCGCAGACGACCTGGCCGGGCTCCAAGGCACCCAGGAGCGAGATGCCGTCGAGATGCCCCCAGAGGCCCAGGCTCTCCATGCTGTCATGGACATCGCCGGAATACCACTTCTTGAGGCGCTCGATGGCGGCCCAGTCGGTGTCGGTATAGTCGAACTTAGTCATCGCTCTTGTCCTTGGCTGCTTTGGCTTTTTCGATCGCGACGCGGAGATAGGCGGCGCTATTGTCGATCTGGTCGCGCATCAGCGCCTTGGCGCCTTCGCCGTCGCGGCTTTCGATGCGGGCATAGATGTCGGCATGCTCGGCCCAGGCGGCCTCGAGCGATTTCGTCGGCACGCGGCTGGTGATCCGGATCACCTCGGTGATCAGGCCGTACAGATTGTCGTAGAAGACCGTCAGAATCTGGTTGCCGGCCGAATGGACCAGGGCCAGGTGGAAAGCAGCGTCCGCATCGACGAAGCCGGAGAAGTCGGCGGTGTCGCGCGCCGTGCGCATCGCCTCGAGGGCTGCGCCGACATCGGCATTCATGGCGCCGCCGCCCGAGGTCAGCAGGTCCACGACTTCGGTCTCGATCATCCGGCGCACGGCCATCAGCTGCACGAGATATTCGGCGTCGGTGGAGAAGAGTTGGCGCACGGTGACCGTCAGCGTGCCGAGAAACTGCGTGACGTCATCGCGCACCACCGTGGTCCGTCCGCCATGGCGCCGCTTCACAAGCCCCTTGGTCTCCAGGATCTGCATCGCCTCGCGCACCGATCGCGTCGAGACGGCGTAGTCGCGCGCGATGTCGGCCTCCGAGGGAAGCGCCTCGCCAATGCCCAGCGCGCCCGAGAGGATCTTGGCTTCGAAATCGCCGGCGACGGAGAGGTGCAGCTTGTCTCGGCTGCGGGGAGCGACGGGCTTCATGGCGTGGAACTCCAGCCCACCGTCAGGCGAACGGGTCGAGTTCCTGCTGCGGCTTCAGGCCTCTTCATCGGTTGTCCCCTCTCGAATACGCCACCATAACGCTGCTTGACATCTACTTATGTCACAAGTCATATGTCAAGTGTTGGATCCATCGGGCGATGCATCGCCGGCCTTTCGGGCCGCTTTTGCACACCTGGCCGGTAGAGGAGTGCCGGTTCGGCAACGGAGACAGGCGTCGAGAGCGGAAAATCCGCCGGCGTGTTCAAGGGAGGAAATGCAATGATTGGGAATTTCATCCGCGGCGCCGTGGCCGCCGTGGCGCTGTCCGCCGCGCTCGCCGGAACGGCGATGGCGCAGACGACCGCCGACATCAGCGCCAAGGGGCGGATCGCCATCGGCGTGCTGACCGGCATCCCGCCCTATGACACGATCGATGCGAGCGGCAAGACCGACGGCTTCATCGTGGACCTGGCCCGCCAGGTCGCCGCGGCTCTCGAAGTCGAAGTCGAGATCGTGCCGGTCAACAACGCCTCGCGCGCCGCAGCCCTCGAATCCGGCCGCGTCGACATGTTGATCGCCCAGATGACAGCGACGCCCGCCCGCGCCAAGACCTTCCTGATGACCAACCCGTACGGCGCCTATGAAATGCGCTTCGTGGCGGGCAAGGATACGAAGATCACCTCGCTCGAGGATCTCGCCGGCAAGCGCATTTCGGTGCCAAAGGGCTCCACCCAGGACATCGCCGTCTCCGGCTATGGCATCAAGGGCCTGGAAGTCGTGCGCTTCGATGATGATGCGCTGGCCATGCAGGCGCTGATCTCGGGTCAGGTGGACGCAACCGCCGCCGTGGCCGCTGTGGCCAATGACGTCATCAAGAAGCAGAATCTGAGCAATCTCGAAGTGAAGTCGGATCTGCCGATCTTCACGCTCTATTGGTCGATGGCCGTCCGCAAGGACGCGACCGAGCTGCACCAGTGGCTGAACAACTTCATCTACTACCAGGAAGTGACCGGCAATCTCGGCGCCCTGCACGAGAAGTGGATCGGCATCCCGATCCCCGGCGGCAAGCTTCCCACGTTCTGATCGCATCCCCACCCCGAAGGGGAAGGCTGGGCCGGCGACCGGATCGCCGGCCCAGCCAGGATCTGCCAGGGATCTCGGAGACTTCAATTGGCCTACGAAATGACCTTCGGGCCGGTGATGAGCCGGCTTCCCGAACTGCTGGATGGCGCCTTGGATACGCTGGTCCTGTCCGGCCAATCCATCGCGATCGGCCTCGCCATTGGCTTGAGCGTGGCCCTCGTCCGGGTGAACGGACCGCGCTGGGCCAATATCGCCGGCTCGATCTATGTCGAGGCGTTCCGCAATACGCCCCTGCTCGTGCAGCTCTTCCTGCTGTTCTTCGCGTTGCCCTTCGCCGGGCTGCGTCTCAGCGCCAATACGGCCGCCGTCATCGCGATCTCGCTCAATCTCGGCGCCTATTCGACCGAGATATTCCGGGCCGGGCTGCTGGCCATTCCCAAGACCCAGATCGAGGCCGGCCTGGCGCTCGGCATGTCGCGCTTCCAGGTGATGCGCTACGTCGTGATCGTGCCGGCCCTGCGCATCATCTATCCGGCGCTGACGGGCCAGCTCACCTTGACCCTGCTGGGCACCTCGCTCGTCTCGGCGATTTCGGCGACCGACCTGACCCTGGCCGGTTCGATGATCGAATCCCAGACCTTCCGGAGCCTTGAGACCTTCATCCTCGTGGCGATCCTCTACATCGCCATGACCTTTGCCTTCCGCCTGCTCTACTGGGCGATCGGGCTCTGGCTCTTCCGCCGCCGCGTCCATACCGGCGATGCCGCCGCCGGCATGATGCTCGTTCCTGGAAAGGCCGACCTATGATCCAGTCCTTTGGTTGGCAGAGCGTCCAGTTCCTCATGATGGGTCTGCTCTGGACGGTCGGCCTGTCGATCATGACCTTCATTTCCGGCGGCGTGCTGGGACTGATCTTCGCCGTGGGGCGCTCGCTGGGGCCGCGCTGGCTGCGGTTCATCATCGCCAGCTATATCCAGCTGGTGCAGGCGACCCCGCTGCTGATCCTGCTGTTCCTCTGCTTCTACGGGCTGAGCTTTCTCGGCCTCTACTTCCCGCCCTTCGCTGCGGCGGTGATCTCGCTCACCATCTATGCCACCGCGTTCCTCGCCGATATCTGGCGCGGCTGCATCGAATCCATCCCGCGGACGCAGTGGGAGGCGGCGGACGCCCTGGCCCTGAGCGGGCCGCAGAAGCTGCGCTACGTCATCCTGCCCCAGGCCCTGCGCATCGCGCTGGGGCCGACGGTCGGGTTCATGGTCCAGATCGTCAAGAATACGTCCGTCACGGCGTTGATCGGCTTCGTCGAACTGACGAGGGCGGGGCAGCTGCTCAACAATGTGACCTTCCAGCCCTTCCACGTCTTCATGACCGTCGCTGCGATGTACTTCGTCGTGTGCTTCCCGCTGTCGTGGTGGAGCGAAAAGCTCAAGGAGAGAAAAAGTGCCGGCGCTGCGCATTGAAAACCTGAAGAAATCCTATGGCGCCATGCCGGTCCTCAAGGGCATCGATCTCAGCGTCGAACAGGGCGATGTGGTCGCCGTCATCGGGCGGTCGGGCTCCGGCAAGAGCACCATGCTGCGCTGCATCAACGGGCTCGAGCCGTTCGAGTCCGGCTCGATCGAGGTCGCGGGACACAGGGTGTCCGATGCGAAGCCGGCCTTGCGCGAGCTGCGCAAGGAGGTCGGCATGGTGTTCCAGAGCTACAATCTGTTTCCGCATCTGAGCGTCGCCGACAACATCACCTTGGCGCCGCGCGTCGTCCGCAAGCTGCCGGCCAGCGCGATGGCCGGCCTGGTCGAGGACGTGCTCAGCCGGGTCGGCCTTTCCGACAAGGCGCATGCCTATCCGGACCAGCTATCCGGCGGACAGCAGCAGCGCGTCGCGATCGCCCGCTCGCTGGCCATGAAGCCCAAAGTCATGCTTTTCGACGAGGTGACCTCGGCGCTCGACCCCGAGCTGACCGGCGAGGTGCTCAAGACCATCGCCGAGCTCGCGAAGGCCGGCATGACCATGGTTCTCGTCACGCACGAGATGGGCTTCGCCCGCCGCGTCGCCACCCACACCGTGTTCATGAACGAAGGGCGGGTCTGGGAGCAGGGCCCTTCCGAACAGATCTTCACCAATCCGCAGACGCCCGAGCTGAAGAGCTTCATTGCGCCTGATTTGAAATAACCAACGCCGCCAGAGGAGCATCAATTGGCCGTACCTGAGAACCACACCCTCCTAGAGAAGATGAAGCGCGGCGAATCCGTCTTCGGCTCTACCTTCTATTCCGGTTCGACGACCCCGATCGAAATCGCCGGGAACTGGGGCCTCGACTTCGCCTTCATCGATGCCGAGCACACCCCGACCAATGTCGACCGCGACATGGAAAAGCTGGTGATGGCGTCGCTGCTGGCGGGCATCGCGCCGCTGGTCCGCGTTCGCGGCGTCAACCAGTGGGACATCCGCAAGTCGCTCGAAATGGGCGCGACGGGCGTGATCGTGCCCTATGTGAAGACGGCCGAAGAGGCGCGCGCCTGTGTCAGCGCCGCCAAGTTCATGCCGATCGGTCGCCGCGGCGGCGATGCCGGTTGCCGCGCGGCCGGCTATGCGGGCCCGGGCTTCCAGTGGTCCAAATATATGGAGCACGAGAACGCCACCAAGCTCGTCATCCCGATGGCCGAGAGCTTCGAGTTCTTCGACAACATCGACGAGATCCTGGAGGTCGAAGGCATCGACGTCGTCAATTTCGGCCCGGCCGATTACTCGATCTCGCGCCAGATCCCGATCGATTACTCGATGAAGAACGCCGAGGTCGACGAGAAGCTTTCCGAGCTGATCGAGAAGGCGCATGCGCGCGGCATCAAGGTGATGGCGCCCTGCATTCCCCCCGTCGCCGAGAGCGTCACGGCCCTGCAGAAGAAGGGCGTCGACATGATCATCATGGGCAATGACGTGATGTTCCTCAACCAGGGCTATCAGCGCGCGCGCGAAGCCATCGACAGCGCCGCCAAGGGCGCCTGAACCCGATTTTTTGGAGTGGAATGAATGACGGATCTCTTCAGCGTCGAGGGCCGCGTCGCGGTCGTCACCGGCGGTCTCGGCCAGCTTGGCACGCAGTTTTCCAAGTCCCTGGCGGAAGCCGGCGCCAAGGTGGCGATCTTCTCGCGCCGGCCCTTCAGCCGCCAGCAGATCGAGGAAAAATTCCCCGGCGTCAGCGACAACATCAACGTCTATGAAGCCAGCGTGACCAGCAAGGAA